>ERZ1023701.6-NODE-6-length-103393-cov-20.682730_pt1 | contig 103393 bp, 130 predicted proteins | sample MGYA00380350_ERZ1023701 | MGnify/ENA primary metagenome ERZ1023701 (study PRJEB33179, sample SAMN07449025) | human gut metagenome | biome: Human-gut; feature: Human associated habitat; material: Faeces | host: Homo sapiens | place: India:Kasaragod | collected... | reverse complement strand
TGCATAGGAGAAGGTCGAAGCAAAATAGGCTTCGCTTGCTACTGCCTTTCATTATTATTTTATAATGCGCTGCAAAGATAATAGTTTATTTTGATATATACAAATAAAAACAAAGAAAACTTTAATTTATTTATATTTTTATGGCTTTCTCTTTGTTTATACAAAGTTTATTTTTATCTTTGCAATAGCATTTTAATACTTTTATAGAATATTGAACAAGAATCACTATGAAGAAAAGAAGAAATAATCTACGCATTACTGCAATAATGCAGGAGCAGGGTCTTACACTTCCCGACCTTGCGGAAAGATTAACCACAAAAGATAAGGATGGCAATGTCCGTAAACTCACATCGGCTGCGATAGGAGCACGCATCAACGGCAATCCGTCGTTGAGCAATCTCTACGATATAGCCGAAGCATTGGGCGTGAAAATAACCGAGTTGTTTCCGCCTGAAGACCAATGCAACAAAAACATATATCCGTCAGAATTTAAGATACAAACCATCTGCCCCTCATGTGGTGCAAAGATAAGTGCAAGCGTGACGGCGGAGGGATAACGATATGACGTAGTATTTTGTACTATGTTATTAATTCGGTGAGCACTGCCGTCCGCGAGGATAGCAGTGCTTTTTGCTTTCAAGCCACCCCACACAAAACCTCCCCGACACGCTTCTTTCATTTAGAGTCATGCCAGGGAGATAATGAAGAGTCAGCCGTGGGGTAGCCCTACGATCTGAAGAAGGGCAAAGCCTTCTTGCGCTTAGCTCCCTTAAACCATCCAGGCTGCCACCAGGCTTCTGACCACCGCCACCTTCAGTGGTGGAGCTACCAGGCTTCACGCCACCCGTGAGGTCGTTGCCGGAGAGGAGGACCTTGAGGTCGTCGGTGACGAGGGAGCGCATGAAGCTGTAGGGGTTGCCGATTTTGTGCTGCGCCTTGTAGGCCTTCATCATGGCGAGGTCAGCCTCGGTGCCCTTGGCGTTCTTGTCCGCAGGACGGTTCTGCTTCCACCATGAAGAGGCAAACTGTGCCTTCTTCTTGAAGATGGGACGAGGCTGCTGCACCTCGGTGTTAGCATTGTGATGACTGTGACGGTCGGAACGATAGGTCTTGCCTGTCTGTTTTTAACGGACATAGTGAGAATGGGGATAAAAATATTAATCTACGAAAGTACTAACGTATAAAAATATAAAAGTATGAAGAAAATCTTTAGAATGATGATGCTGTTGGTAATGATGCTCGTTGCCCATACAGCAAATGCACAAGTGGTGTTCTCAACCTTTAAGTTGAAACCTACCATCCTCTACACTTCCAAAGCACTGCACATCGGGTTTACGTGCGACGGAGAGAAGAAGGTGAAGTACGTCAAGGTGGAGTGGTGTGCCGTAAACGAGGTGGGCGACGTGTCAGTAGGCATGACACCCAACCTTCAGTTGCGCAAGGTGTCGGCAACCGGTCCTTTCGACACGAATAAGAAGTATAAGCGTGTGGCTAACGCAGCCTACATCGGAGTGGAGAAGGTGCACGCCTTGCCCGTCAGTATCTGCATAGAGTATATGGACGGCACCGACTGGGAGCAGGACATCACCAAAGACAACTATAAGCAATACTTCCCAAACTTGAAGTGGATAGACTTCACTGTACCTGGCGAATAAGCAACAAGAGCGAAACAAAAAAGGCGAACCACTTTTGTAGTCTCGCCTTTTTGTTGTACCTTTGCAAAAGTATTTTATTAGAATAATACATATTCTGTAAAGTATTTAAAATGTTAAAAACTTAAAGGCTGCTATCCGTGAGGACAGCAGCCTTCTTTTTTACTCTTTTTACTTTTTTACCTTTTTACCTTTTTACCCTTAAAAGTCCTTTTTTACCTTTTTACTCTTTTACTTTTTTACTTTTAAATGCTTGCTCCAACTACCGCTCCCATCGCATCCGCAGCCACGTCCTTCCAGTCAAACTCCTCTCCCGTAGCAACATCATACAGCTCCTTAAGCAGTCCTACACCCAGGGCAACAGCAGCACCTATCGCCACACTGCCCGAGCATCGTTTCGCCACAACAGCTATAAGCGCACACGTCTCAACGTGCATCACCTTATCGCTGCCCACCTTATCCACAAGCTTCGCAATAACATTTTCCATAACTTTCACTTTTACATAACTATTGGATTTTTCACTTTTCACTCTTCACTCTTCACTCCGCAAAGCGGCCTGCTTCCCATCGTCTTCTTGTCTTCAGTCCTTCCATCGGTCTGCCACCCGCGTAAATCCATTTTAAGAACTCTGCCTGGATAATGCTAACCGAGGATTTCTTCTGTATCAGCTTAAACAGCGTAGACCCACGGAAGGCACCCGTACCAAGATTAAAGCAGAAGTCAGCACATGCGTCAAAGCGTCCTTGCGTCTTTGTAACCTCAGGAATGGCAGAAAGAAAACTCTCGATAGGCGCAAGGTCAGACCTTAGCCATGCAAGAGCCTTCGCTTTGTCGCACGCCGTTCGAGCCGTAACGCCCTTGGTATGCCCATACCCACACGTCCACACCCCAGCAGGGCATCTGTACGCCTTAGCCCGATACCCCTCAAACTGCTTCAGTTTGTCAATCAAAATGTCACTTGCTTTCATATCCTCATCTTTTTACTTTTTTACCCTTTTACTTTTTTACTCTTAAAAGCTATTGGATTTTTCACTTTTCCCTTTTCATTTTTCACTTACAATCACCAGTTCTCCTCTCTCCGCATCAACATCCACGCTCACGCTCTCGCATCTCTCTGCAGCCTTGTTTGCCCTGTCCGCAGCCGTGTCCGCATCCGCTTTAGCCTTTACAGCGTCAGCCGTAGCCTTGTCAGCTTTAGCCACAGCATCGGTCGTTGCCTTATTCGCTTTAGCCACAGCATCAGCAGTTGCCTTGTCGTTCTTCGCAATAGCATCCGTCGTCTGCTGCTTTACGTCAGCAATAGCGTCTGTTGTCTGTTGCGTAACGTCGGCAATAGCAGTATCTGTCTGTTGCTTAACATCAGCAATAGCGTCCGTTGTCTGTTGCATAACAGCAGTAAGCGTAGTGTCCGTCTGCTTAGTCATTTCGGCAATGGCAGCGGTTGTTCTCTGTTCTGCATCGGTCGCGGCATTATTAGCAGTTGTAATAGCCAGTTCAGCAGCGTCATTAGCCGTTTTCTTAGCTTCGGCAGCAGCAGCGTCCGCAGTAGCCTTCGCTTCGGCAGCTGCAGTATCAGCCGTGCTCTTAGCGTCCGCAGCAGCCTTGTCAGCCTTGTCAGCCGAAGCGTTGGCTCTGTCCGTAGCCGCATTCGCCTTCTTCGTTGCCTCATGCGCATCTGTAATCAGATTGGTTAGATCCACGGTAGGAGGCAGCACCACAACAGCCGTGTCCATTTCCACCGAGTCCTCACCCTCCTGTGGCTCAAACACCGTATCACCCTGGGCATTGTTGTCAACAAGCATTATCTGTTCATACTCATTGCTTCGCCACGAGCAGCCGAACAACTTGCCCTTCACCTCAAGCGCATACGCACCAAGAGCCATCTCCGAGCTATGCACCCTCACCTCAAGCAGCGAGTCGTCCTCCACGCCTATCGTATGCGCCATTCTTCTGCGACGAAAGGCGTTTACAAGGTTCACCTCCACCTCCTCGCAAGCAGGCAGCGGAAACTTCTCCGCCTCTCCGCCCACAATCTTCCTTACCGGCACTCTCATCGTAAAATCGTTACCTCTTACTATCTTTTTCATATCGATCTGTTTAATAACTAATAACTAATAACAAGTTCGCCATTATCGGATTCAAATCCAATATCCACTTTGCTTACACGCCTTATCTGCTCCTCCCATTCGCCTCTCGTGCCAGTATATCCTCCCGCCTTGGCCACGTCATAAGCGTCCTCGCCTCTGAAGTCCTTACCCTCGACACGATAGCATTCTTGCGTGCCATCCGCTTTAGGGCGTATCAGGAGCAACGTGTCACCCGTCTGCACCTTGTCCGTTGTGGGCAAGCTCAGCACATCTATAGTATCTATATATGCCATAATCTCTATTTTTTACATGTTACACCAATACATTACACCAGTACGTAACCATAACCAACAATATAGCCGTAAACTCAGCCGTTAACCAAGGCTTGCTGTCCTTGTTTATGCCTACCCAATACACGCCGTACCAAGTCAAGAAGGCAAGCACCATTCTCCAGTCCACCGTCAAGCACCAGCCTACACTCGCCACAGCCGACACGATAGCAGCACCCTTATGCACAGCTCTCTCGCCTTGCTCCAAAAACCTTGGCGCAGCTCCCACAAACATCAGTCCGGCACAAGCAATGAACGCCAGGCATTGCTCGCCCAATCCGCTGTCCAACAAGCATATCATCATCAGCATGCCGAACAGTATCATCACCAACTGAAACACCCAACCTCTCTTGCCAAGCATGTAGTAGATACTGCTCATCATCTCAGGTGTCTCCTTTTTATTATCTATCACCATACACAGCATAGCAAACATCAGCAATGCCGCAATAAAACTCAATACTACCATATTCTTAAAGTTAAAAGTTAAAAGTGAAGAGTGAAAAATCCATGTGCTCTCTTAACTATCGGATTCTTCACTTTTTACTCTTCGTTTTTCACTTAAATTCTCATTTCTAACATCTTTGGATAGCCTGCGGTATAGTCATACCCCAGTACACTCTCCACCATGCTCATTTCCGCTACCGCCTTCTTGTGCGCTGCCGTAACATTAAAGCACTCCAGAGCATACATCTCCAGTGCCGAGAGCAGCTGTATCGCCTTGTCGCACTCCACCACCAACTTCGCATCGCCAAGCCACAGCGTAGTAGTAGGCTGCCCCATAGCCTTAGCGATAGTAGTAGAGTTCATCAGTCCCACACGTGTAGCCTTGTCCAGCCACACACGCTGTCCGTTGAGGATAAAGCCGTTGACGGCAGATGAAGTGTCGTGCTTATCAATCTCCGCCAGCACCATCTTCTGTGCGGCAGCAGTCAGAGCAGCCTCCGATGTCATGCCACCAGTCTCCAGACGTACACCGTCATACACCCACACCTTGCGCTCCACCACAGCCCACATATCTTTCAAGTCAGAACTAAAAGTTTCCGAACGTTCTATTTGCGTCTTCTCCTGACCGTTGATAAGCAACAGCACAACACCATCCCCAACTGTCACGCGAGGCTGTGCCTCATTAAAATAATATTTCTCCATAATCTTTAATTTTTAAGAATTTATCCCTTTTTATAATTCTGATTACTCTCAAAGAGCCTTTTTACCTTTTTACTCTTTTACCTTTTTACTTTTCAAATGTACTGCATCTGATTTGTCGAGCCTTCAAATATATATCCGCACTCGTCCACGATACGAACATCCTCAAGAGGCAACAGATTCTTCTTGCCGTATTCCTTCTCGGCTTCCGCCATCCACGCCACAATGCCCATCATCCCACCGTGCACCTCCCTTGCTACAGTCTTGCCCGTCAGTTCTCCGTCGTCGGTCACTTCTGGCATACCTATCAGCATCTTTATCCAGTTGGGGTCGCCCGATTTCTCGCTCTTGCGTATCTCGTAATCAAAGACAGTGAATGTCTGGCCGCTACGCGCCAGTTCCAGCGGTTTGATATTCGGAGCGTCCATTTTGCGGTCTATGCGAATCTTATTTGTTAGTTCTCGTAGCTTCATTTCTCTCTCAATTTTTACCATCTCTCCGAATCCGTCAGTATGTCGCATCAGCCCGAAGTAACTGCCCCACGACTCATTGCTGTCGCATTTTCTCGCCCTTAGCAACGTGTCTTTGCGTATAAGGCAATAGCCTTTGTTCGTGTCGGCAACGTGCTTGCCAGCATTGCGTATTACTCTGTAGCCGCAGAAGTCAACACCTCGTTTGTCGTTGATATTCATTACCCTTGTGTCGCCACGCTTCGCCCTCATCTTCAGCTCATACCACCAATACTGTCTTATCCTCCACTTCATCCGTTGCGCTTCCTCCCTTGTTCGGCAAGCCACCATGCAGTTGTCGGCATAGCACAAACGCCATTCGGTGTTTTGACATAGCCATTCATGAAAGCGCAGCATCAGTATATGATGAGCAAGCGGACTCGTCGGTGTGCCTACAGGCAGCTGTCCGTCAACAAAGCACAGCTCTACGGCAAAGTCTATCAGCCACTTGTCGCAAATAAGATATTTCAGCTCCTTACGGAACACGCTCGGCTTCACGTGCATATAGCATTGTCGTTGGTCGGCTGTCACAATCCAGTTCATTTCGCGCAGATCGTAAAACAGGTGCTTCACTCTTGGCAACACATAGTTGCTTTTCAGTTCCTTGTGCTTAGCCGATGGAGTTATGCCGCAACCTTCTTTACAGTTGAGCGACACCAGCGGGTCGCGCCTAAGATATATCGGCTCCAGTTTGTTCTTTAGCAAATGTTCGTAAACTAAAGTTCTGAACGAAGGAGCGTCTATATGCCTCACCTTCTTGTTGTTGTTCACCTTGGTCAGTTTACGATACTCGATGTCTTTACGCCAACTTCCATCTTTGAGACGTTGTTTAATACTTGCGCATAGCCCGTCTACATCCTTCAATGCCTCCTTTACTTCAGGACGTTTCTTTCTGCCCTTAGCAGCACTTTCAACGGCTCTCTTGAAGTCGTCAGCAACGAAGGGTATGTAGTTGGGTCTATGCACGTTAATAATATGTTTTGTGCGGATTGCTCCGCTGTTTATAATCAGTGTCGGGCTAAAAAGTTGACGGAACTGTCTGTCCGTCAGGATGTCTCTCGGTCACGTCCGCTGCATCACGTACAGCCATCGTGCTACGCTCACATCCCTTGTCTTTGATATTCTCTGCTTCTCCTGAGCGAGAGTGGTGCTCCCGTGTTATTAGTTCTGCATCTTTTATGATGCCCGACGTTGGGCAGAACCGCCATTATTCACGTTCGTATTCGCAGCCGAGTTGTTAGCATTGAGATACCGCGCGGAACATTTCGAATTGTTCGCATTGCCACGCAAACGGACGGCTCGGGAACACCAACCTCTTTAGCCATCCTCTATAAGGATGGCATCACCTCTCATGCAGGCTTCAGAGGCTTCGGCCCTCATGCCGAGCTTGTCCTGGTTTTGAGGAAATATCTTTTCTTTTTCCATCTTTCCTAACTCCTAATTCTTAACTCCTAACTCTCAACTCCAAAATGGGCCCCGGTTGCACCGGGTGCCCAACGTTGCACTGGGTTGCACCCGGCTGCGCCTATTGCACGATGCGACACTGGGCAGAACCGCCAGTAGACACGAGCGTAAACGCAGCCGAGGGGGTGGCATGGAGAGACCGCGCGGAACAAATCGAAAAGCTCGCAAAGCCACGCAAACGGACGGCTATGCGCACGCGCTGGTTGAGAGTAGAACTCCAATATGGAAATGCCCACGAGTAGAAGCTTTGCCAACTGCCCATATTTCCTCCGTCGGCAATCTTGTACGGAGTATGTCCAAGTCTATTCTTACAATAACCGTCCGACAGAATAGGAGGTCCGAAAGTACCTATCTTGCCATACACCGCCTCGAAGCCGAATGTTCCGAGATTGTTCTTGCTGACAGCAGATTCATTCACCCACTTCGACTGGTTGGGCTCGAGATAGAAGTCTATATAGTTCTTCGTCAACTGCTCGGTGTTGTAGTTACCAACGGTTTGTACCTTGTTAGTGCCCACCATCTCACAACCACCGCCCCAATAGGCGAAGACATCACCACTGACGTTCATGCCGTGCATAAGGCTCATTCTAAGACTTAGCTCAAGGTCGTATGTAGCAAGCGTGTTAGCGTCTTTGTAGCCCTTACAAGTGCCTATCTTCTTACGATACACCTTACAGTTCATTACACCGTCATTCAAGCCCTTTACGCCCGTTATGTTCTTATATCTGTAAGTTGCGCCATACGCCTCATACTCGGTGTTCTCCGCAATTCCAAACTCTGCTGCCCACGATGCTGCCATCTGGCTCTCCATGCACTGCTCCTTGGGGCGATAGTAATTCACGAACCACGAAAAGTTATTCTTTTCTAACTTTTCGTTATGTCCAAACGGTGTGCTATCGCCAAATCCGCGATATGTCCATTCTGACGTGCCCTGTTCCTTGCATCGCACACCGCCATTGCCGAGCCATGTATTCTCCGAGTTGCAAGCGTCATTGCTTGATATGCCCGAACCGAACAGATTATTGTTGTGCAAGTACTTTGTGCCATACAGCAGTTCCATACACAGTATAAAGGTGTTGACACCATGATAACCACCCTCGGCAAAGGGCAGTGACGCATTGACATCAGCATTGTTGGCTCGTGCCTTTTGCATGTTGCTCACCTGACTCATATCCGATATACGAGGATATGTTCTGCAATCGTTTACGTACATCGAGCACATACTTTCGCCAGCTCCGCTTTGTCCATTGGTAGTGTTACGATCTCCCACCGCATAGGCATAGAAGAAGTTGCGAGTCTTGTTGTCTACAGTTGTCACTGGGCATGGAGCAAGAGCCGTGCCCAACAGTGGATATTTACCCGAGTCAATGCCGTCATAGCGCACCTGACGCTTGAAGATACCCGACAATACCTTGCCGCTCTCGCCAGTCTGACGGTCTACTGGGTAGAGAGTATCGTAGCGACCAATCATCACCGAATACTTAGTCTCGGTAGTCTCCCAAGGCAACAACTGACGCACCTTGTTACCTTCGCCGTCGTACAAGTCTACCAAACCAAGCGAGTTGTACACCTCAGTAGCATCGTAAGGATGTGCGCCGATCTTATCAGTAACGACAACTCCATTTTTCAGTGTCAATGGGGTGGTGTGCTCGGCATCGGTATAGAGTTGTACATCACACGCAGCACGCATTTCCTCTGTGATACCAACAGTAGGCGCAAACGCACCCGACACAAAGCGGAAGTGATTGTTGTCCATCAACTGACCTACGGGGTGTGTACCCTCGCCCGTGTTGTCGGTATGGTCGATAAGGAACGGATGCCATTCACCCAAGAACTCCTTGTTGCCCTTGCAGTTCTTGAAGCGAGGGTCGCCCGTCACCTCGTCGTTCTCACCTACATAATAGTCCTTCACACCCTCCTTCAGTTCGGCTATATCCGCAGTGTTCTGCTTCACCTGCTTCGCCATCTCTGTTGCCGCAGCCTGCGACATCAGCTCCAAAGATTTCTCGACTCCATTTCTGTCCGTTACCTTCAGTACGTTGTCGTCACCAAGCACAGCGTTCACCTTCTCGGCAGCAGCGGTAGCGTCGTTAGCCGCAGCAGTGGCACCCTGTGCCGCCGATGTAGCGGCGTTGGCAGCCTCCGTAGCCATGTTTGCCTCGCTTGCAGCCGCTTCCGCCACCCTCTTGGCATCCATTGCCGCCTGAGCCGCATTGTTGGCGGTAGTCGCAGCAGCGTTGGCAGCAGCCGTCGCAGCAGCCGCAAGGTTCTCCGCCTCGCTAAGGTCGATGCACTTGTTCCACCATGCGGTCTCCGTAAGAGCATGCCCCACGTTCACACCCGTAACAGCGTCCACCTTGATACACACCCATACCGCCTTACCGTCCGAGATGTAGTCAAGCCTCTTGTACTCCTTATCCGCCACCCATTCCGAGCCAGCAGGTGTAAGCAGCACCTTAATCCTTTTCTCTGTTTTTTCTGCCATAGTTTATTTGTTTTATAAAGTCCAACTTTTTAATCTATTTCCACATTTCCGAATCCATTATCAGGGAACACATACATGCCACCACCATATACAGTGCTAAGAACCTTTAGCTGCGACGTACTTGCTAAAGCTGATGTACCAAGCGTCATAAAACCGCCAACCGACAACTTAGGCACCGACTTAACACCAATTGGCCTTAATTTAGTGTTGTCTCGGGTCTGTGCGTCCCAAGGTAGATAGGTGCCTTTAGCCAAATTGACAAAATTGCTGCCAAGCACCTGTATCTGACTACTTGTAAAGTAGCACCCGTCCGCCTTCTCCGTCTGAGTCTTAGTCATGCCATACTTTTCATCTGCCATTATTTCTCCATTTACACGTGGAGCACGATACAGATACAGCTCCACACTCTTCGATACGCCAAGGTTTACTCTAACATAGACGTTAGGCTTACCCTGCAAGCCAAAGAATTTGTTGTTATTATCGGCTGTTATCCACAGGTAGCCATCCTTCTTCTCCGTGTAAGGAGATACAAGTCCAGCCGCGTCAAGATTGATAAAGGCGGTACGGGTCATGGTAGAATCTGCCACGTCAAGTTTAACAATTCCCTTCGGACCAAGGTCGTACAGCAGGTTGCCGTGGTTGTCGTAATAGCCAAGTGTAGCATATCCATTATCGTCAAGACCAAAGCGGATATTAGCCACACCCGCTGCGCCGAAGATTTGTACCATGCCATCCTCTATTCTTACCTCTGCTCCGTTCTTACCTTTGGTTTGTAGGCGCTGCGCCCTAACAAGTTGAGCGTTCAGTCCGTCCTCGTCGAACATAGCTACCTTAGTGCCTTTGGTGGTCCTGAAGGTCGTCTTGTCGGCCGTGAGCATTATTTCTTTGCTATTGATGTCAATGCCCGCATCAAGCAGACTGCCAGCTATCGACTTGTCCTCTATATAGTCTGTCTTTTCAGCACGCCACTCAGTTGCGGTTGCACCGTACTCCATCTTAGGCTGCGAGAGATACAAGTCGCAACCTTGGTGACAGGTAATCCGCACATATCTCGGTGGTTGTTCGCCAACAACACGCCAACGTACCCAATAACGTGTCCAGATGTAGTCCTCCTTGAACTCCATCTGCACGTGACTGTTGTCCGTGTCAACACGATTAGGCGCTTCAGCAAACAACTCCTCTGTATTGTAGTAATTATACATGCTTGCCGTAAAACGACCACCCTTGTTACCTTTCGCCATGAAGCTCAACATGTAGTCCTGGCCTTGCTTAAAAAAAGTTGCAAAAACAAAATCCCATTCTACAGTGTTGATGTCTCTGGTATAAAATCGAGCATCAGTGTTAAGGGTAGGGAATCCCTTGTACGACTGTTTCTCTATCTCGTCTGCACTGTTGTCTTTTGGATGCAGAACTGTGTTTTCGCTCGCTACCTTCAGCTTGCCGCCAGTCACGAGAGTACCTGTATTGTCAAGCAAATTGCCACCGATATAGTTTCTGTCTTGTTCAGACAGCGTATATCCTGCATATTCCTCTCCTTCGGCTATCTGCGGACAAGCAATATAGGCTGTCTTGGTGCCGTAATAGAGGAATACACAATCGATGAACACCGTGTTGGCATCAAGCGTCAAGGTCTCTACTCCAAGCATCCACTCGTTAGCTACCATGTTCTTAGCCACCGATAACGGTATGAAAAGGTTCTTGTTTAATTCGACCATACTACCGTCGCGTTGTAAGATGTACGCATTAAAGTCTCCATCGCTTACCGCTCCACTACATTTGAGCATTGCGCTAACAACATACTTGCGAGCCTCCTTTACCTTAACACGTATAAAATCTACGCCACGGTTGCTGCCACTCTTACCCTCTATCACAACCGAGTTGTGACCATTGTAGTTGTTAAGCACCGAGATATAGGGCGTATACGCATCGTTGCCTGTCCAGTAATCGGTTTTCTTCTCGAATGCGCTGCCCGTAAGCAGATTGTGTCTACCCACAACAGTCTCGCTAACCTTCAGCGAAATCTCCCGTGCGCTCTGCTTGATGCTCGAAGTATACTGCGTCAGTTCGCCCTGCGTCTTCAGCGGCAGGGCATTATACTTGTTGCTCACCTCATTGTACTTCGACTCCAACCCCTTCTGCGAGGTCACCAGACCGCCCCACACAGCGCTCACGCTCACGCTGATAGGCAGATCCACATAGCACGTCTTGCCGTTATACACGCACTTCACCGTCACGTTTGCTGAAGTCCTGCTGATAGCCCTGCCATCAATAGTGTCATGAGCTACACTCTTCACCGTCACAGTGCTGCCCGATATAGTAGCCGTGCAACCCACAGTCGAAGTGATAGAGTAAGTACCCGTCACCTTACTGCTGCCCTCAAGCATCGTGATAGTCGCAATGTTGCCACTCGTCGTGTCAGCCGTAGCATTGCCGTTGCCCTCAGTCTTAGCCGAGAAAGTCAGAGCAGCAGGCGAGAACGAAGCCGACACTGCATCCTTGCCAGCTGGGCCACGGTCACCTTGCTCACCCTTATCACCTTTCTCTCCTTTAAGTGTATGACCCTCAGGGGTAGGGCGAGTGTTGGAAGGCATGGCAGACTGAGAGTATTTCCCCGACTGCCAAGTGTAGCCGTCTTTATATATTTTCCACGCTGCGTTATATGTAGAGATTACACGATACCTACCACCGCCTCGAAGATATAATATAGGTATGCTGCCATAACCTAACTGTTTGTAGCTTACGGGCGAGACAGAGCAAAAGTTGAAGGTATCAGAATAGATGATTGTCTCTGCATGTGTAATGCCCCAACCTGAAGCTTGTGTGTCAATATGGAAATCTACAGAAAAGCCTAACTTATGAGTAGACCATGAAGGCTTGGTGTCGCTATTGAGATTCACCACCACCTTAATGCCTGCAAAACCATTATTTGGCAATCTTTCTCCCACAACCGTGTACCATATATTCTGGTCGTAGGTTGCAGCCGACAAGTCTACCCACACATCCTGCTGCCAGTAGTCCTTACCGTCAGTACCATCCCTTATCGCCGCTATCGTTATCTGACCCCTCGCCAATAATGTTGCCATACACTTTCATCTTTTAGTTTACAAAAAAAATAAGGGTGAGGTGCCCTTATTTAGACACCTCACAAGTAAATGTACCTCTGCCGCTCACGTCAGCGTTAGCCACGGTGACGTAAGGTTTGGTTGAAGTATTTACTGGACTTGACGTACCGTTCCAGTTGGTAGCAACACCGCTGGCATTGTACTTCGTCCACTTGTACGTGAAGCTTGAAGCATGGTCGCTGTCAGCCTTCACCGTAGCACCATCCTCCACCACCTTGCCGTCTTTCCACACACGGGCGAAAAGCTCGGTAGACTGGGCACCGTTCACAATCTTGTCGCCCGTCAGCGAGTACACCTCCACAACGTATGGGTCGCTCGCATCGAAGAACGTGACGATAGCGCTGGCGGTATCACCACCATCCTTGACAGTACAGCGGAAGGTCTGGAAGTTAAGCACGTCATTGGCACTCACGTTCAGAGTGCTCACGCCACCCGAAGTGCTCACGCTGCCCGAAGCCACGGCGCTCCATGTGCCGGCACTGATATTCAGCACCTCCCAAGCCATAGAAGTCAGAGAAGTGTCCTGCACGTTGCCACGGAAGAACTTTGCCACGGCACGCAGCGTCTTTGTGCTGTTGGTCGAGTCGAACGTGTTGCCGTCGGGAGTCTCAATCTGCACAGTCTGGAGCGCACCGCCACTCTTCGCCAGCGAAATCGTCTTGTAGCCGATGCACGTAGTCGTAGCCTTAGTCTCTGGGTCAGTGTATTTGCACGACCATTCGATGTTCTTCACGCTGCCGTTCTTGGCGATGTTGCCGGTGAGGTTAAGCTGATACGACTTGCCGCTCACTGGGGTAGCAGCCGCACCATCCACCTTCCACGACCATCCCGTACAAGCCGAGGTCGGAGCCTGGTCTGTAGCATTGCCAGTCACGTAGACACGGGCTGTGATAACGTTAGGGCTACTTGCCGAATAGTTCGGAGTGTACACACCCGTGTCGGGAGTATAAATCTGAGTCTCGCCCTTAGAGCACTGAGTGAAACACTGCACGGCCTTGCCGTCATTTAGGTCAACGATAGTAATCTGACCATTAGCCAATACTTTTGCCATAATCTTATTTTTGAATTAAAGTTATATTATTTACTATTAATACTCTTCGTGTCTGATATGTACACACGACACCCGAATTGCGCCTGTCTGTCCACATCATCACGTGTGATAAGACACGAGCGCCCCACGCTCTCATGCAGCCTATTCCATACAGCATCGTCTTCAGCGTCGGCCGACTTTCGCCACCATAACCATGCACTGTTGCCAACAGTGTCACTGATGTCTTCGCCGTTACACAGAAGCGTAGCGTTGAGCGTCATTTTCCCCGATCCGTTTATCATCACCGTGCCAGTGTCGCTCGTTATCATCACCTGATAAGCAACACCGTCGTCGCCCTTCTCTCCCTTCTCTGCCTTCATCACCAGCTGCCAGTCGGCATTGCCCTCCTTAGGCTCCGTAGTGCTGCCGTTGATGTTAGTACACAGCCACACACCGTTGCCGTGGCTCACCTGGTCATAATAGCCGTAGCTCACGCCACTCTGCCACTCGCCTCTGTAATTGACAATATGGATAATGTCACCCGTCGGCGACACCCACTCGAACGACGTAGATACAATTCTACTGCCCTGAGGCGAAAGATAAAACACCTCACAGCCCTCATGCGTATATCCCACAACACCCTTATACGCCACGATGCGAGGCGTGTTCGCACCAGTAGTCTCCAAAATCATGACACCCTGACGCTCACGCTCGTTAGGGTTCTGGTTGCCGTCAAGCACTATTGTGTCGCCAGCCATGGGCACGTCGCTGCCCAGCTCGCAGTTGTCCTTCGCAATCTCAATCCACGCGAACTTCTTGCCGTCATACAGCTCGTTGCCCAACTCGTCAATCAGCGCCACATTCTCCTCACTCACGGCAGTCACCAGTCGCCACCACGAGCGAGTAGGCTTCTGCTTGTTAGCCAGTCCGAACGTCTGGCAGCGAGCCTGGTCACCCACACGCCACATGTTCTGCGTCGCCGTAGTGCCGTCGTCAGCCAACAGCCAGCAGCGCCAGCCCCTCAACTTGCCAGCCTCGTTATACAACTCCTCGGTTTTGAATATCTTGCTCCCCGAACCGCTCAGGTACACATTGCCCCCGGCATACGACAGCTTCCTCACCTCCAGCTCCTGGAATACAGCCTTGCCCCACACCTGAAGGTCATTGATGTCAAGCCTGAACTTGCCGTCGCCACGGTCAACGATGCCGAAACCCTGCTGTGTAGCCCCGTTGTAGCCAAGCGACACGATACGTCGCAGTACAGCATCCAGCATCTGCACATCCCCCAGCACCGCATTTCCATTAGCGTCAATACCTTTCACACCGTTGCCCAGCTTCAAGCCTTGCATAAAGCGGATTATTCCCTGCGCAATATCGTCATTAATTTTAGACAAAGCCTGACTCGCAAGATAGTTTGGGGTAACAATTTTATCTACAGAGTCGAGTGAAGTTGAATCAATGGCCACTCCATTCACCTCACCTTGATTCTCAAAGGCTATTTTACCTCCGGACATGATAGTGAGGGTCTTCGCGAAGAGTTGGCGGAATTTGGTGCCTGCCTTCATAGTGATGTCCTTGAGGAAGGTCACGATACCATCTGAATAGTTATACCACTCGCTTTCATTGGGGATGGCGCTGATAGCTTCGTCTGAGGACAAGTAGCCATATACAATTCTGCCGCCTTCCTTCCAATCGCGCTGCACCGTGCCATTATCGCCTGACGAAGTGATGATACCTTGCAGAAATATGTAGTAGTATTTCTCGTCGCCTATCTGCTCTTCTTTTTCATTCTTGCCGTAGATGTCTATCTGTTCGGACGGGAATACTATCCATGCCGAAGCCGTGAGCGTCATATCGCGAGGAATGGCGACATAAACGTATTTTTCGGTGTGGGTATTGAATACCGTTGGAGCAGCCTGCAAAGACCAGCGTCGGTAGTTGTGTCCGGCATCGAAGCCGATAATATCCTTGACGTACACAAGTATCTTGGCACCGCTTACACACGATGCCTGAATATAGTCGGGATAGCCAAGGGCATTTAGTTCAATATGCAATGCCGAAGGCGAAATCCAATAGTCTTTGGTTGTCGCTTGTGTCATATATTATGTTGATTTTCTATTGCGAATTTAGGGAAAAACGTTAGCATGATGCGGACATACCCTAACGCAAACGACCCCAAGAGCATGGTGTCTCTTGAGGTCGTAAGAAATATAGAGATGAAAACTAAAAGACTTATATCTTTGTGCTACCGCAGAAACTGAGTCGTGCTGTGAATGATACGCTGTATATATCGTCCTTGGTATCGTCGGCATACTTTATGGTCTCTTCCGACTCGATGGTACATGGCAGGAACTTGCCGTTAATCTTCAGCCATACGTGTTCGGACATTAGCAGTTCGTGGAGATACCAAGCGAGCCATGCTTCATCCAACGGGTCGGTCATATAGTTCCAACCTTCCATGTTACCCTGCTTGCGTACTGTCGACCGAGAGAAGGAGTGCAAGGTTTCCTTGCGTGTCACGATGTAGTTAGTGGCTTTGATGTCTACTTCCTGTGCATAACTCTTGGGTATGCTGATGCTCTCAAGCACACCGAACGAGTTGATGAAGCGAAACTCCGTGCGACGTGCTGCCTCGGAAGCAGGCAGGGCAAAGAGCTGCTGTCCGCCTACGGACTGTGCGCCTTCTGCCGTTATGTTGTAGGCTTTGGCTTCGGGAGCTTCCCATGTGGCGGTTGTGAAGTCAACGGCAGGAGAGTATGGCTCTACGTAGATGATGGTTTCGCCTACACACGCCAACTGTGGTATGGTGGTAGGCTTGCGAGTCATTCGGCTAACGGGCATAGTGTCTTTTGTAGCCATAAGTCGGTCGTAGTCAGAGAATCCACCGAACAAGGTTTGCTTCACGTCCTCGCCAGCGAGATACGACACGGGTTCCGACTTATGCAGTTCGCCATTAGTCATATACTCGTCGTATGCCGAAACATTGAATTTCACTACTGGCATAACACCTGGCTCAGGCGAATACTCATAGGAGTCGCGGAAGGAGCGCAGGGCAGACGAAATATCTACAGTTATTGGATTGCCTTTTTCGTTGTTTATAGGCTCGGACATCTTTATTGTCTCGTATTTGCCGTCACTCATGCCACTCATGCGACACTTCACCTCGAATATCATACGATGAAACGAAGGCGTTTCTTTAAGTGCAATAGGCCATACGATGAAGACAATAGGATTGCCATTAAATACCGAACCTGAATGTAATCTAAGTAAACTTGCCATTGCTTCAGTTATTATTTAGTAGTTATTATTTAAATGCTATAAATTTCAAGCTCTACTTCTCCCATTCCTTCCTTTGCCGATACGTCAGCATTTACCTTGTTGATAAGGCATTTCTTTCCGTCGATGGTCCACCACTCTTTCCAATGATTCTGAATATCGGCTATCTGAGCTACGGAGGCAAGACACTTGACGTAATACTTCTTGCGATGTAGGAGAAAATAGATGTAATCGACGAGGAACACGTCTACGTAGCCGCGGTTCTTTACCGACGGGGTGTTCACCACAAGCGGAGCATCTGCCCATTCGGGCTGCACCCAAGCACGAGGCTTCAGGGAGAAACGCTCCTCGTTACCGTTGTCCGGCTCAATGCCGTTGTAGTCGTACTCTACGCCGTAGGGGTCGATGGAGTCTGTAGTCAGAGCATAGTCGCCAGCCTTTGTGCGCCACTTCGAGTTGCCGAATCCGTCATAGTTATATTCGTAGGATTCGTGAGTGGAATCCACACCACCACCACGCATGATAGCGATAGACAAGCCCCAGTCGTATGACTGAAGGGGCGAGTTGCCATCGTCGGTGGAAGAAGGATCGTAGCTCTCACGCAGCGAGAGTTCTTCGGTAACGTAAAAGTCAGCCACCATCGACGACATAGTGTTCTTGATGTACTGCTTCACAAACTCATGCTCCATATCCTCGTCAATGAGAGCTGCCATCTGAGTCTTGGCGTAAGATCCGTTTATCTCGCCAAACTCATATCCGCTGTATTGCTTGCCCACCTCGGCAGGTTGCTTTGTGTTGTCAGTGGCGCATTTGCTGCCCGTGCTTGACGATAGGGCTTTGCGATAGTTGGCATCCACCATACCAACGGGAACGAACGATGACTTAAATTCCTGAATAAAGTCTTCGTTTATTGTCGAACAATCACCTACTTCCACTCCCTTCATGGCTGCCACCTCAAACAAGCGAGGCTCCATATTGCTTGCATCAGTAAAATTCTTGTCTATCTTTACACGATATTTGTTGCCCGTCTGAAGGTCTACGAACACGCTCATTTCAGTATTCTTGACACGATGAATGATGTCTTTATATGTAAGACTCGTCACGGTGTGGTCTTTAGGGTATTCGATATAGTCGTAATCGGTATTGAAATCCTTAACGGCATTCTTTACGTTGTCTTTCTGCTCTTTCGCCTCACTCTCGGCTGCATATCCGGCACGTACACCGGTTATCTTCTCCGTCATGGGCACCATAGACAGCACTTCGGCATGGAAGGTGCGAGGGTCGGGATTCTGCTTGCGGAACACGTCACGGATAAGATAGGCAGTTACCTTCTTCTGCTCGTAGTCGTAATGAAACTTAATGCCGAACTGCTGCTCAAGCGAGTTGATAACATCTGATACCGACTCAGCAGGGAAGTTCTGCTCATTGGCATACATACGGAAGATACTTGCACTCATCTGTGCCGACTTGATGGTGCTCTTACAAGTGATGCTTGCCACTTTATCGGTGCCTACAGTGACGGTGGTCCAACTATCATCTTCCACCGTCACAACCTCGGTGTCCTTAAACACGCCTTGGTTGTAGAAGCTACCATCATACGGCTTCTCTACTACCTTATACGTCACTTTGCGATACTTCACCTCCTGAACGCTCTTGTCTTTCGGATTTTCAAGTTTCAGTTTGCCGCCACAACCGCGCGAACTGAGCCATGCGTTTACATCATCGAACAGATTAGCAACGTCCTTTTCGCTGTTGGCTTGTTTCTGGAAAAAGCCAACCTTCACGTCGCCCTTTTTTTTCAGTCCGGCAATAACCTCTTTATCGTTCTCCTTGTAGGTTTCCTTGGCATAAAGCGGTTCGATGTTGTAGGCGCATTTTGTGGTGAAGAAGCATAAGCGGTTCAAGTCGCCGATGGCTGTAAGAGCCGAATTGTCGAACTGTACGCCAAGATGTTCAAAGAGACAGTCGAGGAAGAACAGCACATAGAAGCAGATGCCCGACTGCGGGCGGTCGGCATCCAATACCCATACAGGACCACGGTCTTCGTACATTTCCTGCTCCAGTGTGCTTAGGTTGTTCTCACCATCACGACCGGTGATAGAATTTACTACGTCGGATGATGTTTCTCCTTTTTCGTCAATATCGTAATGCTTATAGCAGACACGGGCATTGCAGTATGGCTTCAGAGGGTAGGGGTCGCTTACGTTGATATATGATTTCAGCACTTCGGGCACCTTAACTTCGTTGCCGCGCGGATAGGTGTAAGTCTTCTTCAGCTTGGCTTCGTGATTTTTGCCTTCCTCCACACATTGTGCCGGGTAAGAGAAGCCGAGAGCTTGCGGAGAAAAAGACGCTTCGGTTTTGTCTTCGCCCACCGAACCATACTTCTTATTGCCTTTCTTGCCTTCGTATTTTATGACAACGCTCGTGTTGTAGGTCACGCTCACATCCACCTTATCTATCTTCTCGCCTATCAAGAGCTGGTCCTTATATTTGGACGGTATAGGCACTTCGTTGCACTTTAGATCGCTAATAAGGTCGGAGAATGATTGTATGCTTGCATCGACGTTAAGTGAGAGGGAGTCCTCCAGTCGCTCGTCTTCCTGGATGATGGATGGGCCCGAGGCGAGGGGCACACCGTCGGCAATGATTTGCATCGGAGTGTGCTCGTAGCTCATGGGGCGGATGTCGCTGCTGACATCATCCACGTTCTTTAGGAAATGTCGGTTGCCTTCGATGGGCAGCTTCACGGGATAGGAGAACATCTCGATGTCGTTGAACAATGGGTTGCTCAACTCTATGCTGATGGATGCGTCTTCCTTTAGGGCGAGTGGCTTGCCGTCGGCAAGAATTGTGAGTTTGCTGTTCATGTTGGTTGTTATTTGTAATAAGCCTTGCTGGGCCTTACTGGGCCTTTCTAAGCCTTACTGGGGTTTGCTGGGCTTTCTTGTTATACTATTATCTTGGCGTTGCCGTATAGCGTGATGTTGCGGTCGGTCTTGCAGAATACCTTGGTATCGCCGTAGGCTTCGATCTTCAGATAGCTGCTGACGCGGAGCTCGCCACCATGGGCTTCGCAAGTAACGCTGCCATTAAGCGAGGCGTTAGTGGAGGTCCATAGGCGGGAGTGTCCTAAGGCTACCGTATTGCCCTTGCTGACGTGACCATAGGAGTAATCGTAGAGATTTATGATGGCTCTATCGTTCTTCTCGCTATACACCTGGGCGTGGTCCCATGCTCGAACCCTTGCCTTGCCAATGACGTAACACTTGGCGTAGTCGTTTATCTCAACGATGTGATCATAGTCGGTAACAATAACAAGGACGTACTCGGGGGCAGTCTGCGGACATTCGTTGACGTAGATGCCAGCTGCGTTCATTTCTTCCTTTAGTGAGGGGTAGAGAGCAGGAAGCAGTTCGTTGATGATGTCGGCGTATTTGCTCTCAACGAGGTCTTCCCAATTCGCACGCCACACAGACATGAGCTGACTGATATTTTCGGTGGCAAGCATGGCACGATAGCCTTCGGCACAAGCGTGGCGGTCGTGGCAGGCTTGAGTGCAAGTCTTCTTTAATATCTCGAATTGTGTCATGGATGGAATTTTGAGTTTTGAGTTTTGAATTATCGCTTCGCGATTTTGAATTGTTGAATTATGAATTATCCTTAGCTATTGGATTTTTCACTTTTCACTTACAGCCACTTCTTCCTCTGTCTTTGCCAATATTGCCTCGTAGCCTTTCAGTTCGTCTTCGGTCACTATGTCGGCGTAGTCTTTGCGGAGTTGGGAGATGCGGTCGGTAAGGCCTTTTACGCGGGCTTTGGTCGATGGCTTGTCCTTGCGCATGATATACTTGATGAGAGCGTCGGCTTCGGCTTTATGCTTGGCTGCTGCATCGCGGGCGGCTTTCACCTCGGGTCGGTCGTTGGCTATCTTGTCGGCTACCGACTGGGCGAAGAGAGGGTCGCGGGAGAGTGCCTTGTCATAAAAAGGACGGAACTGGGCACGTAGGTTCTGTGGTGGCACGTTGCACGCTTTCTCTATTCGGACGATGTATTCGGGGTCGCCGGTGCGCGGTGATAGGCGAAGGTATGCCTCGCCTATTTCGCGGTCAACGTTGATGTAGATACGAGGCAGGATTTCGCTTTCTATCTTTACGGCACGGGTGGCGAGAAGGGCAATCTCTTCTTCGGTATAGATAGGTCGGCCAGCCTTCTCGTTGGCTTCGGCCATGGTCTTGGCTTGCTCTGCCTTTGCTGCCATCTCGTTGCGCAAAGAGCGCACGGTGTTGACCTGCTCTTGCAGACGTTCGGAGAGGAACGGTCGGAGCTGCATGAGGTTGGGCATGGTGGACGCAATGGTCTCGCCGTTGGGGTTGGCTACGATGCCGCCGTAGGTAAGGGGCTGCAAGGTGAGGTCGGGCTGCAGGTCAGGGAAGAGCGAGCGACGCGCTTCCTCAAGAGCCTTCTCCTTCTGCTGCTCGGCATAGAGTGCCTGTTCCTCACGGGTGGGACGACCGACGTGACGCTTTATCTCCGTGCGAGAGGTCTGCATGGTTTGCAGATAGGTGAGGAGCTGACGCACACGACGATGGTAGTCGCGGAATCGTCGGCTCTCCTTAACGAACGACATTGCCCGTGGATTCTGCTCAAGAAGAGTAAGACCGCGCTCGAAGGCTTCACGCTGGTCGGAGGTGAGCATACGAGCGGAGAGGGCAGGGGTTAGAATACGAATTATTTCTTCCATAGTTATTTTTTGTTTAGCCGACGAATAACTTTAGTACAGCAATGGCGATACGAATATTTTGCTGTTTGGCTGGTTGTTCTCGTAGCCTTTGCTTGTTGAGTCGGTGGTGTTGGTTGAGGGCTTGTCTGGGGTGTTGTTGGCAGCGGCCGCTGCCTTGCGCATTTCCATGAGCTGGAGCACCGAGGAACGTAGGGAGATGGCCTCGTTGTGGGCAGCGGCTCGGCGTGCCTTGTCAATAGTGAGAATTGTTGTGCGCTCTTCGAGGTGGGCCACCATCAGGCGGCGTACCTTGCGAAGGAGTGGCTTGTCGGCAGGGTCGTCGGTATGGAGCAGACGCTGCACCGTGTCCTCGCCAATAGCCTCGCTGATGTATTCGTCTTGAATGAAGTGGAGGTCGGGCAGAAGACGAATAAACTTCTCACGGCTCTCGTAGATGTCGAGGTAGTGCTGAAGGTCGGCACATGTGGCAATGAGGAGGTCGTGGTGGAGGTAATAGTATTGACTCTCTTTCCAGAGATTCGTGATTTCCTTAATCTCGGTCGTTTGTACACTTTCGTCCGTATTCGGTACACTATTGTCGGTATTCGGTACACTATTGTCGGTATTCGGTATGCTTTCGGCTGTTTTCTGTACATCAGAAGCCTGTTTCTTGACACATTTCTTAGCCCAACCTTCGAGCATCACGAGCATTTGGTTGAGCGACACCATTGCCTCGCGCTTGTAGCCTTGCACTCCCTTATCGAGGAGGTCTTTGGATGCCGTGCCGTAATCGTCGCTTGAAGCCACGTTGATGCCGGTGCCGTTGATAGAGAGAGCCTGTGTATAGACGAAGCGCGACATGGCATCGTATGTCACCATGCGCTGTGCCATAAGCAGGAGTTGCATCCAGGGGTGCTGAGTGTTCTCGCCGTTACAGACTGCCATATAGAAGTCGTCGGGCGAAACGGTCTGATAATACTCGCACAATCGGTTGTAGAGCGAGTCGCCCAACTTGTCGCGCAGAAAATCTTTCTCGCTGTTGTCGAGTATGCCTTGAAGAGAACTTATCTCGTCGATGGCGTTGCTGGGAATGTGGAGCCGAAGCTCCTTGGTTGTTGATAAAATCATACGCTATGCGAATTTTGAGTTTTGAGTTTTGAATTGTCATCAAGCCGATTAGGAATTACTCAATTTTGAATTATCCAAGTCTTTTACATTCCAAACTGTTTTTTCAAGAAACTGTTTTTTTTGATAAACTCTTCCATCTCCTGCTCCGAATGATAGCCTTCCCAAAACAAATTGGTATGCGAACCTAAGCGATGGTCGTCAAGCGATGTTGGAATAGAATAAGCCGTATATATCAAATCGTAATGACGGACATAACGAGTGCGCTTTTCTGGCTCGCTATACAGTTTATTTATCCAACCGTCGTTGTCACACTCACACCACTTGTTGTATTCATCGTTTTTCAGATTAGCGTCAATACCTATTGCTGTATGACCGCTACTACCATTCGTGCCAAAATAGACAATCTTTGCCATAAGAATCACTTTATATAGTTTTTCTGAATCAGAACAGCTTGAGCTGCGCTTGCTCCAACTTGATGCGTTTGCAAGCCTTGTCGTAATACTCCTTGTTGAGCTCGAAGCCGATGAAGTTACGCTTCTCGCGGATGGCTGCAATGGCGGTGGTGCCGCTACCCATACAGTTGTCTAAGATGGTGTCGCCCTCGTTGGAGTAAGTGCGAATGAGGTACTGAATAAGAGCTACGGGCTTTTGAGTGGGGTGCATATCAAGATACTTTTCTTTGTCGAAGAACAATACAGATATAGGATATTTCTCAGTTGATGCTTCTTTTGAGCATGTCTCAATATTATAGTTTCCATAACAGACATTACCCTTTGCTTTTCCGTGTTTATGCCCTCGTGAGTGAGTGGGGAAACCTTGTCTCATCTGCGGATTGTATGTAGGTAGCGCACGATAGAACACAGCAATATCCTCATGGCTCCGCATAGGCATTCGCTTCGCATTGAGAAATCCTGTTGGTCGGTCTTTTTGCCAAATTAGATTATATCGCCATGTGTCAGGTTGTGCCATCATTAGATGTGCCGTAAACATTCCTTGACCGAAGAGAATAATAGGAGCGTTAGTTTTTGCTATTCGCCAGTATTCATTGAATAGAGGTTCCATCGGGATAATGTTATCCCATCGTGCCTTTTCATTGCCTTTGTTCAGAACTTCATACGGCAAATCGCACACAATGCAATCCACGCTCCCATCCGGAATCCTTTTCATGCCTTCGAGGCAGTCTTCATTATATATCTTATTCAGTTCTATCATTCTCTATATCATTTATTCGTTACTATTCCTGCATCGTAACCCCCGTTTTCGAGTTATCCAGCGTGGTGAGCACTTCGCGGTCAATCTGCCACACCAGGTGCGGGTCCCATCCATTGAACTTGCTTATCACCTCCAACGGTCGGAGCATGAGCTGCTGCAATGGCGCAAACTGTATCTGCTTTACGAGGAAACGCTCGCGAAGGTCGGTGCCGCCCGATGATGTAGCGTCGCCTGGGGTGTTGCCTATGAGTTTCGAGTCCAAACCCATGGCAAAGAAGATGATGGATGATATTTCCTGGAGCTCGGTCTTCTCGGCTTGCGCTTGCGAGTTGGCCTTGCTCTCAATCTCCACAATCTCCCACGCCTTATGCTCCTTGCCATCCAATCCGGTGAACACGGCAGAGATAAGAGCCTGACCTGCATTGTCGGGATTAGACAGCCAACGGTTGATGTCGGTGAACACCTCCTGCTGTATCTGTGCCATCGTCTTGCTCTTGTTCTCGCCCTGCTGGGTGTAGAGGTGCTTGAGATATTCCTGATGAATGTAAATCACGCGACCGATGATATTGCTGTTGCGCTTGCGAGTGAGACGATCGTCAACAATAGTAAAGGCATACTCAAAAATGCTTCCGGCAAAGATGCTGTGCCAAAGGGCATCGGCATAGTAAGGCCCGCCGAAGTCGCGTGGCGACATGATGAAGCGTGTGGGGCGGTTCTTGCGGCTCACTCGCTGCTGACGTGCCTCACGCACATGGCGGTTGAGGTCAGCTACGGCTGTGTCGGCTGCGAGATAAGGCACGGCAGCAATGCGACGGTCGGTTTCGGTGAGCGTCTGGGTGGAGTCGAGCCACTGGTTAGAGAGGTAGGCATAGTTGATGCGATACTGTCTGTCCATTCGCTCCAGTCGGGTGGTGAACACCGAGCGAGGTTTTATGCCTACAATCTTCGGATCCCACCGTGATGTGGGCACAGGGCGCTTGTTCTCGTCCAACTGGCGTTGGTTAAGCTGCAGCTCGCAGAAGCATTGCGACATGAGCGACATATCGCCTGCCATCTCAAGGTAGGTCTTGTGGAGGTCGTTGTTCTCGATGAATGCCTGCAACTCCTCGTTTGTGTCCTCCCATTCTTTCAGTGCCGCCTTGAGCGACTTCATCTCTTCGCTGTCTTCACTCTCAGAATTGTTCGCCGATTGTGAGAGTTGATTAACAGATTTTGAGAATTGGTTATCCGATTGTGAAGATTGATTATCCGATTCTGACATTTGCTTTTCCTTAGCCTTGAGGTCGGCTATCTGCCCGCGGAGCAAGGTGCCAGCCGAAGGGTAGGGGATAGACTTCTCGGTGATATTGCCACCGACATACTGCGTATAGTGATACTTGGCGCATGGTCCGCGACCCACGAGAATTTTTTTCACGAAATCCACTCCCGCTGCTGTGAAGGGCGACATCTTGGAGAGCAGATACACGAGGTTAGGCAGTTGGTTGCCCAATCCCCACTCCATAAAGCCCAATCCCTTAGTGCCCACACCTTCGGGCACGGCTTTGTTCTCGCCACCCGATGAACCGAACACAGCGGAAATCTCCCGTCTTGCCGCATTGCCTTCTGCTCCGGGCATGGTAGCCGAAGCCGTGAGTTTCTCGTGAACGTACTCGCCCCACGAAAACACGTTGCTGCCTCCCTGCTTGGGCGCACAGAACGCGCCAGGCAGAACTGCCTCGTAGCCTTGCGACTGAAGCTCCTCACTACGCTGTTGGAACTCGCTGATGTTGCTAACTGTTGTCATTGTGATAAATATGTGTTTTGTTGAATGTCTATAGCGCAAAGTTAAGGAAAGACGGGGAGAAGGGGCGGACATGCTCAGGGTGGGAATAAACAAAAAGCCCTGCTATCCTCACGGACAACAGGACCATGCCTAAAGTAAAATTTGCGAATGAAACATCCAGTCAAAGTATATTGTTAGTTGCGCCCGTCTACATGTCGTAGTCGCACATTTCGTTGGCCGAGCACAACTCGTAGTTCTCCACGTTCTCAATCACCATATCCTCATTACAGAACTGCTTGATAATGATTTTGCGGTTCTTCGGGTCGGGGTGTACGCTGCGGATATTGTTGTTAGAGATCCATATAGGGTGGTTGGCTTCCTTGGTATATACCACAAGATACCACGGACCAGCTTTGTACTGATCCATCACCACGGCGATTTTGGAAGTAAGGAGCGATGAAACCTTGTCAATGGCTTTCTCAATGAACGCCTCCTTACGGTCGAGAGTTTCCTCAATGAACGCCTCCTTGTGCTTTGCGTTGAACTTGTCTATCCATGCTGCAAAAATGGTGAACAGCAGGATGATGAGAATCACGATAAGTGTTGAAAAAATGAAATCCATAATTGTTTTATTTTTGATTGATATACTTTTTATCGTTTGATATTCCACATGTGCTCAGCCGGGCCTACGAGCACGTCTATGTTTGCGCCCTGCTTCTGAGCCACCGTCTCCACCCATTTAAGCTGAATAAACTGCTGCGGACTAAGATTCATTTCGCTCATATACGCCTTGTCTGCCACAGCCTTTTGGCGTTCAGCCTTCTCGCGAGCCACCTGAACCTCATATTCACGTTCCTGCGTCTGCTTGGCCTGTACCATCTTTGCCGTGCGGTTCATTTCGGCAAGCTGTTCCTTGTTGGGTGTAGCCTTGCCGATGATAACGTCCTTGATGATGACGGGCATCGACTTGTGCTTGGAGAGGGCAGCAACGTACTCCTGCATCTGCTTCAGAATCTTCTTGTCGATGGTGCTCAATACCTGACGGTTAGACATCAAATCGAACGGACTATACTGCGAGATATGGTCTCTGACAAGATTGCAGAAGTAGTTGTAGAGGTTGGTGTTAAACCAGTCGCGTCCATAGTTCTGCAACAGCACGGGCGACTTGCCTTGCTCCACCTGAGTGACTATTACAGAATGGAAGTCAAGCGGTGTGTTGTCGTCAGAGAAGATGTCGTCAAGAACGACCTCATGGCGTACCGGAACAATCTTGAACGTCTCGGCACGTGTGCTCATGGCACACCATGTCAGACCACTCTGAACGGGGTCGTTGTCTACTCCTCCGTGTCCGAAGAACCAAGGCTTCTTCACCAGCACGGCTTCCTCGTCGGCATCGGGAGACACAAAACGACACGAGGATAACATCACTACTGCGACAAACGCAAAAAAAATTGAAAATAATTTTCTCATAAGAAATGAAATTTAATTGTTTTATTGAATTGTTGCTTGTTATTTTGTTATTGTTTCTTTCAAGAGATATTTATAAGAGCCCAGTCCGTTATCTTCGCCCTTCTCAATCTTCCAGTCGAACCCAGCCGCTTGCAAACTCTGCACGAAAGTGTTATATTCTCTATCTACGAGATACGAAGAAATGTTCTCTTCTTCAAAGACAACAACACGAGGGTCGTTGTCGAAGTCAATGCGCAACTTTTTATTGCCGAGGAAATGACAATTTTTGATTGTTTTGATTGAACTTCCAACGTGCAAATTATATATACACCCTCTACATATATAAAGGTAAGCATAGCAATACAGCCTTTGTTCTTCGGCATCATATCGCTTTGCGCACACAATTGTGGTGTCAGAGTCACGGAGCGACGAGATTGCGTAAAAACGTCCGTCCTCGATGTGGTTGAGCATGTATTCGCGACGCTCTTTCGGAGTGAGGAGCACAGGCATGTCGTCAGAGTCGGTCTTCCGCTTCTCCTCGCTCTTTCGCAGACTTTTCTTAGCAAGACGTTCCTTGTGCATTATCCGCACACGCCAAACGACAAAGGCGAGGAAGAATGTCCAACCGAAGACGGCACCAAGAAAGAATGCCCAGCCTAAAAAAGTAGATATAAATGTGTTCATTGTTCTCTATAAATTCATTAATAAAAAGAAATGTGCACCTTACAGCCGTTTGAGAAGCGTGCTGCATTGATGTCCTAACGCCTTTTCTTCGTAACCCAACCTTTCGTACCAATGCAACACCCATAGGGGAGAGTCGCGTCCGTCCCACGATATTGCGACGTTCGCTATACCGCAACGCTTCAGCTCCCTCTCTACGGTCTCAATCAGGTGTTTTGCCACCTCATGACCACGGTGAGCTTCGTCCACCCACAGCGAGTAGATGAGAGCATCAGCTGCGCCATCCAAAGGCTTGTCTTCGGTGCGGTGAGGAATAAACACCTGTATGCTGCCATGATGCTGCTCGTCGGTGACGAGTATTCGGATTGAATCTTCCCAGTGTTGATGTTGTATCATAGATGAAATGTTACGCAGTTTTGTTTAGTCAGACGACTGTGACCGTCCCTTTTTCTTCGTATGCTTGTGCAAAGGTAGATTATTCCTTTTACTCGATATGGACATTCTCCTCGAAGTCGTATCTCACGTCTCGGTTTTGCAACCAAGCCACAGACGTTTTAGAGAAGATGTCTGCCTCACAGTCGGCAATGGCTTGCACGAACGCCTCGTACATCTTCTGTTTTTCATGTTCTTCCAGAAAGCCCTGGCTCGTCCGCTGCCATATCAGATTAGGGCGTTTGCCGTCCTTCACGTTTCCCTTAACAATCAGCATGACACTTACGGAGTTTTCACCCTCGCGCACATCCGCACGAAGTATGCCGTAGCCAAGCGGTTTGCCAAAAGTGTAGCAACCGCTCTGATTCTCAAGAAAGCGGTAACCGTAGTTTCGCAATGCCTTTATCACAAAATCTCTCATGTTCAATCTTTTTTATAGTTCTATTAATACTTTTATCTCTTGGTTGCCTCCTCCGTGTGTGAGACAAGCAGGGCATAAGCCTCGAGCGGAATATACCCGACGCATACTCTCAAACATACGGTCGTAGGGTGGTGTCTGCATCAAGCCGACTACGAGGGTGCGTGCGGTGTCAGTCATCGACATCGATAAATCGGACCTTTGCATCTGCAAACTTTTTCTCGCAAATAACACCAAGACCTTCAATGATGCCCAGGCATGATTTACATTCCAGACAGAATGTGGAGCATACATGAGGACCGTCTTGATAGTACGGGCAGTTCGCCCCCTTTGCCATATAGAGTTTTTTGTCCTTCACAAAGGAATGAATTGCCTTTGCAAAACGCTCCAATTCCTTGTTCATCATTTCCACCGTGTCGCAATGATAGCGCAACTGGTTCATGTCGAAAGAAGTCTGCTTTGGCGTTTTTTCGTCATGCTGCTTCTCCTTTTCGTTCAACTGGTGTACCACGTCGTTGTAGTCGTCCATGAGCTGATGCACACGCTGTTCAAGCTTCATGTTCTCTGCCTTCAGGTCGGCAATGATGTAGGCGAGTACCTCCATTCGGTTGTTCTTAGGTAGATTTACATACTTGCATACTGCCAGATTTCTCTCCATATACTTGCGCTGCACGTCAGTAGCCGGAATATAGGCATCGGCGGTGTGTGTGCCTATGCGATAGGGTGGAGGTACTGTCTTGAATATTCTTTCCATATCAGTATATGCCGAACATTTCACAACTCCATCTTCATCTACTCGCGCCACCTTCACCAACAAATTTCGCTCTTTTTCGTAAAGGATGTCGCCAGGGTTGATTTCTTCTGTTTTCATTGTTTCTATAGTTTTTATTACATATTATACAACAGCGACATTAACGCCACTGCCTTTTCTTTGTCGGAAAAACCTTTGATATTTACCCATTTGCCGAAAGGGAAGTGATCGACAAATTTCTGAACCATATAAACGGTCACTGGGATGCAACCATTATAGACCTCCATTGGAATAATTCTGAACTTCATGTCTTATTCAAATTTATATACTATATATGGGGTGGTGTTACTCACAGCTCCACAAATACTTTTATCTCTTGGTTACCGCCTGTATGCGTAAGACAAGAAGGGCTTAAACCCTTTGTAGAATAAACTCTACATCTATTCTCGAATATATTGTCACGCAAAGAAGTCGGCATCATACCGACTACGAGGGTGCGGATGGTGTCATTCTTCAGCATCTCTTATATACGTCTTCATTTACTCCTTCTCTCTCTTTCCAATTTGTCGCAATGGTCGCGCATCTGCTGCTTTTTGCCAAGCACGTCAATATCAAGAGGTTTTCGCACATGCGCAGACCAATCCATCTGACGATGCCACTTGACAAAAACGTCGAAAGCCGCAGGGGCGTTGTCATCAACTGGGGCTGTGATAGCATCACAAGGAACAAAGGTGGTGTTAGATTCTGCTTTCATAGTCTCTATGTTTTATAGTTTTGTTATATTTTACTTATACTCATATACTATATGCGGTGTGGTGTTGCCCAGTCCGTCGCGAGGGTCGGCAAAGCAGCCAGGCGGTGAGGTTGTCACGGCTTTGGCTATCCGCTTGCGCGGTCGGTACTTTACGAGGCCCTTACCATCCTTGCCGCTGCGTACCCATCCGATGTAATACTTGTCGGTCATATTCATACTCTTATAGCGGAATGAGGACATTTGCCACATTTCCCAATATTATAGTATAGGCTACACCCCACACATTGTTTATCATCAACTCGCTCACCCCTCGCTTGTCGGGAGTGTCTTGGTAAAAGCGGATAGAGTCGTCGTCACGCCATACCATACGGATTTTACTTTTTCTGTTATTCATATTCTATCAATACTGCAGGTGCTTTGCATTGTGATGTTGTATTGCTTGCTATGTTCGCCCATCCTTCTCTTGCGTAATGGGATGTCAGGACGCAACAAATGCCGGACGAGCAATTAAGAATATACTTATTCATATTCTATCAATACAATAGTGTGCTGTCCGTGCTCGTCGTAGAGTCCTGCCCATCCGTCGTAGCGGGCGGACAATGCCGTGGAGTACCCCCCCGACGAGGGCAGAGCTGTGATGTGTGTTGCACGAAAGGGATTTGTTTAATCATACGTTATAAATACCATGTTGTCTTTGCCAACTGAGGTGAGAGTGTTAGTTGTACCTCCAACGTTTATCTCCATTCGCTGACAGAAGCGTCCGTTGGAGGGATGCTTGCGGTCGGACGGATTGTCGGGGTCACGGCCTCGGAAGGCTGCTATGCGAAAGTGTAGCATAGGAGGTTGTCTTTTGTTACTGTTGTTATCGAATTGCTCCACGGCCACGGACTGGGACGGTGATACTTATCGCCGTATTTACACCCTCCCCGGTCGCCATGCTCACGACGGAAGGCTTTGGCTTCCTCGGTGCGGTAGTGGACGAGGACGGAACGATTAATCATACTCTATCAATATTTTCGGTTTATCCACGTCGTGACCTTTACCTCCCCCAGCAATACACAAGGCGATGCCATGTGGTGACACAATGATACCGTTCTGCGAAGGGCTGTAGGAGCCGAGGACGATGGAACGAGGGTTGTTATTCATATATTACAATTACGCCAGTGGCTTTGAAATTTGCTCCTTGGGGTGAAACGTCAAGAACATCGTATGCACCCTTCTTGAAATAATTGGCTTTGATAGTGCGTGATGTGCCATCGGATTCGGTGTTGAAAGGGAGTGTCATAATTCTACTGCTAAAAGAATACGTCGCTGCAATCGGTGCGCGACATGATGGTTATTGCAATGCCGTGAAAAGCTCCGTTGAAGCGTTCTGCGCTGAACATCGAGGCAGGGCAGGTGAGCAACCTACCACCCCTAATCATATCAGCTATGATACGGATTACACGGTCGGGTGGGTTGTCAGTTCGCATCCTTTTGTCTCTCCAAGTTCCACTTATACATTTTATAGAAGCCACGCCAATATTCCACGTCCAGCTTCTTGGGGCTCTCCTTGAACAGTTTGTAGAGGTTGGCGATGGCAGGGCGATAATAACTCAGTTCTCTTTCATTCCACTCAATGTCCTTGTTCCATCCGTCGTGACGCTCCATGAATATCTGAAGCACGGTCTTGAGGAACATTGCCGCCTCATGTGTCGGTGGCAGGTCGAACTGAAGGAATAAGGCATTGTCAGAGTCGTTCGCCTTGAGGAACTTGCTCACGGCATCGTCCTTGAGGAAATAGCGTCCGGACACTTCCTCTTCGAGCACGTCTTCCAGTCGGGTAAGCAGCTTGAAAGGTTCGGGAAACTGATAGTCGAAGGCTACGTCACGGCGCATGGAGAGGCAGAACACACGGTCGCGGTTCTGCGGCACACCGTAGTTCTTGGCGTTGAGTCTCGCCCAACGGCTCACATATCCGAGCGAGGAGAGCTTGTCGAGCCACTTCTGAAAGTCGGGCATGAACTTCTGGCTTACCAGTGCCGCCACGTTCTCCTGCAAGAGATACTTCGGGCGAAGCACCGCCACGGCATCCGCCACACGCCAAAGCAGCGCGCTTCGGGTGTCGCTGCCCTCCTGCAAGCCCATCTGCTTGCCAGCCTGACTGATGTCTTGGCAAGGCGAGGAATAGGTAAAAAGGTCCACTTCGCGACCTTTGAGCGAGCTTTTCACCTCGTGCCAGTCAATCTTGGTGATGTCGCCCAGGGCGCAGTCTGCAAACTGAGGAAAGACGAGGTTGTGCATCTGACAGGCGTATTTGTCGATGTCGCTCCATCCCCAGCACGTCCATCGGAAGTCGGGATGCCACTCGCGTAGCACGTCGGCTGCCATGAGCTGCGAGTCGTAGCCGGAGAACGTGGTGAGGAATATCTTCTCTTCGTTCTTGTCGGCGGTGGGCGGCAGGGCGGGCAGGGTATCTTCGGGGTCGTCGAAGAGAGTGAGCTGCTTGCCGGGGCGAGGCTTGGGTGGTGCGGGATAGAAAAGCTGCTCGTAGATGTGGGCCAACACGTCCACCACGATGCTGTTTCCGGCTTGCTTGTACTGTTGTGAGGCAGATATGGCCATGTCTTCGGGCTTGCCCTTGCCCTTCCAGTCGGGCAGTCGTTCGGCTGCTTGGGCATTGCTGCTCTGCATCGTGCCGATTACGTTGTCGCGAACGCCCATCAAGCGGAAACACTCCTTTGGCGTGAGCTTGCGGATGGCATAGCTCTTGATGGTGCGGTCGGTGAAGTTGAGTTTTGTGATCATATAGTTGCTGTGTTATAATTCAACAAACACGCAAATCCCGCCACTTGCAGCGGTCAGTGCGTTTACGAGTTTACCCCCCCCGACTGTGCGGCTGCGCCTCAGTGCCGAGGACGGATAACTTAGGTCAGCGGCTCCTGGACATGGACAGTCCGTATAGCCCAGTTCGGTGGCTTGACGTATGCGAAGGAACGTCTCGCCCTCTCGGTCCACCAACTGAAGGAACGGTCGGTCGGTGGTAGAGTAGATGCGATAGGGCGATCCGTCGGGATAGCGGCCATACAACTTGCCATCCTTGCGGATAGTACCGCGCTTGTAGTGAGGGTCAGTCATATTCAATCATTATGCAGTGTGGGCATTTGTAGTCGGTGGCTCGAAGGGCGGGCGAGAAGTTACCCCCCATCCTCGCCATTCGAGCCGATGACTAACGGGATGCACGGAAATCTTAATGTCAGTCATATCAAATGAACCATTCGGGTTCTAAATTGGAAATATAGCAATAACGCTTTACGTTGTTAGTGCTGATGAATAAATGCCAATTTTCATCGTCATGGCTGTAATGGTTGTGTACGAAGAATTTTCCGTCGTGACACCAACAGAGAAGTTGACCTATGCAATGAGGCTTTTCTGTAGCAGGGTGCCACAACTGAACAATGTTGCGATACACGGCTGTAATATCCATCGTTACACTTTCCGACGGTTCATCCTTGAAACTTACACTTTGTTCGTCAGATTCGATGCAGATGCAAGCGTCCTTTGTTGAGTTTGACATTAAGGTGGATGCTTTATCCGACATTAACAGCACATCGGGCAGTCGTTTTTCTCTTTTCATAATTATTTGTGTTTTTTAATGTTAATTATTCGTCCGCTTCCACCACCTTCAGCCCATGCCTTACAGCCGTAGCCTCGCGCTTTGCGGAGCGTCGGGTCTGGCTATCGTAGCAAACGATATAAGGGTCGCCAAGTGGGTCGGCAAAGTAGTTGCACTGGCGTATCATCATGCTCTTGTGGTTGTGCGCAACATGCGTGAGATTTTTCAAAGGGATGCGGTAGGTAGTATGGCGTTCGAGATCGTATTTTAAGCGCAGACGCTCCTTGTGCCACATCTCCTTGCGCAGCTCGCTAATATCTTGCGCGTCTCTCTTTAGTCCGAGTTTACGCTTGAAACGTTGCAAGGTAAAGAGTTTTATACCGAACAAGAATATCATACGACGGTTGGAGGTCTTGGGGTAAAGCTCACAAAACTTATCTTTCAGTTCTCCCTCAAGATAAAACTCCATTCTGCCTGCAGGGGTCTTTCGCTTGGGTATCTGCCACTCGGCAGGAGTTGTGGGGTTTGTCAGGGTCTTGGTATTACGATAACTCATTGCTGTTCTTGTTTTTATTCTCTTACTTCCTGCCATGTGTTACCATGACCGATTCCACACTTTGCTCCCACCTCACAAAAGCTCATGTAGTGGCGACCATTAAGGCAAGTCCCTAAATCAGCACAGAAATCACAGCCGAAATCCATAGAATCCGGATGATACCACACCTTGTCGCCAACCTCGCGGATATACCCCCTCTTATAGTCTACCACCAGGGTTCTACCTCCGGTGGGAAAAGGTTTGTATTTGTTCAAGACGACCTTATACCGATTGTTTTTCTTCCTTACAATACGATATTTATGAGGTAGTGACCATGCAGGGTCAAAAACTTCAGGAGGCACACGCCGCTTTTTCGGGAAATGGAACACCTTCGGGTTGCAAAAGTTGGAAAGCGCTTTGCGGTCAGTAGAGACAATCTCTTCCCAGTTGTCACAACAACGAAGTACGTCAACCCTCCATCCTATGCGACGCTGTACTATATCTAATAGCGATGGATAATTACGCGGCTTCTCCCAGATTCCTCTAAAGTAAAGATCGTATCTGTTAAACAGCACCTTGTTCCTTGCTTTCATAGGACTATACTTTAATTTCCGGATTAAATTTCAATATCTTAAGGGCGAGCTGTAGTTCGTGAACGTACTTTATATGACATAAGAGTGCATAGCCTGTCACGTTGTAATACTTTATGAATATTGCCCAAGCGTATTTTTTTCGTTCTACAGCCAAATACCTGGCAAGGGAACTGCCTGCTCTGGCTTTAATTGGTTTTGTGAAGTACTTGCCCTCGACCTCTTCCTTAAAGTCATTATTGCGAAGTATTTCGGGCGTGACGGGCACGCCATCGATGTTGCAGCACCATGTACCCCAGGGACCGTCATCGTCGTCGTTGACAGCCTTCAGACTGACAACTCCCTTCTTGTCTTCATACTGTCGGTCGGGATGGATTTCGGTAACGATGCACAACGTGTCTTTCGGAAACATGCAGTCTTTGTTTGTCTGCACAATGTCGCCTATTCTAAGGTCTTCTGCATTAATCATTGTCTGCCTCCTTTTCTTCTTCAGTCTTAAAGTATTCGCCGTATTGTTGCCACTTCTCTTCATGGATATTGCCGACAACCTCAAACTTCTTCATTTCTTCTCGCAAAACGTCTTTATGGAAGCCAGTCCAAATACCTTCTACTTTAGATTCGGGAGTCGTTATCGTTACTGTTACGAAACGGGCATACTCCTCATGATAATACACTACGGCAAAATAGTTGTTGCGCTCATCGTCTTCAAGGTCGCTATACGGATATTCGTCCGAACGCAACACGTCACCCTCGTAAATCTCCTTACCGTTCTTGTCAAGGATGCCGGTGAACTGGCAGACGGTGGCGGGGGCTATTTTATGCACCCCAGTGAACCCCATTTTGCCCTCTTCTTCAACAAATCCCAGGATGTTTGATTTGCCATCAAGAGAATGGGCCAAATCACCTGTATACCACTGTCCATCCATAAGGCTCTTACCCTTAAATTTGATTTTCCTCATAATCTCTATAAATCCGTTATGTTGTTATTGTTTTCGTCTGAAGCTATTACTTCCGGTTCAAGACTCAATGTTACCTTAACAGGTTCGTCTTCCCAAGACAAGTTGCTAAAGTTCCGAGGAACGACAAACCTTCTACTCTCATATTCTCTTACGGTCAGTTCGTCATTGCAACAATAAATGCCGTCCTTGAATTTACACCAGAATCCAAACCACTTGTCACGAAACGGCTTATCCGGAAACAACACGAGCGTATTGTCTCTATCGCAAGCGAGCCATAAATACTTTTTGCTTTGTTTCATGGAACTATTCTCGTTTATAATTTTAGTTTTGCATCAAAGCCCAGCACCCCCCAAAGGGTATTTTGGAGCTCGTGGACGTATTGAATGTGGCGTAACAGAACATGGTCGGGCAAACTACAATACTTTATGAAAACGGCCCAATTACAACTTTTCCGCTCTACCGCCAAAAATCTCGCAAGAGAATACTCCTCGTTATCAAGAGGCTTTGTATAGTATTCGCCAACGACTTCTTCTTTAAAACCGTTCTTGTTAAGTATTTCAGGCGTGACGGGTATGCCTTCGACATAGTTGCACCAAACGCCCCAAGGTCCGTCGTCTTCATCGTTGATAGCATATAGAGTGACGACTCCTTTTTTATCGTCAAAGACTTTTAGGGGATTTATATCGGTAACAACGCACATTGTGCCTTTCGGGAACATGCAATCGTGGTTAACCCTTACAAGGTTACCCCTTCTTAGATCATCGGGTTTAATCATAGCTCTCCTCCTTATCTTCCTTACGTTGAGATATCTTGATTCGCATTGTCCACTGCTAATCGTATATATTGCCAATAACTTTGCACTCAACCGTTCCGTCTTCTTTTATAAAATAATGTAAAGGGTCAACACATTCTTTTCCGTTAGAATTAATATAACGTATAGCAAAAGTTCCTTTAAAGAAAACGATTTCACATTTAGACTCTCCTTCGAGTATATCGCCTTCCCAAATCTCATTGCCTTCACAATCTTTTAGTCCTGTATACATACAGACGGTAGAAGGATCAATTAAGACCGCTTCATTACGATTAAGTACAGAGTCTTTCTGTCTATCCTCAATGATGTAGGTATTATCACACTCCTTATAGTAATAGCCTTCAATCCACTCACTACTATCAACACTCTTGCCTTTGAATTTGAATATTCTCATTGTCTTCTACATTTTCGTTAATACTTACGATAACGCAGTATATTTTTTACTCTTTCGCTTTGAAATTGTATATAGGTTTAATGCGCTTTTTAATTTCCACAGTGTCGCCTATAAGCGATTCAATTTCTTCAGCCGACTTATACACCATTGGTGACTCATCGATTGTTGACTCGCATACCGATGTGGAGTAAATGTCGTGCATCTGCTGTCGGTATTCCTCCATGCTGAGCTGTTTCTTGGCCGCCGAGCGCGACATTAGTCTGCCAGCTCCATGCGGAGCCGACTGAAGCCAGTCGTCGTTGCCCTTGCCTATACACAGAAGCGAACCGTCGCGCATGTTCAGAGGGATTATCAGAGGCTCACCACGCTTTGCGCTCACTGCTCCCTTGCGGATGATGCCGAACGTGTCGATGTAGTTGTGCATGGTGGTGAACACACGACCTGTAGACTTTAGTTCAAGACCTTTGATTATGGTTTGCGCCATAAGAAAACGGTTCAAGTCGGCATAATGCTGACACAACCGCATGGCATCATAGTAATCGCCAAGCGTGGGACCGCTAATGTAGGCCATGTCTTTAGAAACGGGTTTCAACCGGCGCAGCGCATCGTTTATCTCGTTCTGTCTGCCCTGAGCTTTCAGTTCGGAAATGATACGTCCACGTTCCTCACTGTTGTTGCATTGTCTTGATGCCAACTGCTGAAAATGTCGACATATCTTTACGCCTAAATTGCGGCTACCCGAATGTACTACGAGATACTTGCGTCCTTCGTCGTCCACGTCCACCTCAATAAAGTGGTTGCCACCGCCAAGGGTGCCGAGCGAACGCAGTACATAGTCGAGGTCAAAATATTGCTTCCACGGAGGAAGAAAACACCATATTTCATTGTGCATAAGGGAAACCATCTCTGACGACAAACGCTTCTCATGCACATTGAATCCGCTTGGAATGTTATCGTTGATGATACGGTCGAGAATCTCCATATCAATGTTGGCAAAGCCTAAATCCCACACGAGCATACCGCAACCGATGTCAACGCCCACGGTGTTGGGCACCACCTTGCCACGGGTCTCAATCACAGTGCCTACGGTGCATCCCTTTCCGGCATGGCAATCGGGCATAATTCGAATCTTGCAGTCGCGGTAGGCCTCGCTCTCTGCCATCTGCCTTACTTGCTCATGGGCTTCAGGCTCAATGGTCTTTGCAAAAATCTTTACGTTCTTCATACTCTATATTTTCGTTAATACTTACATCATTTTATCTCTTTCTTCGCTTCGCCTTTCGTCGCTCTTGCAGGTTATGCTGCACAAGTGGCGTGATGGTGAGCGTTGGCGACCCGTCGGGCATGATCAAACGGACAATCCTCTTTGTTTTGCCTTCAAGAAAATCGTCTATATCTTTCATTACTGTGCGAAGAACCTCTTTCTGCGACTTCTTCTCTCCAGGCTGATGCTTATACAATTGACGAACATATTCCCAATTGATGGTCACGATGTATTGTCTTTCTTTATGTATCTTCATTGTCCTCTATATTTTCGTTATGCTTTACTTTGTTCCGCTAAATCCTCCATATTCAACCTTACGGCATTGTCGTCAAGTTTCTTCCAATATTTCAACACATCTTCAATAGTCGAAGAAAGGACGGAAAGGTCGATTTTTGTGACGTTATTGTTTGTTACTTTAACGCAGTCGGGGCGGTTACGACGTATTACTTTGATAATCATAAGCTAATCAATTAAGTCAAAATCATAAACGAATACATACGGATTGCTCTTCCATGTGCCTTTGCCAGAGATGCGGTCGATGAGGGATGCGTAGGCATCCTGCGGAGTGCGAAACGAGGAATTGGCAAAACCGTGATACCAATAAATCGTACCTTCAAGTCCTACGTCTCCAGCCATCCAGAGACCTTCCTTTAAGCAATCCTCGCTTTTTATGTCTTGCAAACGCTCAATACGAATATTGGTTATACGGATATGATGGGGCATATCTTCGGCACGAACAAACATTTTGTTATTCCAACCTATTTCCTCTTTGCGAGCCATACAGTTTGCCCAATCTACTTGAGGCGTAATGTCGGCATACGATTGCGCAATAGCTACGGTCTCGTTCTTTTGATAGCGCACCACACTGCGATTGTAGATGAATCGCTCTCTTAAATCAGGATTTAATAAAAATCGAAAGTAAATAGTAAAGAGCGCCCCCAACGTATCGAACTTCTTGATGACTTTAAGCATCTCCTTGTTGGTGATAATTCGCCTTGTCTGCGTCTTTCGCTTTGCAAGCACGGCATCAGTCAGTCCGTACTTGTCATTAAACATAATCTTTTGCATACTCTATATTTTCGTTAATAAGCCATTGGATTTTTCGCTTTTCCCTTTTCACTTCGCGTTGCGAATCTTCTCCATCTTCTCATTCTCCTTCGAGATTCGTTCCAAATGCTCCAGCACAAGCGAATATGACTGATTGTTCACCTGGTCTTCGGTGAGCGAGGCGTATTTCTGCATAGTGGCGATGGTGGCGGTGTATATCTCAAGTGGGGTGGACGGTGGTTGCGTGCGGTCGATCTTCTGCACCTTGAACACATGAGGATAACGCCGTGAGAGGGTTTGCATCATGCCGGTCCACCAGAAGAGGATGGGTTGCCACTGGTGGGCGGGGAAGTGGCGGAAGAGTGGAGCTTGGGTGTCGAACTGGCGCACGTCGTAATAGAAATCATGTACCTTCAGGTTGGTGTTGGTGTCGATGAAGTCGATGCGACGGTTGAAGATGGTGGCGAGGAACATAGAGCATGCCTGGTCTACGCTGTCGGCTTGCTGCGCTATCTGCTCGGCTGTGAACTTGCCCATCTTCTTCATCTTGACAAGGTTGTTGTCGAGCGAGGTGTTTTGTCCCATGAGATCATGGGCAAAGCGAAACTGCTGCCATGAGAAGCCGTCCATATCCTGCGCAGGACCTTCAAACTCAATCTTGCGACGTAGCAGACCACGCTTGTTGCGTAGGCGAAGGGTGGGGTAGGGAAAGCGAGTGAGGTGAGCTCCACGTTTGTTGTCGAGCCAATCGAGCAGTCCGGCACCGGAGGCAAGATACTCAGCCGAGTTGCGGTCGTCGGTCTTCGGCTTTGGCGTTAGCCAGTAGTTGAGCTGCCATAGGTAGATGGGGAAGGTTTCTTCCTCATGTTGCTTGCGACGGAAGAAACGGTTGCGACGACTTGGGGTGGAGAATCGGCAAGTGTAGTGTTGCTCTTCGAGAGGTTTCGACTCGTCTATGCCTTCCACTATCTCTATGCCAGACAAGACGAAGAAGCACGCTATCTTGACGTTGCGCATGTCGAAGGGATGATAACGGTCGACTCGCTCTATCTGCTCAAGCATTATACGGGAGATGAGCTCCAACTGCTCGGTGCTGCACTCGTTCCATGAGCGGGGCAGCGTAAGGTTGATGTTTCGTTGTGTCATATTTTCGGGTTTCTTTCATGAGCAAAGATAGACGTTTTTAATTTGGCGGAGCGGACATGGTAGGGGAGCGGATAAGGCGAAGATACAAATGAAGCCACTCTGCGATTTGTGTAATTGGCGCAAAGTGGCTTGAAAAAACAAATGTAAAATTCCAAATTTAGAGGGTGGCGTGCAGGGCGTTATAGTCCCACACCTTAGTGCAGTCGTCTTCGCAGGGTTGCCAGTCGTCATCGCAAAAGTAGAAGGCGTAAGCGGCTTTGATTATCTCATCTTCGTTCATGCAAGCGCAAAGGTCGGCATACATAGAGTTGAAGGCGACATATTTGTCCCATGCGTTGACGTTAGCGTGAAACTTCATACCCTTAGTCAGCTCGTCTACCTTGATACGAGTCCAATGTGCACCTCCGTCGGTTGGCGTACCCTCTTCATCGTACATGCCGCTATAGACAAGAGCGTTCACATCGTGGTTGGCCATCTTCTCAGAATAGTGTCGTCCGTAGAGAACGGCGTGCTGACGGCGCAATATGTGCCAGTAGAGCTTAGGGTCGGTCTGCTCAAGCGCAAGGAGGTCGGTAGAGAGAGTCTCTACTGCTGCCCACATCTTCTTCTCGGTAGCCATGCCGTTGGCACGAGCCTGTTCAATCATCTGTTTGTAATTCATTTTGTTTGAGTTTTTATATGTTTAACATGTGGGGCAAATACCCCGAAAATGTGGGACAATCAGGATTTTTTGCACAGAGACATGCAATATAGGAAAGAATGTCTGCACCTCGGGCTTGCTTTCTGCCTTTGCCTCAGTGGTCGAGGCGGTCGGTGGTGTGTCTTTCTTTTTCATATAGCTTTGTGAATTTACGTTGAAGGATAAGCAGCAACAACACAAACCAGTTTGACAGATACGCCACCACAATAGCCGCCAGCGTCGATGTGTAGACATCGTGGCCGAGGTAGAGCAATGCCGACATTGTGACCCAGAAAGTGAAACACTGAGGGCATGATGCCACCTTGTCAACAACATGGGCAATGGCTTCGGCCAGTCCGAGGTGTTGGGCGAGCGTGGCGGCTATCATGGTGGCTATAGCTATCAGAACTATCATGGCTTTATGTAGTTACAAGGGTGAGCGTTACGGGGCAGTCGGAAACGAAAGTCTTGGAACAGCTGCAGCACGACATGCGTGCTATGCCGTTCTGGACGGTTCCCACTGCTATTGTTGCCGAATTGATGGCGGTGGCGCTGAACACAGGAATGGTGAAGTCTTGCGACACCACTTGTGAGCGTGTGCAGCACGAGCCGCAGTTGCAGGGGATGTAGTTTATTACGCCCTCAACGTGCACGACGATGATATACTGTGATGTGCCTACGTTGGCAATGCTCTTGACGGAGAACTTCGGAGCGAACACGGGAGTCTCGTCTACACAAGCCGGTGTGCAGAGCTGCTGTGTGATGTTGACATCATAATATGGTGCGGCTGCGGTTGCACCTGCCGCAAGTGTGGCTATGATGATAGCCGGAATGGTACGTTTGTTCATAATGATTTCTGTTTTATTATAGCGACGATGCTTGCCGCCGCTGGTTTTGTTACTCTGTTTAATGTTTTACATGATAGCCTTGCGTCTGCTCTACGGGAAGGTTCTTGTCAAGAAGATCGGCAAGCTCATTGAGGTCTTCTTCTTCAAACGTCACCATACCTTCGAGCACAGACAGCGGTCCGTTACCGCGCATCTTCTCCACTATGTCGTGTGCCATCTGCGGTATGCTCTCTTCGGGTATTTGGCCGAAATATCGGGCAAGCATAGGTGCGACAAGCGAGTTGACGATGGGTTGGATAAGAGGTTCAATGTCCTTCTGTAGGGCATAGTTGCCACTGACAATGCCTAACGAACTGATGGTGGCTTGCAGAGACTGAAGCATGGGTAGGCGCATGAGGTTGCCTGCGGCTATCTGCGAAATGGCGGGTCGTGCCCATTCGGACACGACTGCCGCCAAGATTTGCGAGTTTTTGTATTCCATATATATAACTGGATTACGTCATTCTCCTACTGATTGCATCCGCAACCGCAACCGGTCTGGCATACGTTGGTTGAAGGGATGAACAACTTGGTTACGCTCGACAACGATGCCACCTGCGACTTGAGCACGTCGATGCTGGCGTTAGCTGCCGCATTGTAAGCCATCTGCTGTGCGTTGACGGCTTGCTGCGCATCCTTGTTTGCATCCACTTTGTCTTCTACACGGCGCAACTTCGTGTCGAGATACTGTGTCACTTCAATAAGCTTCTTGTCGGTGTAGTTCTCGCTCTTCTGAATGGCGAGTTCGGTCTTCAGAGTGCTGTTCTCCTGGATAAGGTTAGTCTCACTCTTAGTTACGAAACGCGCGTCAGGGTCGGACGGATTGGCGGTCATACCGTTGTTTTTTCCCATTCCCATGAGCGACACGCCACCTCCAAGCAAGCTGGTGGCCAATCCTGCGATGCCGAGACCCAAGGCTGTGTTGCCAAGGCCTTTGCTGGCAACATCATAGTTGCCGTCATTAGTTTTAATCTGCATAGTTGTTTGTGTTTGGTTTCGTTCATTATTGAACTTATTGCAAAGGTATAGGAGAAAGTGGTGGAAGCGAAGTGTTTCTTATTAAGTGTTCTTGAGGTGATATAACGTATAATTTCGACTAATACTTAAATAAAAAAGCCTCACGCTGCTAACGTGAGACTCGGTTCGGTATAAGAAAATCTAATGACTATCAAGGTGGCGGTGTGAACTTCCCTTGCGAATCTTCGGCTACGGAAATATATGGCACTACTTCGTCGCGGATGATGTCGAGGAAGAGTTGTGCGGCTCGCTTCTTTGGTACGTCCTGCATACAGTGGGCGTTGCTCATCAACTGCTGCTCGATTCCTACGATTGGACGTGCCACAAGGGTAGGGTGGTTGCGCAGGTAGAGCTTAGGCATGAATGTTACGTACTTGGTTTCTTCCACCGAAGCAAGAGCTTCGTCAGGGTCGCTGATGATGCACTTGATATTGAGCTTATATAGGTCGCGCTGTATGTATTGCTGAAAAGTCTCAATGGCACGTTCGCCTATGTCGGGCATGATGATGGGGTGCTTCAGAATGTCCTCATACGACACCTTTGAGAGCGAGGCAAGCGGATGGGTGTCGCGCATAATAGCATACACATTAAAAGGTATGCAGGGTCTCGACTCTATCCCTTCGTGGCGGTATGCCATATTCATTGTGAACGCAAGGTCTAACATGTGCGCCCTTAGCGAATGGTTGAGGATGTAGGCTTTAGTAAAGTCGGCATTGATACGCACGTTGGGGTATCTCTCCATAAAAATCAATGCTGCCATGCGGACGTATGGAGCAATAAACGAACCTACGCCTATACGCAGTTCGCCGGTCATGCAGTTGTTGAGGGCGTTGATTTGCTCTTTGCAGTCCTCGGTCTGTTTCAGTATTTCTTTTGCACGAGGCAACAGGGCTTCGCCGCTTTCGGTGAGCATAATGCCGTGTGATGTGCGGATAAGCAATTTGCAGCCCAACTCGTCCTCCAGGGCACGAATATGCTGACTTACCGCCGACTGGGTGACGCAACAACGTGTGGCAGCCGTACTAAACGACTTTGTTTCGGCGACATAAACAAAGGAGCGTAAATGTCTTAATTCCATAAACTCTATATTTTTAGTTATTCTACATTTACAACAATGTAATTAAAAAAGCTTCTCTAATTGCAAAATTAACAATAATTATTTTATTTAGTTTACATTTGATATTAGAAACGCTAATATTAGTATTATTTTGTCAGAATACTAATATGTATATAATAAAAAATCCCTGCATCTATACCTTTTATATATAAAGGATAGATGCAGGGAATTTGTCGTATGATGAAAAACCTTCCTCGTATGAGCGATTATTTCTTGCTCTTCTTTGCCGTTGTTCCTTCCTCTTCGTCACTTGTGCTGAAGAAAGAAGAATCGGCATTGTCGAGCTGCTGGGTGGCGATATTGCTTTCGCTCTGAGTGTCAATATCGCTTACTCTTTTTTTGAAGCGAGAAGCGAGTCCCAACCGCCAGTTTCAGGCTCTGCAATCTCATAGCGTCCGTATGTTGTGGGCTGGAGAGTTCCACTACAAACAACGCTACGTTCATCGTCAGATTTTTTGCCCGTGTCGCCCTTAATGCCACCGGAAGCGTACTCTACCTTATGCTGAGGATCATACACGATGATGTTCTTCTCACCATCCTGGAAGATATAGCCAAGGTCGAGGTTGTTCAGAGCACGCCCCACTTCTGCCGACTCTGCGTTTACGCTTTCAAGCACAAAGTCAATTTGCTGTTTATAACCGCCTCTTCGACCAAGTGACTCAAAAGAGTGTCCCTGGCTACTATCCTTACACTCGAATTTGTAAAGACCCTTACCTGTGTTGAACGACTCAGAGGTCAATGCAGGGTAGATGTTCTTTTCGGGCTTCAAGGGAGCTTTAAGGTCTGCCTTATTGAAGACGTATACATTGACACCAAGACCACCAAAGTTCTCCAGGCATTCATTAGCTGCGAGGACGTCCTTAATCTCAGGACATGTTGCTGTTACTGCCATATTCTTATAAGTTTTTGTGTTGTTGTTTGGAAAAGAAGGGCGACGGGTTAGCGTATTCCGTCAGGTCAGCCACGACCGTCGCCCTGAAAATATAGAGTGAAAGAAACTCCGGTAAGGATTAGCCGTTCTTCTTGAAGAAGGCTGTCAAGCCCATGCTCATGCCGGTGGCAGTGATTTGGATCTTCTTCTCGGTTGAACCGTTGCTCCAGTTCACAAACTTGTAGTTGGTGGTGTCGGTAGCCTCGATAGAGAGAATCTGATTTACAGTAGTCTCAACAGGCTTAGAGTAAGCAACGTTGTTCACCTTCACTGTACCGTCGATCTTGCCAGTGTCTTCGTCAGAATGGGCAATGGTAATAACGAGGTTTGTGTTGTCGTAGTCACCTGCAAGAAACTCTGTTGGAGCAAGGGTGCCATCCGACATACAGAAAGCATACTTGAACGGATTCTTGATGCCAGCACCCTGGATTGACTGAATCTGGAACTGGATGTCGCGCATGTCATCGTCGGTACCGACCTTAACGCCTACATAAGTCTGGTTGCTCTCGGTGTCAACACCGTAAACAAAGTTCTTGTCGATAGTAGCGTACATGCGGTCGCCCTCGCCAAAGTCTGCAACGGGACAGATAGTAACGCGAGACAGTCCGGGAAGTTTGAAGTTGCCGCCTACTTCATAGTCAACCTTGAAGTTGCCATGGAACTTGTTGGCATAGCCGGCTGCGATGTACTGTGCTGTGAGCTCGCTCATGTAGACACGAGTGTTGGCCTTACGCAGACGAGCGTCCCACTTCATGTGCCAAGCCAAGAAGTTGTCGTAAGGTGTAGAGTCGTTGTTGTCAACAGGAGCTGTGATAGCCTCGCAAGGAACGAGGTTGCCGTTAGCCTCTGAGATAATACCATCCTCGATGTCGTGCTTGATGCAAGTATGGAAGCCATCATAAAGGGCCATTGCCTGGTCACGAGCGGGAACGTTTTCACCACCCTTGTCAAGGTCGATGTCGCCATTCCACAAACATGCTGTAAGGTTGTCGGCATAGTTACGAAGAATTGCCTCAGTTGCTGCAGTAGAAAGTGGGTACTGACCCTGTGCGTCTGTACCGAATACTGTTTCTACATAGCGGTCAATCGAATCGGTATAGTGATCCCACGCGAGCTTCACGGTAAGTGTACGCTCCTTGAGGAATCCTGCCTCGCTGTTTATCTTTGTGTGAACGTCCTTACGTCGGGTTGTGCCACCCTTGCGGAGAAGAATGTGGAAAGTACGCTTGAACTGAGCACCAGATACGATGTCAACACCAAGGCGATCCATCTCTTCTGCATCAGTATAGCCAGGACCCATGAGGATTTCCTTGCTCACCTGCTCGGCTACATGCTGAAGCGCATCCTTGCCGATAAAATCTTTTGGAAGTGTTGCCATAGTTGTTTGTGTTTTTGTGTTGTTGTTGTGTTGTCTATTTTTGTGTTGGTTGTGGGCTTGGTAGGGAAATACTATTCCTCACCACGCATAAATCGCTGGAAAGCAGCCTTCCGCTCGGCGTTGGTCTTGTACTTGCTTCCGTCAAAGGAGCGCAAGGTCTTGACCTTTACTCCTTCGCCATTGTTCTCGGGAGCCTCGCCGCTGTTCAGCTCTTCGCCAGCCTCATTGGTGAGGGCAGTTATCTGAGCCTGCTTGTCGGCAATGGTCTGCTCGGCTGTAGCAAGCGCGTCCTTAGCAGTCTGAAGGTTTGCCTCGGCATCAGTCTTGTCGACTGTGAGCTGGGCAATCTCCTTGTCCTTTGCCTCGGCGAGAGCTTTCAGCTCGTCGTCCTTCTTGGCAAGAGCCTCGGTGTGCTGTGCGTTAAGGTCGCTTAGTTCTGTACTATGAGCCTCGTTAGCCTGGGCGAGTGCGGTCTCCGCGACTTCCTTTGCTTCGTTGGCTGCGTTTACATTGGCGGAGAGTTCATCGAACTTGCCCTGCAAATCCGCGAGAGCGTTCTCCGCTGTGGTGGCTTTCTGCTCGGCATCAGTCACCTTCTGCTCAGCTTCCTTCATGTGGGCTTCGAGAGAGTCAAGAAGCGAGGCGTTCATATACGCGCCCTCCTCAGTAACGGCAATCTCACCAGCCTGCAATCCACAAGCTTTGCAAATAAGAGGATATTTCTCCATATTTATATTAGTGTTTGTGTTGGTTGCTTCCGGTTTCTCTGGCTCTAACTCATTCTCCGGCTCGTTCTGTGGCTCAACCGTCTGTTCACGGTTGATAAGTTCGGCTCTACCATCATAAAGTTCAAAGGCATGTTGCACCACTCCCATAAATGATGACTGACCATCCATCAGAATGCCCTTCACGTCCTCGGCATTAAACACCTTGCCATGCAGATGTTTGTCGGTAGCATTAGGGCAAGCTTTCTTTACGTCGGCACGGAACTCAACACCAAGATCAGCAAGTTCCTTGATAAGTTCCTTGTCATCATCCTTATTAGCGAGGTCGCGATAAGCCTTGTTTTTGTCAAACGACTTAGGATCATAAAGCTCGTGATAAGTTTCATCGGTAAATTGGTCTACTGTGCCATCAGCAAGAGTATAGAACGCTGCCATTACACCGATGCAACCAACCTGGTCTTTTGGATTCATGTAATAGCGTTCGTCGCAAAGCGAAGCGAGGTACATACCAGCCGAAGCGCAAAGACCATCAACCAAGGCTATAACCTTCTGACCCTTTGAGTGGGCATAGTCGATAGCAAGAGCATAATCGTTCTTTGCCCAAGCAGAACCGCCAGGAGTGTTGATGATGAAAACGTGACCGCGACAAAGAGGATGATCGGCTGCTCGCATCATCATGTCGCGATGGTCTATTGAACCATACGAACAATAGCCGCCGTTGCGAGTGATAGGGCCGTCAACAGTAAGAACCGAAACGAAAGGAAACGTCTGCGCATCCTCGTCATCAGCAGGGAGGCCCAGACACCAGTTGCCTCTCACCTGCTTGCCGTCCTCTGAAATCTGATATTCCTCTGGATAGTAGGTATTGCCCTCGGCATCATTTGCTGTGACATATCCGCAATTCTTCTCCGGCTTGCTGAAAGCCGCATGAGTGTTTAGGTTGTGCTCAAGCGACTTGCGAATACCATGCACGAAGTCGGGACTGACCATCCACTTCTTCTCGGTTAGTATTTCAAATAAGCCTTTCATTAAAAATAAATGTGTTTAGTTGTTGTTATCCTGAAAAATCAATCTTTTTACCGACTGACTATGTGGCGGAGAAGGGACTCGAACCCTCGACCTCTTGGTTATGAGCCAAGTGAGCTACCATCTGCTACTACTCCGCTGTGTTATCCGTATGCAAAATTAAAGACCGTGGTTTCTAACATTAGGACAAAAAAACGCCGCTATCCTCGCGGACAACGACGTAATATATAATCTAAGGTATAGAAAAATGGTCTAAAATACTATGCCTCTCGAAGTGTGATAGGTATCGGCTCCGACAAAGCCTTGAGGGATGCAGCAAAGGTACGGTCTTGCGACTTCTCGCTGCACGTGTTATTGTTCTCAACGGCAAATGAGCCTGGCAAAGTATAGCAAAGCAGAAGCGAACCGTCCAGTTTGCGCAATACTACATAATAACTCTTATCACGCATAATTTGGTATGCTCTACGCACATTTTCGCCACCAAACTCTATATTTGCATTAATATTATATGTATATATAGTGCCATAGCCCTGTTTTGCCTGCGTTACCTTCACACTCAAACTCTCTGCAATGACAAAGTTCTCGCCACTCGTAGCAAGACGAAGAGTAGGCTCGTCGGGCAACTTGCAGTTGTTGATATATAACACTTGTGCCATGCTGAACGGCACGGGGATTACACAATCTTCCTTCGGGTAAAACATTACATCGGTAATGCCTTCGAGGAATAATTCTTTACATTTATCAGGTAGTTGCATTTTTGTACACCTAAAACGGTTGTTTTTTAACTTGTTTTAAACTTTGATTTAACTCTTGTTCACGTTATCCTAATCGTCAAACAATATATCGTCTACGCAATAACGCTTTTCACTATCATCTATATACTGCATATCCGCACATGAATAAGCTTTAAAATTGCTATGATTCGAAGTTAGCCATCGGCTGATGATGCGACGCAAGGCGTCTTTTTCGCTCTCGTTCTGGTCTATGCCGTAACGCATCAAAAAACGCTCAAGCATAGCTGTTTGACGACGGAAAATGATACGCTTATCGGATGTGCAATAGTCAAATGTAGCTAAAGCCCATTCTACAACACTGCGCTTAAAATCATCGTTCAGCATGAGAAGCAACTGACGGATGCCGCGCGTACTAAGATTCCATACCGGCGTAACCTGACGAACTACGTCAATCACCTCTACCTCCGAAGGCAACTTTATGCACAAATAGTCTTCATTGTCACTCTTAGCGTAATCTTGTTTTCCACTAAAACGCTGAACCTCGCCAAAAGACAAGTATTCATGCGGATCGCGCTTTGTAACAACTTCACCACCATTGGGGTGTTTGCCCTGCATCATGTTGCGCCACTGCTGGTGTGAGAAACATTGTGAATTAACTTTTTGCGTTACAGCAGGGATATTGGTTATATGCTTGCGCAAGACAAAGTGGTGAGGCATGTAGGGGCTAAACACCAACGGCTCGTCCTTGGCAAGCGTGTGCTTCGGGTCGCGATTGCGGAAGAACTGGCAACGACTCGTAGGTAGGCGAAGGTAAATGTTAGGCATAGTTATTGCTTTTGTTCGGGCCGTTTATATTGGCTCATGATTAAATCAGTGGCATTGAAGCTATAGCACAATGCGGCATCGGAAATATTGTTCGACTTGATTTTGCAAGTCACCTTCTCAATCTTCTTTATTTCGTTGCTATCGAGACGGAGACATAATTGTGCAACATCAATGTAGCAGCCACCAGTTTTAGTGTGACCGACAAAACTTTTGTCGAACTTATCATTACGACCGAAGAACTGATTAAGACCTTCTATGAGGTCTTCTTCAGTGTATTTGGGCGAAACAGGGTGCATCTTGCGATACTTTGCAGTATAGGTCTTCAAGCGCTTATCAATATAATTATAAATCGAGTCAGCATATTCATAGAACAATTCCCCTTCAGGAGAATCCATATCGTTGGGTAATGCCGAACGGAAATAGCCTCTAAGCTGATGGAGAACATGAGTAACGGAATCAAACTGATTGAACTCAATATTACCCTTAAAAATATCAAGCATATCTCCACGAATGTCAGTGGCAATACGGTCAAGACATTCGGCAAGGAACGTCAGACGGTCGAGCCGAGCGGCAAGTAAGTCTACCTTCTCCTTCATTCCTGGCTGCGAATAATCAACACTATACTTCAGCAAAGTAGAGAACGTCATGGTATCATAGCTAACCTCAGAGTGCAAATTAACTTGCACCATAGAGGCATACATAATGTCAGCCAATCGACGGTCGTGTTGCTGAATAACTCGAAACAGATTATTCATTTCGCTTGTACCTACACGCATACGATCGCCTGTTGCAACAAGGCGATTGCGCTTTCCTACAGCATCAACGTAGTCGGGATTGTGGAATAGAGCATAAAGCGACTTTGCATATTTTTCTATAGGAACATCCCTGAAATCGAATTGATAAATTGTAGGTTGCTGGCGCACAAAATCCTCTCGGTCGGGAAGCGGTTTTCTACTCATAATTTCTCCTATTTATCATAAGGTGCATTATCAATTAAATACTAACGCTCGTCACCATCGCCGGCAATGACATTTCGCTGCTTGCGAGAGGCAAGTTTTGCGAGGTTCTCTTCAGCCACTTCTTCGAGCGTAACGCCCATCACTTTTGCCAGTCCGGCAGTCTGCCAGAGAATGTCACCGATTTCAGAGAGCATAAGATGACGTTCCTCGTCACTGACGTTCCACACCTGCGTATGCAGAATTTTGCCTTCCTCGTCGCGTTGTGTTGTGGTTATATGCAGCTTGCCCTTACGCATGTGCTTGCCGGCTTTGCTTGCAAACTCGCCAACCTCGCCTACGAGATTGGCAAGCATATAGAAGAGATTGTCACTCTCAGGCATACAAGTACTCATTGCCTTGTCCTGGTATTCGTTTAATGTTAAATTTGCCATGATATATATTGTTTGAATTGTTAATTAAATTTCAAAACTCGGAATATACTGCCGCATTCTCTCATTAATGATTCTACTGATCTGTTTTGCTACGATAGAAGCGTCAGGATGTGCGATTCCAGTTTTATTGCGTAAGCGCATATCCAAAATATGCTTCCACTCACTAAGAGTGTATGTATAACCACAAATGGTATAGGTATTAAAAGTTAGGTTGCCCCTTGCATCTTCAGGTTTTAGACCTGTAAATATCAAGAACTTATAAACCTTCTCTGCCACCCAATAGCCAAAATGAGAAGCCCAAAGTTGATACCACTTAGCTTGTTCCTCCCAATGTGGGCGACAAATTTGCACACCATCTTTCCGTGAAAGGTTTACATAACGTGTACTTTGTTCGGCTATACAATTTGGCGATTTTCGATTATACGACTCTCCTTGTATGCGTTGCGTTGTGACTACCAGCGTCATGCGGATAATGGAAAATGCCTCCTCACACTTATACTTTAAAGCCTTCTCGATAAACTCGTCCTCGCTGACACCATACGGGCTAAGTGCATCCATCAGGTTCTTGTTCTCAAGCAGGAACTGCATATTAGTGCTAATCCATACTTTGTGATTCTTTGTGGCATAGTCGATGTAAGGTGAAGAATTCAGATACGCCCAGATGTAGTTAGGAAGGCCCTTTTCATTAGGCATGAAAAAGTAGACGGTGCCGTGGCGATACATCGAGCGATGTCCGCTTTCCCAGAAGCCTTTACAGCGTTATTCGTCGCGCTTCTGAATGAACGCTTCCACTTCCTCTTCAGTCATTCCTTCTTCGGGCTGCTTGCCCTTAGCTTTGTAGCATATTCTGCCCACTCTTGCTATATGTTGTGCAAGAGAGGTCTGCTGCCACCATTCTACTTGCGGTTCGGTAAATTTCATTGTTTATATATTTAAACTTTAATCAGTAAAATGCGGGGGTTTTGGATCATAAGGATCAAGATGTTCTTTGACAAACGGCATGTGGCAAACGCATCTTGCTACCTCAAAGCACAGATTTTTTAGGTTCATACAGAAGTCATTGTATATACAATAATCATAGTCATTATCTGCGGTCAACTTCAGACGTTCTTCGTCTCTCAATATCCGTGAAAGTTTAACATCTCTTGTCAAACGTGTCACTGCTGGACTGAAGACGTAAATGGAATAGACCGTAATTTCGGGATGATGTTTTTTCAAGTCAACCAGCCCTGCTTCATCTATCACATAGATGGCTATATCTTTTATTTGGTCTACCATAGTCCAATACTCATAGCCGCCATATTGCGTATAAGCTAACATCTTTTCGCGAGGTACGTCACATTTGTCTACAAAATAATGATCCTCGCCGGCAACCTCGCCAAAACGTCTCGGTCGTGTGGTGTAAGAACAGATAACAGGCCAGTCGGTCATCTTCGACATCATCTTTGCCACGGTATCTTTGCCCGCACCACTCGGACCTGTAATTGTAATTAGTTTCATAGAGTATAGAAAACGAGGTGAGCCACATTCTTCATACGGCACTTCTGTGATAGTGATGGCGATAGTGATAGCCACCGCAGTCGGGTGATAGTGATAGCGAAATAGAATATGTTGACTGCGGAGTGATTTTTGCACAAAACTTGCTCTAACCAGCTGAGCTACATTTCTTATGGAAAGAAAAGATAGGATTCGAACCTATGACCTCGTGAGACACGTTTCGGAAAAACGCATGATTCACTAAAGAGAACTCCGTATGCTATCCGTGTGAGAGTCAGTTTCACGGTGCAAGACCTTCAGTCTGACCTTACCCACCTCGTATTATTTATTATTTTATGTTTTACAAACCGTTGACCTCCGCATATATTCCCTGGAGATCGTTAGGGATGATAATGCGTAGAGAAGTTATCTCTTTGATTTCCTGCTGTTGCCACTCAACGAACATTGTCTGTAATCTCGACATTTCAGTATCGAAAATATTTATCTTTTCTTGATACTCTGCATATTTTTTCTTGTATTCAGCCAATCGCTTGCTGTACTCTTTTTCGGCTTCCATGCGGAAACGATGCTCAATGCCATTAAACTCAGCTTGCAATGCCCGATATTCGCCCTGAAGCTGGAAGAAGATTGTATTCAGTCGGTCAATGGTATTAGGTTCAACATTATAAGAGAACACAACCATATCACGGCCTTCTCCCTCTATCTCTGTAGGATTAGCCAGACGGTATGACACTCTCTTTAATGCCAGAGGCAATAGCCCGTCGGGATGAATATACTTACCATATACCGCCATCTTGGTTTTCAACTCAATATAGCGGTTGCGATCCTTTACATTCAAAATCTCATTGCCCACCTTATCAATATCGGAGACCGAATCAGGAGCCACTGGCTTTTCAGGAAGAGTAATATTGTGTTCGTCAGCCCACACCATGAAGTTGCAGTCTTGCACGGCCTTCAAACCTTTCTCACGTTCATTGATAGCCTCACGCAGCCAACCGATAAGGGCATTACACTGAGCTACGCGACGTATAACATCGGGAATAGCATCAAGAGTATCAAGAGGAACTTCCACAATCGATGGCTGTGCATCGCCAAGCAGACGTGCGCTCTTGCTATAAAGACGCAAGGTGTCAGCCTGCGCCGATATTCGCTGCGCATACTCCTTGGCCATGTTTGCAACATGATTTGCAGATGTGGCTGTCAAGCCTTCCTTTGCAAAAAATACTTTATTCATATATATCGTTTTTATTGGATTTTTGACATTAAAAAATCAATGAATAACAAGTGAATATGAAGTGAATACGCAGTGAAGGTGTTTTAGCCTTTCAACTCACTCCAAACTCGCCTGCAAATATGCCTATATGTTTCCATTCCAAGCTCTGTTTTGCAGGCATGAATTAGGTAGTTATACGTCACGGTCTTACTACAGCCTAACTGGGTCCATTTTACGTTTGTCTGACCTTCGTTATATTTCTGACTACATCGTGAGAGTTGATGAAACAAATCAAGACCGTAGGGATGCGAGCGCAATGCCCAACCTACCTTGGTCCACTCCTCATAACTCTCGGTGATATTTTTATGATTGGCTACCAACTCCAGCACAATAACCTCTATCAAGCGGTCTTGCACTCGCTGTTGTTCCCAAAACTGCGCTCCACCTTCATCATTGTAAGTAACCCCACCTTCAGAGCGATACAATTGTCTGAATGCTTGCGGCATGATCTGAGGCATATACTCAGCCAATCCTCGATACGGCACCACCCGCTCGTTTATATAGATATGTTCAGGATCATCCCATGACGCAAAGCGCACACGACCTATATTGCTGCAAGCCTTGTCGAGCGAAATGCCCATTGCGGCGTATTCTTGCAAAAGAGCTTTGAACTGCGCCTTATGTCGGTCGGGATAAGCCAAGCGCACCAAGCCAAAATATCCGCTACCCGAGCATGACCGCATGAGCAGACCTATTTCTGGTCGGAACTGACAAACCATGCGGATGTTGTCGAAGTTGCTCAGCTGGGTATTGTCTGCCAAGTCGATGTCGATAGCGAGCCAGCCAGTATGTTGCTTCAGATGGCTCTCGCGTCGGCTAACCATGACACGCTCCCCAGGATGGGTAAGACTGTCGTCTTCATAGAGAGCAAACAGTCCGCTAAGAGTTGCACCTGGCAACATTTTCTTTGTCTTGATGTACTCAGGCATCTTCTTTGCCATACTGCCAAATTCCTGACGCATGGCACGCAGCCGCTGCACATACGGCTTCCATCTGTCCGTCAAGCAAAACTCGCGGATAGACATCTGCTGAATGCACTCGCCCGTTTCACGATCAACGAAACGTCCTTCTGCATCGGTAGACTCTTTATAAACTGAGCAAATCTCGTCGAACATATTATTATATGATTGATAAAACCGTTGCAAATTTAATAATTATAATTGATTTAACCAATTCTTGCTATTGTTATTAACTTTTATTTAATATCAGTAAATACTGTCTATTGTTTGAATGTTTCAACAACGAAATCCATTTCTGAACTTTGAGACTTCAAAAGTCCAGTTTTTAGTTTTCGAGTCCATTTTTTCAGAAAATGTCGAAAAATGAAAAGTTCGTAATTAAAAAAAATGCTTCTGCTGTCCACCCAAAATCCACCTCGTGACCGCCCAATGAATTTTTCAAAAAGTGATTTAACTTTCTGATTTTCCGATACTTATCTATTAAAAGTTTAAAAATGGGGTAATTTTTTATATACCTATACGAGCGCAAAAGACAAAAAATATATAAAGAATAGTATAAATAAGGCTTTTTATAGCGTTTTTCGTCCGCTGTCTGCCTTTTTTCCTATCCTATAACCTATTAAAAGTCAATTATTTACGCCATAGGCGTTAATGCTACTAACTATATCGTTAGAGTTCGGGAGTTTTGAAAATGGGAGAGAAAGAAAATTGGCGAAATTTATATATAGTAGTAGCGTTATTGAGTAGATTTTTGGACTTTTAATGAGTAGACTTTAGATAAAGTCCATGATTTTTAGGTAGTTACAGATGTTCGTAGGTTTACAACTCGGGGGATAGAAGTTTATTCTTAAACAAGCGAGAACCGAGAGAAAAATGCGAGTGAAGTGCAAAAGAAAAGGTCGCCTCGCCTAACGGCGCGACGACCTGATAAATGCTTCGCTAATTGCGAAAGATAGCGCAAGATAAATGCTTTGCCGCTTGCGAAAAGTGTAGCGCAAGGAAATGCTTTGCTGCTTGCAAAAGACTATTTGTTCTTCATAAACTGATTAGCCTTTGTCATGCTGTCATAGAGTTTGCCACGGCCATACATATCAATCTTTGCCTCGATAGGTTGCTCCAGGCGCTGCAAGAGCGTGTTTACGGCTTGCAGAAGGGCGACATTGGTGCTTGCTTGATAAGACACCATTTCGTCGCTTACGGAAGCTCCTGCGGCTACTGTGGGGCTTGTTTCGGCTATATTGCCAGTGTCGTAGGCGCGGCGACCGGAATAGTTGCGGTCGAAGTTGACGAGAGCCTTCAGCAACTGAGGATTGTTCATCATCATTGCCTGGGTTGTCTCGCGTCCGATTACCAACTCGGGACCATTCTCGGCTACCAACGAGGGATGGCCGTTGATGGTGGTGGCGGTTGGATGCGTAAGGAGCGACACACCGTTGTGCGGCTTGTCATCCTCGGTTGCCCAATAAAGACTACCATTATTATCGACGAACGGACGGAGGTCTTGCACGTTGCCGGAATCGTAGGTAAGCATACCGGATGTAACCTTGAAGTTGCGCTTGATATCGTTGTTGTTCTTATTACTACCGAAAGCATTGCTCAGAGCACCCTTTGCGAGCGACAACAAACCGCCAAGCACAGCGCCTATTACAGCTATGAGAGGAATACCCCACCACCCCAGCGTGCCAATAGTTTTGGCGGCACCTGCTGCTGTACCAGCAGCCACCTCAACACCAGCTTCGGTAACAGCGGTTGTAGCGTTCTCGGTGGCGGCAACCTGCTTGGCTATAACCAACTCTTGCTCCGACTCTGCCATGAGCGAGTTGTAGAGCTTCGTCATCACCCATTGGGTGAGTTTTTGCTGCACGTATTCGCCAGTAAGGTCAATGAACGAGTTTATCATGCTCTTGGTAGCATCCTTTACCGACTTACTTTCATCGGTCAACGCCTCGCCCAGGGCCGAGCCGTATTGTTCAATAGGCTTATACCATTTCATCTGTGCTTCGGCAGTGGCTTTTGCTTTTGCGACCACAGAGTCCATAATGGCATCGTGGGCAGCGGCAATCTTTTTTGCTGCATCCAACTTCTGCTCGTCAGAACCTTTATGATTCTCGACATACTTATAATACTCCTTAGCTAAGTCGTATTTTAGTTTGAGTAGAGCCAACTCTGGGTCGGTAGCCTCAGTCTGTCCCCAAGGGGTAATGGTGTCGCCTTTTGCACCAAACGAATACTGACGTGAGGTTTCCTTGTTCTGTTTCTCTTGATAATCAATCGTGGTCTGCATCTGTTTCTGGGTAGCATCTTTCGACCATCCGTAATCATTCAGTTTCTTGCGCTCGTCGTCGCCTTTTTTGTTTGCCGACTCGTATTCGTCGTTGTATTGGATTAGCTTCTGGTAGAACGCTTGCCATTCTTCTGTGCTTGAACCAAGAGTTTCGGCAATGCGCTTACCCATACCGTCAGAATCGTCGCCAAAAAGAAGTTTTAGAAGCAAGCCTCTATCCTCCTCTTTCGACATGTCGTAGCTGAATACTTTGGTAATGTTTGTACGAGCTTTTTCAAACATAGCTATAATATTAGCCTTGCGCTTATCAAAAGCTGCCTTATCCTTAACCTCAGCCTCAGTAGGGTTAGCATAACCGAGAATATTGAAGTTGTCGTAGGAACTTTGCTGTACTACACCAGTATAATCATGCTCTTGGATAGTCTTACGGCGAGCCTCCTGCTGCTTGGTTGCGAGCTTAAGGTTATCCTGAGCGTTCTTAGTGGCCTTGGCGAAAACTTCGGCGAGGATTGAATTGAGAGGGCGATTAAGGTTGTTGCCCAATTCATTCAACTTTTTACGGAGCGCGTCGATATTGTTTGACGTAATACCTTTAAGCAAACCTTCAGAGAGATTCACTCCTGTTTCATCGGTCTGCTCAATAAGGTCGTCCTTCATCGTGAGTTTGAACTGCTCCCATGTGTTAGCCTGCCCAGCGATGGCAAGGCGCACTTGTTCAAGAGCCTGGTTCATGCGCTGCTTTACCGGCTCTACGAACAAATCTTGCTCAGACTTATCCATGCCGAGACTGATTGCTTGTTCCATCTTGGCATTGATTTGGCGCTCATAGAAATTGTGCACGTTATCCATAATAGCGTTCGCTTCATCCTGCTTCTGCTTCAGTTCCTCACGCCAAGCACGTTCTTGGTCGCGCCTGTCTTGAGCCTCCTGTCGAATAGCGTCATTATCCGGAGCGTCTTTTCCGAGAGTGCCTGGATCGTCTTCGGTATAATCCGTATATCCTTCAGGCACCCAGTTTTTATAAGACTTATCAATCTGAATTAATGTATTCGATCTTCTTCTTGTCGCATTAACATACCAACGAGAAGCAGAGAGAAAATCGACGAGATCCTTCTGTGTCTTAAAGTCTGTAGCAGGAGCTGCTTTGCGGTTTTTGTCGTAAGTATCGCGATAGATATAGCCCTGTTTGCCTATTTTCCAATTAAAACCATCAACCAAGCCAGTATTGTCCTTTGGTGCCATTTTCACCAATTTCATAAACAACGCATCGCCACCCATTCCTGCACTTACCCATCGGTCTATGTCCTGGAATGTGACACCGAGTTTTGTCAATCCTAACTTCTCTACATGAGCCATCAATGCGTTGGAAGCGGCATTTCTATTAGAGTCCAACTTAGGCAATGCTTGTTGCTTTGCTTGCTCACGCATACGATAATAAGTAGCTCTCTGAGCCTCCTGCGCCAGTTCTGAATAATGATCGCGTAAGTCCTTTACACTCTTAATCTCAATGCCAAGCTTGTTGATATAAGAACGGAAATCTCTGTTGAAGCGTGATATGAGTCCCTGGCGTTCCTTTTGTGAGAGGTTTGCCTCGCTCATCATTCGCTTGTAATTTGCGAGCTTCTTGTTTAGATTTGCTGTTTCCACAGCAGCCTGACCAAGAGTAGATCGCCATGCGTTAGCCTGTCTCTCGGCTTCCTTCGCTGCTTCAGCAGCTTCCTTTGCACGTTGTGCATATCCATATATAGCTCCTGCCACGCCGATAATGACACTCGCGAGAGCTATCCATGGATTCAGCTTCATTGTCTTGTTCAACGTGCTTTGCGCTGCGTTAGCCGTGAAAAGAGCTCTTACATATTGAAACATGGCCTTTCCAGCCATACCAAGTGCCGCTACGTATTGCCACAAAAGTCTCAAACCAGAATAAAGACCCTGTGAAGCCATATATCCAATGATTACTGGCATTAAGAATGCTACGGCTTTCAAGGCTGCAAGGACCATCTGTAAAGCAATCAACAACGTACCTTTTAATAACGGGCTGTTTGTCATCGTTGCCGACATCTCATACCAAAATTCTGCCAGACTCTTTACAGCATCCACACCGTCGGGATTGACAAACGCTTTCTCCCAAAGGTTATTGGCTCTTTCAAGAATGCCGATGGCCGACTGCTGCTGCATCGAGTATTCCTTGCCTACAGCGGTGGCTTCCTCGAAAGCTTCCTGCGACTCGTAGAGATGGTCTTTCAACATGTCCACGTTCTTAGCCATTGTAACCATAGAAGAAATGAGTCGTTGACCGTCACCACCTACATCTTTGAAGATTTCGCCAAGAGCATTCATATTGCCCTTCTCCTTCATCTTCTCAAGAATGAGGACAATAGCATCCATAGCGTTACCTGCCTGATACATGCTGTTAATGGTTCCGGCAGGGATAGCAAGGTCTTTTTCTATCAAGTTATGATTCTTCTGCAACGCCACAATAAACTTAGACATAGCGGTGGCTGCAACTTCGGGCGAAGCCATCTGCGCACTGAACGCACTACCAAGGGCGAGCAACTGGTCGGTTGTTATACCGGCGGTTCGTGCAACACCCGTACATCTCTTCGCAAATTCAGTAATGTCACTGCTCGTGGCAGTAGATGTAGAAGCCAACTTAAACATGGAAGATCCTACAGCTTCAATGGATTTCTCGAGTCCCATCTTCGGGATAAGACCCATCACTTCCGTCATCTTCAGCAATGATGGGAGGGCCTTTTCACCCATTTCCTCGCCGATTGCTACGTTAATTTTATCAGCGGCTCTTACAAATTGGGCCATACCTTCAACTCCGTACTTTCCTACGCCGAGCTTAGATGCCTCATACGCGAGCTGTGCCAGCCCATCTACGCTTGTTCTGGTGTCTATTTTAGCCAGTTCGGTGGAGAGTTGTTTTACCTGCTCCATCGTTAGACCGCTGACTTTACGGATGTCAGTCAACGAACCCGAATACTCAAAGTTTTTCTTGATGGCACCCGCAACGAGGTCTTTTACATGATTGAATATCGCAAACAATCCGACGTATGCCGTGAGGTTCTTCATCGCTGTCTGCCATGCCCCACCCTGCTTATTGGCTGCGCCCGTCACCTCGTCGATGTTCTTCTTCAGCTCCTTCATCGACTTCTGCTTGTCGGCAAACTCCTTGCTCTTGATGTTGATTTGGTTCAGTTCCTCTTCGAGCTGTTTGTAGGCACGGCGCAGTTCATCGAGGGAGGCTTTACCCTTCTTGCTACGGGCGAGAATGTCGTTGAGAGCACTCTGCGACATACGGGTGCCCTTGAGGGTCTGTTCGAGCATGGAGTATTGGCGACGGAGGTCGGCCACAAACTTGCTACCAGCAGGGAGTTGCTGTATCTTCTGCTGTATCACTTCCATCGTGCGCTTGATGTCCTCGCCAGTAGCCTTGTTTGGCGCAGCTAACACCTGTTTTGCCTCGTTCCAACTCATTGTCACCTTCTGCGCCTTACCCGACACAGCCTCCAGTCGCTTCTCTATCTCCTGAAGCTCACGGTTGTAAGAATCGATCTCTCCAGTCTTGCCGATGGCTGTCTTGTCACGAGCTTCCGTAAGTGTTGCTTTTGCACGACGCAAATCCGAAACAGAGGCATTGTCATCACTTACAGTTTGACGTGCCTCTGCCACGTTCATCTTGCCCTTACGTCTATCTTCCTCGGCTTCAAGCTGCTTCAGTATAGAGAGGTTTTTCTGATAGCCTGCATCCGATTTCTCCAACGAGCCTACAAGGTTGCGCTGTTGCTTGATGGCTTTGTCGAGCCATTGGTCGGACTGGTTGGAAACATTCTTCAAACCATCAGCTATCTTGACATACTGACCTTCAAGCAGACGAATCTCATCGCCCGCCTGCTTCATCTTCTTTCGTAGTTCATCGGCTTGCTCCAGTTCGTCTTCCGACAGTTTCTGCAGTTGACGACGACCATCGCCCAAAGCCTTGCGAAGATTCTGAAGTGAGGTGGACGTAAGATTTTGAAGGGCATGGTCCAGACGTTCCGTGTCCTTAATAACATTCTCGTGTGCCGACTGCAAGGCATCATACACTTTCTCCAGTCCGGCTTTCTGCTCCTTAAAGTCGGGAGCGCCCTTATCAAGATTGTCTATTTCCTCTCTTACGGCCTTGGCTTTATCACGCAGAGCTTCAAGCACCTGGATGGCCGCCTTGCCATTCATAGAGAGGATTATTTCGGTCTTTAAATTTGCCATAATCGTTTTTATGTTGAATTAAAGTTAGAATGTAGATTTAGCGTATTCGCCAAGTCCTTCCAGTGCATAGATAATTTCAATGCCACCTTGATAACCGTAGAAGTCAGCAAGATAATTGCGATAGCGGTCGCGCAATCTGCGTATGGTTCGCATGATGGCAGGACGGTGTGATTTGCCTTGTTTGCGGTCCCACTTGCCACGAATGTATCGTTTGGCGTTCTTTGCCGGACGTGCTCGGTCTACGTCTTCCGCATGAACATGAATTTTGCCCGTCAAGCCTACACCAAGGTCAACATATCGCAAATAGTCGTTATAGCGAATACCCACCGTGAGCAATCCTTTTTGGTCGTCGGCTTGATAGATGTGTCCTTCAAACGACTTTGCACCCTCTCCGGTAGACCACCACATGCCATGCTTCTTGCGGTATTGATTGATTTCCTCATAGCCCTTATAAACCTCAGTTGGATAAATACGCTGTGCTTGCATATTCTTCTCAAGGTCCATAAGAGTCTGGTCGAGATACAGCGGAGCTACCCGCGACAGAGGCGCAAAAGGTTTTTGTACGGGAGAAATGAAACGTGCCATGCCCTACCCTCCTATCCTTTTAAGTCCTCTTTCGGCACAATATACTTGCCGTTGCTGCCACATGCAAAGTTGTAGAGCGGTTGCAGGCTTTTCCAGTCCATGCCCACCACGAGCCATTGTCCGGCGTAAATGTCGCCCACCAAACCGAAGGAGATGCTGCTGGTGTCGATGCTTTGCAGCTCTGCCATCACCACGGCATCGTCGGCAAAGCTGCGCTGGGTGTGGGGACAGCGGCCTGTGCGCTTCACCTCAAGAAGCCAGGCTATGAGGTCCTTGCAGTAGTCTGTGAGGTCGTTGGCCGTGCGCTCTATCTTGTTGCCGTCGTAACGGCCAAGGGTCTGCGGCGTGTCCTTTACCTTGGCGAGAAACCACACCTGGTGAGAGACAGACACCTTCTTTGCGTCAACGAGTTCGCCGGTGGTCAGTACGCTGTATAGCATACACGGTGAGTGAACGATGTTGGCGTTACGGGAAAAAATGTTCTCAAGGTCGATGTAGCGGATGCGGAAGAAACTCTGGTCTTCGAGGCGTTCGCTTTCGGGGTTGTGAGAAAGGGGCTTGTAGATGGAAGCCCAATGCTCAAGAATATTGCTTATTGTCATGTGACTTGGATTTTTATTCTATCAACAGATTTCACAGATTTCACAGAAATAGAATGTTCTTTTCAAGTATTGAATGTTAGCAAAGCACATGGATTCTTCACTCTTCGTTCTTCACTCTTCACTTTTCTCTTCATTCTCCTCCTTATCCTTCATCAGCTCTTTCAGCTTCACGTTGAAGTGTCGCTCGGTCTTGTCTGCCACAATCTTTTGCAGCACTCTTGCCCAAGCCGCTCCGTTGCAGGTACTCTCGTTTTCGAGTATGCTGACAAACTGCACCAGGCAGTACATGGCCGTGAGCTGGTTGGCGAGGTGGGTATTCATGTAGCCCAGGATGTTGCGGTCAAGATACGAGGCAAGACAGATGCACATGATTAAGACCGAGAAGGTCCACACCATCTTTGCCATCTTCTTTGAGCGCAGTTTTCCGTCCATCTTACACTTCGGGTTGCGTTTTATCTCCTCGCGGTATCTTTGGTAGATGCGTCGGTTGCATCGCCATGCCGTATAGCAGTCGATGATGAGGGCGAAGAAGCACACGGTGATGAAATTGATAGAGGGTTCGATGTGAACCCACAGCAAGCCGAGCACTGCGGCAATGGCTCGCGAAACGTAGAATGGATTGTTCATGTTTTTGTGTTGTGTTTTTGTGTTGTTGTCCTGAATTTTATGCAACAAAGTTACTGATAAGCTGCTCCGCAATGCGGACATGAATTTAAGTGAAGAGTGAAAAACGAAGAGTGAAGAATCCAATAGCAACGAGAGCACATGGATTTTTCACTTTTCACTCTTCACTCTTCACTTTAAAAAGCACATGGATTTTTCACTCTTCACTTTTCTCTTTTCACTTAGCTATTGGATTTTTCACTCTTCGTTTTTCACTCTTCACTTAAACTCATGTCCGCACGGGGGACGGGGAATATTGTAACTTTGGCTATATAAAAAACACAAAACTATGTCAGGAATCACGCAAAATACATTGGCCCGCATCGACAAGTGGCTCTCCTATGGCACGAGTATGCAGACGGCGTTCCCAAAACTGGAACAACGCTACCGGATGCAGGTCTGCTCAGAGTTTTACAAACGATGGGTGCAAAACAAGGACATCGACCCACGGACTGTGTGCCGCAACATTGCCCGACGCGACTACGAGATGTTCTTCAACCAGGCAGCGCAGGGCAACAAGGAGGCGCAGGAGTATGTGCTTGCGCTGAAGATTACACTCGACGACGAGGGTAATATCTGTCCGCGTACCGTTACGGAGCTCAACAACGACGTGTTGGTGTGCAACCATCTGATACGTTTCTTCCAAATTGACGAGAGTCCGCGCCACAAGGCTATGTATCTGAGTGGTGCCGAGTGGTTGATACGCACAGGCAAACAGCAAAACAAAGAAAATTCGGTGGATAAGGGTATGCAAGCCTTGGCTAATGTGTATGGAGACTTCCATGAGGAGAAGGACGCTACGGACGAGATGCCCGACATGAGCCGCATTTCCATCACTCAGGACGTGAGCATCGTAAAGCGCGACCGCGTGAACTACACGGATGAGTACAAGAAGAAGATGGCTCGCAAGTATGGTCTTACTACCAAGGACCTGCAGGAGATAGAAGACGACGAACTGCTGAGTGAAGGAAAATCGGAAGAGCCGGACTACTTTGAGTATATGGAAGAGAAGGACGAGGAGGATGTGATTAGACACGGGTACATGAAAGAAAGCAAATAGACAAATAATTCCGAGCCAACGGATGACACGGAATAAACCGAAAATATGAAAAATAGAGATGAAAATAGGACTCATAGACGTGGACGGACGACACGGCATAAAGTATATCCTCCTAAATAAGAGAAGTATATCCTCTCATATAGGAGAAGTATCTATTAGGTTTGAGGGATGCCTATACCTATAGACAAACAATAGGTATAGTTTCAGAAAACTATAGGTATAGTTTGGAAAACGGAGGTTCGGACTATTTCATCAAAAGAGTCGGCTCTTTTCGGCAAAAGAGTCGAACCTCGGCAAAAATACCCATTGAAGGGTTGGATAAAAACCATTGATGGTATGGGTAAAATAAGTAACAAATTTATAAAGGCATGAACATAGACATTACGCTTGCCGAAGCATTGAAGCGAGCTTCGACAGGGCTACGAAAGAAGATGCTTCACTCGGTGGAACTGCTACAAAAGGCAGAGACGATAGCTCTCTACTATGATGCCGGGAACGGATATTACTTGGCGTTTAGTGGAGGGAAAGACTCTCAGGCTCTTTTCCACATAGCTCAGTTGGCTGGGGTAAAATTTCGCGGTCACATGAATCTTACGAGCGTAGACCCACCCGAAGTGATACGCTTCGTAAAGAAGAACTATCCAGAGGTGGAACTGATAAAGCCGGGCAAATCCATTTTCCAGCACGCTGTTGAGAAGAAGATTTTGCCAACAATGCGTGTGCGATGGTGTTGCAAGGAATACAAGGAAACGGCAGGTGCCGGCAAGGTCACGCTAATCGGCATCCGCAAGGCAGAGAGCACACGCCGAGCCAAGCGAAACGAAGTAGAGATAAACAACCATAAGTTTAGTGGCGACCTTTACGGTCTCGAAGAATACCGACAAGAGCAGAAGGCTAAACGTGCTCGCCGTAAATCCAAGGAGCAAGGAGTGAACATCACCAATGCTGATGAGGAACAGACGTTAGGTTGCATACATGGCAAAGAGAGTCTACTCATATCGCCCATCATCTACTGGACAGAGCAAGACGTATGGGAATTTCTTAACGATGTGGTGAGAGTGCCGCATTGTTCGCTCTACGACGAGGGCTGGCACCGCATAGGCTGCATAGGTTGCCCAATGAGTTCGCACAAGCAGAAGATGATAGAAAACGCTCGTTATCCACATGTAAAACGAAACTGGATTAAGGCGATTAAGGCTATCCGAAACGGGGGATTCAAAAGAGAATATATCTGGTGGAACATCCGCAAGGATTGGATGCCTCTCAGAAACGTAAGAGGATTGCTCAGAACGCAGGCGGCTACATCAAGCATCCCGACCCCGAACATTGGACAGGTCCCGATTCTACAAACAATCCGACTGGAGGGGGAATATCAAGAATACGAGGAGCGGCAAAACTGACATTCCGCATCTGTATACAATGGGATGCGAACAAACGACAACTGGAAGAGCCGTTCGAAGGAACTCGGGAAAATGGAAACTCGCCGCTGCGGTTTTTCAAGAGGCTCCTCTTCTGACCGCTTGAAAGAGGAGCAAGAAAACAAAATAGCAGAGAATATCTACGACTGGTGGATTTCTGGAAAATCATACAAACAATGGTATGCAGAGAAGTTCCAACAGATGACGTTAGATTTTGGAGAAGAAATGTAAACTACTATATGGTAACAAAGGATTTACAAAAGAAAATAGACCGTGCCATCCGTCTGCTTCAAGGCATACAGAATGGGTACGACGGTGAGATAGAGGTGGCATATTCTGGAGGTAAAGACTCGGACGTGATTTTGCAACTGGCTAAGGAGGCAGGCATCCGCTACCGTGCCATCTACCGCAACACTACGATAGACCCGCCTGGCACGATTGTTCATGTGGGGCGTATGGGTGCCGAAATACTCAGACCGAAGGAAACGTTCTTTCAGCTTGTAGCGAAAAAGGGATTTCCTAACCGTTTCTCGAGATTCTGTTGCGAGAAGTTGAAGGAGTATAAGGTTATGGATAAGTGCATCATGGGCGTAAGGAAGTCGGAGAGCTCTAAACGCAACGAGCGATACAACGAACCTACGGAATGCCGTTTTTACGGTCGTAAGACGGAAGCCAATCATGTGGAAGCCATTTATCCTATTCTCGACTGGACGGACAATGATGTGTTGGCTTTCGTCGAAGACCGACATCTGACACTCGCTCCAGTCTATTATACCAGTCGGGGGCAAATCGACGTGTCGAAACGCCTCGGCTGTATGTGCTGCCCTCTCGCCACAGAACGCAAGCGCATCCTCTACTTCAAGGATTATCCGCGTATGGCACGAGCCTACCTGCGTGCCGGGCAACGCTTTTGGAACAATCATCCCGACGCAAAAGTCCGTCAACGCTACGACAACGTGTACGAATGGTTTGCGCGTGACGTGTTCTTCCCTCGCGAAAAGGATTGGCAGAAGGCTAACGTTTCGCTGTTCGGGAAACCGGACTGGAAGGATTTCTTGGAAAGAGAGTTTGGCATTGACTTAACATTATAAACAATAATAAACAATGCACAACATGAATAACAACATAAAAAGAAAGGAGGTTCACGATGGCTAAGGACTGGGGGCGGCTCTGCCTCTATATTCAAGGCGCTCGGCAGGCATCCTTGCTTATGCAAGGTTTGATCAAAGTGACGTATTGGTAGGTTACATAATTAACGATTATGAAAAAAGAAGACAGATTTAGGATATACAACAAATACGATGGGCATTGTGCTTATTGTGGAAAGAGCATTGAGTACAAGGATATGCAGGTTGACCATCTTATTCCGAAGAATCGAGGGTGTTACTCTCGTTGGAGCAATAAGGAAGGAAAGTTTGTTGTTTTGCATGGTGATGATTGCATGGAAAACTATATGCCATCTTGCAGGTCTTGCAATTTTCGTAAGCGTGATATGAGCTTGGAGCAGTTTAGGGAAGCTATCAAGGAACAGGCTAAGGGCTTGCTTAAAGGCGCAGCTAAATTTCAAGTAAACATGAGTATTGCTTATGGCCTTATCCAACCAGCGTTTGACAACCCTGTAGAGTTTTATTTTGAAAAATTTAAATAGTTGAAATATGATAGTTATCAAAATCAAGACATGGAAGGAATGGAAGAAGGACTTCATCGAGTGGGTAAAGGAGCCACGGCGCAAGACGTGCAAGGAGTATGTGGACTACATGGAGGTTTTGCAAAAACGGAATCTCTACAAAATAATAGATGACACTTGTGATAAATACAACAATATGCGTGAGGATCAAATCCAAGACATCACCGAAGCAGTTGAAAAATGCGTGGCTGCTTGTGCTAAAGAAACACGCAAGTTAATCGATGATTGCCAGCCCGTAAAATTCTTCTAAGGCTGTAACTTTCATTATAAGCAACAAATACTCTACGCAACATGAATAACAACATAAAAAGAAAGGACTGGGTAGGCGGCTCGGCCGCTGTCTTCAAGACATTGGGCGCAAGCAACCATACGGACGCAAATAGACAGCGTGAGGATTATTACGCCACAGAACCGAAGGCTACGGAATGGCTGTGCAAGCTGGAGCGGTTCGAGGGCAGGATCTTGGAACCTTCGTGTGGCGAGGGTCACATGAGTAGGGTGTTGGAGGCAGCAGGATATGAGGTGGTGAGCCGCGACCTCGTGGATAGAGGGTACGGCGAGGTAGCCGACTTTCTCTCTATTGATAACTTGGCGTGGGATGGAAACATTGTCACCAATCCGCCCTACAAATTCGCGCAGCAGTTTGTGGAGAAGGCTCTGAGCATCATCCCCGAAGGAAAGAAGGTGGCGATGTTCCTGAAGCTGACTTTCCTCGAAGGCAAGGCCCGACGCGCTCTATTCCGTTCTATCCCCCCCATTCGTGTTTGGGTAAGTTCGTCGCGACTGAAATGCGCTATGAATGGCGACTTCGAGGCTTACGGCAGCAGCGCAGCGGCTTACGCATGGTTCGTGTGGGAGAAAGGGTATAAAGGCGAGACAACTGTAAAATGGTTTAATTGATAATTTTACAAAACAACAAAGCATGATAGAACTGAATAAGATATATAACGAAGACTGCCTGGAAGGGATGAAAAGGATTCCGGACGGGAGTGTGGATTGCATCATTTGCGATTTGCCGTATGGAACTACTGCAAACAAATGGGATGCAGTTATACCATTTGAGCCGCTATGGGAACAATACCATCGTATATGCAAACCTAATGCGGCTATTGTCTTGTTTGCAGGACAGCCATTCACATCTGCCTTAATCATGAACAATCCTAAAGAGTTTCGCCACGAATGGATATGGCAAAAGAATCGTGGCAGCAACTTTGCCAATACGGTTCGTGAGCCAATGAAAGAACATGAGGAAATCGTAGTATTCAGCAAAGGCGGTTGGACGTACAATAAGCAGATGCAGAAAAGAGCTGAAGGCGGTCTTAATCGTGTGCAATATGGTTTTAATCATGTAACATCAAGCGAGAACTACCGCAAGTTTACTACATCGCAGAATCCTAATGCACCAGCAGAGAGAGTTCCTTCAAGCATACAAAAGTTCAATATAGACGTAGGTAAAGACCATTTTCATCCAACGCAGAAACCTGTAGATTTGCTTATGTATCTCGTAAGAACCTACTCCAACGAGGGCGACACCATCTTAGACAACTGTATGGGTAGCGGCACCACTGCCATTGCAGCCATCCGCGAGAAGCGTAACTTCATCGGCTTCGAGCTCAACAAAGAGTATTACGACAAGGCTTGTAAGCGCGTCAAAATGGAGCTGGCGCAGCCTACCCTCTTCTGACAACACAACCGACAACAACACAAAAACAACACATGGGCAACAACAGAAACAAATACTTCAGCAAAGTACCGCCGTTCAAGCCAGACCCTGAGCATTATACACGCAAGCAACGCTCTTGGAAGGCGAAGAAGTCTTACGAGACGGAAGATGAAGCGTGGGAGTTCTTGCAAGAGAATCCGAAGCTCAAGGCACAGGGATATACGGTGTATCGGTGCAGGACTTGCAACAAATGGCACATCGGACATCAGAACAACAATGAGTCATAAGTATTTTCAAACCACAGAAAACGCAGAAAAAACAGAAATACTTGCTTAAAGAAAAATTCTGCGCCTTCTGCGTCTTCTGCGGTTTAAATAAATAACCAGGATAACAATGCAGCAAGCACATAACATTTACTTGACTAAGTTTCAGCAACAGTCGCTATACATGGGAGCCAAAGACGAGCGAGTGATTGCTGCCCGTCGTGTGGGTAAGACCGACGGACTTGTGGCTCCTTACGTCTGGATGGCAAGTAACTCCATGCCTGGTATGCTCGGTGCATGGGTAGCTGTGTCGCGTCAACAGGGCTTCGGCAAGACCATCCCGAGTACGATGGCGGCCATGGAGCGTATGTTTGGCTTTACGCAGGGCATTCATTTTGGTTGGGGACGACCGCCGAAACATGCTCGTGAGAGTATCTTCAAGCCTAAGAACTACGATAATGTGATATGGTTCGCCAATGGAGCGCAATGGGTTCTTATCTCGCTCTCGCAGACCGCGAGTGCCAACAGCTACACTTTTAGCGCGCTTGTGGGGGACGAAGCGAGGTTCTTTCCGCTAAAAAAGGTAACTGACGAGTTGCTGCCGGCTCTTTCAGGCCAGACACATCCGTTGGGCGACATCAACTTCACGGAGTATAACCCCATGTATAAGAGCACACGCTTCCTCTCCGACGCTGCGCTCACAGCCAAAGGGTCATGGCTCGAAAGGGAGGAGGAGAAGTTAGACTTAACCGTTGAGACAGGTCCATTCAAAGGCAAGACTTACCGATGGGTGCAAGAACAACTGGAAGATTATGCCAACAAGGTGATACGCTACAACGACCTGCTGTATAACGCCAAGAAGACCAGTCACTCGGTTCATGTGGTGCCGAAGGAGCTGCGCACGATGATCCGTGCCGTGGCTCTGAAGATGATGAAGCATGAGGGGCAGTTCAAGATTATGCCCAACCATGGCCAACATATCACAAAGGGCATGGTTGAGATGGCTGTCAACTATAAACTCATTCCCCAGGACGATGCCGAACTGATTTATGATTACGAGTATCTTATTACGCCGGAAGAGGATTTCGAGATGCAGATGTTCCTGCGGTCGAAGAAGTTCACAGACGGTTATCTGCGTGAGCTGCGCCGCGTGGCTTTCTGTGTGCGTCGTGCATCATCCCTCGACAATGTGGATATTCTGGGTGAAGACTATATCCGCCAGATGAAACGAGATCTTCCACCCTACACTTTCGCGGTCTCAATTCTCAACATCAAGGTACAGAAGTCTAACGATGGCTTTTATTCTAACCTCGACATCGAACATGTTCACGGATATATACCAGATGAAATAGACCCTTTATCGTCTGCAAAATTTTCCACGCAAAAGGTGTCGGGCATCATCGGGGGACGGAAAGTTACGAGCGAGAGTTATCAACCCGACTTTAAGGAGTTGGGCGAGCGCAATGACTCACGCCAGGACTCCGACTGTATTAATTCCCTTCCTTTATATATAGCCTTGGATTACAATGCCAACATCAATACGTTGGTGGTTGGCCAGATGTACGAGCGTGACGGCATGGAATGTCTGAACGTCATCAAGAGTTTCTATGTGAAGAACGAACGCAAGCTGCGTGAACTGATAGCTGATTTCTCTGCCTATTACGCCCCGAAGCGAGCCATAAACCGCGACGTGACATATTTCTATGATACTACAGCAAAGCAGGGCGCGTCATACGCCACCACCGACGAGCGTTTCTACATGACCGTTATTGCCGAACTGGAGAAACACGGATGGAGCGTGACAGGCATCGACATGGGTGTGCCGGAGAAGCACGACATCAAACATAAGATTATAAATGACGGCTTGGCCCACCTCTCCTACCCTGCCATCCGCATCAACCAACCGAACAACCCGGACCTTATCATTGCCATGCAGCTGTGCGAAGTAGAGATTTCGTATCGAGGATTTCACAAAAATAAGAGTCAAGAAAAAAAGCCTGAGAACGAAGACACGCTGCCCTTAGAAAACCGTACCGATTTTACGGATGCCTTCGACACTCTGTACTTAGGTTGCAAGTTCTTCCGAGGAGGTGGCGGTTGGTATGTGCTGCCAAGTGGAAGATAGGGCGTTTTGAATTGTGAATTGTGCGCTAAGCGCATTTTGAATTATTCATTTTTGATTTTTTAGTTTTGTATAAGAAAGACGAAGGGCAGCCGTTTCACAACGACTGTCCTTCCAACAACCTAAATTTTACTTATATGAATGATTTTACTTCTTGGGATGAAACGATTACAAGAATACTGACAGTCTGCGCCACACGCCACCATTCGGCTGAAACTCTTCCTGCCATTCTCTATATTCTACGTCAAATTTTGCACCATAAAAAGCCAAACCTTCGAGAGATAGGCTCTTGATGTATTCCTCCTGCTGCTCACGAGTCATAAAGTCGTTAGGCATGAGGATGATGCGGTTGCTACGAGCATGGATAAAGAAACTTATTGCAAAATTTCTATTCTTCAGCATTTGCCTAATCGCTGCATAGTCGTACTTAGTTTTAGGCGAAAAGTTTATGCCGTTTACATGGGTACAGAATCGGTCGTAGTGCTTGATTATGTCCTCATTAGAAGACATCAAGCCTCCAGAAGTGTAGATGTAGAGCTGCTTGATATTAGGGTAATCATGGCGCAGATGTGAGCAAAAATCAAGAATACCATCCACAGCGAACGGATCTCCACCAGTGAGCATAACGGTATGCGCAGCCTTCAACTCTTCTACAGTCGCCACTGGCACCGTGTTGAGGTTGTATTGTTTGTTACAGCACAACGGGCAATTACAACAACACCATCTGGTTATCATCAAGTGTATGGCTCCCTTGTCAGCTCCGAGCTCGTCAGTATATTTACGTTTTGTTTCCATATTGTCTATTGTTGTTCGTTTTCTTCCTTCAGCATATCATGCCGCAGCCCCATGAGCCACGACTTGAGATTGATGTAACGATTGTTGTCGAGGTTGGCTTCACGCCACTCGGCATATTCGTCATAGGTGAGACCGTTCTCAATGATACGCACCATATCTTCCGGGTTCAACACGTCAACTTCCTCAAAGTCGCATGCCCCACCTACTTCATCGCCTATCCAATACCACTTGCGACAGCCGTCGAAGAGCTGTTCGTTAACGAGTTCTGCCAACTTATTGCAACTATCCTTGTACTGCTTTATAAATTTATTTAACTTAGGGTTCATATCTGCAAATTTAGCTTTTCAACTTTTGCTTAATCTTACAGCTGCTACGAAGTCGTGACGGTCAAGACTCAGGTCTATCATACAATATGTATTTTATATCCTCGTACATTGCCATTTCTACCTTCTCTCCGTCGTAATGGCCGAGAGCAAGCAGATGACCGTCTTCTTTAGTTGCATCTTGAAGAGAGGGAGCATCGGCTCGCACAACGAAGATGTCAAATTCCTTGATAAACTTGAGCTGTTCAAGTGGGATTATAGGCATCTGCTCACGAGCGTTCTGACGAATACGTTGAAGGTCTTCCTTGGTGAGCATGGCAAACTGAGCCTGTGCCTTACGCACAGCTTCGGTCTCCACCTTCAGACGATGAGCTTCGTAGGCTTCTTGAACGATGTTATTGTTCTGCCACATGGCTACCTGGTTGAGAAACTTCAAAAAGCCGCTTCTTCCTTCGGCTAATTTCAATTTTACCAGAGATTCTTCAATGACAAGTATCTTATCTCGGCGCTGCCAATGTATCAGCCCGTGACGTTCGAACTCATTGAGAATTGCCGAGATAGCAGATAAGTCGCGCAACTCTTGCAACTTATTTTGCTTGTTTCTTTTAAATGGATTCCACATATATATATTGTTTTAAGTTTATAATTCAATTAAAGAAATTAAAGAAATTCCTCTATCCTCACGGACCGAAGAATCTCATAATAGTTATACAAAAAAACGCATACGGCATATTCTCACGAACAAGCCGAATAATAATCTTCAACAAAAAGTGCTTTTAACACTTATCTGGTTTCACTAAACCTTTTAGCCATGAATTTAAAATCCTTCAAATAACATAATAAAGAAAAAACAAATTGTATGTATTAATGCGTAATAAATCTCGTGCCGTCTACTTCGAGCACAAGTATATCGTTGACAACCCTTATCTCGCCACTCTCGACGAACTGCACCTTGCGCTGATGGCGGTCGATGTCTACGGCGAGGCATACGCATGTACCGATGTCTACATGTCCGCTCTTGGTAAGGAACTTGATATAGAACGGCATACGCTGCACGTTCCTGGCTGTCTGTGGAGGATTGAAGCCCGTGACCCGACATCCCGTGCGAGGGTCATTCCACTGCCATTTCTCCATATATCGGCGAAGCTCGGTGTATGATTGCGTGGGTTGTCTCATTGTTATTCTTCTTTAAATGGCGGAAATTCAAGATGTATAAATCTGTCTATTGTCTTATCCTTTATCAGTTTCACGCCTCCGGCAAAAATCTTCTTACGCTGACGCAACACGTCGGGGAAGAGGATGTTGCGCAGTGGGTTGCCCCAGTCGCTTGTAGAGCTGAGCAGATGTGAAGGGTGGAACACGAGATTGTAGGACACGAGAGCCGCGTCGGTTTGAGGATGGTCGAACATCGGCCCATTGAGTGTCAGGGCACGGTCTTTGTTATAGAGCACCATGTGACTACTGTAAAAACTCACGTTGTCGCTCTGTGCGTAAATGATGCGGTCGGCGTATTCGCCCAGATGCTTATGCAGCAAAGAGTCGCATGAGTAAAGAGTGGATAGTATGAGATGGGTTATCCATCCTCGCTCAAAGCATTGCTCAAGAAACATGAATGTCTCTTGTTTAGGCGAAGGCATGGTGAGCACCATGACATGAGGATCTATCACGAGGTGGCTCACTGCCTTATAGAATTTCTCCGCTGTCACGTCGCCATGCGTGTAAAACGTGAGCTGACGGTGGGGTGCCTGGTTGACCGCCTTGGGCAGCTTATTGTCTACGCAGCAAGGCGGAATGAATAGGAGAGTATCGTCCATTTTTTTTATTTTGAGTTTTAATCGTTCAGCATCATTGGCATACACAATGTCATTACCTTTGGTGCCGGTTCGTCGGCGGTAATTACCACGGCGTGCGAAGCGTCGAGCAACTGCATCCGTATGGTGTCAGAAGGAATGGAGTTGATGCAGGTCTGGAAGGATGTAGATTTCAATCCGATGCGGAAATTGTCTTCACACTGGGCATCGGCTATGCACACCTGGTCTTCGCCCGATATGGCAAAGTCTGCGTCGCTTGCCGACACGGTGAGGAACTTGTCGTTCTTCTTTATCTCTACGAGGTTGCTCGCATTGCTTGAGAACAGACTTACACGGCGCAGGATGTCGAGCATTTCCTTCTTGTCGAACACTACATAGAACGGATTCGACTTCGGAATGACGGAGTTGTAGTTTGGGTATCTACCCTCCATGTGCTTACATATCAATTCGGTGTCGCCTGACGTGAAGCGGATGGTATGCCCGTCGTTCTCAATGTTAATGTCCTCACTACCATCGAAAGCGGAGAGTGTGCGGAAATAGTTGCGGTGAATAAGCGTCTTGCAAGGTTCGCCACCACGGAAGAAGTCGCTACCTCCCTTTGAAGGGTCGTTACTGTGCATCGCCTTGACAAGGGTGTGTCCGTTAGTTCCGACGAACACCACCTCTGAACGGTCTTCGGCTACATCGATGCAGAGACAAGAGAGTGTAGGACGCAGCAGTTCGAAAAAAACGAACTTGTCAGCTGTGTCTACAACGGAGCGGAACAGCGACATTGGCAGACTGATTTTTGACGACTGCTCGACTTTCGGCTGTACCATCTGGGGATAGTCGTTTCCAGGAAAGAGGTACATCTGCGCCTTACCTGGCTTTACGTTGTCCTCGCTGCTTGTGCAATATTCTACGGTGAACGACTGGCTGTTGTCAGGAATGTCGAATGTAACTACACAATCGGGCAATGTACCTAACAATGCGCTGAGCATCTTGATAGGCAGCACGATGTCGCGGTCGTATGTGCCGCTGCAAATGGTGAGCGGTGCCGGAATGGTGAGCTGTGCCTCGGTTGTTGATGATGTAAGGAAGAACTGCTCTCCCTTGCGTGTCAACAGCACGTTGTCGAGGATTGCTATAGTGTTCTTAGATCCGATACACTTTGCCGACTTGTTTAGGGCAGCGTGTAGGGCTTTGGATGATTGGGCTTGTAACTTCATGTTGAATTTTGAGTTTTGAATTGTGCACATTGCGAGTTTTGAGTTTTGAAATTTAAGTTACGAGCCGTGAAATTCCAATTCCTAATTGAATAATTCACAATCGGCATAGCCGACAATTCAAAACTCAAAACTCAAAACTCCTAATTCTTTTAGAACGGCAAGGCCTCGTCTTCCGCCGAGTTATATCCGCTGAGGTCCGTACCGCTTGCCTCTGCCGGAGCCACATAGCCGACGGCTGCTCCTGCTGCCGCAAAAGTGGGCTGCGCGTAAGGCGAAGGCTGCTGCGCTGTTTTTGGCTGATAGAGCATTCCCATACGCCTGTTCATGCGACGACGAATAGCCTTGAATAAAGAAGTGTTCTCGTCAGATGGATCTTGCTCAGCAAACTCAGGATGAGTGCCCTTGTTTTCTTCAATCACCGCCTTAGGTAATTTTACAAAACGTTTTATGGCCGCTTTTATATATTCCAACGAGAACGAGTGCTGAAGTTCATGAGTAGGAACCGAAACATTTTCATCGCCCCGCTCCTGTGCTGACTGACGGATTTTTGCCTTGTAGGCTTCATTAAGAGGCCATATCGCAACTCTCAGCAAAGCCATTAGACGATTGGGGTCGTGTGGTGATTTTTTGACGATAATCTCATTCACGTCTGTTGGAGCGCAATACCACGTGCGCTCTGGATTCTTTTTGTCAAGTCCAGTATAAATACCTGCCTCATTGAGCGTGAGCAGGTCGATGTTTCCATTGTAATTTGCCATTTTGTTTGTTATTTTATGATTTATTTTTACTGCTTATCCTTCTAAAAGAGTCTCGCCTTGCTGTCGCTCATATCGTTTACCGTGCGCACCTTATACCATTTTTTTACTCGGTTCTTAGGTGCATACACCTTTGACAGCCCGATAAAACTGCTGCAAGCGAGGTGCAACGGACTAATATTTCCGCCGAACAGCGGTGAGCTCTCTTCTCTGCAACTGCATTTTATTTGGTCGTAAGAGATGCAGTTGTCGCACATGGGGGGGGGGTGAATGTTCGCATTATTTTTCTTTATCTGAGAAAGTAAAACATTTTAGCAAATCAACAAAATAATCAAAGCATCGCTGAGGTGCTGTATTTGTATTATCAACGATAACATCGAAGACATACGATGTTGCAGCAGCAAGAGCAATCATAGTTTCACCTGCTCTTATGTCTTTATGCTTGAGAAGCAAATTTATTATTTCTTTCGATAAAGATAAACCTTTATCAAAATCCACATCATCCGTAAGACCTTCCAAGAATTTTTCTATACTTATTTCTTGTAACTTCAAACAATCCGTGCCAGATGGATCTTTCGTTATGTCATAAAAAACTCCATAGACATGATATTCCTCGAAATCATTCGACGAATATACTTCCGTGGAATATTCGTCGAGCATCTTATGCGGCTTATCAAATGCCGGATAGTCGTCAAGTGTCTTACCTTCAGCCTCCATTTTGTCGTAATCAATGTAACGATCTTGGCATGACATAAAATTGTATTCTCTCTCAGTCTTAACATCCACCACGACAAGAATATTGATGTCCACAATACCCTTGAGGTGTCGGAAGTCTTTACATGCCTGCTCCTTGTCACCAATGCCAAAGCAAAAGCCTTTAGCCGTACTTGCCGTACCACGTTTCTGACTATGGTCGGTTTTATTTACTAAAATCTTACCTTTAATGAGATTAGCGCACTCAGTGGTTGACATAAAACGATATAGTTTCATACTCTATATTTTGGTTTAAACTTCTACATATACATTCTCAACACATGAGTTGATAGAAAGAGTTTCCAAAAATATTACTCTTCTACTGGAAGCCTTTTCTTTTCATCTTTGATATACTCATTGCAGTACTCAGCAGGAACATAGGTATGTGCATAGAACTGTGTAGCGCCCACAATACGCAAAGTCTCTCGGTCGTTATATACGGTATGGAACTTATGCTTGAGATAATCAAAAACGATATTTTTAGCTGTCACTACGTCGTATGCCCACACAACAAACATATCATTTTTATGTACTCCATAATGAAATCGGTCTTCAGGGTCGAAAACATCTGTATCTATAAAGTTGGCCTTTACCTTGAACGGCTCTTTTACGAGCGCATCAGGATCTTTTTCCAGCTGATCTTCTTCCTCCTCAATGTCGGCATTTGTACGACCGATAAAATGGAACTTTCCGATTATCTCTGACTTTGTGATATACACATAGCTTGCGTCTGGAGAGTCAAAAATCTTGTTTACAGCTCCCTCCGCATAGTCAATAGCGCAATCTTGTGCTCCACGCAGAGAGTCGCTACGTACAATAAGCACAGCATTCTCGTTATTGCTACTACGAACAGTCACTTTTACATGAGCGAGACCAGGGAAATATTGTTCCTCTTCCGCACGGAAAGGACAGTCGGAGATTTCAACCTCATTAACGCCATCCTTTTTAAGTTCGTTAGCCAACTCGTAGGTGATAAGTTTTCCTCGCTCAAGCAATACCTCACAACGATCGATTGTTACAGTTTTCTTAGTGTCTTCATCTATAAAATCCTCGGTCCATGTACGGGCTGATCTTTTTGCCAAATAATAGCCAATTGATTCTTCAACTGGCACTACTCTTGTCTTGTAATCCTTTCTTAAAATAATCTTTTCCATAATCTATAATGATTTAAAAATGTTATACTCTTGTTTTGTTGAGTCTTAGAACGGCATATTCTTCTCGTTTATATCTGGAACACTTGCCGTTGTGTTATTCGTTGCCGCAGGTGACGACATTCGCCTACCCTGTTTGCGTGTCTTGTTGTTCTCCCAGCGTTCCTTCTCTTCATCGGTGAGCTGCACGATGTTGCCATCATCGTCACGGTATGGCAGCGGGTCAGGCTGTTCGGCAAAGTTCTTGGCAATGCGCTTAAGTTCCTTGTAGTCCTTCGGTATTGCGTCCTTGCCAGGGCGGTAGAAGAAGAACACGTGCTTTGACGTTTGCAAGTAGCGGATAAACTTCGGCTCGATGGTGTTGTCATTCTCCCACTCACGACCGGTAAAGTATTCCTGTGTAACCCATGCCTGCAGCTTGAAACACTTGCGCTGTTTGTCGCTCTCGTTCTCGAAGAGGTGCTTCGGGTTGCAAGTGATAGACATATTCTCGCAATAGTCGTATATTTTTTTCTTAAAAGTGGCACGGCTATACTCCTTGCTCTTACCCTCGGAGGCATCTGCCCAGTCGCGCATAAACTCGTTGAACATATCGTCGGTACATATTGGCACTCCGTAGACCTCATTACGAGAGAAGAACCATTCAAAATAGCGCACGATGCTCTCGGTGAGCTTCTGCACCATCTGACGGCGGCGCACATTGCCTTGCGGTGCAATGGCAAAGGTGTGATAGCGCATCAGGAACTGCACTGCTAAGGCGCAGAGATAGATGGTCTGGTTGCGGTCGGTGTCGGTGAGCTTTGCAGGGTCAAGCGTGAAGTTCTTCATCACGTCCGAAGGCGATCGTGGCGGCTCGTTTTTCATAGAGTTGCCTCGTGAGAAGCGATCTGAAAAACTAACCAAGGGGAATCGACCTACGGTAGAGCCTTCATCATCCGACAATGGGTAATTGGATGTAATGACGTGCAAGGGCGATTCTTCCATTTTCAGGGAGATAGGATCGCCATACTTGCGCTCTACATTAGTGCCTCGTGTCACCTTCACATAGAAGTATTGCAAGGGGAAACCTTTAGGTCGGTCTTCCCAATGTACCGTTCTGTACTTGCCTGGATATTTCAGAATGTCGGTAAGGCAGTTTTTTGCGCTTTCAATATCCTTAAACGACTTCATATCTATAGGCAGCACGTTTACGGCTGCATCCACCACAAGATTTACCATTACCGATTTACCACTACCGCCACTCGCCTGCTTCTCGTCAGGAATCTTATCCTCAAGAAAGTAAGGGCAGATATTCTGCATACCATCCCATGAACGATAGCACAAACGCCCGATACCGGAAAGCATATTGGCAAAGTGTGCATTTTGTATAGCTATTGCATCAGGCGTAAGCGACTTCTTATTGCGCTGGGCTTCCAATTCTTCTTGCCAAAGCACGTTTGAACAACCGCGCACCACGCGAAGTATGGGCCATAGGTCTTGCTCGCGCTTGCTGCGCCACTCTACCAGCCATCGGTAGGTCTGCGCCCACTCCATAAGGTCGGAACGCATCTGCTTGATTTCTGATAGAGAGAACACCGGCGAACCGTCCTCATTTCTCATTGCCTCTTTGGTATCAATAGACCGAAGCCTACTCTGATATTCCTCGTTTTCCTTAATAACGAAAGGAGGATCGAACACTCGCATCGTGAAGTCATACGGCTTCTTGGCGAGCGAGGGGATGAAGAAGTTGATGTCGTCGTAAGACACCGTGCGGATGCTGTCGGGCGTTATCTTCAATGCCACATTATTGAAGTAGAAATACTCTGTCTTGGCATCGAACGCATCAGCAAAGTTTATCACCATACTCTGCAAACCTCCCGCAGACTTCTCGTTAAACGTCTTGTCTATCATGTTTGCGCAATCGGACATCATACGTCGCTCATTGTCGTTGTGCCGCCAAGCCTGTTCCACATAGTCCATCAATAGAGTTTTTGCAGCTTGCATTATGCTCTTTGCGTCGATATACTCCACAAAACATTTGTTCAGGTGGATATATTGGCCCACGAGGTCGGTGCTCTCCGGGTCTATCATACGATAATAACCGTGACAAGTCATAAAGAGCCATAATCTTGTGGGCGACACCTTGCAGGTAGGCGGCTTTAGTTTTCCACTTCGAGGGTCACGCGGATATTCTATCTCAAATGGCTCCGTGTTTCTTGCTCCACGCAATCGGGAGTAAAGCGGCAGACGCACATCATGGTCGAACTGGAAGTTCTCTTCTGCATTCATGGTGTATGTCAGCAGATAGTCGCGCACACTTCGAGGTGAGCATCCGTACAGCCATTGCCAGCGTCGGCAATAACGCGAGCGAAAGCCTTCGGGCAGCATGGCATAATGCAATGAGCTGAACTTAGTGGCTATCGCTCCGCAATCGCGCTGCGAGGCAATGTCGTTTGGATAGAGGATAATGACACGCTCGGCAAAACGGTTCATCTTTTGATATTGCACTCCGCTAAAGTCGAGTTTTTCCTGTTTCCATTCACCACGCTCTATATACCAGAAGTTTCTCCGTCCGATGGAGAATGCTACATGATACCAACAATAATCTTGGAAATGTTGGTCTTCAGCCTTGTCAATACGCAAGGAGCGCATGGCATAATACACACTCAATGCGTCTTCGGGTGTACGGCAAAAGACGATGTTGCGGGCTTTTATCTGGGCTGTAGGAATATTCTCCTTCTCCTGCTTGAATGTTCCTTTACCCTTACCGTTCTTGTCTTCACGTTCTACCCATATTTCTTTTTCCTCGGTATATTTCTCCGTTGGCTCAAACTTCTGTATGGCGGCATGTACGGCTGTGTTGTCGCTCTTGCGCTGATCCATAGCATACCCGAACACGTTGTCGCCCATTAGCCATTTGCTCACCTTCCTCACGCTGTGCTCCTCGGCTGTAGAGAACACTATCGGTTCGCTCCCAGCCATTGCCGGACGGAAGAAACATCCGTATGAGTTTTGCGGACCTATCTCCTGCGAGGCAAAGCATACAAACAGCGGATTCCAGGGTGTGCCGTGGATAATCTCGCTCACATGCTGTCCGTCGCGTATCACATCGGGCAGCGTCACGCTCAGAAGAGAATAGATACGGAAGTCCTTGTTGAGCATGTCGGGAGTGAACGTACTGCCAAAGCCGAAGCGAGGCAATCCTTTATCGAGCGTAACCTCACACCCAAGAGCTACAAGCTCTTGTGGCGAGAAGTCGGTCTTCGGCATGAAGGAAAACGTCTCGATGGTCTGCTGTGCCTGAGTACGATAGTCCATCTTGGCGAACACCTCTGGGAAGGCACGGCGCACCTCGTCGGTATCGCCATACACATCCCTTACCAGTCTTTGGCAGATGCGCTGAAGACTATATCCGTGCATAGGAAGTATCATCTTGGCTGCATACAGTTCGATGGATCCGTAGCCGGTCTTACCCGTGCGGGTGCATTTCCATTTCACGGCACCATGCTCTGCCATTCGGTTGTCGTCAACGCCCACACCCGAATACAGTCCACCTCGCTCATTTTCATAGATGATGAAGTGAGGTGTCTGCTTGACATCAGCATCCGCATCCTGTCCCTTCTTGCAGATAGGACAGAAACACGCGGTCTGACCCTCTATGCGCTGCTCGTTGGCGGGCTTCACGAGAAGGTGCAGGTCGATGTTGGCGAGACGATTGATGATAGGATGAAAGAACATAGTTTCCCTTTATTATTAAAAAGGAACAGCCGACGATGCGCCAAACTTCTTTAAGCCTTGCTCAGTCTCCGAGGCCTTCAGTTCCTTATTACTGGCGAAGCTTACTTATCGGAGGGCGTTACCGCTACCTCCATCGTCGTGCTGTCCTTTATTCTTTTTGTTTTACATTTGTTATTTACTATAAGTTCAGAAATGTCTCCGTGCGGAAGTGTCGGATGGTGCAGTTAGCCAAGTTCTTCATGCAGCTAATCAGCATCAGCACGAAATCCTTGAACGAAATAAAGCTCTCATTAAGATCGATTATCTCCACAGCCACACGCCAATAGCATTTGCCATTTTTCACTCGGCAGGAATGCTCATTTCTTACTATAATATTCCCTACATTGCCCTGCATCATCGTGAACAACTTCTGACACACATCCTTCACTAAGGCGAATGGAGCGTGGAAGAGCAGCACTTTGTTGTCGCTGTCATAGTCCCGCACAGTCTCGGTATAAGCTATGCGATGCAGATACTCCCGATGTGTAGGCCGTCCTTGCCTTTTGTTCCGGCGGTTGGGAATGTATGGGTAATTCAGATACTCGTGGTTAGGCATTATTACTCCGGATATTTCAGATGAGTCAATTTCTTCATCATCTGCCACGTTGAATATATGCTGCGCTTGCAGTCGAACACGGGGTCGTGCTCCGCACCCTTATCCACGTCCTTATAATCTTCCACAAGGTCATAAGCCTTTTCAGGATAATAGAACACACCATACGCATTGCATATCAGTCGGGCTGCCTCATAGAGAAATGTACGATGGTCGCGAAAATAGGTATAATTTACAGGGATGTTGATATTCAACTTATAACAGATATTACGCAAGATAGCTATGTCAAAATCTGAGCCCTGCGCCCAAAGACACACGTCCTGATTGCCATGCTCTTTTTTGAAGTCCTCTATCCACTCAAATAGGTCCTTAACAGCCACTTCGATAGGTCGGCAAGGCAACTCATAACTGTCATTGCTTAACAACGAGGCTTTCGCTTCATCACTCTTTGCACCCCACCATTCTGCGGTCTTGCCGTCGAAAGTGTAATTGTTGACGAACATACTACGAAGGTCGATGTGGCAAGAGAATACACTTGAAGGATCCTGTGTACTACCATCTTTCAGATTATAAAAAGGAGATTTCTCGCTATCTCGCTTCCATGCCACGGCACCAATCGACATTACAGCCGCGGTAGGAGTCAGAGAACAAGTCTCAAAATCAAGCGTAATATCAAGCATATTTTTAGTACATTATAATTATTCGTTAGTTGTATAAGAAGTAAGAAGGGCTCGTATGCCTTCCTGCTCCCACGGTCTCCAGTTCTCGGTGGTGAAACGCTTTATCACGGTTGCCGCACTCATTCCTCGCTCGTTCATGTAAGCAATAAACTTGTTGCACATACCAGCGTTCACACGCTTTAGGCAAGAATAGAATATACCGGGCTCTTTGCTCTGCGCCAGGGTATAGAGATACCCCTTATCACCTTTCACCATCTGTAGGTCGTTCTCATCCACATATTCTAACAATGGCTGCGACACGTCGGGCAATAGTAAGAATTGGCGTTTACACTCATTGATGCCATCTATCTCCCATTCAGAAAATCCCTTCTGAAAGAAACGAAGGTAGAAAGTGGCAAGAGTAAAACCCTTCTTTGCCAAAGTCACATACAGAGACTTCTTGTCTTCAACCGACATGTCATCTGTCTGCAATGGTGTGTATGATCTTGTGATTTTTTCAACAATTTCCTTGGTCATCTAATCCTTATTTCTTAAATTTGATGCAAATATAATTCTTAAAATTGAAATTATCAATACTTACTATTGATTAAATCAATTCTTTTGCATTTTTTAATAATTAAAGGTTCTACATTAACACTTATTACTATGATGTACCAATACAATTTCTCGTTTCTTAATGAATGGCTCGATGCTAACCCAGACATCCCCAAAGGTGAGATTCTGCAAGCTCTCGGCGCCAAGTCTAACAATCGTTTTAAGGCGTGGATAAGATGTGAGGGGCCGATGCCCGTCATCAGTATGCTACGACTCTGTAACACGTTCCAAATTCCTCTATCTGCTTTCTTCCGCGATGTAGATGCGGGCGCAGACGGAGCTGTTGTGCCTGGCATGCCTACACCTAACGATATTCTTGAACCAATACAAGGCTACGCAAGTGGCACGGAGGAACGTCAGCACGGAGAACGCTCTATGCTCAACCCTCTTGATGTACGCATTACCCCATCAGTAGTGCCTGGCGTTGTTATGAAGCCGAGAGAAGCTGATGATACGCAAGAGACTGCAAAGCCTACTGCCAGCAACGCTGTAGGCGAGAAGGGAAATACGAGTCTGCCTATAACTGACAATATCAGTGACGCTAACCTTGCGGCTATCGTGGCATTAGAGAATAGGCACATGACACAGCAGCATCGTCTGCTCGATGTTATTGCCGAGCAGCAAAAACAGATAGCTAATCTCACTCGTATGCTCAACGAAGCGAAACACAACGTCAATATGAACATGGGCATGAACGATGGCTATATGGTTGCCGACCGCCCCACGCACGACTGACATATAAAACAAAAGCGTTACCTATCCATCACGGACGGGTAACGCAAAAAAAACTAATCTAAACTAAAACCTAATTATTAACCACTTATGATCTACTACTTATTTATGTTCGTTTATCGCTGCCATCTTGCGACGATAAAACTCCTTTTCTTCTATCTTCGTTAGCGTCATGTCGGCGCTTACATACGGCACATCGGCATACCAGAAGCCTTGATGCAAGAACACGATGGGGGTGCTATTGCCAAATGTCATGGGCATGGGCGTATTATCTTTCGGACTGCGCCGCGGCTGCAAACTGAGTATGCTTATCAGCTCGGTTTCGCTCACAACGGGCAGCGCTGCCATTTCCTTTTCCAAGTCTGTGCCTTCCATAGGGAAAAACAACACGCGTCCATCGGGTGTCTCCTTTCTGTCCCATCCGTCACGCGCAGTGGTGTCGGCAAACTCCACGGCTCCCACTCCACCTGCCATGCCTTCTGGCGACTCGTAATAGTGTTCTGCACCCTGCTTCTGAGCCCACTCACGTGCTGTATTCATTGCCGAGTTACAGCGATAAAAAAACTCCTTGAGGTCGCCTCCCATCTTTGTGTCGGCACTCACTTTGTAAAAATAATGCGGTTTCTTCATGTCTATAATTTTTTATGGTTGTAAATTCAAAACTAAATAATTCAAAATCGCCAAAGGCGACCAATTCTTAGCTCCTAAATCCTAATTCAAAATTCATCGTAGCGCAGCGTAGATGACTGGCTCTCCGCACTCGTCATCCTTCATCTTAAAGCCTCTCACAGCCAGCTCCTGTAGGTACAATGCCAACGGATCGCCCAACGGACACACCACTGCCTTGAAGTACGAGCGAAGCTGATAGTCGGTAAACACGTCACAGTCCTCACGCCAATGGTCGAGAGGCTTGTATTTCTCGCAGAACGCCTCTATCTTGGCAGGGATAACGAAGTCCTGTAGCGTCACTTCCGGCTGCTCTGAGATTTCAACCATTCCTCTGTCTTGTCTTTTAGCCATGATAAAAATCCTAAGATATATAATAATACAAATGCCCAGAATGCAAGTTCCTTCAGAGCTTTCCACATGAAGTCTTCAAAAGAAGTGTCTTTTATCTCTTTTGTGTTCTTCTCCTTCGTCACATTCGTGCTGTCCTTCTTTGCCCAGTGGGTACCCACATTCAGCCTGTTACTCAACACAAGACTGTCTATCGTGTGCTGCATCCGCGTCATTATCTCTTCCTGGTGCTTCAGTCGTGCCTCGTATGTGACATTGCGCTCATAGTCGCCCTTGCGGTGTATGGTTCGGTCGGTGGTAGTGGTCTTGTTACCCTGGGCATCCGTGTTCTCGGTCACTCGCTCGGAGATTGTCTCCTCGTTGCTGCCCTTGTCGGTCATGGTGCCAGTGGTGTGGCTCTCGTCCGTGGTTGAAACGGCATTGCTATCCGTCCTTGCCTCTGATTTCGCCACACTATCCATAACGACGGAGACAACACTATCACGCTGCTGCTCACTACTCCCCTGCTCCACCTTACGTGAGGCAGTGCAACTCGCAAACGTGATTACAGCCAGAAGCCATAACATAACTGATTTGATTTTTCCCATATATATGTCTTGTTGATTTCACCTACAAAGTTAGAAAAAGTAGCTAACATCAACAGGACATAATAAAACACCGCCTATCCTATGGGAATGGGTAAGCGGTGTGAAGGTTTATTGTTTTACAATCTTATATTTCAGAGATAATATCTTGCCGAATACTTTTGCCGAACATTTTTCAGTATGATTTAAAACGGCAATATCATTTAAGTGCTCCTCTATCATTGTAGGTAGAGCTTTATTCGGTACTCCTAAAAGAAGGTACGTACCATCATACGACAAGAACTGAGCTTTCCGCAAATCGGCTGCAAGGTCTTTGTCTATCAAGCACAAAAACTGCTGCCATTCCTTTTCTCCCGGTTTTATTTCCTCAGCTTCGACAAAGTTAAAAGTCTGCTGCTGTTGTCCCAGCTTCGCACTATGCTGCTTTATCCACTGCCCCATGATATAGAACACAAACTCTTCCATCGTACCGTTCCAGCTATGCGGCTGCTCCACTGCCTTGGGCACACCATTATAGGCATACGTCTTGAAGTCGTTCCAAAGGTCTTCGGGAACCGTCTTGAATATAGCCATCATGCGCTTCTCGGCAAGCGTAGGATATATATCGCACAACGTCTTGCACAGTAGCTTTTCTGAAGCCTTACGGTGGTCTTGCTTTGCTTTCTTCTTATCCGCCACCTTTACAAACTCTATATAACTCGGTTCTCCCCTTGTCTTACCTCGTGGACGCACCTCTTTTTTTATGTCGAAATAGAAATCTATCTGCCCCGCATCACAAGCACGCTTTATATCGTCAAGAGCTGTTTTTATTATGCGCGATTTAAACATACTATAACGGGGATATTTTACGTCAGTCACATTACCGTCAGCATCACGTTTTACAAGTCCCAGATAGTCACGTATTTCAAAAGGGTTTATCTCCACCTTAGACAGATCGAAGTTCTTCATCTTATGTCTGACAAGATAATACATCAACGGCATGTTGTCAACCTTGCCTATACGTGCTATGTCTTTTGGATGCGATACGTAGCCGAGATTCATGTCGAACATTTCAAAGACCATATCCGTATTCAGGTAGATGTCTACATATCCTCGTGTGCGGTCCACCTGTACGTCAGTCAGTTCATCATCCTCGCCTAACTTCATCCTCACCTGTGTCCCTTTGTCGGTAACAGGTGTGTCTATCTTCGAGAATATCTGTATTAAACGTTTTACAGGTTTTCCTTCATCGTCAAACGTGTTCTTCTCTAACTGCACGTTTAGCACTTCTTTTAACGCCTCACGCACTCTGCTGTACGAACTGGAAGATACACCCAGCTCGCTCAGTTCTATGCGCACAGGAGGCAAATTATCCCTATCCTCGCGCGTCATCATAGGCTTAGGGTCTTCCTTGGAATCTTGCAATACAGGATTTTTAAAGTACTTGCCTATATACACCTGTAGATGTTCAACCACCTTTACCATGATGTTCTGCTGGAGCAAAGTCAATCCTTTCTGCGCCCTGGCATAGGCAAAGGGGGTGTTGATATATTTCTTTATTATCTGCTTATTGTCTTCCATACCATGCTTTTTTAGAGTCGTAACCTGTAAGTCACTACAAAAGTGTGCCGAAGTCACTACATTTTTGTGCTGAAGTCACTACATTTATGTGCTGTTTTCACTACAAAAGTGTGCTCTTTTGTCTCCTAACTTATTGATTTTCTTTCTCTTAGTCTTTCGGTAATATAGAATATAGAAGAATCGATGATTTTTTTATTTTTTCTATAATTTATAAATTACTATAGAATCATCTATATTCTTATATTCTATATTCCGACACGAAATTATAGCTGATAATCAGTCTTTTACACGCCAAAAGAGCACACTTTTGTAGTGACTTCGGCTCACTTTTGTAGTGACTTCAGCACACTTTTGTAGTGACTTCGGCTCACTTTTGTAGTGACTTCGGCTCACTTTTGTAGTGACTTCGTAAACAAAAACGTAGGTTTGTACCTTAAAGTCTAAACCTACGTTTTTGTTTACCTCGCACACCTTGAGGTAAAAAACTTTAGTAGGATTTTACCTTACTTGTTTCTATCCAAGAACTCTATCACTGCCTGTAACGCCAAATCCTTGATTGGTACACCCGTGCGCATTTTCATTAGGGCAATGCGCTCGTAATATTTCATCGGCACGTAGATAGTAATGCCGTTCTCGGTCTTCTTGCCTTTCGGCTTGCGCATGTTCATTACAACATTGTTGCTGAATGATGTGGTTGCCGGCTGATTTGCTACATTTGTAGGTATCTCGGTCTCAGTTGTTGTAGAAGCAGTCGGCTTGTCTGTACCCAGAGCGTCTGAGGTCGGAGCAGTGGCAGCACTCGCTGCCGTTTCCCTACTCTCCTTGTTCTCCCTGTTCTCCTTACGCTGTTGTCTACCCGCCTCCAAGATGCGCTCGTTCTCGTCTATAGCGTCTGAATTTTCCAGACCAAAATGCGCAACTCGCTTCTTCATTTCTCTTGCCATACCCTATAATATATTAAAAAGTGAAACTGTTGATTATCTCCTTGGTAAAACGCTCGTAGTCCTGCCCTACCCTACAATATGGTGCATAAGTAAAGATGTCTTCTCGCATAGCCTGGGCTTCCACCATCTTGGTGTCGCGGCGTGTGTAAGCATCAAACATATAGTCCTGATACTTATCGCCAAGGTACGCCTTAAACTCCTTTGTGGCATTAGTCTGGTCGTTGCTCATAACCATCAGCAAACCGCGAATGTCAAGGTCGGGATTAAGATCCTCACGTGTTTCCTCGATAGCGTTGATGATTTCGGCAATACCTTTTGTTGCCAACACTTCAAGCTGCACGGGCAACACCACGCTTGTGGCTGCCGTAAGTGCATTGTATGTGAGCAACGACATAGCCGGAGGACAGTCTATAAGCACATAGTCGAAGGCATCCACGACGGTATTTACGCCTTCGTCTGCCAGTTCGGTGCCTGCCATTTCGTTCAGAGGCTTGGCAAGCAACTTGCAAAGCACCTTGCGAGGCACGGCACGCTGATTTAGGAACGGTTCAATGGATATGAGCTGTGCAGCAGCCGGAGCGAGGTAAACGCCCTCGCGTACCTGATAGACGGGCAGATTGCTCTGTTGTACCAAAGCGTCGTAAACGGTAGGCTTGCCTACATTCTGGGTCTCACTCCATCCGAAGAGGAACGAGGCGCACGCCTGAGGGTCGAGGTCGATGATTAGCACACGTGGTAATCGTTTGCGTCCATCGGCATTCTCACCGAACTTACCCTTACCAAAACGACGCAAACCTGCTGCCAGGCTCTGCACTGTTGTTGTCTTGCCTACACCGCCTTTATGATTGACAAAGGCAAGCACTTCTCTGAGTCTTTCCATATTCTGTAAAAGTATTTAAATGTTAATAATATCTATTCATGTATGCAGAAAACATCACTTCTGTAACACGTTGCAAATTTAAGAATTAAAACCGATATATCCAAACATCCACGCACATTTATTTGTTGATTTATTTCTTTATTGATTGTTTTCTTTATTCGTTTGTTCATTTCTTTATTTGTTCATTTATTGATGTGTGTATTTATTGGTTTCTTTGTTTGTTACTTTATGTATTGATTTATGTTTTGATTTATTGGTTAGTTTATGTATGCGTTTATGGATTTATGTGTGGATGTGTTTGTGTATCTATGGAAAAACACGAATGTGGATTTGTGGTTTTGTGGATTTATGTAATAGTGTAAATCCACTCTCCTCATTATCAGTTCAATTCGTCATTTACAGTTATGTCCACACGCAAATCATCAAAAGAAACGGATGAACCCGACCTTTCTTTAACATCGGATTCAACCGTTTCAACGGATTTTACCCTACAAGCGACCTTACCAGGTTTTCGCCCTTCTCCGTCAGCTTGTACACGTCCTCGCCGAACATACTCTGATACCACATCTCAAGATACCCTGCTTCCACGAGTTCCTCCAGCTCCGGACAAGCAGGTTTCCCGTCTACACGTCGATAACCCGCAAAACCTTTCTTCTGGATGTGCTTCAATGTTGCAATCTGACTCTTTGAAAATTTCTCTGTTTCTGCCATAATTCTATAAAGTTTAAAAGATTAAAAATGCTTTTCTAATTACTTTAATTCACAATCCCGCTATTCTCCCCTTCGGATCTAACTCCTTGTTTCTTCATCTTATCGAGATAGCGACTCGAAAAAGCTGCCAACGCGCACTTCAGAACCACATATATCTGTATTAGGCTCTCGGCTTTAAGCAAACTTAAATCTATGAGTTTTCCGTCCTTCCATACTACCATGTGCACTCCCACTTTCTCGTCATCGTCACCTACGACAATACGAATCTCGAATTTCTGGTTTTTCATAAATGCCCTATTTTTTATTTAGTTTCTTAGTTACAGATATGCTGATGCAATATCCGTCCTCCGTCTCAATCTCCACGCCAGTTTTCGCTGCTCCGGCGTTTTTCGCAATAACCTTCAAGTTGTCAATATACTCTTCTACTGTCATAATGTTTATACTTAATAATGATTATAAGAACCACAGAAAACGCAGAATACACAGAAATATTTTGATATACATTACACTCGAAAATTCCGCGACTTCTGCGTATTCTGCGGTTAAAACTCACTCTCGCATTCCGCCGATCATCGGCATTAAGAACACCGCAGCGCCCGCGAACGCCAACATCACGACTCCCGTTGACACAGCCATCAGCACCGCCAGTACACCCGCCAACACCGTCTTCACGCTCATACCCTTGTCTTCCCTTGCCGTTTTGTCTTCACGTTCCTCTCGTAGCGTCGGCTCGCCTACCTGGGGATAGTTACGCTTGCGCTTCGGCTTCGGCTGGGGTATAGGTTCCGGATCTGCTTCCAGCTCCTGGTTCTGATTAATCTCAGGCTCTATAACGCAAGGCTCTACTTCCGGCTCCTGACTCTGATTAATCTCAGGCTCATCCTCCACCTTGCCATCCACGCACACGATAACGTCGCCGTGCAAGCTGACCTCTATCTTGCAGCCCGGCACAAGGTCCTTCTGGTTGAAGGTCTTCTCGCTTCCACAGTTGGCATGTGCAAAACGGTGTCCGTTCATTTCCACCTCGTCAAAGTCGGCAACATACGTCACCTTGCCCGTCTTCTCGCCTATCGTGGTATGATGGCCGCGATATGTGGTTACGGCCTTGAATACGGGACGAAACTTAAACGCGCAGTTGTACTTTGCGTCATGGTCAGTATAGCCTATGCGGTCGTAATAGTCGTAGTTGTCAAACTTGAGGACAAGACCGTCGGTAGGGTAGGGCAGCGAATCGCGCTCCAGCTCAGCCGTGCATACTATGCGCTCCACGTCCTGCGTCAACTCGTCGTCGCTCTTGCCAAGGTCTATCTGCTCCACGAAACCGCAAGTGAGGAAACCTCTATAAGCCAGCTCGTCCATCGCATAATAATGCAATGTTACCCCGTCGGCTATCAGGCGGAAGGGGTGAAACTCCAGATGGATGCACTCCGACGGCACAGCCTCCTTCTTCGACATAATGCCGTTGCTTGTGGATCTTGGTGACTTACCTGCCTTGCTATAACGAGCGAACTCTTCAAGCGAGATAATCACCTCGCCTCTCAGTTCCACACGGTCCTCGTCCTTCCATTGCTCCACATATCCCTCAACGCCATTCACATACTTCATGTGCTCCAGGCAGTCGATACCATACAGCTCCTTGCCGTGTCCATAGGTCGCTTCAGATAACGCACCGCGACGATACACAAGGCTTACGGTCTCGCCGTCAAACTTCCACTCCACATCCACCTTCGCACCCTGGCTGCTGATATTGGCAGCACGCTGCTGCGCTCTCAGGTATTTCACCACCGCCTTTGCATCATGCAGCTTCTTCATCGAGAGACAGGCCGTGCGGCGTGCCACCGTGCGCTTGCCGTTGCCGTTCTCGCTGTAGCAATGCTGGGTAGACGAGTCCTTCAGCACCTCGTCGGGATGCGCCTCCTCATACTCCTGCAAGGCGAAATACAACTCGTCATATCTCTCGTCGCTGATAGACTGCATGTTCAGCTGAAAATAGTTGTAGTCATACACCTTCATCTCGTCCACCAGCGCACGATAATCGTCAAAATTCTCAATTATTTTCATAGTCCATAAAGTATTTAAAATGTTATTCTTGTTGTGTTAATCCTCGTTCTCGTTAGGAGTAGAATCTTCGTTGTCGTGCCAGAAGTGAGAATACTGCACCATGTCGATGGCTGTAATCAAGTCGTCGCCTGGATATACTTCCTGATCGAGATTCAAATACAAATTCATTTCCTTTCCCGACTTGAAACAGACTGTCACAGCATCATCTTCTTCTATGTCGTCATCGTCTTCACGCGAATAAAAGCTATAACTCTCTACCTCGCGAGCATCGAACACTACATTTGAGTTGTCTTCAATACCTTCGCCGCATTGTTTTGCATGAATAAACGGATAAACTTTCTTTGTTGCCATAATACTTTGTTTTTATTATTGTTATTATTTATTTTCACTTCTCTACTTGCGCCAATACGCCTACGACTCGTGCTTTGTCGTCGATATACCGATTTACCAAGCAATAGTCACCCGCCTTCACCCGCTTGTAAGGAATACGCTTATAATCCCCGAAGTTTCCAGACGGTCTGTAATAACGTCGCTTACTTTCGTCTTCAGGACATTCTGACGGTGAACTAATAACAAGGGAGCCAATGTTGCAGAAAACGCCATCTTTCCACGTTCCTTCCTTGTACACATAGTATGTCTCAGGTTCTTTTACCTCCGACAATATCATGTCGCGGGCCTTCAATCCTAAGTCAGCATAAGGCTCGGTAAGGTCTACCTCAAAATCGAAACAAGTGGCAGCGCGAAGAATGTACATCGCATAATCTGTCACAGCACCTTTGCCTCCGCTTGTAACGCGCACACAGCGCATGGTATCTGTAATATACTTGCCGCCACCGTGTGCCATTATCCATTCATGCACATCGTCAGTCACTACATATTGTCGTCTGGTGCCGCCGATGGCAGGTCTGCCTGCCGATCTCGTCGTTTTACTGTTTTCTGCCATAGTCTATAATGTAAATGTTTTATTTGTCCCTCTCCTCTATCTGCTCCAACTTCATATATACGAGCGTGTTCTTGTCGTAATACTGACGTGGCGCAGAAGATGAATAATAAGTGTTCTGACTCTCCTTGATACAGGGAGCAGCATCCACAATACGCTTGCCGAAGCTCTGAATGGCGTGAGTCTTGCCGATGATGACAATGCCCGACTGATATACCTCGCGCACCTTCACGGCAAAACGATGTAAAGCGGCTTTACTATGTCTTTCCTCCTTCGTCACCTTTGCCAACACCTTCAGATGGTCGGTCGTTCGTGCTTTCGTGCGCAGCTCCACCGTTCCCTTCTTCTTATAGTTGACGCAGACGGCATACTCACCAGGCTTCAGCTGTTCCAGATGTTCCTCTAAGAGGTCGTACCGCTGCAACACCTCAATAGGCTTGACACATACGCTGTCCTTCGTGCCGGCAAGCGCAGCCCTAATCTCCTGAGCCTCCTGTAAAGCCTTCACCTTAGCTTCGGCTTCCACTTTCAGGCGAAGCTCCTCACGCTCGCGCTGTGCCGTCTCCTCGGCTATCTCACGATCCACGGCAGCGCGTATCTCAGCAAGATCGTTGCCCATGTCCCTGCAAGCTGCCAAAAGACCACCACCAAACATGTTATAACTGTTTATTAGGCCCTTTTCGTTGTCGCATTTCCTTCCGTCCATCCGAGTGACACGTAGCCTCCCCGTCAGCTCGTCTCTATATACAAGCATATAAGTAGAGCGCAGGTTCTTCGACTTCCATACTCTAATTTGTTCTGCCATAATAGAATTGTTTTCTAAATATTTGTTAATAATACAGCCAATTTCTTTGTCTGTACCGTTTTAATTCTTATATTTGCACCTGTCTTCGGAGGCTTTTTAATCGTACCTTTATGGAATAGGAATAAAAACACAACTTCCGTTGACAGTCAGGCATCAGCCTGTGGATTCAAACGCTCACAAAAGAGCTAATTTCTACTATGGTAGATTCGAGCCAGATGGCTCGCGTAGCCCGGCTTAGGTCGGGCTTTTTATTTCCTCTTTCTTATCATCTTTACTTATTTGCCTTTTGAGCAAATCAAAAATCTTGTTTTCTTCTGCTTCGTCAAGATAATAACAAGCATGAGGGACGATGGTCGTTCTCAGGGTGTCTTTATGCAGATAGATGATATTTGCGTTCTCGTTCCAAGTGCGAGGCTTATAGCACCTCTTCACCATTTCAGAGAATGATTTATTCTCCTTCTTTGCATAGTCGGTGTCCCAGATGTTCATAAGAGCAATGAGCTGCTTCCAACTTAATTCGTCCAACTCTATATTGCCATTCTCTTTTACTGTTTTCTCTAAAATGTTCTCCATACGATTCCCGCTTACCGTGTTGCGGTAGGGCTGAAAATAGTCTACAATATATTACTTACAAAATTCCACAAACTCTTTATCATCTATCAATTCAAATTCCGCCGGATTTCCTTCATACAAAGGTGTGTACTTTTTTATATAAAATTCTTCTTTACCATTTTCAATAACCAAGAAAGCATCCTCACGTCTTTGTTCAGGATATTCTAAGCTCTGTGGAGTAAAAAGTGGCGTTTCGTAAACGACACATTTATGTATGCAGCTTTCAGGAAAGTCAATTACTTCGGAAGAATTATCGCAGTCTATCGTAAATATCTTTCTGACGAGTTTTCTATCTACACGGCAAGCTATCATCTTTTTTCTAACTATCTCGCCAGACTCTGACTCTACATCCATATCCTCACCATCAGGAGACGAAACATAGAAAGTTTCTTCTTGTGTAAGATACCATTCATCTTCTTCCGGAATAGAAAGAGGTTTCTCTTTTCCTCGCATAATGTAATATTTTCCATAAAGGTTGCTTCCATATACTGCGTCATATATGTCTTCTTCGTCTGCCAATATATAACCGCCTTCATACCAAATATAACAATTATAGATATTGCTTTTCTGCAACTTTGATAAATCTACCATAAGATTCCCGCTTGCCGTGTTGCGATAGGGCTAAAATGTTTTATTTTTATTTCCCTGATTCCGCCCAATCTCCATAATCGGGCAGCTTGTCTATAACGAGACCTTTCAAATTCTTCACGCCGTGCTCCTCGCACAGCCACTCCTCCAGGTCGTCCCAATACCTCCAGTCTCTTGTCACACCCGTCTGCACATTGCGCAGACGGAGCGTAACAAACTGATAGTCGTGTATTACGTCTATTATCTCGTACATGGCAGATCGGTTTTCTTCTCCTTATATATATTCGCCTGATCGTCGATAGCCAGAGCCAAATCCCAATCGGCTTTGGGGTAAATGCCTTCGTCAAGTCCTGTACAGAAGTCAACGTAGTAATTCTCGGCATCCTCTCTAACGGTGATGTCTCGACCTTTATAATCCATATCCACTCCGTTGCCCTGGAAGATATGCCAACCATCCGACATGAGCGAAAGCAGATCCTCGCCATCGGTGGCAAAATCCTCATCCTCATAATTAAGGACAGAATCGCCGGTGTATATCCAACCGTTCTTCTCACATATACCGCGCACAAGCTCGCAACAATCGTCTTCAGGATTCTCCTTGCAATATTCAGTCAAGTACTCCTTCAAGTCGTCCAATGTCTTAATATCTGATTTTTTCATATCGTTCCGCTTAACCGTGATGCGGTAGGGCTGATTTATTTTTAAAATTCTTAGCAATAAAAACGATTTGTGCTATAGACGGGTTCTTTGAAATCCACGATGTCCCCATCTTCGTCTATTATAGCGTAATCGCCTTCATAGACTTCATAGCAAAAGTTGTTGCCTCTGCCTTCGTAACAATTGTCTCTGTCGTCAACTTCTGCGTATGACTTTGTGTTCTCGTCGCAATATTGCTTGGCTTCGCCGAGGGTGTCGAACTCTGCGACTTCGTTGCATTCGACGTTATTATTCCAATAGACTTTGTATTGTTTCATACTTTTGACTTAACCATGATGTCGAGGGCTGAATATTATTACTTTACCTCTTCCTCGTCTCCGATAACATCTGTGAGCTTGTTGACGAGGAGGTTGCAAGCAGTGGATAAGCTGTTCACACTTTGACGGAGAAGCATCATTTCTGAGATAACTTCAGCATCTTGCTCGCCATCGTGTTTAGGGTACGCCAAGTCAATCATTTCTATACCATAGTTACTAATCATGTCATTAATAGCCTCGTAAGCCTTTTCAGCTTTATTCTTAACTTCGATTAAATTCTCTGTTGTCATACTTTTCCGCTTGCCGTGATGCGGTAGGGCTATAGATAGTTTGTGATTAATTTCGCTTGTTATAGCGTATGCTCGCCGTTCTTGTAGGGTATTACAATCTCCATCTCGTCGCCGTTCTCAAAGATGTGCGTATGGTGCAGGCGGTCTTCCTTATCAACATAAAACTCGCCATCAACCTCAGACGTCTTACCGTCGGCTTTATACTGGAGGCTGTCGCAGCCATTGCTGTGCTTGGTGAGCATGATGTCCTCGATACGGTGCTCTATAGGCGTTGTATAGTTCTCGCGGAGATAAGCCACCAGCTCGTCTATCTGAGCCTCTGAAGGTTCGCCTGTTTCGTCAAGCTCCTCGTCGTCGAAATACTCATAATAGCCGGTGCAGTTCTCTGCATTATTGATGATGTAGTCGGCTACTGTCATATAGTTCTCGCGGATTTCCTGCTCGTTGTCGTGAGCTATCGCCTTAACATAAGTGTCTATTGATTTACGCATATCGTTTTAAGTTTAAATTAGTTTCTTTCTTTATCCGATGCAAAGGTAGCGATTATATTTGAAACCGCAAAATAAATGACGCATAAATTATATATTAATGCGTATTTTATTATTTCTTTACATTTCCTCTGAATAATTCTGGCATTTGAGTAATTCCTAATGCGCCCACGACGCACAATTCAAAACTCAACATTCCTAATTCAAAATTCAAAAAGCTGCTCGCTATCCTCACGGACCGCCAACAGCCGGAAAACAAAAAATACTTAGATTATGATTATCAAGATCCCGCCGAAGGAGTCGAACCTTCGCAAAAGGCCTTGCCGAGCGCGGGATGGGGATGTTAGTTAACGAGCTTGTTGTTCTCGCCGTCCTTCTTGCCGGAGCCGCCTGACAGCAGCTCCTTGAACTTGTCTAAGGCTATTGATGCACGCAGTCTGGCGTAATCACTTATCAAATCCGTCTTTTTGTCAAGCGCATGCAAAGAATACAATACGTCGCTTTTCTCGCCTACGACAAGAAAGGTTGCGGCACAGTCGCCATCGGCTTCCGCCGGCTCAATCTCGTTGTGATGTGCAAGCACAAGGCCGTAGCCTTTCTCCTTCCGTCAACTTTTGATAGTCGGCGCAGAAGTCACTGATAAGCTTCTTAAGCTTGTCAGATTTCTCTTTGTTCATAATCTATAAAAATTTTGTTAGTTAATGATTTAATAAATACGTATGATATTATATCATGTCGTCTTTTATTTATACACTTCGATGTACTCTATTGCCTCGCAGTCGATATATACATCTACTGTGTCTTTTAGCACCGAGATAACCTCCGTGTCGCTGTTGTAACCAATGATGTTAGGTTTGTGACCGTCACTCTCAGTAAAATCGCAGTGCACTCCTAACCTGCTTTTAAGATTAATTTCGATGTACTGCTTATTCTCCTGCGCAGCCGTCAATATTGTTTTTACTGTTGCAAATTTCATAGTTTTCCGTCGTTTTTAAAGGGCCGTATAATATAGTGTTATCTAAGCTCGGACAATTACAGATGTCCGTATATAAGTTTGTCCTGCAAGTCTCTCAAGAAGGTCGTTGCACATTCTCTCTTTTCGTCCTCCTTGAACGTCAGAATCTGTTCCACGCGCGACATGCTTTCGTCCTCATACGCGAATGTGCCATTTTTAATGCCTTCTATAATGGTCTTGTATAGTCGTTGGAGACCGGATTTAGATGACCGCCATGTGCCGTACAACTGAAAAGAAGCGTAAGACTTCCATTCGTCGCAAGTGCTCAGTATAATTATTCTTGCCATAGATCTGTATGTTTTTAAAAAGTTCATAATATTACTTAGCCTTGTTGCACTCCACATCCGTAATAACTCTCACCTTAACGTGATAATTATCGGCTTTCTTAAAAAACGCATCAGTAATAGCTTTATAGATTGCATTGTAGGCATGTATATTATTGTGAAATATTTCAATAATAATCGTTTCTTTTTGTGATTTCATATTTTCCTGTCATTTTTTGTAGGTTCTATAATATTCGTTTTGTACCACACAGCAGCCTGTGCCATCGTGTCCTTCAGCTCCTCTATTATCTGCTTGTAATTGTCCTGAGTGATGGTGATATGCCGTTCAGGGTGTTGTCCGTCGTGGTCGCCGCTTGCCAGGTGGATGATGCAAAATGTGCGGTCCGTATCGTGATGGGCTACCATGCCTCGCTCCTTGAGAGCTGCCACCGTGCGGTCGAAGTCTGCCAGAGTGGTGGGTATTACCTGCAACACGCTCCAGGGATGTTCCTGAGCCGTGAGGAGTGTGTGTCCTTCCTGCTCACTAAGCAGGAAGGAGTGAATTGTTTTAGATGTCTTCATACTGCAAAATTAAACGAAAGTTGGCGTATGTCTGCTTCTTGACGACTTTTTCTTCTACTTGCCTTCAATTTTACTTCGCGCATAATGGCATCCAGGCGTTGCTGTTCTGCCTCGATGTATCGTTTCTCCTCATCAGTCAATGGAGACGTTACAAACGATTCCAGGGCTTTCTTGAAGCGATATTCGCTTACAAGTTCATCGCCAATAAAGCAGTCAACACTCTGGTACGATCCATGACGAAGACGCACCTTGCCGCCTTTCCACGTCAAATTACCGATGGTGTAGCTCTTATAATACCACAGCAGACTGTGATAAGTCAAACCCCATGATTTAGCCCAATGCGCAGCGGCATTTTCGCTGTTATCGTAATAGTTTCCTCTTCTTTGCGCCTCGCGCTTAAACTCCTGTAAAGTCATAATCCTTAGTATTTTTAATGTTCTATAATAGGAATATTTAATCCCCGTGATACCTTATTTCTGATTTTTCGCTAATACCGTTCTCACGCTATAATAAGGCGTGTTAAACGGATATTTCACTTCATTAATGAAGTACACCACCGACGGCTCCGTCATACGCAATGTGTCGCGACACTCCACACGGCCATACATGCCATGTGCCATGAGGTTCAGGGCGCACATCTTGCAGGCAATAGGATCGCTGTCCTGTGCCACATACCCGATTCGACGGCCGGCTGAATGGTCCAGTTTGCTTTTCTCTATGTAGTGAGCCAGAAGCAAACGTCCACTACCTGCTGCGCAGTCGTTCACCTTGCCATGGTCTCCGGCTCCCAGTGTGCTAATCTGCGCCATAAGATCCGAAATGCTCTGAGGCGTGAAGAACTGCCCCGTCTTCGATGCCTTACCACGGCTCAGATACATTTCCTCGTACAGTATGCCGAACACGTCAAGCCACTCGCCACGCTCCATCGCTGTTGCCACATCGTCGAGCCACTGGAAGGTGAGACCGGCAAAGTCAGGATTTTTCCGTGTGCAGCTCAAGACGTGCTGACTGTATTCAACGGTGCCAGCCTTGAATGCTTCAATACTGAAGAACTCTATAAGGTAGTCGCAGAAGTCACTGAGAGCCAGTTCCTGCGGTCTGCTGTGCTTGCTTGCCTGTTCGGTCAACACGTCGATATATTTCTTTTTGTCCATGATTTTTTCAAAAAATTAGGTGTTCTATAATAGGGAGCTGCCCTGCTGCCAGGTGCAGCCCCGTGAATGATGAATTAATAACCCTGCCAGAAGTAGGAGTGATGGCTATACTGGCTTAACGCATTCTTTTTGGCAAACTCACGGATAGTGTAGTCGTAGCCTTCCATCTTTTTCATGATAGCCTCCGCTTTTCGTGCCAGTCGCAAATAGGCTGCATAACTCTTCTTGGTAGCCTTGAGATTTTCAATAGCCGCCAAACGGTCGTTTTTGTAGAACTCTATAACAGCAACCGCTTTTTCGGCTTCCAGGCGCTCGCCCGTATTCCACTGCCACTGTAAAGCAGGATATAATGTTTTTTTCCCATGGCTCCAGTCTGTAGAGATCATTACGGATGGTCGATACTCTACATAACAGTTACGGCTGTAACTTTCAAGCTCGAAGCTATATTGAGAGAACGAGTTATAAAAGCCCGTCGCCTCCTTCACGGCATCATGGAAGCGTTTATTCAGCACCTTGCCATCAAACTGTCGGCACACCTGAACAAGTCCGTCCAGGGCCTTAATTTCAAGCTGTCGGCGCTCTATCAATGCGTCCGCGTGCTTGCAATACTCCTTAACCTCGTTGGCCTTCTTGTCGGATTCATACTTTTTAGCAGCCGCCATAAAGTCGTCCTCCGTGCCGATACTGTAGGCTTCTTCCTCGCTGCCATTCTCGCGGCTAAACTGATGATGCAGGTCTATATACTTTTGTGCATCCTCCTTTGTGGCAAAGTGGCGCACGCCATCCAGGCTTTCAGACTTCCACAGCCACACCTCGCCATCGCTGCAAATAAGATTCTGTGCTTCTACAAATATCTGATTCATAATATTCTCAATTTTAAATGTGTTCTATAATAGAGGCTGTCCTGCTGCCAGGAGCAGCCCGTGAATGATTATTAGTAAGACAATACGGCTATACGGTAGTATTCCGTTTCTCCATCCTCCGGAATGTTGGCAATACACAGATCGCCCGTGGGAGCCTCGTAAATATAAGAGCTGCCTATAATATCGTACACCGTGAACTCGCCTCGCTGTTGGCTATGCTCGCCGCCGTTGGCAATACATGTGATACCGTTGTGATAGCCTCCTGAAGGTACGGGGAAGTCCCCACCTACCATTCTATCCTGAAGGAAGCGCGACGTATATCTGCCTGCCTCCTTGCTCGTCAGTTTCAGGGCCTGTGCCAAGAGTCGCTTCGCTTCCTTCCATCGTGCCTCGTTGAACATGTCGCGACGCTGGGATAAATACTGTTTATCATTAGTCACATTGAATAATGCTATCTTTGCCATAATCTGTAAAAGTTTAAAATGTTGAGATGTTTTTATCTACCTATAATAAGTTAATACTCAATGCAAAGTAAAAGTACCACTACTGCTGCAATGATGTTGTAACCTACGAACTGCCAGCCAGAGCACTTTATGGGATCGCCATCCTGATTAAAAAAGCTGTGCTGAGTCCGAAGCCACTGGCAGACCGTTTTTAAGGCTGCCAAGGCGTTCTTGACCATACGATTGGCGAGTAGCACGAAAACGGCAAATAACGCCGTCAGAAGGGCGCGTGTGCCCGTTGTGCATGATATTGTGATATTCTGTGCCATGATGATATTGTTTTATGCTGTTTTCTTCTTCTGTTCTTCCACTTCTTGCCACAGGCGCTTGCCCGTTCTGTTGTAACCGGCTTCACCGTTGAAGGCGCGGAACGTGCAATACATTTCCTCGTCGCAATACATCGAGAAGGCAATTTCAGCCTCTTTTTTCAAGTCGTCTATAATAGACTCAATTTTGCGGAGAATGTGTGCAGCGTGAATCTTGCTGAGTCCTTTGTTGTCGTACCAATCGTCGCGAATCACGTCGTCGGCTGTCAAGTCGTTGTAATCATAATCACACGTCTCGTAGTAATAGTCTACCTTTCTGCAGGTCTTGATATTTACAAACCAATCAAAATTGGCCGCCTCGTAATAGCCAGACGTACAGCCGGCTTGAATGGTGATGTCGATAGAATTGTCGCCGCAATTAATAGACACGGTTTTCGCTGAGAATAGAGTCGTGGGGTAGCTTCTATCGCCGTCGCGCTCCTCTATATCGTGCCAGCCCTTCGCCTTTAGTTCGTAGGCAACATTATTTTTGTCGGCATCATAATTAAATTCTGTGCCTAACTCGTCAAACTCGCCTAAAAGGGCTTGATCGAGTTCGCGCTCGTCAATTTCCTCCTGTGTGTAATATACAGGCATACCAAAAACAAAATAGCGTGAAGCGTTTTTTAACGCGAAATTAGGTGTACTCATAATCTAAAGTATTTAAAATGTTGGTGATTTTATATGTGGTTTATAATAGGGAAAGCCGGAGCCTCCATGGTATGGTTTAAGCGACGTGCATAAAGTCGTTCATATAATAGCGTATACCGTATATCATAAAATACGGGCGCGATTCGGTTTCAGGATCACGCGGGCAAGTGTATTTAATGCGCTGCCATCTTTGTGCCGTATGTTCGTTTCTGCTTGTGCAGTCGCGCCATAATACCCATTCCCCGCCATCGTCTATAACGATACAATAACCGCCATAATTATTAGTCTGAAGATAAGCACAGCCGAACTTTGAAAGCTCGTCGAACTCCTGTTTTTTGGTAATTCTTGCCATAATCTATAAAGTATTTTATTTGTTATTAATTCGGTGTTTTGTTCTAACTGTTGCAAAAGTACAAATAAACTTTGGTATAACCAAATAAAGACAAAGAAAAGTTTGTTTATATATCAAAATAATTTGTTTTTACATTGTTTGTATATTAATTAAGTAAAGCCTTCGATGTTAAACCGTGCAATTCCCTAATATCCGTGAAGTTCGATAAGATCTATAAAGAGCCGTCAGGAGTGGGCACGGATGCAAGATCCATAATATTAGTAATATTGTATAACGTGTGTAATGTAGAATAATGGGCACCATACAAGCACGTACAAAGCGCATACAGAACGTACAAGCACGTACAAGAGCA
>ERZ1023701.5-NODE-5-length-103751-cov-27.248660_pt1 | contig 103751 bp, 147 predicted proteins | sample MGYA00380350_ERZ1023701 | MGnify/ENA primary metagenome ERZ1023701 (study PRJEB33179, sample SAMN07449025) | human gut metagenome | biome: Human-gut; feature: Human associated habitat; material: Faeces | host: Homo sapiens | place: India:Kasaragod | collected... | reverse complement strand
GCTCCTCAGCCTAACGTGGCTCAGCCTGCTCCTCAGCAACCAGGTGCAGCAGCTCCGGGCAGCGTGCCTCCAGCAACTGGTCCAGCAACCTTCTAACAACTTGCATCGTAGCGTCCTCGTGGCGCTACCTTGCTTCTTTGACAAATGTAACTCGCTTCGCTCAGACATTAGCTTAAAACTTGCCTGAGATGGGAGATGGAAAGATACACAGGTGAGATTTCAGATAGAACAGATAGTCTGTTCTTTAGATGAAAAAACCATTAGGAGCGCATTACTGTGAAGGGTGTTATTTTCGTAAGCGTAGATTTTGGATTAATGATGCTTGTTACAGATTTTGCTATTTTCTTCCAGGAAATTGTAAATTTGTACTTAATGAAAAGTCAGTAAAACATAAGGGTTGAGTTGCATCAACCCTAAGTGTTTAATGTAGCCGTAGGGAGTCCAAAGCCTCCAAAGGGAAACCGAATTACAGATGGAACACAAAGCTCAAGTATAGGTGAGAAGTAGTCCTATACAAGTAAATAATGTTTTAAATTATCAAAATTATGAACATTTTAGAGGAATTGTTGGGTGAAGCATACCCAAAGCTTGGGTCAGCAGTTTGCGCTGACGGTAACAGAACAATCGTAACAGTGTCTCGTACATTGTCTCCAGATCATGTTGATTTGGACTCTCCTGGTTATGTGGAGACTAAGTTTAAGAAACACATTCCAATCTTGACATCTATTGACGTTGAACTGGACGCCGTAACAGAGGAACAGACCATCAAAGTGACAGTTGAAGTTGATGGTAAATTCAACAGCATTGATGACTTGAGACATCTTGCATCTATTGCTAGAGGAATCAGTGAGATCGCAGAGTATAGACTTAGTGAGCCTAATGCAATTAAGGCCATTGGTCTGGATTGTAAACAATTCATTTGCACAGATGATGAATCAGAAGAAACACAAGCAGACGCATAACCAGGCGGTTAAACCACAGTCAGCAAAAGGGAAACCTGATGCTGAATACCTTAACTACAAGGTAGTTGCCAAGGAGGGAGGATCTACAATGATCCTCTCTTCTGGATTAAGTAAAGTCAACGCCAAATCTTTGGAAAATACTTTGAATAGTTATATTAATAACAAGCATTCAAATGTTCCAGGAGCTGGCAAGACAAGTGTTAAATTCATAACAATTCATTAAGTATTATGATACGAATTATCATTGACGACAACAAAGAAGTCGACATAAAGACAACGAAAGGTCTTGAAGAGACAGAACTTGCTGCAAACGCCGCAGTTGAAATCATGCGTAATATGGTAGATCAGCACGAACCAAAAGATAACGGAAAGTGCGATCTCGTATTAGTATGGGTAGACCAGGATCGCAAACTACTTGCAGTTAAAGAATTGAAAGAAAACTTAGATCTTTGGTTAAGAGATGCTAAAGGCTATATTAATTCTTACTGCGCTGGCAAGAAACCCGTATTGCTTACAGGCTATGAAGATGAAGTAACAAAAGTTGCAAAAAAGCTCGAATCTTCTGAATGTTTAAAAGTTTGTATATCAAAACATTAAAGTATGACGACAAATCTTTGTGAAAAACCAGACAATCATGGAACTGGTTGGGTTATAGCCGTAGTTATAATAACTATGCTTTTATTTGTTACCGCAAAGTGTCATGCACAGCAAAAAGCTGTGATTGATACTATGACGTGTAAGGTTGAATGTATTAAGCAAATAGTACAGAAACCGAGTGCTAACGGCAAAACCGTTAAGTATCTAGCTGTATATGTTGACAAATCAGCAGGATTCTCAGAGATTATTCCAATCTCAAAGAGTGTTGTTGACTATATTAGCACATGCAAGCAATTCTCTATTGAGCCTACACTTGGCATTAGGTTAAGAAATGGTGTAATTACATCAATTGTTCGATACAAAATTAAATTTGTACACAAATGAAGTTTAGTAAAGGAGATGTAGTGTGCCGAGTATTGCCTAGTGGCATAATGATAGGTAGCTTTATGGTTGTAGTCGAGAGCATTGGCGGTGTATATACAACTGTCAGAGATGTATCAACTGGAAAATACTATATATATAGGTCTGAGCATCTGGGAAAAGAAGGAGAAACAACAAAGATTATGATTAGTGAAGGTGATATGAATAAAATCGACACAATGAAAGGTGTTGGTGCGTTCTATCATATCGTATCACCTGTATATGATAAGCTATATGCTAATCCATCAAAATTTGTATGTTTTATACTAGCTAACAAGAGTAAGACCATACATAGAGTATTTAAACTTGGAGAAGTATCTAGAGTGCTTCGAAAAGTTGACGAAATTCGTAAAGGGTACGAAATGGTTCCAGTTAAGCAACCAATGTACAAGTTACAATTAATAGGTGAACTATGATTAAAAATATTAGTCCTGGCAGAATCTACAAAATAAATGGCATTGTTGCTAGGGCTAAACGTCAATACAATTGTAATGGGTGTATCTTTAATAATCCTTTCTCTTGTCCAAGAGTAAAAGATTTAAAGAATTTAAATGAAGAATCACCATCATGCATTGAAGATGGAATAATTTTTATTAGTCCTTAATTATGGCAAAACGTAGAAAAAACGGACAAATGTCTGACGAAGAATTAGAAGTTAGACGTCATCATGCTTCATTGCGTAGACTTAAATCGCATTGTAGCAATTCAAATGTAGTTTTAAAGAACTATGAGTCTGCAGATCCTGATGATATGTGTGTATTATCGTTAGAAGATGTAGATTTGGGATCAAGGAAGAGTTATTTAACAACGGATAACGATTCATGGTTTGTCAGTGAAGACAACTATGAAGAAGTATCACAAATAGCATTATACCTATGAGAAAAGAATATGGAGAGCTATTAGTATCAATAGTGTTAATAATTATTTCAGCATTCCCGCTTTTTGACTTACTGTACAATGTAACAAATATAAATAACATAAGCGATTTTTCGCTGGTGGTAATAATTGTTATGTTGATAGTAATCTTGATCTCCAGTATCATATATTTTATATCATATTGGACGGAAAAATTTGATTAAGTTGCATTTCAAGGGGGCAGTTTATACTGTCCCCGAGATTTATTAGGTTAGAGGCCTACATAACAGTTCAAGTCTGTATAAAATCACAAATGGGTACCAAACAACTCCCTATGACTCTATTAAATAGCGTAATTACCTTAAAATTAATCATTTGGGTTAGAAAGAGAAAGAACGTTAGATAGTAGGAGACAATGGAATGGTTTAAATATAACCAGTGAAAATTGCCCATATTTGGACTTGTAGCTCAGCAGGTTAGAGCAACAGACTCATAATCTGGAGGTCCTAGGTTCAAACCCTAGCTGGTCCACAAGAAGGAAGAGGAAGGACGGCATTCCTAGTAAAGGCCGTTGGTTGGTGGGCATACTTAATATCGAACTAGGTGTATGGTGTATTCCTTCTTTTGATACATTAGCTCAGTTGGTAGAGCAATAGATTTTTAATCTATGGGTCATGGGTTCGAGTCCCATATGTATCACAATAGATGATTCCGTGAATCTTTAAAACCCGGATAGTTAACATTTGTTAAATCTCTAATAAATTATCAAAATGAAGAGATTATTTGAAAAGCTTAGCATGTGCTTAATCATGCTTATTGTGGCCATCACAGTGTCATCATGTAACTATGTGAAACAGGCAAAGGGTGAGATCAGACACGATGACTCACTCATGGTGTCAAAAATGATGCAGGAAACTGATAATCCTACATTCGCCAACTATTCTGATGCATTAGTGTATCAGAAAGCTGAAGGTCAATGGAGACATCAGGATTCTGTGTTCTTCAGCATACCTGAAAAGGTTATGCGTGATGTGGTATCGGTCTTAGAGAAATCTGGGGAACCGATAAACAAGATAAGTATATCTCATGAGTTCGAAATGAACAAGCATGTGTATCTGAATCTTCCTGATAAACGGGATCAATACAACGCTATTACTCCTCCTGACATCCCCAACACGAAAGTCGTTGACACCATTATCGACGGTAAGCATGTACAGCTAGTGCAGTCCTCCAGTACTAATATAACGACAAAGGAGGATTAGCTATGAAACGGTACATTATTATCTCTTACGAGGGTGCTAATTTGAGTGCATCAGAAGTTGGGGCAGTAGCTTCACAGCTAAAGATTGTAAAACCCAATATTGAGGATGTGCACGCAGCCACAATGGATGAAACAGAAGTTAATTCCGTTATTATCCATCATGCAGAAGCCAAGAATGATACAGAGCTTTCTGTTGTAGAATCTGCGTGCATCTACGTGAAAAAAAGATTTGGCAAGTATTTTGACTCCAAGTTGAAGTTGCTGCTCGCATTGTCAGAGGCTATAAATAATGAGTCTGGCAATGAATCTCTTACAAATGCTATCAGAGTTATGTCTGGTGGTATAAGTAAGAGAATGCGTGACTCTTACGGTATTTCTGCAGATGTTATCTGCGTATTTAAAACAGTTCAAGATAACATGTAATTATGTGTAGAACACAACGTAATACTAAGAAAGTGTATCATCAGTGTCACGCTGAAGCCAAAGCAAAGGCATATAAGCGTGACAAGTTTAAAAACAAGCTAAATCCTTTAGATTATGTGGAAGATCCCAGTGTATACGATCAAGGGTAAAGCAAAGGGTAAGAATACAAAAACATTGGTATTCGAATCCAAGTACCCTAGCGAAAATCAGGCTAAAGAAGCCAGATACGCACTCATTCATTTGGCTAACTGCTCTCACAAAGCTCCATGCGATATCACTGTTAATAATGACGGTGCAGTATTCATTAAGAATCCATCCTGGAGTGTGGGAGAGGTAACAATATGTTAATTAATTTTATTTACAAACATTTAAAACATTATCAAAATGGCAAAAGCAGAAACAAAAGGCGCTGCTAAAGAGCAGCAGAATGTGTCAGTAGACAACGTAGTAGAGAAGTTGATGAAGGGTAACCTCGTCACAGACATCGCAGACAAGGCGGCAGAAGAAATCCGCCAGGATGAGGAGAAGCGCAAGATCTCCCAGGTCAAAGAAATCGTCAAGTGTGCTGACTATCTCCGCATTAAGGAGCTTCTCAATGTCCGCAAGGACCGTGCGAAGGCAAAGATCACGCTCGATATTCTGAAGAAGCGTACAGATTTGTTGGCCCGTCTTCTGGGTAAGGACGAGAATGGTACCGTCGTTCCTGACGACCAGAAGATTACGCCAAATCAGTTCCGTGACCTTTCACAGAAGATCGATGAGGATCAGCGTAAGCAGATGAACGATCTGAACAACAAATATGAAAAGCACGACCGTGAGTTGCGCACTAAGTATCCGAACAACTGGTATTATGCCAACTATCAGTTCGATCGTTTCTAACTCTTCTTCTAGTACAAGTATCTTCGTATCACGTACATAGATGCCCAGGTACCTAGAGGACCTTTTAGGCAGATTGGTGAAAGCATCTAAGAATGAATTAACATTCTCATCAAGTATCTTCGTATCACGATGGGAGGAAGAGATGTGAACCCACACAATAAATTGGGACAGTAGATCAAACAATATGTTTTGTGCGTATCATTGTATCGGGGAGACTCGGGTAAAGAAGAGAAGTATTTACCAGAACCCTGCAAAATATATCAAAAATGCTGAATATAGCCCTCTAAGTATCTTCGTATCATGAGGATTCCTATATATTTTTAGCCATGTTTTAAGCGCTCTGAGGCAGAGTATGTCACCAAGTGGAGTAATTAACCACAAGTGTCGCAAAAATGTCTTAGAGCGCACCTAAAACGGCTTAAATCGAATGTTCTGACTGATCATCGGAACATTTACAAGAATGTACAGTGTGTATGAAATAATCTGTTTGGACAGGGGTTCGACTCCCCTCACGTCCACGCCTCCCCGCAGGAGTGTTCAATCTGAACAACAACCTGGACATGTTGTAAAACTGCCTACACGGGCGTGTTTGGTTTTGACAGACAGAGGAGATAAATACATTAAGCACTATACTATAAATTAAACGACAATGTAAATAACATTGTAGACTATACTAACGTAGCGTAAGTTTAGTCTAGGTGATTCCTACCAAAGTGGAGAAAAGGATTTGGGGTTCGACTCCCCATTTCCTTTCTATTAGTTATGACAAAGGGATATAAAGCGATGATAAAGGACAGGTGTCCTTATGTCGTCAACCTCGCGTTTAAATGGTGTACAGAGTTTGGCAGATTATCTAATATAGGTAAGGAGCCACACAAAAGAATTAAGTATGCTGTAAAGACGCGATGGATAGACCGTGTATACCAAGAAAATGTAGCGATCTATAACACTGGAAGAGGAATACCTCGAACAGATGAAAAGAATGCATCATTAAGAAAAGCTCTTGGGATCCACGAGGGGTCGCAAAATTTTAATTTTGCAGACTCTATAAATTTGAATGGTATCAACAAAGTATTTAACTCTGGAGAACGAGCATTTTGGATATGGGTTAATAGCTGGGTAGTATGGTTTCAAGAGAACTATAAGTACCTAGAAAACTATTATAACATATCATGTAAATGTGGTAATATGGCTTTATTTGATAACGCATTGTCAGAAAAAGCTAGTTTTCTAGATGAGTATTTTGAAGACTTCTCTAAATTTATTAAGAAAACATTTAATTAAACAAAATAAAAATGGAGTATTTCCCTAAAATGCTAATTTACAGAGCTAGTCTGTTAGGCTGCAAAGAAGAAAGTATAGAAAATGTGATTAACTGGTTTCATAACCGCCTCAAAAAAGGCTTTACTTATGAAGCACACATATTCTGTGCAGGAGACAGCCTAGACGAAAATTGTATATATGAATACTGTTGTAATGAACAATTGCGTAGAGTTGGCGACTGGATTATGAAAACGATAGTCCTGAGCAACCCTATGAAGTTCAAAACACTTACAACTCGTATGCGTATCGGTTCAGGACTACTTGAAAAAGTAGAAATGAAAACCGGAGGAAAGGATTTGAAAATAATCCTTTTCAACAATTTCGTCAATAACGTTTGGTCATTGTATCGTCAAAAGATGGTGTATGACCTTCCGTTTTATCAGGAGTAGGGTGAGAGAGATCTCCCCTACCCCACAATATGGAGTATCAGCGTATCACTCAATCTGAGATTGAGACCATAAAAGAAGCTCAAAAGGGAAATGAGCTAGCGTTTAATAAATTGTTTAACCGTTACAAAGAGTTCGTTGACAACGTGCTCTTTTGTTACGTGAATGACATGGATGAAGCTAAAGATCTTACAAATGTTGTATTTCTTAAGGTTCACCAAAAACTCTCGACATTCACAGATTATTCGTCTTTTGGCGGATGGCTGAGAATTATAGCTAATCGAACAGCTATAGATTATCTACGAAAAGTAAAGGAGAAATCCATGGAATTAGGAGAAGACTCAGGCCGACTACCTGTCGAATTAACTAATTCTTCAGAAGAAGAAGATCTTGTCAATCTTCTTGAATATGAATCTCTTCTAAAGGAATTTGAAAAACTCCCAAAGAAGACACAGAAGATTTTTAATTTATTTTACGTAGAAGATCTTACAGTTGATGAAATTAGCAAAGTGCTGAAAATTCCTACAGGCACTATAAAAGCTGCGTTAAGTCGCACTCGTAGGAAAATTAAAAATAACTTAAAAGTTTAACAAAAATGACTTCACTTTTATTATTGATTCTCTCGATTTTTGTAGCTCTTGGTTTCGCAAGATACAATAAGAGTAACAAGTTGTTCTGGATCATTCTCGTAAGTCTCTTGCTTGGTTTTACCGGTAAGAGTATGGTCAACTATGCCTTTGTTGACCATAAAAGTGAAGCCAGCACAGTTAAATCTTCTGCAAATCCCATGCTGGCACCGACGTGCTCATTTCAGGCTTTGGAACCCTCAGAGGGCGCCGGTACATGTGCTGAGACAAAACCAGCAGGTAAGGATACAGTTGTGGTAGATACTGTTGCTGAGCTTAACTTGGGTGAAGATGAGCATATTAACGTGCTCACTAAGCCTCCACGAGATTGGTTAAAAACGAACTTCATATTCGACACAAGTTGAATTTAAGTTAGTTGCCCAGAAAGTATTAATTAATTTTAGTAAATAACATTTAAAACATTATCAAAATGGCAAAAAAGAATGGAAAGGGCAATGTAAAAGTTGCTCAGAATAACAACAATGGTGGTAATAATGCAGATGCAGCTGTTGAAGCTGCAGCTATGCTCACAACAACAGGTGGGTCAAGCATGGATCGTAACCACCAGGTAGATTTGTTGAAGATGGCTCACGATCGCTTCTTCTTGGATGAGAAGGCTGCTGAGCACACTGGTTTCCCACAGGGAACCATCGACAAACTCAACCACATTAATGCCCTCGGTATCGCTGTATGCGTATGTAACGAGGTCAAGTATGGTACCAGCGATTTCGCTGTTGTAATCCGCAAGTCTGCTCTTCCAGAGCTTACTGAAGCTTTGAAGGAGATTGGTGTAAGCTTTGATGACACAAAGCTCTTGCCTTCAAAAGATGACGCTGAAGCAGTTGAGGTTACCGCCAAAGCTGTAACAGTATCCGAAGAGACTGCAAAGAATCTTGACAAGGATGCTAAGGCTCGTGCTGCAACAGCAGGAAAGGTTTTTGATCCTACAAAAATCAAAGACGAGGAAGAGCTTAAGGAAGCTTTGTCTGGCTTCTTGGCCATGAATCGTGACTCTAAGCTGATGGATAGCATCATGCAGTGTGTGAACTTCTATAAGTCATATCGCTCTATCGAAGCTAAGCGTGCTATCACTTCTGCTGAGGAGACACTCAAGAACACCAAGGACAAGAAGTACAAGGAAAACGCTGAGAAGGCTCTTGCTTCTGCAAAGAACGATATGGAGCGACTCAAGAACATGAGCTTCCATGATACGTTTCGCAAGATTGTTGAACTTACAGGTCGTGTCGGAACGCTTACTTATGGAATTGGTGCTCACTTCTTCAACGTTACCGCTACGTCAGGATCTCCTGTATCTGCGTTCTGTGAGCTTCGCGACCATTCTACTGACAAGAACACCGGCGTATGCAAGTATACCGATGATCAGATTGCGGATGCTGTAAAGTGTCTCGTAATCATTGGTGCAGATGATGTTCGCTCAAAGGGTAAGACTTTGCTCGAGGCAGAGAACAAGCTGCCAGAAAAGGATCGTGTCAAGGAGCACATTGATGCAGCTAACAAGAATATTGCATTTGCTGACAAGGCCACTGCGGCAGTTCTTGCAGCTCCAGGCGAGTTCGTTGAGAACTTGAAGAAGAACTTCTTGGAGGGTAACAACTTTGCAAAGAAGACTGTTATCGCCATTAAGCGTGCATACTATCGTGACGTTACCCCAGACATGATGGCTAAGGTTAAGTCTGATTCGATGCTTGATAACGCTACGCAGTATGCAGGTATCATCTCTAATCTGTTCCGTAATCCTTCTGATCCACTCGTAGGTTATGCCAAGGAGAACATTATCGACTTGGAATTCAAGGCTGATGAGGAGATCAAGGCTGAGGAAGAGTCTGTTGCCAAGGCTGCTAAGGAAGCAGCTGAAAAGAAGGCAGCTGAGGACAAGAAAAAGGAAGCCAAAGGTAAGGCCAAGGCTCAGGTAAAAAAATAATACGGCCAATTAAGAAAACTGGTTCACAACTAGTTGGTCGCATTAAAAGAGCCTTTGACATCCAATGGCAAAGTGAACGAAAATAATTTAACTATCAAAGTATGAAAAAATTAGTGATCACGTTGTTAGGAGCAGCATTTCTTACTATCGGCATGAATGTTGCCGATCTTAAGAATGTTCCCCTTCCAACGACAGTGCAGACAGTAGCAGCATCTACTGTACAGCAACCAATGGACCATTTGTTTGGTCAAGTGAATCGTGCTAATCCTGATACAGTCCATGATACCGTTAGAGTAGAAAAGACTGTACCTTGTAACCATAAACAGTTACCTGCAAAGGTAATTGTTAAACGCACCGTAATTAAGAAGACAGATACGTCGTATGTACCACTTCTGTATATTATGGAACCTGGAGAAAAGGTCGACTCCACTAATCATGACTCTACCATTCGTAAGGGAGAGCTCCGTGATTATATTCAAATCGCCTCCAATGTGCATAAGTAAACACAAGAACCCTATGCACTATAATTGGGTAAGTACATATAGTAGATCCCATTAGTCTACGTACTATTCTGGAACATCCCCCGCGAAGGAGCTAGAAGAAAAACTCAATTTAAACTTGATCCGAGAATATGTTAACCCTGTCTTGCAGGGCGAGATCACTCAAAAGGTAGGATGAAATGTATCAAACATTGAAACCGTTTGATATAGGTAGGAGAAGCGTTGTATCAACTCCTATAATTGCACAGCTGGACTTGTGAGAACCGTCTGGAGACAAGCTGGATGAGGCTGAATGCACCTTAAAAAGATGCAGTGTAATTACAAACGCATAAGTCCCAAGAAGGGCGTAATGAACCGTATCGTAATTATATGTGATAATACTAAGCATATACAAACGTTACACGAGACGAACTATATTGGTCCCCAGTAGGTGAACAGAATTGCATACATGGTATGGTGCATGGTGCTGGAAGAACCGAGGATACCCCAAACAATATAGAAGTATTATTAAGCCGTAGGTAGTGTTTCTAGTGTCCAAAGCTAGTATAAAGGCCGAAAAACTGCATCAATACTGTGGGAGTAATACCACACAGAGTAAACTAAATGAGTTTGCTGACTATACCAAAACCTTACTGTTCGATTCAGTACAACTCCGTTGAAGGGGTGCCAGGGATGGGGTAGAAGTGTCTGATTGTGACCGCCAGGCTTTTCTTATTTATGCGGTATATAAAAGTAAAACAAGCGCAAGGGTTGGGCAGCCCCTTAATCGAAGCTCTACGGGAGTATCGTACGCGGGTGAAGATCGCGGTGAAAATCTATTCCAGTTGTATTATTAGGGTGTTAGGCAATCCGAATGTACAGCCAATTTCCATGAAAATTAAATCGTTCATGAGATTATGATCGATGACTCCGTTACAGTCAAAGAAAATTGATGGAGGCTATCCTAGAATAAGAAATAGCAAATCAGGTAGAAAGTTGATTCGAGATATGTCCATCCAGGACCATTTGACCTCCACTTTCATCCAAAACGATCTAGACTAATAGTTTATTTGCACTATGATATACAATATTATATAGTCTCTACAGAGTAGTAAGCTGGTATATTATGTATGCGTATGTTGTATGCAAGAGATATAGATTATGAAAACCTAGAAAGTTTAAAAGATAACATGTTTAACAAAAAATTGATGTCCCTTCATAGAGTGTGTCTTACGTTGTAAGTAAGGGCTTGAGGTGAAGAAATCGAGTGCCAACCGATATGCCAACCATGCTAAAGTATGCTGCGCAACAGTATATGTAAACATAAAGGTTCGAAGCAATACAGGAAATTGATGGGCAGCTTATATCTATGTTGTAAAACGACTGTGTATATTATATGTGTATACTGTCTCTATACATGTATATTACGTTATAAGTGGGTGACAAGATGAAATGTATGGGTTGAATTCCCAATATTCGTGCACTATAAATAGGAGGTAGTAATACCGGTACAGAAAAATTGCAAATATCAGCAAAGATACAAAAAGCCGTAAAGTCTGTGATGGGTTTGATCCTGAGACATTCCGATAACCAACCGCTGGGTACATGCCATAAGCCGAGTACCGCAGTAAGGAGACCTAGCTGACAGTCGCTTCTAAGTTAGCAGTAGAGACAATCTGCTTTAATAACAATCGTGTAGGAATATCTTGTAAGTATAGTAAGGGAAATACGACCGAGATTCTACATATTTTCGTGGGTTATAAGAATTCTAAGATTCTATGAGTGTTAGTTGCTCTGCAAAATTTCACCAACGAAGATTAGAATAGTTAAGTTAGAAAAAACGTGAACAAAATAGCAGAAAACAGTTCAGCATTTGATTATGCAAAGGAAGCATTCAAAGCTTTAGACGATGGGCCTGGATAAACCAGTAAATGCTAATTGCATCATACGTATGCAATTCCTGCTGCAAGCCTATTATCCTATTGTCGTAATAGGGAAAGTGCAGCTAAGTCTAGATAAAAGCGTCTACAATAGTAGAACTTCCTTTAGGAAACTAAGTAAGCAAAGTAGTAACCGAGTATCTTCGTATCAGCGTTGCTTTATTCAATAAACAACGGCAAAGGTGTAGCCAAAATACACCATATTTTAAAAATCATATCGTTAGTTAATCAATAACGATATCAAAAAGGATATGATTATGTCAGAAATTAATGTAAACATCGTGGAAAAAACAATTAAGTCAAATCGTACCCCACTGAGCATGCTCGGTGCGAAAATGTTTGGTCAGGACGTATTTACTCCTCAGACCCGTTTATTCAACCCAGACCATGACAAGGTTTTGGAGCAGGCTAAGCAGAGCTCCAATGTAAACCTTGTACTCAACCGTTCGCCTCGTCGTTTCTCGATCGGCTATATTACGATTGAGTCTATGTCAACAAAACAGAACGCAATCGGTGACGTCGTTTGCCGTCTCAATGAGGGCACCGACAACCAGATCGATATTCCTCTCGGTGAGAATAGCACCAAGTTTGGTGAGACCACTGAAGAGGCTGTCCAGAACGCTCTCAAGGACAAGAATTCTAAGGCTGTGTTCTCAGATCCTAAGGATTTGGGTGGTATTCTTAACGACCTTAACCGTGGTGAGATAGCTCGTCTTGACGCCATGATCGAGCAGTTGCAGAAGGCTAAGGCACAGTGTGTATCTGCCATCTCAGCAAATGAGAAGATCATTGATGACTATGAGCGTCAGAAGGCAGATTCTAAACCAGCTGATAAGATCGCGTAGGATTCATGGAGGCTGTTTTAACTGAGAAGAGTGTTAAGCTTATTGCTGTAATGCTCTCCGAACCGAAGATTAAAGCAGCCGTTTATGAAAAGTTGGATCATACAGAGAAATACAAAATCTATACCATTAACGATGATGGTAGTATTACTCTCGGTTCAACCAGATTCCATTTTTGGAACAAGATAATCGGCTGCGAGCAAACCTTACCATTTGAGAGTTTTGCTCTCAAGGTATGGGATGCACTAGTGAGTCTTTCCACAGGGCTTAACCAAAAAGCTATTATGGAAGGACTATCACAAGAAATTGTGATGAAAGGAGTTAAAGATAAAAACTTTAACTGGGTCGTAGAACGACTGTATGATGTTGCGACAAAAGTATGTCAGAATTCTAACATTGCTGATGGCGTAGGAGCGGACCCTGCGGGGTCCCGGGTGTCAGGGCCAAGGCTTAACGCTCAGCAAGAGTTTCCTGAGAAAATTGTTATCAATATCAACGGACGTAAAGAAGTTTTGCAGGTTAAAGACTGCATCGGTAAACCAATGATTGAGTTGGAGTACGGAATTGTAAATGCTAAACGCGTAATGCCATAAACAGAAACATTCCTGCGGGAATGGTGTATGAACTGCGAGCAGAAGAGTACACATTCATGCATGGTATTGCCGTTATTGTTTATAACGAAATACAAAGACGATATTATTAGTTTATATTAAAAGGCATCCTTAAACGTTCTCTGCGGAGAATAGGTAATCCGCCCTGCGGGGCAGGATTGCCAATGGGTGTCTTTTATTCTTTATTACAGTTATATGTAATATAGGAACTAGGTAAATGGCTGATTCAAGTAAATTGTTTAATTTTAATCAAACTATATGAATAAGAAATCAATTAAATTGAACTCAGCAAACATCATTACAATTCGTAAGAACATTGATATCACTATCAATAAGTATTGGCGAATTATTCGAGCAGAGAACCTCATGTCTAAGAAGGCAATTGCAGCAAAGCAGGGTTCTGGCTTAGATCTCAAGAGCTTGTATAACCAGATTGTACAGCTTAGTGAGAAGCGTATTATGATTAAGGGTATTTTGGTAGCCCTTAATACAGGTACAACTACATTCTCTTACGAGGATTTTAAGAAGACAAATAACTATAGTATTTTCGCAGCATGCGAGGCAAAAGAGGCAATAGCACAACTTAAGATGATCAAGACACTTGATCCATCAACTAAGGCAAAAAAGGGATTGAAGGCTATGCCTAAGCGTGAAGTATTCTCCTCAGCTAAGATTGCTCAGCTTATTCACGAGCAACAACTACTAGCAAATAAGTTTGACGCTAATCTCGAGAAGTTTAACAATGAGACTTCTATTGAGATTAAGGATACTATTGCAGATAAGTTCGAGATGGATCTTGCAGCTTAAATGCTATAGGTTCGAGACAAATATAAGGGTCGCCGAAAGGAGTAAGATCGAGGCTTACACGAACCACAAATAAGGAATCCCTTGCCTTAAAAATAACATTATTAACACATTAAATTATCAAAATTATGTCAAAGAAGAATAACAAGAAGAACCTCAAGAAGGTTCAGGCTAAGATAGGAATTACACCAGTTAAGGCTGAGGCAGCTAAGAAGGAAGAGTCTAAGGCTGCTGTAAAAAATACAGAAATTGCTGCAGCAAAAGATGATGCTAAAGCAAAGAAAAAGGCTGAAAAGAAAGCTCATGAGGAGGCTAAATATGCCGCTTCTAAGGCTCGTATAGAGGCCCGTAAAGCTCGCAAAAAGAGCATCATGGATAAACTGATCGACTCCAAGAAGGAAAAGGCTTCAGAGCCTGTTAAAATCACTCTGGAGGACCGTTTGAAGAAGCAGGAAGAGCGTCGTAACGTCTCTATGGCTCGTCATATCGCATCAGTTACCCGTCGATGCAAGCGTATGCATCTCAATGATGCCGACACCAAGAAGGTGATAGACATCGCAAAGAAACAGTGGGACAACGCCACTGTATACAATATTACAGTTGTATGTGATTCTGTTCTGAAGAAGAAGAAGGAGCTCGAGAAGCTGGTAAAGGATTGTGGCATTAAGTCTGCATGCATTACTAACTTTACAGCATTCTTTAAGGATGTGCCAGCAAGCGTAGTAGCAAAACTGCGTGATCTTGTAGGTAATGCTACATTCTATCAGTATTGTTCTGATAGCAAGTCTCCATTCGAAGAGGCTGGCATAGATGTGTCATGCAATCACAACAAGCACAAGAAGGGAGGTGATCCTCATACTATCGAGTGCTCAAAGAACGCTAGTGTTAACTTCTACAATCTCCGTAGAGCCAAAAAGAAGGCTAAGGAGGCTCTTGAGAAGAACACTTACAATTTCCGTCACGGCTCTAAGGCCGAAGGACGTAAGCTTCGTCGTGGGCTCAAAGTTGAGGCTAAAGCTGTAAACAAAAAGCCTACACAGGTTAAAGAAATCAGACAAAAATCAGCTAAACAAGCAGCTTAATCATAGGAGGCAACGTTATGAATACCCAGAATAATCAATATTTGGACGATTATGTTGAAAAATATCGTGACATCAAAGAGAAGTGGCTTAAAGACTTTAATAAGTCTCATGGAACTACTTCTAAGTTCTGTAAAGAACACAATATCCATGGTCTTTCCCGGAAGAAACCTTGGTTTATACTGCTCAAGCGTGATTCGGTCAAAATTGAATCTCGCAGAAAAGTTACGAAGCTTAACCATACCGAGCTCATGGAAGGGTATGTTCAACACAAGTTGCAGAAATGGGAACGAAAACACCCATGCCCGGTTAAGAAAGACGACTTGTTCTACGCGCAGCAGTTCCCAGTTTGGGAAGCAGAAAAGAATGCTGCAGAAGAACATATTAGAGACTTAGTTGTCGCTAAATATGACAAATTACAACTTGTTGGACGATTCCAGCATTCGGACGACAAGTTCTCTGAGCAGGAAGTTGCTCAGATAAAAGACAATGGCGAAACTGCTAAGTATGGAGGAGTAAACTATCTTCCAGAACACAGTAAAGTCATGAAGATGGCTCGTAAGGAGACAAATAAGGTAAAGGCAAAACGCAGCAATCTTGTTTGCACAAACCTTAAAGACCATCGCAAGAAGACGGGACGACTCCTGTTACCAGGCGCAAATAAGATGCGAATGACAGCTTAAGGCGTAACCTCTTCAAAATCGACCAGGACACCACTGGTCACCACAGTGTGCTCCGAAAGGATATGACTGCGAGGTGCGAACCCTCACTGTGGACAATATAATAGAAATAAAACATGGCAGTGAAGAGCGCTCAGAAGACATAGAATTAAACCGTCATGTCCGCATGTTTTACTATATTATATACGTCCGACGGGACGGGTACTATAGTTCAGTGGTCAGAACGCCAGGCAGACGGCCTGGAGGTCACCGGTTCGAATCCGGTTAGTACAACTATGATAGTAAAGGAAAGACCAGTAGTTCTATATGACATAGAAGTTTTTCCAAACTGTTTTCATTGTACTTGTAAAGATTCAGAGAGTCATAAACTATATAAATTCGAGATATCCTGTCGTAAAAATCAACTAGAAGAACTAGTTGACTTCTTCTACACCAACAGAACTGATCATATAATGTGCGGCTACAACAATAAGCATTATGATGACATAATCATAAGTTACATTATACATTTCTGCAGTAGAATGAAGCGACTAGGATACTCGAGAATTTGTAGTTCTCTCTACTATCTTAGTAAAGAAATAATAAGTTCGGAAAAAACAGGAAATATTGATAAGATTAAAGTGTATAAGTATTCAAACTACTTCTATTCGTTTGATCTTATGATGATGCTCTATAGCGCCAAACAGCAGAAAAGCTTAAAAGAAATAGAAATACTCTTACATATGCCAAATGTACAAGAGTATGAAGGAAGCTTTGATCTGCAGATCCAGGAACGTGATATTAACGCTATGATAGAGTATAACGTGAACGACGTAGAAGCTACTGAGACTTTGCTTAACAAAGTAAAAGAAGATGTAGAGCTACGTCTTGAAGTGGAAAAAGAATGGGGGTTTGATGCACTATCGATGAGTGGTGTACGATTTGGAGAAGAAGTACTCTTGCGAAAGACTTTAGACATTACCAACACAACAAAAGACGAGCTAAAAACTCGTGCTCGAAAAGTCGGAAACATTCGTCTAGGTGACATCATACTCCCATTTATACAATATTCTAATCCAAAGTTGAAAGAGGTCTTATTGGATGTAAAGAATGCTACTTGCAACGCAAGTAAGTCTGATAAGAAACAAGAAAACTATGAGAAGAAGTTTGTTCTCTCAAATATTTGCTACTCTATAGGCGAAGGTGGTATACACACCATCAACGAACCTAGAGTCTACAAACCTACAGCTGAACAGTTTATAGGACACTCCGACGTTACGTCTATGTATCCTTCGCTAGCCATTATAAACCATTGGCTTCCGGTTCACTTAGGAGAAGATTTTTGGAATGTGTACAGCGCTCTATACAAGGAGCGCTTGGCTGCCAAACGTAATGGAGAGTTATTAAAGTCTAAGGCATTTAAACAGGCTCTTAATGCTCTTACAGGAAAGATGCAACAAGAAAGTAGCTGGGCTTATGATCCACTTAACGTATATAAGATACGTATAAATGGGCAACTTATACTACTTATGTTGGTGGACAGGCTTCTAGCATTGAATTGTAAGATTGTACAAGTCAATACAGATGGTGTCGTCTACATTGCCGACAAATCCGCCCGCTTCGCAATAGCCGATGCAATTAAGGAGGTTGAGCAATTAACCCAGTTGACATTCGAATCCGATGATTACGAGTCGTTTTATCAGTACGACGTGAACAATTACTTTGGTGTTCGCAAAGGATATTCCCAATCTGGAGATCCAAGACTGATAGAAAAGAAAGGCAGGTTTATCACAGAAATTGGTCTTAACAACAGCATGGCACCAGTTGTTATCTCCAAAGCTGTGATAAACTATTTTTTAAACAATGAACCGATAGACAAGTTTATTAAGAAGGATAGAGATATCCGTGATTTCTTGATGTCACAAAGCGTAAACAAGGAATCAAAAGTTGAATATGGTAGAAAACAGATTCAACGTATTAATAGATACTACGCGTCAAGTAGTGGCTATTATCTTATACGAGTTAAGGACAAAATGTACGAAAGTCGTTCTGAAACAAAAATAACAGAATATGGAGTACGAATCCTTAATAAGATAGATGCCACACCAATAGATAAACGTCACCTGGATTATCAGTACTACATTAGCAAAGCAAAAAAGATAGCTAGTGAGTTTGTTAACCGCCAGTTGACAATATTCGATGATTAATCGTTTATCAACGTATATAAGATGATTATTGAACTAAATACAAAACTCCTGGACATTCCAGGACTGAATTCAAATCAATTAATATTCCTAAGTTTGGTATTGGATAAGAATCAAAAAACTTATAATCAAGACGTCCGCAAAATTGTCAGCCTAGTTAGCGACGAAGAAATATCAAACTTAATTTCTCAGGGACTTATTACCTCGATCGAGAGAGGTAAGTCAATTACATATCATGCAACAGACACGCTCAATAATATAGTTCGCCCAAAAAAGGACTATTTCGATCTGTTCTATGAAATGTACCCAATATACGTTCTACGACCAGATGGCACCAAAAACTATCTGAGAGCCAACGTTAACAAATGTAGACATTTATTTAATGTTTATGTAGGTCAAAGCGAAGCTATGGCTCAACATCTTATTCAGTGTCTTGACTTCGAAATGAAGAAAAAGACTAACGAGGGTAAACTAAGTTACATGAAGACGATGTGGAGATGGCTCGTAGACCATCAATGGGAAGAATCTGAGGAAGAAATGCAAGACAACTCTAAAATTGAGGAATCGACTTATGGAACAGAACTTATCTAATCTTATAAGACCAATGTCAGTTGTAGCCCAAGAGGCGATAAACTACATATCTGGTCGTAGAGATCATTCTATAACATCTCTTAAGACTAGATGGGCTAAGTTTAATAAGCAGTGTATGGGAGGTATTGAACCTAATACCGTTTACACCATAGCTGGTATTTCAGGAAGTGGAAAGAGCTCATTCGCTAATGAGATCTCAACTGATATTATTGATTTGAATCCTGGTGAAGAAATAGTGATTCTGATTTTCTCATTAGAGATGGTTGGATTTAGGCAAGTTGGAAGAACGCTTTCTAGTAAGCTTAGGAAAACGACTTCGACTTTGTATAGTTCGGAAACGGACCTGGATGACGATACCTTCAGAAAAGTCATCTCAGTATCTAATCAACTAAAGGAGTATCCTATATGGTTTGTAGATAATCCTACAACTCCCAAGGAAGCAGAAGACATTATTAAGTATTTCTATAATACATATATAAAGGGTACCGATAAGCACTTTGTGATAATGTACGACCATGCTCTATTGACGAAGCCTATAGGCAGCGTTATAGAAACCATGCAGGAACTCGAAAGAGTTTTCATAAGTGCCAAAAAGTATCCTATGACATCAGTGTTACAACTAGCACAGATGAATAGAAATATTGAATCACCAGAAAGAATAAACAATCCTTTGTCGCATTATCCTATGAGAAGCGACATTTCATCTGCTGACGCTTTATTTCAAGCTAGCGATTACGTTATAGTTATTCATAGGCCTGAAATCCTTGGAATACAAGAATACGGCCCGAGCCATTTACCTACTCAGAACAAGGTTTATTTACACATCTTGAAGAATCGAGACGCAGGAAAGCCCTGCATACTTGAATTCCAGAATGACTTAGCGTATAACAACTTGATAGAAAGTTAAGCAATTAAAATTTAGGCTGAATTATGACAACATACGATATTAAGTTTACTGACAACAACATTAAGAACACTAACAATGGTAACATTTATTCTCAGATTCTCGATGATATTATTCTTTCTACTGTAAAGAAGAACAACTCTTATTTGTTTAACACAAAGAAGGAGGACGACGATCTGATTGATGCTATGTTCGACGAGTTGGATCATACTTATATCTACAAGCCTCTGAAGGGCGACACTTTGTTCGCAAAGGCTTGTAACATCCTTGCTAACTATGGCAAGAATAAGAGTATTATGAAGGGTATTAAGCTCGGTAAGATTTACCGTCTTGAGAATGGTCTCCCTATCATTTTCTACAATGATGAGATTCAGATTGGTACCGACATTTATAGTTACTCTGATTTTAGTGATTACAACTTCATCTCTTCACTTAGTCCAGAGATTAAGAAGACAATCATTAGTATTAACATTAAGCTTTAATTAAAACTTTTAGTATCATTGTATCATGAGTTTAACATTACCTACTAGTAAAATTCCTGCAGTTTCTGAAAATCCTAGATATCTTATACTCTATGGTCTTCCAAAGGCTGGTAAGACATCTTGTCTTGCACAGCTGGATAATAACCTTATCATAGACCTTGAGGGAGGCTCTGTCTTCGTTGATGCGATGGCCATCCAGTGTCGTACGATCAATGATTTGGGAGAAGCAGCAAGTGCCATTCGTGCCAAGAATAAAGAAGTAGGTCATAATTTCTATAAGCACATCACTATTGACAATGCTACACGACTTGAGGATATTTGTATGAGCTATGCTTGTACACTCTATCGCCAAACTCCAATGGGTAAGAAATGGGACGGTACAGACGTAACAACCTTACCTAACGGTGCGGGTTATAAGTATCTTAGAGATGCAGTAAAGAAGGTAGTTGATATGTTCCGAGATTTGTGTGACGAATTTATTCTTGTAGGTCACGTTAAGGATACCGTAACTGAAAAGGACGGTGTTGAAGTTTCTGCAAAAGAACTAGACTTGGTTGGTAAACTGAGTAAAATCGTGTGTGGATTAGCCGATGCGGTTGGTTATGTATATCGCAAAGGAAATGAAACGCATATATCCTTTAAAGGTGGTACATCTGATACCATCATGGAGGCTCGTGCAAGACACATAGCTGGAAAGGATATCGTTATTGCAGAAGGTAATGAAGATGGGACACTTACAACACATTGGGATAGAATATTTAAGTAAATTGATATATCGGTTTATTCGATCAACAGCATATTATGCTGAGAATAAACTTGATATGTTAGCATTACGTATATTAAAATAATAGAGATTATGTTTAGTACAAAGACAGCCGCAATTAGCAACGAAGAATTTAGTAATAGTAGTTATATGCCAGTAGGCATCAACCAGAATATCACTCTTAAAGAGGTAAACTGTAACAAGTCTCCTCAGGGTCTCGATTTCCTCGAGATTGTATTTGAGAATGAGGATGGTCAGACGGCTACTATGACAGAGTGGAAGAATACAAAGGGAATGTATATTAAGACAGATGAAGACTTGCAGAAGCGTGATAACGCTCAGTTTGGACGAGTTTGTCAGATTCTTGATTGTTTCTACCCACAGCGACCAGATGCAGAGCTTTCTACATTTAAGGAGATGATTGACTGGACAAAGCAGATGCTTGACCCTATGATTGCTACCAAGAAGAAACTCCGTTTGAAGGTTATTTACGATAAGAAGGGCTATACTCAAGTAAGTAAGCTCGGAATCTTCGTTGAAGACATGTCTAATACAGATTCGCAGATTAAGCTCTTTAAGAACGATCTTATGGAGCGACCAGTTGTTGCCGATAAGGAAAACAACGATCCGCTTAACGTACCACCAACCGTTACTCCGGAAACTGCGGATGCAGCAGGCGCATCTGATCTTCCGTTTTAAGGGATTTACGCCTGAAGAAATAGAAATACTACTTGATTGTATGAAATCCGGTAGATGGTTCTTATACCGTCTACATAGCAGGAGTGTCAAACTATACGACAAGTGGATACACCCCAGGAAGGTAATACTGCCATGAAAGGGTGTTGGTGGAGCTAGGTAATTCAGTTACCCTATGGAGGTGAAATGCCTCCAATAAGGCTCGCAGGGTGTCGTGAGACACAAGCATGGACGTATGCGAAAACAGATCCAAATCGACGTTTTAATCATGTTTTGTTATATAGACAAATAGTCCAGTAGGGTTCGAATCCCTACAGAGCCACCCATTTCTTATGATAAGAAGAGTTACAGCTTGTGAAAGTAATAGCTCTGTCCGCCTGTGAAGGCCGATATTATCTATGATGCTTAGTTCATCTGGCATCAGATTTCATACGCGTGTACGCTACGTAAGTGCGGGTTTGAATAACCTAAAGTCCGAGCTTAGCATCTCCGTAAACTGCTATACGTCCGTCAACGTAGACCTGAGCATGTCATTAAACTGCTCATTTTTAGGGAAGTTAGTCTAATGGTAAAACAAGGGCATTGATAGATTGGAATGTGTGCAAGCTTAAAAGAAACACTACCCTGCTTATCGGTTCGAATCCGATACTTTCCACTATGCAAAAAGAGCTAGGTATAGAGGCTAACTGCCTAGGCAGAACGATAGATTATCTACTATTAAGAAAGAAACTTACTTAGTAGCAATGATCTTAATCTAATAAAGAGTATAGGCCAGAGTTGAGTATTTATTATGCACGTAAAATACGTAATAAACTATACGTAAACGAGATTTTTTGAACAACTCAGAACAAAACAATAAAAAGCTCGACGGAACCCTATGGAAGAGTATCTATGCAAGCATGCTAATATATAAAATCTCTTATATTAATAAATTTGCAATTTATATAGATACCTAACTTATAAGTTATGTATAGTACTAGAACAGCAATTACTATGTCCTTGAGGGATATCTTGGACAAAGTAAATGATTTAGACATCTATACGTATTGTTTAGGACAATTTAAAGTTGGAAAACTTATGAATAGTCCTTTAAGGTCTGGAGATAAGAATCCTTCATTTGGAATATTTCATTCCAAAACAGGAGGGTTATTATGGAAAGACCTTGGAACCGGAGAGTGTGGAAACTCTTTGAAGTTCCTAAAAGAATACAAAGGTATAACGACCAGAGAAGAGCTTGAACGAGAATTATTGAGAATCGTACGCAGAATAAACCCTAATACAATCGTAAGGACAAATACGTACGATAAGCCGAAAGGAGATACCGATATCGGAATAGTTCGACAGCCGTTTACCAATGTAGACAAACAATACTGGAAACAGTTTGGAATACATATTGATACCCTAAAAAAGTTCAATGTGTTCAGCATTAAATACTTTCTTTGTAATAGTATCGTCCGAAGTATCTACAAAGAAAATAGTCCTATGTATGCATATAAAGTGTATGATAAGTTTAAGATTTATCGTCCGCTTGCTTCCAAGTTTACTAAATGGCGTACCAATCTGACGAATCGGCACGTACAGGGATTATCCGAATTGCCTAAGGAAGGAGGCGACCTACTCATAATAACAAAATCACTGAAAGATGTGATGTGTTGCTACGAGATGGGTTTTAATGCAATAGCTGCTGCTAGTGAGACAGTGTTTATACCTGAAGACATACTCAGGTCTCTACGCTCCAAATGGAAACATATAGTTATACTGTATGATAGAGATCAAACAGGTATGCTTAAGGCTAGACAATATAGTAAACAATACAAACTAGATGCTTTTTTCATTAATAAGAAATTTAAAGCCAAAGATCTATCAGATGCTGTTCGTGACAACGGATTTAGCACCATGAAAGACTGGTTAACAAAAACGTTACAGAAATATGATTGATGTAGTAATAGGATGCCTATTAGGTGTGCTGGGAGGTGCAGTAATGTCTCCTCTATTGCATAAATGGCTTACAAAGAAGCTGACTAAGAAAATTCATCTTGACAAAGGTGGATTTATGCGTATTTATCTTCCAAACAAATTGCAGATGACTATCTGGGATAGCTATAGTGAAGATGGATGTATATGCGTGTGTGTCCATCATAGAGGTGAACAAAAAGTAACTGATGGCGAAATTGTCTATTTTAATAAAAATTCTGTATCCAAGATAAGGGGAAAGAATTTTTATTATGATAGGCAAGAAATCTAAAGGTAGAGTACGGAATGCGACAAAAGTCGATAAGTATGGTCTCCATTTTAGGAGTAAACTCGAATGCTATACTTATGAAGCTTTTATGAAAGCTGGAATACCAGTTAAATATGAGCCAAAGCATTTCGTATTACTGGACAAATTCGAGTATTTAGGAGAAAAAATAAGGCCTCTAACATATCTACCTGACTTCATAGGAAATGGGTTTGTAGTAGAATGTAAAGGCCTTATGGGAGATTCATTCCCTCTTAGATGGAAATTGTTTAAGCATTATCTTAAGCGACATCGAAGTAAAATGAAATGTTATCTCGTACGTAACCATAAACAGGTAGACGAGATGATAGAAGAGATAAAAACCAATATTTGAGTATTATAATATCAGTAAATATGGAAAAGAAATTTTTGAAAGTAGGTAACAGCATAAACTTTAAGTTTAACACAGAAGGTCTTGAGTGTGATTTAACCCCAGGAATGGTTTATAATATTAAAATAGACCGTTATACTGACGCAATCTCACTTGAAGAGTCTAGCGGCTTATCTTTACCTTCTAAGGTATATTATACACAACGTGACGAACGTTTTATAGACAAGGTTATTAATAGCTATAATCTGTCTGAAAGTGGATTTACTGGTGTAATGCTTGCAGGATTAAAGGGTTCTGGAAAGACTGTAATGGCTAAGGTAATTGCCAATAAGAGCGGTCTTCCAATTATAAATATAGACAAAAACATACGTCCGTATATCCTTAGAAATCTTGTAGAAAAGCTTGGCGATACAAGCGTTTGTTTCTTGTTCGACGAACTTGATAAAGTTCTTGCGGATTATGACGATTCTGTATTGTTGCAAGTATTGGATGGCTCCGATACTAAGGGTAAGCATATGATTTTGTTTACATGTAACGATGACGATGAAATATCAGAATACCTGATAGACCGTTGTTCTCGTATCCGCTATTGGCGTAAGTTTGACGAGATGTCTCCATCTCTTATAATGGAGGTATTGAATGACAAGCTTAACGACAAGAAAGAAGTTAAGTCTTTAACTGATTTTATCAAGGACAACTTCGAAGTATGTAGTTTTGATAATATAGCATCTTTCGTAAAAGAAGCTAACGATTACCCTACTACAACATTCGAAGAGCTGTTTGAGGATATGAACCTTTCTTCAAAGGGTACCATAAAGCCTCATGTTCGTTCTTGTAAAGAGAACAATCATAAGAATGTTAAGAAGAAAGCAGCTTCAGATGATTGCTGTTGGGATTGTTGTTGTGCAGGATGCTAATGATTACACCAAAGTACAAAATACCGGAATACGACATTCCATACTACGAAGATAATACACGGAAAATACGCGATAAGTGCAACTTATTATAGCGATAATACGTTATAATATTATGCAAGAAGAATGGAAAGATATTAACGGATTCGAAGGTTACTATCAAATAAGTAATTTTGGTAGAGTAAAATCCGTTGAAAGGGTAGTAAAAAGAAAAGATGGAACAATTATGAAAGTTTCTGAAAAAATTAGGAAACTTTTCTATACGACAGATAATTATTCATATGTTGTTTTGTCTAAAAATGGAAAACATAAAACTTTTTTAGTGCACAGATTAGTTGCAGAAAATTTTTTAAGTAATCCAAATAATCTACCCTGCGTTAATCATAAAGACGAAAATAAACAAAACGATTGTGTTGATAATCTCGAATGGTGTTCTTATGAGTATAACAATACTTATAAAAACATACATTTAAGAAGGAATCAAGACAATGTTTGCAGAATGGTTATACAGTATGATTTAGACATGCATGAAATAAAGCGCTGGAATAGCGCAGCAGAAGCCGCTAAGTATTACAATATACAAGCTGCTAATATTTGTGCATGTTGTACATATCGTAGAAATCATTGTGCAGGCTTTAAGTGGAGATATTTTATATGATTTATCCTGAATATAAGATTCCGAAGTACGAAATTGACTACTACTCGGACTCGTCGCGTATTAGTAATAGTGCGATAGGCTGGTTCTTGAATAAAGGGCCGGCCTATTTTCGTAATATGCTGGATGGTAAAGAGAAAGGCTTAGATTTGCCACAGTTACGTAAAGGAACCATGATACATGAGTTCCTACTTCAACCAGATCAATTCTGGAATGATTACGTTCTGTTCGATGGCGATAAGCCTAAAAGTGCGCAAGCACAAAAGTTCTGTGAAAACTTAATAAATACCGTTGAAATAGAGCTAAATAAACAGCTCTCAGAGGCTTATCGCAAGTCTTATAGTATAGTTGGAAAGAGTGAAGATAAAATCCTCTCAGAGGCGCTTAAAATAAGCGTAGAGTATAAGGATTATATCGAAGCTATTAAGTCTAAGAAAATACTTATATCTCAGTATGACTTAGACCAGCTTATGAAGATTCAGCATAATGTTGGAGAACATAAGTTAGCAAGACAACTAATACGAAGAGCTGGTGATCATGGCAATATACACGTATACCATGAGTTCCAGATAAACTGGGATTATTGGATTACAGACGAATTGAATCATGGAGCATATGTCTCTATCGCATGCAAATCATTACTTGATAGCTGTACATTTAACTTTGACACAAGAACGTGTACAATTATGGATATCAAAACTACAGCTAAGTTATGGCACTTTGAAGACAGTATGAAAGAATTTGATTACTGTAGGCAATTGTGCTTTTATCAGGAAGCAGTATATTGGTATTTAACTAATGTATTAGAGTTGAGTAATGGTGAAATCGATAAGTGGAGATTCGAATTTTATATTATAGCTATTGATACAACAGGTAGCAATGAAATAAGAGTGTTCAGATTGACTACACCTCAAGTTACTTCTAGAGGTGTAACAATACATGATTTTATGGCTGTGTATTTATGGCATTTGGGAACAGGTAATTGGGACCATAGCTATGATTATTATACTGGAGACGGTAGTGAAACTTTAAACCTATGACAGATTTCGACAAAGTAGCAATTCCGCTACTTGATGAAGATATACTGCCATCAGATATTGATGAGCAGTTCGTTGGATGTTTTACAGAAGATCTGGATCATCCAACAGATATGCCTATAATTTATATGTTATTCAAGTGTGATAAAGTTACGCAAAATTCTATCAACCGTATCAATCGTATTGAGAAGTGTAAGAACTTACATACGACTAGATACAAAATGATTGATAGTACAAATTGTGTAGCTTATGGATTTATTCTAACGGGAAAACGGAAAAGTCTTATCACAGGTAACTGCGATTTAGACTTAAAAGATTGCTTGAAAATAGCATCTTTTTGGGGCTATAATGATAATATCATAAACGTGATTAATCATATGCCCTGTGTATTAATGGTGAATAAAGAAATGCCGTTGGAAGATTTCCAATATACAATTGATGACATATTTACAGGTAAAATAAGGGGAAGGATTGCAATTGAGTAGTCCCTCCCCTTATTTTTTTTCAAAAGAGTCGTCGATAATTCGGTGAATTTCAGATAGAGTCATTATGGCTAAAAACTTCCACCTGCATCAAATGATCCGCCTCCAAAATCCTGTCCAGCATCAAACGATCCTCCTCCAAAAGAATCGTCGTCGTTATTATAGTCGTCAGGCATTACAGGCTCACCAGAAGAGCTTCCTGTGGAATCGTTTCCAAACAAATGTAAATACCAGTATTTGTTTCTGTAGTAGTTCTACTTAGCTCTCAATGTATTATAGTTAGCATCTTCGTATAAATTACTAAATGGTACCATCTTCATCATATCCCTAAACCATCTGCTAGACCCCTTATACGCGCCAGACTTTACAGTGTCAGTAGGATTATGACCGGTAAGACCAAGAACATCGAGCATATATGTAAATCCTGTTCCAAAGTCATTCCATACAGACTACAATGTTGTAATAGATCCTACGAAGTCAGCAACAGTTGTTGGGTCAAGGTTCGTGCCTCTTGCTTCTGCAAGACGGAGTGATATTAAGTATAGATATTGTATCCACCACGACTTATCCTCGTCAGCTTTCATCTTTAAGAATATAGAAGCCAATGTAGCAGCTGCACAGATAGTAATATCAGCAGAGACTGCTTTAACGCCTTCGATTTCAAGCTATGTTATACCTTTTAGCTTTTCTCTCTTTTCGTTATATTCCTATTTCTTTGCTGGATCGCTAGACAAAAGTGAACGTAATCCATAAACCCAATTGGTTATATACCTTCTAACCAAATTGGCTATAGATGTATAATGTCCTCTTTCAATTTCTCCAGTTTCATAGTTATAATATCCGTAGCTCTAGGCTTCTTCTGTTGTCTTAGGGTTCTTTACTGGAATTCCGTTTTCATCTAGCTCCTTTACGATATAATCGTTTGCATTCTACATTCTTTCATATATATTGCCTACGATAAAGTTACGCATCATAAACATCATTGCAGTATACAGATTCTGTCTAGCCTTAGATACTTCTGTTGCTGGCATAACGCCATTATAAAAAGCAGTTCTTTGAGCAATTTTGTTCTTTACATTCTTGGCTACTTTATTATTCAGATATTTTGTAAACGCCTTATTTACTGTAGGTAAGTAATCTCCCGGCTGCCAATCGTATGCATCGTATAACGTTGTGTGTAAACCAGAATATACGGCCTTTGCCTGCTTTCTTGAATAACCTGCATCTGTAAATGCTTTTATAAGTTGATTACGAGTATAGAATCCAGGCTTAACTCCAGCATATGATGTATCTTCAAAAAGTCTAGTGTGATGATAGAATGACATCATTACTATAGAGTTATTCATATAATCACCGAGAGTATAACCTCCCATCATAAGGTATTTAAGACAAAATCTTCTAAACCAACCCTTATGTAAGCCTTCAAATATTTCTGAGTTATTCTTACTTATTTGATTCATCTGCATCAGAGCTCCTTCTTTTGTTGTTGGCTAAGCTTTTCCTAATCCTCTAAAATTATTCATAATAGTTTTAGGACTTAGTAATTTAATTATAGCCCAGCCAAAATCTTTCATTGTAAGATATTTTCCTACAAGAGAATCCTTAAATATCTGTAAGTTTGCATCTAATGCACCGACTGTCATAGAAGCCGTATTAAGACCAAGCATATGAATAGAACCATATCTTTTTGCTCTAGATATCAAAGCTCTTGCCGTATCGCTCTTCTCATTATTTTTAGTAAGACCAGATACTACGTTCTTACCATAGAACTATGTTTCAAGAAGTGTGTTTATTGCTTCTTCACTTCTCTGGCTACTATACTTATCCATCTTCCTGAAATGCTTGTAAACATTTCCTGATCTAGAGCTTTTATATTTATCCTCTCTATATTCTGGATTAAGCTGTTTTTGTATAGCAAGAATTTCCGGTAGCAATTCCATTTTACCTTCATAATTCTTAGCCATATCTACAAATTGTATAACATTGCTGCAGATAGATGAACTTATGTATTCTGGATTATCTAATCGTTCGACAAATCTAATAGGAACAGTACTTTCGTCTTCTCCGCTAGGAGTAACTCTTTGTTTTACACCCTTTACTTCAGCATCTGTATCACTAGGCATTATACTTACCATAGCTTTTCCAATATATCCAAATGTATCTTTGGCTGAATTAGGACCTTTAACTACTCTTGATAAGAGCATAGCTGTAGTACCCTCTATCTAAGGAAGCGCATTGTTATAACCAGACTTAATTGCTGGTATTTTCTCATACATCTACTTCATCGTACTAGTAAGCATATCATAAAGCGCTCTAATATCTGAGTTCTAATTTATCTCCTAGTCAAAGTATTTATCCTTATATTTATCAGTAAGCTAATATCCTGGTTCTTTTCTCTAAAAATCATACCTATCGTCATAAATTTTATTTGGCGCAGCATTACTTCTCTTAGAGAATCTTCCAGTAGGTTTTAATATAATAGAATTATATGTATAGCCATTATAGACGAATGTGTTACTCTTTGGTGTTATTTCGTAGAAGCAATCAAGGGGCTACGGGCCCTTCTTTGTGTTCTTGAAGAAGAATCTATGATCAATAAGATATCTTAAATCAGCATCAGAAAATGTTGTTATATCTTGACCGAAGAATTGATTAAGCTCTCCATTCTTAGCTCTATCAAGATATTTGTCTCTGAAGAAGTCTAGTTTACTTTTGTTTAAGCCAGGCTACATAGCGAGTCTGTAAGTAAAGTACTTTCTAAAATCAGACTTCGTTCCATTTTTACCAGAATCCTCTATATCTTGCTCGATCTGCTGCGCATTAGCAAAGAACGCTTCTGAATCATGTGGCAATCTAGAGAAGTCTTTAGATATGCTTCTATTATCTTTTGTTAAAGTAAGAAGACCGCTCTACAGATACTTTAATATAGGATCATTGTACTAAGACTGTCCAACATTTGCAAGCTTGTACAACAAAGGATTTATAGCTACAGTAGAATTAAGTCTTATAAACTAATCTCTTTTTACAGGATCTGTAATTGCATTAAGCTCTTGTATAAAAGCTGCATTATCCTAATCGTAATCGGTCTAGTCTGATACCCATTGGTTGAATGATCTCAACTCTATAGCCATTCTGTACTTGTCGTCCTCCTTCTTTTCTCCATTAGGATAGAATGGGTTAGACAACTATTCGGCCTCTTCTTTTGCTAGTAAATAAGCTTTCTGCTACTCTGGAGACAGATCTTCGTAATGTACTGTTCCGTCTTTTCTAGTAGCCTGTTTTGCGTAATATCTAAGATCTTCGTCTATTCTTTGCTTTTCTCTTATAGTGTCTGGCGATAAACCGTGACCATGAGGATTAGCGGGTATTGGGTCATTCTTAGTTTTAGGATAATATATAGGAGCAGAACGCATCTCTTGGTAGTATTTTCTAGTGTACTACTTTATTCTTCTACCATCATCAAATGCGTCCATCTCATCAAGGTATTTGTAATATTTTGGCTTCTGCCATCCAGCTGGAGTATACTTCCATTTTTCCTGGTATACACTACAACCTGTCTATTTATCAATAAGCTCACCAGTGTCTTCGTCCTGCTCGTAGCCATACTTTTCCATCAATCGCTATTGCTCTTCACGACGATCCTATTCATACTATCCTTGATTGTACTCGGTTCTAAAATTACCTGTAGCCTTACCATCTTTATTAAATTCCATCAAAACCATCTCTGGATTTCCTGGAACAAGTTTACTCATAGCTTTCCAAGCATTACGTCTAAGTGCATCTATTTGGTGTCCAATATTGTTTACAAATACCTATCTATCATAATCGATATCGTTAACCTTATTGTACAATATTCTAAGTATAGGAGAACTAGATCTTCCATACATTCCTGCCCACATCTCAAGCCAGTTGATATCTCCATACATAGCTTGTCTTAGAAGCCAGTCCTCGGCAACAATCTTAGCGTTTTCTATATTACCAAGACCCATGTTATCGTCTATGTATTGATCTACAATACCGGTTGTAAGCGCATGTAGTGCATTTCTATATAGTACAGAAATGTCCTGCATAGACGCATTTATTTGATCTATATGAGTCTTTAATATAGCAGGGAAGTTACCAAACACTTTAGCTGAGTTTATTTGATTCAGCACCTCTTTAAAGAAGCCTATGGAGTTCTTATCTATATCTATGAGCTATTGGGCTGTGATACCTTTAAAGTTATTCTTTCTTGCGTTCTCCAAGAACTTGTATATAGAACCATCTGTTATATTTCCGTTTTGGTCCATATAACCAATTCTATCTACAACGTAGTTTACAAATGTACAGATAGCGTCATCATCAGACTGTCTCTACATTTTCTGCATAGTCTAGAATAGCTTATCTTGTATCTTTATCTATGATGGTGTTTTCGAAACAATGTGGTCGTATGTATCAAATAGATCCTATAGTCTTTGTATAGCCTCGTCTTTACTAAGTGTGTTATCCGCCATAAGCTAGAACTTAGCTTTGTTTTCAAGTCTCACCTTGTTAAATTCTGCTGACACCTTAACCTGGTTAATATCTATGTTAAGCAAGAATGACTATGCCAGATACTCGTGCAGCATCTCTTTATTAGAGTCATCTATAACTAAGTCTTTGAACGCATCTCTAACCTACGTATTAAACTATTCCCATACATCAGCTGCCTTTGTACGCTCGGCAATATCATTAGCTTTACCAACAAGTATATCTACAAGCTTTTCCTCTGCTTCTGTTATATTTTTTATCTTGTACTGACTCATAATATCAGATAGAGCCTTTTGTATCATCTACGAGTTCTAAAACATATCAAGATAATGGTGGCAAATCTCATGAGATTCAGTGTTAAGCTTTGCGGAACTTCTTCCGAATGCTACTTTGATCACATTGCCTATAGCGCTAAGCTTATTAGATATGTACTAGCCAGAAGCCTTTACAACATCTTTTAACGATGTACTACGTATATAGTCTACAAACTATATCTGTAAATCTTTAGAAGATAAGAGTACATTGCCTTCCTTATCTACAGATTTTGTAAGACCAAATGATTTTTCCAATCTATCTGCTAGAGTAGTATGTAAACGTTCATATTCTGCCTAATTCCAGGCCTCTGTAGCCTCTCTAAGGGTCTTACCTTCCTACTACTAAGCAAGGATAAAATTATCCTTTCTAGAGCCGTAATTTTGAGCCATAGAGCTAAATGATTTAGCGTCAAACTATAATGCGCCATTATAGTTATCTAAGTCATCTATCGTAGGCTCTACTCTATCCTGTGTCCAGTCATAATGATCTTCTATGAACTTTGACGTAAATATAGTAGCCTTCTCCAATATGGCTTTTTCTCTACTACCTCCATTACGCTGTAATAAATCCTTATACAGTGCGGAGTCTTTACCATTTAAATCCTTATCTAAAGGATATCCGTTGTTCTATGATAAGGCATAATAGGCAGCCTCTCGGCTACCTAAAATACCCTCATATTCATTTAACAACGCTTCGTTTTCTTTATTTCTTAACAAACACGTCATAATAATTATTTATTACAGTCGTCCTATCTTCTCTTTCCGAGTTCTTTAAGATCGTCTTTTATTTCTTGCTCATTCTTTACCTTATAGTCGTTTTTAGAGAATGTCTTCTAATATACAGCCTTTATAGCATTAGCAGCCTTTAAAGCCTTATCATATCCTACGTAGCCTTCTCTATCAACCCACTATCCGTTTTTATTAACTTTATAGTTCTATATATTTCTGGTACCAACTCCAGCAAAAGACTTTGTTAATACAGGCGTGTCTTCTACTTCAAATCTACCTGTAGATTGATTATACTAATACCAGCTTTCTGTGTTCAAGTCATATACATGTACAGGTTTGCCCTATTTAATACCAACTTGTACAGCCATATTTGTACCACCCTATACAGCTTTCTGCGAGCTAGTTATATTAGCTATAGCGAATACGCCGTCAGACTTATCTACCTGATAAAAGTCTCTTGCAAGTAATTCTCCAGCAAGATCCTAAGGAAGCTCTCTTCTAGTTAACTGTTTTATCTGTTCTCTTGCATAGTTAGATTGTTCGTGTTTAACTGGGAACGGCTTAACATTTCTGTCTCTAAGAGTTTTAGACATCATCTAATTATCTATAGGTCTAAAGTGGTTTATATTTGTTAAACCAAACTGTCTACCTATAACATCCCAATATGTATCACCACCATAAGCTCCACCAGAGTTCATTGTATAATCTTGTGGATTGTTCTATTGTTTTTGCTATGAAGTGCTCTAGCTCTTCTCTTTAGCAAAGACTATCACGTTTGGGTTCTTTACGACATATTCGGTGTTATCAGACCACATTGTACCATTATCAAGAACTATCACGTCAGCTGTAGAATTCTTTCCATTCTTAGCATAGTCTATAATATCTTTGTAGTGTTCTACTTTCGCTGTAGAAAGAATATGGAACTTACTAACTTTAGCGTAATCGCCAGTATAGTGTCTATTAATTCTATTGCCTTCTGGATGTTCTGCTGTAGGTGGCTCTGGAGATTTATCTGTTCTACTCTTAGCGTAATCGGTTGCCTCTTCTTTACTTGACGTAAAGTATAATGCGCCTTTAAGAGTATCGTCATAATCTACCGCTGTTTTACCTACAGTTTCATTAAGTGTTTTAGCTTCTCTATCTTCTTTTAAAGCGTATCCCCTATATATAGTTAAAGGTGTCTTACCGTCCTCAGAATAAAAATTATTAGCATTTTCATCAGTTCTAGTAAATGCGTTGTCCTTCAACGTGCCATCTTCATTATAGTAGTTAAGCATCTTATCTCTGTTATGATGAGCATAGCAATATACACAACTAGATGCACATTTCTAATCATATCTAAGTATATCTACTTTTCCTCCATAACATGAACAAAGTGGTCTCTATTTACTATTGGCTAATCCTTTATCTTCTATATGTGTACCAAGAATATTATTTATCTGCTATACAGATAGACAACCCTACTTGGTTATACCAGGCATAACACCTGGCTCTGCACATGTAGACAACTTAACCCCGTATTTATTTGCTATTTGAAGCATTTTTTCGGATATGCGTTTAATTACTTCTGGTTTTGCATGAGTATAAAACTCTCCGTTAGTATTAGGTACTTTGATGTATCCATGTTCCTCGTAATTGTATCCAAGGTTTTTCATAAAGATTGATGTTGTGCGATAGTAGTCCATTACAGAGAATCTAACGTTCTTTATGCCAAATTCTGATGCTCTCTTAATAAGTGCATCAACATCTTTAATCTATGTTACATCAGGGACGATTGGGTCAACCCTAAGTGTAACCATATTTGGGTCAAGACCTTGTTTGATAAATTTACCGACACGTTCAATCATATCCTACCATTTCATCACACCTGGCTCATACTTTGTATTACCAAGAGTAGTTATACTGAAATGTATAATCTTAGGTTTTTGTATACCAAGTATTCTTCTCATTGGAAGTCCATCATGTTTTGTTATGATATACAATGCATCAATATCATTAGCTGTAAGAGTATTGCCACTGCGATCTTTTACTGTTGTTTTTCCGCTAAAGAAATCTTCAAGATATTTAGCGAAGAACACTGGGTCTGTCTTTTCTGACGCAACAGCTATTCTAGGATGCTAATCATCTCCAGTAAACGGATGTAACGCAAGAATCTCTTCGTTTGTAAGAATGGTATTAGGAGAACTTATTGTCTTCTAAGCCTATTCATAAGAAACGTTATGAGTATCCTTGTGTTCTGTACTAACATATTTGGCTAAATCTGCGGTTTTATCATATAAGTATTTAAACAACACAGGAGTACGTGCTTCTGTAATCTGTGAGATTTTACCATTAGATAAACCAGTAGATGGGAGATAGATTTTTCTATATTTACCTGTATCCCATTCATCTTTAATAGCCTAAAACTCTGCATCTATAACCTTCTTGAAATCCTCTATATCTGAATCATTCCATCTGCCAGCATCTCTTGTTCTACCGGTTGAAGGATCGTACCAATGCTGTGTAGATACAGGCATAGCGTTATCCATACCTCTAATTATAGCAGCTGTTGCATTAGGGAACATTTTGCCTAATCCATATACTCTAGCGTACTTACTATCATTGCTTATAGGATTACTACCAGATGTTCTATTTGTATTGTCTCCAAATACGTATAACACATCTGGATTGTCGTTAGCCTCCTATCTGGTCCAATTTCCTGGATGATAATCAATCTTTCTCTCAGCCTATTTAGGCAAAGAAGGATTTTCTATATCTCCAGTATAAGGATTAGATACAGGTACACTAGATATAACAATAGCAGTCTTTCTAGGTCTTGTCAAAGCAGTATAAATAAGCTCTGATTTCTCTTGATTAGAAGTAGCCGTTGTGCCCATTATGTCCTTCTCGTCTACAACCACAATGTCGTATGTAGAACCCTAAGATTTGTGAGCTGTGATAGCGTAACCAAAATCAACATCAGCATATCGTCCTTTGTATTCCCAGAACTCCTTCCATGCCTAGTTTTTTGATGCCCTATTCGTATAACGTTTTGCTACAGATGCTAATTCCGCAAGCTTTTGATTATATTTTCCAATATCTTGCCTAGACACAACCTGTATAGTACAATCCTTAATTTCTCGTCCTGTTACACTATAAGCGGTTCCAGTAGTTTCTAAGTATAATGTATGTATGCCATATTCGTCAACATCTGTATCATCTATATCTTTAATCTGAATTTCAGCAGAGTTTTCTATAACACCTTTAGTCTCAGGTATGTTATATGGTGCATTAAAGATAAGCATATCGCCCTTGGAATAATCAGAGTCCTTGCCAAACAAAGCTTCATGAATCTTCTGATTTAATTCAGTCTTCTCGTTTACATGGTATGTTACAATCTTTACATGATTAGTAAGGCCTTTGTCAACAGCGTTCTTTACAGCCTTGATTACAGAGTTTAAAACTTCCGCTTCACTGTTAGAGAATAATAAAGACCCCTTATCTGTAATCTGATTATTTCTAACAATGTGCTATGTAGGATTAAGTTCTGGATTTTCTTTCTAAGAGTTCTCCCAGAAATAATCAGCATACGGCAATATTGGATTAGCTTCACCCTATCTAACTCTAGTGATAAGTTTAGACTTATGTTTACTATTGAATATGTCAGATTTTTTATTTAAAAGATCCTTATGGGTTCTATAGAATTCACTTTGATCATCTCTTATTGGCTGTATCTGACCTATATCTCCCAAGAACAACATCTAGAATGGTCTAAAAATACTAGAGTTTATATCAATAATCTTTTTGAGAACATCTTCTGTTATCATTGACGCTTCATCTATAACAAGCAATGCTGGAGGATTATCTAACAATGGAACCTTAGCTCCTACATGGAATATAGTTGTCTATGTATCGTTATCGTTAACTCCCTTAAGTCCAAGCAAACTTGCTATACTAAAGAACTCCTTCCCTCTTGTGTCTTCTCCAAAACTATTCTTTATTACACCCTTAGCTTTATGAGATACTGCTGCTACATATATCCGCTCATCTTCGAACTCTTTAAGAATTTCTTTAGCTATAGTAGTCTTACCTGTACCAGCTTTACCTTCGATAACATAATACTAAGTAGGGTCAGTGTTAGTCTTTAAGAATGATACAGCATTTACTATAGCGCTTTGCTGCTCTTTGTTGTAAGTGATCCCTCCAGACTTACCGGTTGATCTAACAGTAGTAACATCAGTATTCTTTACAGGTGATTCTGTCTTAGTTTCTTCCGGCTAAAGTTTCTTTGCGTCAATATAGAACTTCTATTTAACTTCTTCTACAAGTTTTGCATATTGAACATCGTTCTCTTGATAGCCAATGTAATTCATACCGAATCCAAAGTCGCTATTACCAAACTCAAATATATCGTTGCCTTTAAAATGTAATCCCCTCTTCTTACATAGTACATAAATTGGTACTTCTGTCAAGCTAATATTACCAGTATCTTTGTCTTTTATTCCATTAAATTTACTTACTCCTACTAATCTATAAAGAGATCTATTTACATTATTATTGTACTTATCAGACAGTTCGTCCTTTACAGTAATATATCTAGGGTATTGTCCATTATCGAGTCTATTTATAGTAGTAGTATATTCTGAATTTTTGTCCAATGCATAGCCACATAAAGCAAATGGCTTCATTAGCTATGGATCATATATTCCGGAGTCAGTAAAATTCTTTCTACCTTTTCTTTCATAATCGTACTGTGGTACAAAATCAGTATCATTCCAGTTATTTCTAAGTATGTCATCTATGATAGCGTCTCTTACACTTGATTCAAGATTTGTATTAAACTTATTTAACCAGAACTCTACGTGTCCAACAAACCCACTCTTAATCTTCCATGAGTTAGGAACATATTTAAAGAATCTGTTAAAACCAGATTTCTCGCCAGATGTTAACCATGCATAAACTACAAGATCTCTAGCAAATTCCTTTAACTCCTGATCATCTGGATAATCGAGCAATTCTTCCCACGCATCAGTTAAATCATCTTGATTAAATGATGATTCTGATATACTATGGAATGTACTAACAAACTTAGGGGCAGGATAAGTCTATCCATTAGCTCCTGTCGTTGATTCATCTTTAACCTAATCTGATTCTACAAGTGATGTAAGTAATTTGTTGTTTCTTAAATAGAACAGCTTATCATCTGGATTGTTGATTCTGCGCTTTATACCAGCAAGTCTGTCAGCTATTGTATTGTTACCAAAGAATAATCTATTAACCTCTATCTTGTTGTTATCATCTCCTGCATAAGCTCTAATAAAGAGCGATTTAATGCACTGTGAAACATTTCTATCTAACTTGTTTGCTATGTCTTCTGTCTATGAATAGTTGTTCATAAACTGACCAAGCTAACCAACCAATGAAGTGTAAGACGTAGTAGCTTCAAATACCTATCCGGAAAGAATGCTCTTCATTGCTTTCATAAATGAATTAGTCTTCTTATCGATCCAAGAATGTGTCATCATTTTCATAACGCCTTCTGGTTCAAAAGATGTATTACCTTGCTGAATATCCTTTAAGAACTAGTCGTACTTCTCTTTATATAATAGCTGTTTAGCAAGAGTATTTCCCTACTTCTTTGTATCAATCTTAGTAAGCTATACAAGTTTTGAAATATCATTTACGAATGGCTGTAAAATATTCCATGCTTTATATACCTGTACCTAGGCTCTACAGAAATCCGGATCTTTTAACATATCCTCCTTATTAGTATATTTAAGAGCGTAATTCTTAAGGTATTTATCACTATCAAACATACTATTTATTATCCTAACAGGAGAATTGTTTTTTGCAGCATTTAATATACGCTATTCCTTATCGAGCTGTTTTTGTATTCCAATCCTAGCTTCATCAGATGTAGCTTCCTACAAATTACTAGTAAGCATTCGTACTCTATCTTCGATCTAATCAATTTCATCCAAAGAATCAAGTCTCACGCTATTTATAAATCCTAATTCCCTTGTAACATCTTGACTATATAATTCGTTTCCTTTACCAAGATAGCCAGCTATGTATTGCCTAAGAGCTTTCTCAGTAGCATCCTTCTAAGCTCTATATTTACTCTTTGTCAAATCTCTACCATAGTGTCCACTAGCTGCTTCTGCAGCGAATGCCATATCCTTAATAATAGGCTGAGTGATAAACCAAACTGAGTTATCGGCCTAACCTGTTCTAACAAGGAAGTTAAGCATATTATATGTAAAGCTATTTACATTTATCTTTGATACATACGGATCCTTTACGATATCACAGTGAGCATTAATAAATGCGGACAGCCACGACATAACAGCGTTACCATTCTTATCATCACGTAAATCTATACGTTTGAATGGCGTCTGCTTAGTAAATTCAGTCTCTTTTAATTTTACTCCATAAGCCATAGTAAGAGCCTAGTTTGTTACATTAAGAGCAAATGGTGCGATACCAAGCTTACCTGTAATATAATCTCTACGTCTATCTGTCTACTCATGAAGTGTATAGAAATTGTATGGTAAAGTTTTAGTTGAACCAGCACTATCGAATTGATCGGCTATATTCTGAACAAGATCAGTATCATTATCGATAGATCTCATAGCTATCTGTATAGAATTATCATTATCCTTAAGGAGTGTCATGTAATTCTCAAGAAGCTTGTTTTGATAATACTACTTCGTGCCTTTAGGGAATTCTCTAGTTGCCTTACCGTCCTTAACGTCATATGCTAATGATGCAAGATAAAGTTTATCAATATCGAAGTCAGATCCAGTTACTTTAGTAAACTCCCTAGGGAGCATAATTGTATCTTTTACAACAGGAAGCACATCTACAAAACGTAAAGCATGTATAGATGACTGAGCCTGTGTAGGAATACGATAACCAATAGTATTAGCTTTCACATCACTTCTATTACCAATAATCTTATTATCAAACAGCCACTTTCTAGCCTAATCAAAAGACATTCCTTCCGGTATTATGTGCTCAAAATAATCTATAGATATAACAGCGTCCATACTGCCATCATTATTGATAAACTGAAGCTGCTTTCCCTCATTAAGAGTCTGCCAATTAATGATCTTTCTAGCTGCCGCAGGTAATGTATCGTACTCATCATCTGATACGATATGTCCCTCCATAGCGAATATAGATCTCTGATAGAATGCGTTTCCTGGAGTTTTAACATCTACAATTCTCTTATTAAGAGCAGATGTAAGAATACTCTCTATCCAGTGTGGATCAGATTGAGCTGCAAGTGGTACATTTAAGTGTTTGCTACCATCAGCATCGTCAACCTTAATAGTAATAGCATCAATTGTATTCTTGTTAGCATTTCTTGATGTAAGCTCATCATTTAAGAACTTGGCAAACTTTTGAATATCAAACTCTCCATCAGTAAAGAACAAGTCATCTACTTCTTTAACTCCCATATCTGAAAGCTAATTTATAGAATCCATGATATTATCAAGAATCTAAGATCCAGATATAGTTTCTCCCGTAAGAGAATCGATATAGTTTGCTCTGTCAATAATCAAACTAGCAAGTGCCACCTTAGCTGTCTGTGTACCAAGATTCATCTCAATCTTTCCATTAGGGTCAGTATTAAGCTGCTTTCTAAGATATCTAAGATCTTGTTTAAATGTAACAAATGGCTCTTCTATACCTTTACCCTGTTCAAATTTAGAGTTATGCTTGTTACCAATCTTTACAGCAGAATCAAACAAAAGCATATCTACGCCTTCATTTATCATCTTGTTGTATACTTTACCCATATCTCCCATTGCGATAGATGGGAATATAGGGAACAGCGCCATCTTGTTATAATAAGGTATAAGTAGACTACCAAGTCGTTCATCGTTTCTATGTCCAAATGCACTATACTTCTGAGCTCCAACAATAAATTCCTAAAGCTCTGTAAACGCATCTGCCTTCTATCTGAATGTGTACTAATTATTTGGATCTCTAAGCATAGCAAACAGCTATTTAGCTTTATTACTATACAACCCAAGGGATCTCAAAAGCTTTTCACACATTTTATCTGTAATGAATGCAGATCCATCAGCTACGTTTATAGGGTCTTTAGCTTTAGGATCATATATCTTTCCGGCATAAGCTTTATACTCTGCTTGATATTTCTTAGTAACTCTAGCCTTGTCATTTTCGTCAAGATATTTGTCTCTAAATTCCTCGAAATCTTTTTGTGTTTTATGTTCTACGTAAGCTATATCTGCTGCCTCTTTCTTACTTTTACCACTGCGTACTAGTTTATTGTATACAGCTTCTTTTGTATTAGCTTGCACGAACATCTTTTCGACACTATTCTGGTAAGCATCATCAATGTTGCCATCGTGCATCTTGTCAGCTTCAGAAGATACCATAAAATCATCAACCTGCGCACATGTGTACTTTGATTCAGAATCGTCCTGGAAGTCGCTTCTAGGATTAGCTCCGGTAGAAATAAGTCCTCCAAGACGCTTTAATTGGTCAGTTTGTCTATCTTCTAGCTCGTTCTCACTATACTACCATTTATAGAATGCAGGGTGACCACCAAATAGTCTTTCTACTTCTTGTACAGAAATAATAGATCTTGTAGAAATATCTGACATCATTGCTACAACTGCCACAGCATTCAGCTACTCAATAGTTTTAATGCCTTCTGTTCCAGCTAATGAATACCTAACACAATTAAACTCATTATAGCTAAGACCAACATTCTCTAATGAATAATAGTTGTTTATATCGCCTTTAATGAGCCCTAATTTTATAGCCTTCTTAACTTCTTCTTTAAACTGAATATCAAGAACTCTAGCCATAATGTTTCTCTATTGTTCTCTACTCTTATTAAAGAACTACTCATCAGCTAATTTTAAACAGTCTATACTACTCTTTTTAGGATCATTAAACTTTATTCTGTTACCATTATCATCAAGTATGGATGTAAGTGACGAGAATCTTGTACCATTAGGCTCTACCTTTACTGTTTCACCTTTACTGTTTACATACTTATTAGGCGTATGATAATTCTTTATCTTTACAGTATCATCTATAGCTGTATCACCTTCAAAGTATCCAAGCTGATGCATACACTCAATTATCGCTGCTTTTTCATCCTTTGCATAATCGATGAAAATATCAAGCACCTAATTAGATGGTCGCACTATTGTTTTACCGGTTGTATCAGTAACTATTCTAGGGAGTGCTCCAAGTAACTCTTTTCTAAGAGCTGATTTTTGATCTTTATCAGAACTAGATATAAGCTTATTTACTAACCTATAATCTATACCAGGAATCAAGAATCCATTAATAGCTTGATCCGATGCCTACAAATACATATATGTCTTCTTATCAGACATTGTAGGGAAAATCATACCTCCGCTTATAATCATAGTAACCTTAGACATGTAATCCTCTATATTTGAAACCTAGTTATAATCTGATCCGTAATCATCATTCTAGTCAGTCTTAAATCCGGCATAGTTGTTCATAAGAATCTTTGCCATCTTATTGCCTTCGTTCTAAGCGATTCTTCTAAGGACTATTGAATGCTTATTATAACAGAAGTTCTAGATTCTCTGCTTAGCTTCGTTATTAGGATTTTCGTCCTATATATCGGCAAGTATATCAGATACGGTATTATTCTCTCCCTAAGTATATGCCTTGTTGTTATTGGTTAAGAGGTTCATCATCTCGTTCTTAACCTTATTGTTCATAGACTGATACTTAGCGAGTTCATTTACAAATGAATCTTTATTATACAATGTATCAAGCTATACTTCAACCTATCCAGCATTTCCTATTACAGAATCAAGAAGATTTAAGAACTTACTCAAACTTACAAGAACTGTTTCGTTAAGCATCTATCTAAATGAATCGGCACTAAATTCTCCGTACTTATTAATAAGCATATAGTTAATAGTATCGCTATCAATCTATATACCTATCTTATTAAGTGTTATAGTAATCTTATCTATAACTTCAGACAACTGTGCAGGGCTTGTAATATCATATGTATTATTACCTATCTTTACGTCGTTTCCAGCATTTGCCTAAGTCCATATTGATTTAATCCAATTTGATGTACGTTTAAATATATCGTTTCCAGGAGCATTGTATACTACACCGCTCTTGTCTCTATTGAACAATATTCTACCTTCCTGGTCTTTCATAGTAGATACAACACCGGTAACACCATTAGCCAATCTCTTTGACCAGTCCTGCGAGAACTTAAGTGTATCTCTATCAACTGACAAGTTTGACATTCTTATACTTACGTTGCCATCTTTGTCTGTAGAAGATCTAGTCATCATAAAGTTGTACTTCTGTCCTACTAATGCCTAGAATACCTACGTAACAATAGCCTCTGCATTATAATTTATTCCTTCTCCGGTAGTCTTATCATAATCTATATACTAAGCCTAAAAATATTCATCAAATACAGAATACACATAGAAGAACATAGGATCTTGTGAAGCTAGTCTAGCCATCTCGTCATGAAGTTCTTGCGATGTCTTTACATTATGAAGTTGTTCGAACATTTTGCTAAATACTTCAGTCTAAGGCATAAATCTAGGATCGCCAAATAAACTATGAGATCTATCAACAACTACTCCATCTTCATGGTTACTTGCATTTGACCATACTACATAAGGGATTGTTCCAAAAAAGAATTTAGCTTTCTAAGATATGCTCTAAAGTTTACTCATTTCGTAAGATTCTTTACCTACGTAATCCATGTAAGCTCCAGCAGATCCAGCTTCAAGCTATTCCTGCATATCTTCATCATTAGTATTCTTAACAACACCCTCCTTGCTTATGTTAGCAATCTTAGCGTATACCCTATCGGCTATAACAGCAAAATTTGGATAGTATGTCTTCCATTCTACATATTTTCCGTTTTTGTCTTTTACGAATTCGTTTTTACCTTGCTAGAAGATCTCCTAAAACGCTTTAGCCTAAGCTTCTGGTACAGTGACATTTGGATTTTCTCCCATAAGCTATTTCATCATATCTTCGCCTATAAGCTTCTTGATATTTGTACCAGTAATTGTAAGTTGGCCAATATTATCTCCAACAGCATTAACTCTTCCTTCTTCGAGAGCCTTTTTTACTATATAGAAAGCTATTGTTTCAACACAATCGTTAAGCTGCTCATTGTTCAAAATGTTCTTAAAACTATGTTTCATTCCAGTTTTCTGGTTATAAACATCATAGTTAAGAGATTCTCCGAACTTAGCTTTAAATCGTTCAAGATTTTCTTTACGTATTTTACTTCCAGCTTTTGTTTTATACCAACCTGTAGCCATTATCGCGGACAACAGAGTAAGTCTTATGCTTCCAAGATTCCTTGCAAATTGTACGCCAGCTTTAATTTTCTAGAAAAGAGCTACTACTTTATTGTTCGAGAATTCATTGTCGTCATAGTTGTTTTGAGCATCCATATACAGATTTGCCAATCCTTCTGCAATCTCAGTATCAGACATATTGTCATTACCCTCTCTATTCTTATACCAATCGTATATCTTCTATCTTTCAGAAGGTCTTAACAGTAACTCTAATACTCTATGGAATGCTTCATGATACTATACACCATCTACTACTCTGTTACCAATGTAAACCATATCGGACATACATTTTCCGGCAACAGCCATATCTGTAGGCATATCGTCATTTAACTGTTTTCCTATCTCATAGTTACCTTCGCCTATAACACGCTTTAAATACGCGTCCATTTGCTCTTTATCACCATCTGTTATATCTCTAAGCTTATTAGGCTAAACCTCTAATCTAAGGCCTTTAGATCTAGATTGATTTAAAAGATTGTCGAGAGATTTTAATCTAGGCATTGAGATTGATTCTTTTTTTCGCTGCTCTGTGATTATATTGTCTATACGATCGTCCTGTTTTGTATTAGGAACCAAATATGGGCCTCTAAAATAAGTGGCAGTATAGTTCTAGCCGACAACAGATGTCTAAGTGTACTGGTGACGCATAAGATAGCCAGCATATGTGCTCTTTCTTCTTTCATTACCATCCTAATCAAAGAAATCGTCTCTACTAAACTCTAAGCCATTTGGGGCAACAAATGTATCAGTGTTAGGATTATCTTCGAAGTAATGCTTTACGTTGTTTATAACAGAGTTATTAGTAAAGTTAAGCTATTGGCTAAGCATAGTCTTTTCGAAGGCAACGCCGACAGATCTTAAATCTGTTCTAAGTCTCTCTAAGTCATGCTCGCTTGTAAGATCATATGATTCTCCTGTTCCTTCTACATGTTTACCATTGTCGTCGTACTGAGGTAATCCTATGATAATCTATTTGTTTGAAGAGAATGTTATGGTTCTAGTCTGATTAGTTTTGTAGTTAGGCTGGTTGTTTTCATTAACGTGTACAAGCATCTTAATAAGATCGAGTGTGTTGTATCCGTTATAATTAACCTATCCCTAAGCGTAGGCTCTTAATAAGTCTACAAGAGAATCAGCTTGGTTCTGAGATAGCTTAGACTGATACAGTATAACTGGAATTGTAGTCTAATTACCTTTCTTCTCATCGAAGTTTGTATGCCATAAATATACAGTAGAACCTACAGATGTATTCTATGTTCCAACCCTAGCGCTATTTAAAGTATGTATAGGACTATTTAAGCCATCAAGACTCATTACATTCATCTGGCCTTTCTTATCCTATTTTACTATACCGATCTACTTACTCTTAAGGTCAATAGAATATGTGTCATCAAGACTCATTATGTTACCAACAACGGAATGCAAGCCCTCTACTGTTTGAGAATTTTCATCATAGCCAACAAATGCAGGATCATAAATAAGTGATCCATTTGTTCTTGTAGGTATAACTCTTAATGAGTAGTTCTTATGCTTCTAGCAGAACTTCCACAAATTAACGAGATGCTGCTGGTATCCCATTCTACTTTCGTCACCACCTTCATATATATGCAATTCTATAGACTGTCCTTTATATGTAATCCTCAAGTAAGGTCTATTACTATACTCTGTTGCATTTCTGAATATGATTTCGAACTTACCATTGGTAATAAAGTCTGGTTGATTACTCCACTCAACGTAGGTTTTATTCTCCTGCATGGCTTTTACTCCAGGCCTATGCAATGTTGTTCCAACACCCTGACCAGAGATGTAGTTATTACCACCAGATTCGTACCATAAGAACTCCTGTTTATTAAGCTCTTCTGCTTCTCTAATTATAGAAGCGTCTGTATCCATGTATGAATCATCAAGCTGCTTTCCATACTTATTAGCAAAACCACGTATAAGTAATCTACCTCTATTAATATTGTCCTAAAGAACAACGTTCATAGGGTTTGGGTTCTATTCAATGTAATCTTGAGCATTATTAAGAAGTGTTCCGAAGTAATTCTTAAGCAATCTCCAGTACCAATCAGATTCAACTTCTCCAAGATTCTGCTGGAACTTATTTCCGTACAATCTTATGTAATCAGTTATCTTCTGATTATAATCAAGCGTAAGATTATCGCTTCCATTTGTAATAGTGTTTCTACTATCTCTTGGAAGTATTACATTGTCTTTCGCGTACTTAGTAAACCACCAATCAAGTATCTCTTCACTAGCGTCTCCCCATATAGATTTGTTATTATTAAACTTCATAATAACATTATCTATAAGATCTCTCTCCTAAGAGACATTTACAGCCTAAGCCTCATTGTCCTACAACAGATTATCAAGAGCTATTTCTGCTCTCATTAACTGTATAGACAAATCGTTTATAGCGTCTCTTTCTGGCTGCGTAGTAGGCTTTACGTCAGCTATTGTACTAGCTATTGCATCAAGTGTATTACAAGCGTCTTCAAGCTCAAGAACTAACTGTGCTACAGTCTTTGGAAGTTCATTATAATCTGTTACGAGCGGATCTTGTGGAATATCCTTCTAATTATTCAGATTGTTTAACTAATCAGTAAGATCGCTATATACCTAATTTGTATTCTGTATTATGTTACCAAGCTGCTTGATAGCATCTTTTAACTAATCTTCAGTTGTAAGTTTGTCTACATCCAGTATATACTGCGATATACTAGTCTTATCAAATGGAGTTAATGACTGGTCTGCAATCTTTTGTATAGCTAACTCGATGTTATCTATATTAGATAAATTCTGCTTTACCTACTATACTAACTTGTTTACATTTTGTCTAAGCTACTCTGTCTAATCTGGTTTGTCGTTTTTAAGATAATCCTAAACTCTACCAAATTTAAGAAGAGCCTCAGCTGAATCAAGGTTTTCTGCAATCACCTTAGCACGTTTTACAGAATCTGTATACGCCATCTTGAGATCATCACTCAAAATTTGGAGAACAGAATCATCTATTGACAATGTTTTTACATCATCAAGAAACGCCTTGAATGAATAATACCCCTACTGAGTACCATAAGCAACAAGCTTAGCAAAAGTTGTTAAAATTTTTGGATCTACTCCAGAATACATCTATCCGGATCTAGCCCACTCCTTAATAGCAGCTTTCATCTTAGACTTAAGAAGTCGTTTCTTAGCCTCTATTTTAGCTCTTCTTTCATTTCTTTCTTGTCTTTGTTCAGAAAGATTATTAAGTTTTTCAAAGGAATCTGCTAATTCGTCTTCCGGTTTAGATTGCTCTATAATTGCTCTATTAGGTTCTAATCCTGCATTAAGAAGCTAATCATTGATATAGTCTTCAATTATCCTAGCATTATCTTCGTTTCTGGTAATAATATTCTTGTATCTCTTAGAAGATTGTAACCATCTATTTATTTTATCGTAGCTTCTACCTCTAAGGATCATATCGTCAATCTTACCCTTGAGTTTTCCTACAGAACCGAGCTTATCTTCTTTTATCTTGAGTTCAAGATCATCATGAACATAAGGTCTATCGGTGTTCTCGAAAGTATTATTTTCTACAGAATAATTGTTTTCTGGAGTATATATCTTGTTCTCCTACTTTGTAAGAGACTCTACATGAGACTATGTATCTTTGTGCTCTGTATCTATTTCTCCGGTAGACGTATTATCCTGGTTCCACTTTTGTCCATAAGGGTCATTGATGGCGTCTGCTAATGCCCAATCTATTGCCTTATTTCGCTCTGTGGTAGCCATGACGTCGTCTATAAACTTACTGAATTTGGTATTACCATTTCCTTCGGCCTTCAGACCATCAGAGAACATCTTCTATCTATCTGCTATAAGCTTTGCGTCTGCGTTAAGAAGGGCTCTTACTCTTGTATTCTCCTCTATGTCGTCAGAGAATTCTTCAAGAGCTCCCATGGCATCAAGCTTATCCATTACTTGTGCATCGTTAAGACCCTCAAGATTGATGCCAGACAGTTCAGACAGTCTCTAAGAAATAATCTTTATATCGCTATCTATAGACTTATGTATTTTAGCAGCATCTTCTCTTATGGTATGCAATCCAAACTTATCTCTAAGCATATTGAAGAACCCATCAGAGGTCTTACAGTCAGCTCTAAGTTTAAGTAAGCCTCTAAGCTATCCTACAAGTATAGTTCTTTGACGAAGGTCTTCAACGTTGCTTATTCCAGTAGGACCTGTCATCCTATTTAGCTTATCCTATTCAGCTTGCGCTGATATCAAATCTACTTCCTAGCCTAATTCCTCAAGAGACTAAGCGTTCTATTCGGCTTCTTGTCTAGCTTTGTCAGCTCTCTGCTAAGCAAGGCTCTCTATAGATGATCCACTCTATCTTCTTCTTAATTCCTCATCAATAGCTTGATTAAGCTGTACTGAATGTACGATCTAATTATATTCATCTATAGCCTTTTGTCTCTAATCTCTATTCTCATCAGAATTCTAACCAGTCTGATATACTGATGCTACAGCTGCAGCGTATTTATCTGTACCATATTGTATGCCATGTTTCTCCATTATAGCCTTGGTAGTAGGGCTTAATGTCATTCTCATTATGTCCTATGCAGCTTTTATTGAGGCGTCCCACTCATCACTTGAATAAGTGTGCTCCTTTCTTCTAGCATCCTCCTATTTAAGCTATTGCATAGTGTTTAAGATCTACTCCATATTAGATCTACCCTTCATGGCTTCTTTCGCAAACAACTGTCCCTAAGCTCGCTCGTTCTACATCATTACACGATTAGTAATACCAGCATTAAGTATTGCCTAGTCTGCAGATATTTGGCGTACAAGTCCAGGAATTTCTGATGCTGCTCTCATCGCAACGGTGTGACCACCTCCAAGAGCAAATCCTCCTTTATAATTCTACCAGAACTCTTCGTTGTCAAGAAGATCACTATCTCCGACTCCTAATTCGGCTAATATGGCGGCCTGTGTTCTTGAACCTGCGCTATATTCATTTGCAAACAAACTACCTAAGCTAGGAAGCTCTCCAAGGCCCATCTGCTACCTTTTAGCCTGCTCTGCATTAACATACTGTCTGGCTTCTTCTGCGGCCTCAGAGGCTGAAGAAACAGCCCAAACCTTGCCCATTTTTAAACCGTATGCAGAAAGCCTTCTTGCTGTCAATGGTATCTTATCCAGGATGTCTTGATAGTACTATCCAGCTCTATGTGTAGCTAATCTAATAAATGCCTAGCCTCTAGTTGGTAAGGCTTTTTTAGCCTAATCTAACACAGCTTTTCCAATACCGGTCATAGTACCATATACATACTAACCGGTCATACCATGTCCAAATACTGTAGCAGTCTATTCTCCTAATCCAAATCCGCCTCTAAAACTATCTGTGAACTCCTTTCTGAGAGTTGCGTACCTACTACCGTTTACAGCGTCTTTAGCGGCTTCTGCGGCAGCATTAGTAGCTGCTCCTTCAACTGTATGTTCTATCGCGCCTGTAGCAGAATTAGCCGTACGCTTAATAGCTTTACTAGCAATCCAATTTACGGTTCCTTTTCCTGCTTTGTACAACTCTCTTCCGAACATGCCAACCTACAAACCCTTCTGTACCATAAGGTCTGATCCTGTTGTTATATTATCTTTCTGGAAAAGAGCGTTGCTTCCAGCAAGAGCCCTAAGCTCAGCCTTTCTGTATTCCGGATGATTAGAAGTTATAATGCCTGCCAATGCGCTACGAAGTATCTCATCATCGCTTTCTGTATCTGGGTTCATATTAAGTTTAGGATATACCTATTTAGCCTTTTCTCTCAAGTCTTTTATTATATCCTAATACTGTTTCTTGCCACCAGACATTAAGTTTGATTTAAGCTTATCAACGTTAGCATCACTAACTTCACCTCTATTCTCAAACTTCATGTTCTCTATATCGAGACCTGTAGCAGTAGTCACCACCTATGAGCCGACATTTAACAAGGCCTGTCCTTTTGGTCCTAAGAATGCACCACCAATAGCGGCTCCTGTATTCAATGCCATAGCTATTCTTCCAGCTGTAGAAGCATTAGAAGCAGCTATTTGAGACGGCATTTCATACTGCCAGTACTCCGGAGAGAATACACTAGCATTAGCATATCTCTGCTTTTTCTTATTGTAATCGTCGCTAATTGGGAACCACTTTTCATCAGCCTGCCTATATCTTACATGCTTTTCGTAATCCTCTTGAGCTCCCTTTATTTCTGCATTAAGCTGAGTCTAGAAATCTGTATAGTCATCAATCTGTGCTCTAAGAGAATCCTTCAGAGGTAAGCCCTAGAATCTCTTTCTATTATTATCTATATTCTTATCGTATATATACTAGTGTGCAGCCTAAGAGAACTTTTCTTTATCATTCATCTTAAGTGTTTTGTAATCCTAGTTATTATGTACACCATAAGCATTGGATGTATTGAGATAAGCTCCAGCCTTACCTAATACATCTAAAAGAAATCCGCCTGCACCAGCCAATCCCTCTTTGACTGAGTTCCACACATTATCCATGTCGTGCTGAGCTCGGAGCTGTTCAGCTCTCTACTCATACACTTCACCATTGTTTATTTGTTTATCAAGCTATTTAATCTGACTATTTATTCTAATAACGTTCTATTTATCTCTGTTTGATAAGTTGGCTCTATTATTAGAGTAGTCTTGTAATTGCTGCTAAAGTTGTAATCTCTACAACTTTAACTCTTTATTTTTCTTAGCCAAATCAACTGTTGCTGAAGTTTCCTTGTTCAGCATTACTTTACCAGAAGCGTTGCTTGCTCTTACCTAATCAGTAGATCTGAATATATCTCCAAGCATTTCCTTGCCTATCGCCGTAAAATCAAATCCAGGATTCTAAGGCCTAAACAATGGGCGCTCCATAGCAAGCTCATCATTCACCTCCTTAGCCTTTTTTAATTTGTTGTACGTATCAGATAGATTTCTAGTTTCACGCTCCTCCCTGTTAAGCGATTTGGATACATTTACATAATCTTTGTATCCTTTATTTACAACTCGTTGAACAGGAGATGTACTCTGATATCTAGCTAAGTTGCTTCTAAATTTATTTGTAACCCTACTGTACGGCGTGCTGTTATCACGTCTTATATACCCGATAGGATCATAAGTACTGCCTTCGGATCCCCATGGGATTATACTAGGACTTACGTTCCTTGTTCTGTTTGCCATAATTATTATTTATAATACTGATTGTAACTCTTGTTTATATTTGTCCATTTTGAAGAATGGGTAGAAGTATCGTAACTATCTATTGTTACATTTCCACCATTATCATACCATTCTGTTCCAGGTATAACATTTCCTCTATTTACAACCTTCTTTGTAATCTTTCCATTCTTATTTTTCTGTGTAGTATAGCTCTTCTTTGTGAAAGATACATCTCCTGCAGGTAATTCTTGATAAGCTGAATAATGACCTCTTTGTTTCTTCAGAGATTTAATTAATGCCTTTCCTTCATCGGTATATTTAACTTCTTTACCTGTAGTTATATTCGTCCACTTACCATCTACAATTTTATATTTATTGCCACTACTATCTCTAGATGTACCATCAGTTGTATATACTGTAACCTTCTGATACAAGTGCATTCTTCCATCTCTTCCAACAATGGCTATACCGTTTCTAGAGGACTCATCAGGTGTTACTCCAAGAATATTATTCTTCTTATACAACTTATCCGTATAGGTTCTATATACGTTCTTTCCAGTTTTAACAGAAGAAGCCTTGGTTCTAAGCTCTCCTTCGGTGAGTATCTTTCCTTTAATTTCGTTAGCATTGTATGCGTATCCGAATGTAGGATTAAGTTTACTTTTCTGTACACCAGTCCAAGCAGAATATCCTCCTCTAGGTAAATCGAATGAAACATCGTTTATGTTAAAGCTCTTATTAGAGAGTGCCTTTCCTTGCGCTCTAGACAAATATCCTAAGTTATTACCATAATTCTTTTCTCCAAAAGTATGTGTAGCAAAATAATTCTACAGAGTAGATGAAGCTTGGGTCATAACATCTGCAACAAGATTGTAATCATACTTACTGCCTTTTCCATTTCCTTTAGCTGCCTATTTAGCAATTTCATTCGCATTCTTTTGCTAAAGCTCTTCCATATCCCATTCGTGTTTCTGTTTTGCCATTTCTCTCTGGAATGCTCTCTGTTTAGCAGCTTCATTAGCCTGGAATTCCTGGTCATTAAGATGAACTTTTACCTGATCAGCTCGTCTATCTACCTAAGTATATTCTCTATTACGATTAATAATATCAGCCTTAAGAGCGTCTATATCACCTCCATACATGTTGAGATAGTATCTACCAAGGTCAGATTTTGTCATATCCTTTATATTCGCATCAAGAATCTGCTGCATCTTCTTAGGTGACTTTGAATACACTTGATATAATCCTCCAGCTTGTTTTGTTAACTCTGGATCATATTCCAGCTCCATATTGTCAAATAAATTGCTAGTCCAATCTTTTAAGCTAGAGTATTTAGAAGGAGCTTCTCTTGTCCACATTCCGTCTTTAGATGGATCCCATGTTTCAAGAGTCTTGCCTCCAAGTGCAAACTTCTCAAAGTCTGGATCATATGTACCATTACGCATAGCTTCTGCTCTATACTTCTAATAAGTCTTCATTGACTCATTCTAAGCTTTAAGGTTAGCTATTTCAGCGTATGGTCTTTCTCTAATAATCTTTGCTATATATGCTCTTCCTTCTGCTGATCTAAGAGGATCTATTCCATTCTAATAAAGGTAATCTAGTCCTTTATTGACGGCTCCTCTTGTAATATCGTAAAACTCTTTATTTACATTAGCATTAGGCCCATATAACTCACCGAATTCCTTAGCGAATTCTTTCTATTCTTGTACAGCCTAATTGTATTGTTCTCTTGCAGCACTGATGTACTATGACATCATATTACTGTCCAGTAGGTCGATTATAGGCACCGCTACTGGTTCGTCATACATTCCTATCATAATTAAATACCTGTATAAAAATTGGTTCTGTTCCTTTTATTCATATAAAATCCAGGTAGTCTATCATCTGGTCTCGCTCCATATAAAAACCATAACGGGTTTTGTATAACATCTTGCATTCCGTATTTATAAGATCTTAAATATCTCTATTCTCCTGGATGCAAAACTATACTATTAAATCTAGCCCTTTGTTCGTCTGTGAGCTATCTGCTATCATCTGGCACAAAATCATTATGGTGCATAATCGTGTTACCAGTAGACTAGAATGGAATTGAAGTAGGAGTCTGACTATAGACAACTTGTTTCCCGGTATTAAGTATTGGGTCGTATTTTGTATTCTGACGTGTAATGTTTGGAGATCCAATAAACGGAGAATATTGACTAGGTGTCCAACCTGGAGCTATATTTCTATAATTAATAGAAGGCGATCCAGATACATTGCTTGCTTTATTTGCAGATCCACTTGCTGCTGTGACTTTTGTACCATCTAATCCTATGCCATATATCGTTTTTAATGCTTCTTTTTTGTTGTCTACATCCTGCTGATATATATCAAGTATATCTCCATACTGCTTATTTTTAATGCGCTGTGATAACCATTTCTGACCAATAAGACCAAGATTAGACAAGTGTGTTTCAATACCCTTAGTCTTAGCACCGTGTGCTCTATTGTAAGCCTCCCATCCATATTGGTTAGACTGCTGCAATCTCTATGCATCGCTATCACCAAGTATAGCAGCCATCTCAGCATAAGCATTTCTGTATGCAGCATTCTTTTCCTGCACGTTCATGAGTGCATCTGCAACGTTTCTCTAATTGCCTAAAGCCAAGGCTACTCTATTAGCCTATCTTTGACCACCTGTGTAACCTCCAGAATTAGCAAGCTAATAAGCAGCCTGTCTATCTTGTGCATATAACTTTTCGAGAATAGGATTAGCTGATACTCTATTACCAGCCATAGTCTATAAAGCTATTGGTGCATATCTATTAGCTGCGTATATATTTGGCATTACAGGGTTTTCTCTACGCCAATGATTAAGCATCTATGTTTCGAGCAGAGCAGGAAACGCGTAGCCTAAATCAAGCGTAGAATTAGACACCTTACCCTTGCCAGATTTAGTCCAACTAGAAATTGTCTACTTTGTTTTGTCCCATAAGCTTTTACCGTTATCAAACCTATCTTTTCCACAATTATGCTTAATCTAGGCAGCGTAATCTTCGATCTAATGCTATCTCTCTTGTCTATCTGTAATATTCTTCATAGCCTACAAAATAGGAGCTTTAGCGCGATCCAACTGATTCTTCTAAAGTTCCATCGTCTATTTTGATAAAGAGCTAAGTTCGGATTTCTTTCCAGCTCTTTTCTCAATGTTGTTATACATCTAAAGTTTTGCTGTTAATGGGGCTACTTGATCAGAAAACTTCATACCGTTGCTCCAGTCTACATCATTACCAGCTATAACATTATTATCGTTTACACTAACAGAGCTAGGCTAATTATCAACTCCAACCTTTCCTTTGGTTACAAGAGTTCCTGTGCCATTAGTATAATCTATAATGGACTCCCCTTTGCCAACTAAACTATTTACAGGACCACTCTAATATCCATTAGGTGTCCATACTTTATTTCCTTTTAACATATCTTGGTTTTATTAAATCTTTTCCTCGGTTGGCGTATAATACATCATCATACGTGTTACCATTATCTAAATAATATTGCTATGTAAGGCCTTCTGTTGCAGCTGATGATTGATTAACCTGATTAATAAGATTAACCTACTGTTGCGCATTAAATATCTTTCTACGCTATCTTTTTCTAGCTTTTTTGCTTCCAAACAAGCCTCCGAATAATCCAGTAATAGCTCCAACTGCTCCACCTATAAGCGTACCAACACCGGGTACAACAGATCCTATAGCAGCTCCTGCAGCGGCTCCAGATCCAACCATTCCTAATGTTGCGTCTCTATTAGACTTGGATATATCGCTCATTGCTTTTTGCTTATTAATATCATTCTGCGCTTGATAGTTTACGCCGAATGCCTAATCTGTTCTTTGTCCAGAATAAGCCATAAGCTCATCTGTTCCCTTTACTGCGTCCTGCATGGAGTTATATCCTTGTATCATTCCTATTGTGCCATTAACAGCTCCTGTTACTGCGCCAGCGCTTATTCCTCCACCAGCTGCCTAAACTCCGCCTTTTGGATTCCATTTTGAAAATGGTTTTTGTCCAATATTAAATGACGCGCTAGAACTTCCTGCTCCAGCTATAGCTGATCCAGTAGGAGCGTTACCTCCGATCATGTTTGTAAGATCATTGGCTTGATTCTGTTGTCCAAAACCAACTTTCGAATCTATTCCACCATTGAATTTTGGCATATTATTTATCTTCTTTCTCTACTTTAGCTCCATGACTATCTGTATTTTGTTATTATATATTGTATTGCCATAGCTGGATTTGGTTTAATATCTTCTATACTGCAAATCATGACCTTGCCTCTAGCTCTATTGCCAAATAATCCATCAGCCCTAGGTATGGCAAATCTATGATTATTTTCCCTAAGTGTTATCTGTTCTTCTAGGTTGGATTCTATCTTCTAAGATTCAGTCTACCATATGTATTTATGATTCTTTGAGAAGTAATCATCATCGTCACGTATCGTATCCTATAACTATAGATTTTCGTATGTAACAATCTCTTGATTATCAAACACCTTTGTAACGAGTGGCTATTGAGCAGCAATGTATTTAACATAGCTTGAAAGCAACTTCTAAGTTGTTGATTTAGGTGATCCATCAAGGTAGTCATACTAATATATACATACAGTATTATTTTTCTTTATAAGATATTCTCCATTAAAGAACTATATAGCTCCATCGAATGGTATTGTTAATGTAGATGTAAACTTGCCAAGCATTTCATTATACACAATCTACATGCCATCACTTAAGACATTAAATACAACTTCATTATATCTATTATTGTAGAATACCTTAAAGTTGTCGTCCTTTTTATATTTGTTTAGTATATTCTATACTTTACCTTGTTTTGAAAGCTATGTTACACTCTAACCATCAAATAAGCAGATTACATTATTATGGCTATCAAACCAATACATGCCGCCTGTAGTGCATACTGCACAGAATTGCTGTTTATGCATTCCATAAGTATTACTATAATAGTCGTATCTATCAAGCACTCCTCCTGTTCCGAGCACTATGTTTTGTCCAGAATTATCTGTAGCAACACTACGGTCATTTACGCTAAGCACACCAAATGATTGCTCCTGGAAAAATGTAAGAACATTCTTAAATGTACATATATCAGTTATAGGACCATACTCCTAATCAACATCTATAAAGTTTGAGCTTCTAAATTTGCACCAACTATCTATAATTTCATCATTCTGTTTTAAATCAGAATAATATACTCTCGTATCTATGGTTTTATTATAATCTTGTGGATTAAGATCATCGTACGCAGCAAGTGGGATACTTGTATTCTATACACTATAGACAGAGTTGTAAACGTATTCAGGCTCTTTCTGTACGTAAGCTTCTGTTATTTCGCACGGTTCAGCCTGTATAAAAGATGCATAATTGTCTCTTGCGTTAAAGCTAAATGTCCATCCGTGTTGGAATTTGCACCATATGTTTGACTCTGTTGGTATAGAATATGTTATCATATGAGTATTAGGGAATGCCAGTGTTTTTTGTTTATATGCTCCATACACTTTATGCATAGATGTATACTCAAATGTCTCTACATGGCAATCTCCGTCAAATACTGTATTCCATTTATTTTTAGACTCGAAGTAATTACCGTCTCCGTAATATATATTCGTAAGTCTATTTGTAAACGAATACCCACCATAAGGGGTTATTTGCTATCTAAGGTTAGTTAGATATGTTCCAAGCAGAGTTGGCCTAACTATCGTAAGTGTAAAACCAATTTCTCCGGGCTCTGTCTAAGGATCCTCCTATTTTAAACTGTCGTAATAATTACCATTCTCAGGATAATAATAAGAAATTGCACCAGCAGTACCCTTTTCTTTATACCAGCAACTCAACAGTAAACATTTTCCGCCTGTTCCAAAACATACACTCTTATCGCCGTGTTTACCAGTTCCGTCATTTTTAAAGCCGCCATTATAATTGCCAAATGATGTGAATATATTACTATTGGTGTCATTACAAATACCACCTGTAATCATATTTGTAAATAGCGCCCCTCCAGCAGAAATTGCATAATTTGGATAAGCTTTCGACGAAGCTTGCTCATCACCTTCTTTATTAAAATTTCTTTTGAACGCCTAATCCCATTTTATTTGGTCAACTAACTAAAAGTCCTATATATAATTTTTGTTCTAAAGTGCACCAAAATTATCAAACCAATCGCCAAGAGAAGTGGTATCGCCAATAAATTCGTATGGCGGAGTACTCTATTCATACAATTTTATATAAGCAAAAGCTTTTTGTATTATAAATTTGCCAGATTTTTCCTTTCTTTCATTAGCAGACTAGTCGTCATCCTTATACATCCTATCAAAATTTAAAATACAATCTTTTATTAATGCATACGAATACGGCCTATCATATCCTAGTCCGCCAACTGTAGCCACAAAATACTGTAAAGGATTAATAAAATTAGGTCCTTTATTTTTATGTGCCTAAGGATTAATTTTATAGAAATAACTAGGATTATACGGAGCATCTAAATAACATATTGTACTATTTTTTGAAACACATGTAACAGTTGTGTTATTAACATAAAAGTCTCCTCTTGCGTCACCATTATCATCTGGACCAGTAAACAACTCGACAGCACAGTTTGAAATACATGGTATTATAAATTTAAAATTTTTCCTTTTATTAAAACCAATTAATGGTCCATAATCATACCATGCTTCATTATCACCATTCCCAACAAAGTCGTACTAGTCGTCCTTAAATTTATAGTCACCCCTTGCTCCAAATAAAAAAGACTATTTTTGTAAATAATATTTTTTGTCTTTTACAAATTGCTTAAACGATTCTGGCTGATAACAAATTTCCTTTGAAACAAATTGCAATAATTTGTCATTATCTATGTTTGTCATACATTGGGATTCGAGCTTATTTCCATTGCCAACAAGCTAATTATGTACATAGTAGCCTTCTATAAACTTATTTGTTGTTAAGAATCCAGTTGGACAAAACATATGGTACTTTGTTACCTGGTAATCATCATTATTTCCTTCGTACGCTTTACTATATGCATTAGACACAGGAGAACTAAGTACACCCTGTGATATTGTAGCAATATCAGATTCGTGTCTAGCACATCTAACTATCTGATAGCCAGTACAGCCTTCTGGTAAACTTTTTACCATAAACTGTATTCCTAGATTTCTGATAACAAGTTCGTAACGTTTACCGTTAACGATAGTATTTGATGACATCAGCTAAAAACCATCTTCTGTAGAGTTTGGAGTTCTTATATCGGCAATCCACTTAACTGGAGAAGCCTAGCAATATTTATCATACAAAACAATTCCATAACGATAAATCTCATTTCGTCTAAGTGACTTTATCAACCATGTGTTTTTATTTATTCCTGGATCAAATTCTGCTTTCTTTATTATAGATGGTTTAAAATCTTTATCTATGTAGAAAACATTGTTCTGCTATATATTTCCTTTTTGAGAATAATTATATAACGTTCCTATCTTTCTTGTATTATTTTCTTTTACACAAGAATCTTCTACCTAAGAAGAAATAACAAATCTCCATTCTATATTTTTACCAGATCCTCCGACCCATTGATATTTTGAATCGAACACAAAATTAGCAGAATACAATGAAGCTTCTTTATTTATGTTGTTATAAGTACCATCATAACAATCGTGATCAAATGGAGGAACGGCAACAGAGTCGTCTTCTATTTTGTGTTCGTGCGCATCTATTTTAAATGCATTATTACCATTAACATCTGTTACGGTGCTGATTTTTTCGTAATTAAATCTAAACGCTCTTGCGTCCCATTTGTCGAAATCCTTAATAGTTGTCTGTATTGTCTTTGTGTTTGCAGCAAACAGGAATCCATCTTTAGATGCCAATGAATTAGGTATTATTCTAACACCCTGTAATGAATTTAATTCTTCAACACTGATATTCTCTATTGGATCATTACCAACATCATTTATAATTAACTCTGTAGAATCTTGTTTATTAAAGTTTACTTTAGCATCATATATCACAGATACTATTGGCATCTATCCGTTTTGCGTATACTGTACCCTAAATACTTTAATGTAATCAAGGTGCCAATAATTGCGAGGAATTTGTATAGATATCTTTACTCCGCAATTCGATATAGCACCCTGTTTACCACCGCACTTTACGTATTTGTTATCAAAATCATAATTACCGATTGGTATTTGCTAACATTGTATAGATGCACCTGTATGTATTCCGTATCTGTTATATAACTGATAACAATAACTCACAACACCAAATTCTATCTTTCCTGGTACATATTCTTCAAATACTGGTGGCTTGCAAACAGCTTCTGGATAAGATAAGCATTTATCAAGTTCTTTATATAAAAAATCATTGCTTATATTAAAAACCATTATTGGGTGTATCGAATCGGCCAAGTATAGCTTAATATTGTTTTCGCTCTCATAATTAAGCTAAATATCGAATGTATCTGGATACTTTTCTCCTTTATTTAATGGCAATAATGGAGCATCTACAACAAGGCTACTCTTCTATATGTCATTGAAGTCCTAATCATGGACTGTTCCGCCTATTGCATTTTTAAAACTATAGACCTTAAGTTTGTTTTCATTTTCATCAATGCAAACAACTACTCCATAATCTCTTATTGAACCAGTAGCAACAACTTTATTACCCTCACCAGCAAATGATCCAGCTAGCTTTACGCCCTATACTGGCATTAGTGATCCATGTCTATTGTCTCTACATTCTCCACCTCTATATGACGATATCTTTATATTTCTAGCATCAATATACTAGTTTGTAGCAACAACAGAAAGATCATCATCACTATTCAATCCTCCTGCGAAACTATTAATTTGTGGTTCAGTATTAGTACCCATAGCAATAATCATTAAAGTTTAACTATTTCTTTCCGGTGTTATTGAAGAAGTTTTCATCATCGTCCCACTCTGGTATAAGTTTAGTCCACTCGTTCTTAATGGCAAGCATCTCACTTTCATTTGGCATCATTGCTTCAGCGTAAGCTTGATTCCTATAGAAATTCCACTGCTGCTATATGTAGAAGTATGTGTTCTAATTATATCTAGCTTTTCCTCCAAGAGATCCTCTAAGGAATTTTGGAAAGCTTAACTTCATCATTACATACCAGTATATAGCTTCCTAATATGAAGCTAAGTCTGGAATAAGTGGATAGCCCCTTTCGTCTGTAGCTATTGCCTTATATGACAATTTAACAAAACCATTATCTTTATTAAAGACTATCCAACCTGGTTTAATCCAGTATGTGGGAACATCTATCTTATGATCCCTAATAGCATCCATCAGAGCAGTACTACCATTGATGCCAAGAAGCTACGATCTATGTGTAGCCAGCATTACTCCAGCAGGCTGTTCTGGATGATAGTGGTGCATATGTTTTGTATTAGCTTTAGACTTAAATGAACTTTCATCCTTTAGTGCCTACACCCAATTTGTTCCATTGTTTGAATAGGCTACAGTCGTCAACGATTCTAAGTCTTCTGGTATCGGAACTTGATGTTCGTGTATTTCAAATATTGGAACGCAATCTTCACCAGACTCCTTCTATACATACTATACAGGTGCACCAATTTTCTCAACAGCTTCAAAGATCCATTCTCGTATATCTGTAATACGTATGTTCTTTTCTTGCATGTTTGAGTCAGCCATAATTTTAGCTATAACTGACTCACATTTTGTATACTTGTATATCATCTATATTTATATAATCTTGTTTATTAAATATAAGTTGAGCAAGGTGCCTTTTGTTTTCCCTAACCATACATAGCTGGTATTTATATCTATCAGAAAACATCCTGGGTATTTTTGACCAATATAATCTATACTTATATCCATTGGAGTGCTCGTTTAAATGATAAACCCTTTTGCCTACTTCTTTAGTTGATTTGTAATCTGTAGACAATGACTAACTAGAGTAGCTCTTTGGTTTATATTTTACTATGCATATAGTGCCTAGCCCATAAGGCATTTTAAAGGGCTGTGAGCGCTCCAAAATCTCTTCCTTGACAACTTTATTAAATTCGTCTATAATGCGCTTATATCGCGCGTAATTAAGCTCTACATCGTTCTTTTTAATGTAGTCTCTATATATATCAGCTATTGTGTAGCTTTTCTTATTCTTCCTTATCTTGAGGACCATTTGGTTTAACACTTGCTAATGTTGAGTTATTGCTATCGTCACTAGGCCTCTTAAGCATAAATGCTAATTCGTTGGTCATAATAGCTCTTTTTATATCTGGTATCATCCATCCAGGTATCATTATATCATCTTCACTACCAGCTGTTTGTGTTGGGTCAAATATTCCTGTAACGTATATGTATTTAAAGTTTTCTGAACCATTACCATCAACGTAGATATACTAGTCATCAAACCAGCACATAGGCTCATTATATGTATACCTTCTAAAGTTATGATAGTGCTTTCTAGATTTACTCATAATTTGTATAACGCAACCACTAGCATCGGTAACGTTAACTATGTCATCGCTGCTATCTTCCATTGTATACAGTTTATTTTTTGTTCTCTTTAGTTTACCACAACGACAGCAGCAACAGTCCTCCGACACAGAATTTGGATCATCTATAAGTTCAAGTGGTCCAATAGTTGATAACTAACTATCATCTGGATCTTCGTCATCACCAGTCTCAGAATCTTTATCATCTTCCTTCTTAGACAAATAAGCTTTATACTACATTATCCAAGATAAGATCTAATCCCTAGACATGTCCTCACTCTCACTTATGTTATTATTTCGTACAATAAGAAGTATGTCATCTATCAATGTACGAGCTGAGAATGTTTTCATATTGCTTCTATTATTCTTATACTGTCTTCTTTAAGTATATCGTTTGTATTATGTATCTTGTATTTGTATACATCTTTCTTTTTCCAGTCAAATGTTATTAATCTCTTAAAGAAGTTCTTTTTGTTTTTATATTCTCTATGCTTATAAACGTAGAGGTACTAAGTGTTCTATACATCTAACTTGATATTAACACTATCTTTACCGATTGTATAGTATACTTTAGTTAGGTTATTATATTGTAAGCTATCCTTATAAACAGAGTCTTTAAGTATAGTTATAATATCACCCCCTACCCCCTTACTCTTATTAACGTTTATAATCTACTTCTAAGTTGCCGCTACCTAAATTTCTTTGCTTTTTAGCTTTTCTGTCTTACGTACAGAATCCAACTACTGCACAAGCTTATCGTTATAATCTTTAAGCTTTTTCATATCTAGCCTTAAAACACCAGAAGCCTACTAGGCACCACTCAAGGCATCCTAATAGGCTTCGATGTTGTTATTAGCCATTTTAAGCTCCTGTGAGAGCCTATTAGCTTTGTTGTGGTAGAATATACCAGACGCTACACAAAAGGCTATTAGAAGCCCACAAATGGCATTAAGCAGCGTTTTGTAGTTGTTCTTTATTTTGCTTAATATCTACTACATTAGCATTGCTTTCATTATTAGTTAAACACTCTTTTAAATATGTTTTTATCTCACCAAACTTACCTTGTATATAAATAGATACTCCATATATACTAGCCGAATAAACTAATGTTTGGGCTACAAACCCTAGTACTCCTGTGGAGATTTCACCCTATTGTAAATACTGTACCCAGGTGAGAACCTAACCGCTTAAAAACGCGAGACATGCGGTTGAATACTAAATCTTCTCGCGCCATGTTCCTGTTACCTTGTTCATTTTATCTCAATAGTTACCTTTCCGTTAGAACAAGCTTCCTTTATTATTGGATAAAACTTGTTTATAGTAGCTCTTGAGTTAAGGACCTTTCCAACCTATTTGTTTTCGCCGAGAATAAGACACCCTTCTGTGTCAGCGCTTGTATTTCCGGCATGAACACGTATACCTTCAAATGATGGAACATTCATCAGCTGCGGTGTATACTTCTTGAATCTAGGCGAATATGTCCACTTGATCTCATAAGTTCCGTAAGGAATGGCTGTTTTTCCTTTTATTTTCTATTCTCCGTTGTCAAACTTACCACTCTTATTTGTATCTCTTACGGTATCCTCTAATGTGTCACAGAAATATGCGTTATCTATATAAAGTTTACCTATAGTGTAAGTTGGGCGTAGAGCTATTCTTTTTAATGTTAATTTCATACTATGTGTACTCCAGTTTCTTTATAGTATTTTAAACTTTCTCCAGAATTCTAAATGTTGGCAGAAGATATTGTTATACCCTAATTTACATTTGCAAACATCTTGTTAACAATACTGCTATTTGCTGCAGGCCATGTTATAAATTTAGATGTATGGTTATATGCATTCTAACCCCATGTCGATACAATCTTTGCGTTATCGGAAGCCATCTTACAATTAGATATATAATATGTACCAGCAAATATTGGACCGTTTAATACGCACAATAAGTTTGTATACAGCATCTAGTCTAACGTAATTGATGGGAATCTAGTCATATCAAAACCCTATGTAAGGCTACCATTCTTATAAGAGCAAGCTAAATTTAATCTAGCTTCTCCAGAATAACTGTTATAATCATCTAGACCATAAATTATGCAGTTATTATTAAACGCATTTCTTAATGTAGATGTTGTAGAAGGTATTGACTCATTAAACAACACAAACGAATAATTATATGTTGTATGTGTACTGGTTTTGCTATCCTACAATATAACAGGCTATGCTCCAAATGCATCATTCAAAACAGAATATGTAGTATAGTTTTTAGGATACTAAACATATACATTTATTGTGTCACTTCCAGATGTTGTATGACCTACCAAACGAGGTATAACTACCTGGTTGTTAAATACACCGGTCACAATACCATTCCTGTTTGCCTTGAAAATATTTTCAGGTATAATTCCAGCCATTGTATTAGATGTTCCTGATTTAGCAAATGCATAACTATAGTCTGTTTTGCCACCGTCTCCACTATCTGAAGCATGAGAAGTTGCTGCACAATAAAAGAAATCTGGTGGAATAATCAATTTGTCTACGCCTCCATCGGGTACCTGTCCATTATTGAACATTTGATCACCTCCAAGATTGTATGAAGCCTAATATCCGCCTGTCAAATTCTGTGTATCAGTAAACTCTGTACAGCTACTAATAGAATGTTTTGTATATGTGTACTCTTTAGTTTCCGGATCCTGTGTTCTGGTATAGTATTCCATATATACAGTCTGGTCGCTTGTGTCATTATTCTTTGCACAGTTATCTGGTATTTCTGTAGTCATATCAAACTGCTCTGCACCACTAGATGGACTAACATTATAAAATACATGCGAAAAGCTCCAGATTTTATAATCGTTAGCTCTTCCGTATTTGTACTAGTGTAGAGTTGCTGGTTTGTACTCATCGCCAACCTTTACAAAGATATGCGTATTAATGTCATCGTATCTCTTTCTAAAGAAATCAAAAGGTATCGGTTTTGCTAAAGATATATTTGCAAAACAATATCTGACATCTTGTATTTTAGGTAGTTTGGCAAAGAAATTGTCATCTAATCTTAAATCACCATTACCATACTTAGCACCATCAAACGTATGTCGCATATATTTTGCTTTTGAATTTATTTTAGACGCTCTTCCAAACGTTAAGTCTCCATCAGTTTCCGTTATATTTGTATTGTAGAATAAGTTACTTAAGTCTTCTTTGCCGTTATTAATATACAGATCACATATATCTCTATAGTGTTCCAAAGAAACATGTGCTTTAAAGTTGTAACATCCGTAATCACGTCTATATTCACTTGTTAAAAAACCACCGTAACTTCTTGGAACGAACCTCTCCCAATTAATAAACTCCCATAAATCAACATCATCTGTACTTCTGCTATCTTGTGAGAAACACGTTCTGATTTCATTTATATTTGGTAAGTCATAAAGCAAGCCTCCTAGGTTCTAACTATAGCAATTAAGGAAGCTTCCATACAGAGTAACTAGTGATGTCCAACTAGAGTTAAACATTTCACTTAAGTCAACCTTGTATAAATTAGATATGTTAAAATCTGATATACTACGAAGCTTTTTAGGTGACACACCATCAGGATTCCATATATCTTTAGCAGATATAACTTCGGATGTAGATATATCATTGCCAGTTACTGGGTCCATTGGAATCTAAAATTCATGGTCACCAACACCATCATCACCGCCCCAATTGGTCATCTTCGATACACAGTATTTAAAACAGTCTGTAGCCATTCTTGATGTATGTGCATTAAATATCTAACTATACGAACATCCTGATGGACTACCAAAGTTATACAGCTCTTTAAAGTGTACATTCATACCTGTCTAAAGAAACATCTAATCGGCATTGGTAACTTTACTTAAAATTGATGGATCTATAGGGCTCTTAAACGCACCGTTTGCTATACACTTCCTGTAGTCGCTCTGTGTAAAGCTAACCTTTGTTCTCATGAACATTTGTGAGACGTTGGTAACATTGTTGTTTTCTGGAATTGCATTTGCAAAAAAGTTTGCTACAAATTTAATATCAACACCACTTGTGTCAAACGCATTATTCAAAGATGTTGTATTAGGATTTACTGCCAATCCTGTATATCCTCCGCTCTTGTTTAAACCTTTATAATTAAAGCAGTTGTGGAACGTATATGGCCCAATATAGAGGGATGTTGCATCAATCGTCTAAAGACCTGTAACATTCTAGAAACAGCTATTTGTAGCTGTAACATTTGGAGGAAGTATGACGTACTTTATATTAGTGCTACCCTAGAAACATATAGACTACAGATGTGTTGAGTTACGTAAGTCTACTGTATTATCAACCGTAGCATTAGTGTTATCTTTAATACAAAGCTGGCTATGTGCACAGTTTGTTACAGATATACTCTTAGGATAAATCTATACATTAGAATGGTTATCGTATTCCGTAATTGTAACGGTTCTAAGTTTAGGACAATTGTTTATATTTATTGTTTCAAAACCCTGCAGTGTTATTGTCTCAACGGAATTGTCACCAGAAAGATTAAAGCTACTGTCACTCTCTATACAGCTTAAATTAAAGTTTGTAATATTCGTTCTGTTATTAAATGATAATTTCTTATACTTCCCAGATATCTATGACCACTGAAGTGTCTAAAGCTAACTATTATCTACAGAAAAACTTGTAATATTAGGACAGTTCGTTATAGTAATACTTGCTCCAGAGTTTTTGATATTACTAACATTAACCGTTGTTACATTTAAACTATTAGCAGTTAAACCCATTTTTGATCCACTAAGATTAATGGAGCTTAGGTTAGGATAATTATCAGATCCATTAAGTGCTAACGTGGCAGTGTATCCAGGAGATGTCAAATTGATTTCCTTAACACTAGGTGTGTTAAAAGAGAAGCTTCCAAATGTATTCGAAGAACCATTTATTGATTCAAGCTTATCGGATCCAATATACAAACCAGTCTAAGCATTTCCTTCTATCCAGTTTATGTTTTCAAGATAAGACCATAACTAAGAACCTCCAACTTTAACACCTTGTACACCGGTTGTTTTAATGTCGATCTATTGATAATTATCTCCACCGATTATATAGTTTGCAATAACTGCGTTTGCCTTAGTAATCTGTAAAGGAGAGAATTTAGGACACTTGATCTTAAAACTAGCATTTGCACCAAGCTGAATACCAGCAGAAGAACTTCCAGAAGAGAATATGTCTCTAAGGATAATTACATCTTGATTCATAGGTACAGAGTAGTTTGCAGCATTATAAGTACAATCGTATACAATGTTTTCAACATTTGGATCACTACTTAAATTTAAATCCTTCCACTGTCCGTCACTATCTCTATACTGTATAGGAACACCTATATTTGAGTTAAGATTAAAGTAGGCATCAAGGATATGTAATCTACCATTGAACCAATCTCTTACATAGTTAATTCTAGTTCCATTAAACTTCTGATAATCAACTGGATTCCACTGACTACCAGAGCTATCGAGTGCTAGATATTTGGATCTATAGTTATATGTTACAAGCAGGTTGTTTATAGAGCCGAGATTATTAGCGTAGAAATTATCTACAAAATAATCAGCATTTTTTAGAATACCTTCATGAGTCTTGTTGTTTGCAACATTGCTTCTCCATTTTGCATACAATTCCTGTGGGTAGTTAACTGTATACTGCTCATCGTCCTTAAATATTAATCTAGCATACTTAGCAACGGCAAACAAATATGAAGAAGGAACATCAAATCCATTTGATCCAAGTGTAGACGGAGAGAAGTCTCTGTATATATTTACATTATTTGGATAATCAACACCGTCCTGGGTTTTCTTTAACTGACCATCCCAATAGTCTGAGAAGGCGAAATAAGAAATTTTACCACCGCTATTGTTAATACCTAAACATGTATCCATATCATAGAACGCTGTTACCCAAGTTGTACCAACTGAATTCTTGCCAGACCATGTCTTAATATTAAGGTTCTTCATTACACTATCAACGAGACCAAGCACCATACATATTGTGTAATACTCTGATAATGACTAGAAGTTTAATTCCGATGGTTTATTATTATCCATATCTGGTATACAAAGATCTCTTAAATCATTCTGTGTTCCAGCGCTAATTGTATTCTTTAATACATATTGCCAACTTGAACCAGAAGACTTTCTTCGATACTGTTTAGTATAATCTGGAACCATATTTAATGATTTGCCAGTTTTATTTCCAGATTCATCAAGCTCTTCCGCAGAGTATCCATCTTCATAAGAACCTCTTCCCTTCTTTAGGTAGTCAAACAAATAACCACCTCCAAGCGTTACTGATTTTACGAGCTTTTGTATAGATGTCTACAGTTCTGCTTCAGAAAAGTTTGAACCATGAACAAGGTCTCCAAACATATATGTGTTATCGTTCTCTTTGTTCTGCTAGAATAATATAGTAGGATCATACTAAGAAAAGTCAAAATAGTTAGAACCTCCCTAAATTTCAGCAACACCAAGACCTTCTCTCAACGCATTATCGTCGTTGTTTATTTTATAGAACACAAAGTCTTTACCACTACCAGTTAATGTAGTCTTGTCACCAAATACTCTAAGATCTTTATAACCGAGATTAAAATATGCTTCACGACCAAGGTTGAAGTTATATACTCCGAAGTAATAATAAACGTCATCTTTATCTCCTGTTTCAGGATCTTCTGTAACAATATGCATAAACAAAAGTATAGGGAATCCCTCAAGACAGTTCTTTATGTACGGTTTGAATATACTATCTTCACTAATGCTGTCACTAAATTTTTCACAAACGGTATTTACAAACTTTCCGCAAGTTGTATTATTTGAGTGAGAGCTATCAACAACATCGGCTTTTAATGTAAATTGAGTTTCTGGTAAAAATGTATCAGGGTTATCTTGATTAAAATTAGGAGAGTATAAGTAAACGTCAGCAGTTTCAGATTGGTCTGTATTTTCTATTGCCAATGTAAAGTTTTTTACTCTATACAATTTTGTAGAAGAACCTTGTAAAGATGCTCTAAACTGTGCATTAGTAAATGAATCCGGCATCTTAACTTCTGTTAAAGCAGATCTTCCAGAACTCCATTCAATTGATACAGGGAAATTAAGATCTGATCCTTCGCCGGTTCCATCCTCACCATAGTTTTTCTCAAGTCTCTATATCATTGGTGTTCCGGTACCATTATCTTGGCACGTCATAACAAGAACCGGAGTTGATGTATTTGCAGCAATATCACTAATTGTAGCACCGTCTGTAATAACTCTACCATCTATTCCAACATTAAACTTTTTTAAATATTGTTTCAAAATAAGCTCTTGCTGGAACTCTTCGTTTTGTTCGCGAATTATCTCGGATCTATATTTAAGGTAATACTGGTATACATCATAATCTCCATTCTCTCCAATATCAGATACAGGTAGATAATCAACATCTATTGTATTGATATAAACATTAGCAGGGTTTATCTGTAATTGTTTTACAAGCAACGGAGCATTGAACAAGCTAGAGAATGATGCCTCCATTCGTCCATCAATATATATAGAAGTGTCATAGTATGAGTCGTTTCCTTCTTTTTTTACAAAGTTTGAGAAAACCTACAATAGATGATACTTTGTAAGATCATCTTTATTTGCGTCGTTTTGCTTCTATATATAACAATCTACGAATGAGCTACCTCTAGTTGTCGTCTGCTACCCTATCGTCATAATTGGAGAATCTCCTTCGTTGTACAAACTTACAATAGTAGCATTATCAGAGTTTATATGATTAAACTGTAAACCAATAGCTATATGTGTACAAATGTTTCCCGTACCACTAACCTGTGGAGGTTCAATACCTGTTATTCTAATAGCATTAGAGTTAACTGTCTAAGATATACTTGTGTTAGCTAAATACTGCTTAAAATTATCTGTACAAGTATTGATTCTATAATAGTACTAGCTCCACTACTGCGAATTTTCAAACCAATCAAGCTGATCCTCTGATTCTTTTACATAGAAATAATATTTAGCGCTGTATCCGGAAACGTTTATTTCAATTGTGTTTTCTCCAGCTTTTGTAGCAAGAATCTTAAATGAGTTCTATTGACGCTCTGTTACAGTAAGACCGTTTTCGAACATTGATACTCCGTTAATCTTTACGAAAACATTGTAACTTCTATTGTTGTTTACACCTTCATATATTCTATAGTTAAACTGAATATATCCAGGATTGTAAATATACTATCCCTCGGTCTGTTTAGTATTGTATATAACACCAACATCTGGAGATATCAAACAGTACAACTCGTTAGGTATAAGAGATACGTTTATAGTCTGGTCATTTGAGATCATTTCCTAACCATCTGGTATAACCTGCGTACTAAATACTGCAGAGTAAAGTCCAGATTTATCGTTTGTAAAATTACTCTTATCTATAGGGAATATGAGTGATCCTTTTTGATCTTCAATACTACCAGAACTTAAGTCCTATCCATTAAACCTAGCTGAGTAGTTTATTGTTGCAGAAATAGAAACTACGTAGTCAACCTTTATATTAAGACCAGTGTCTCTTGCTGTTTCTATAAAGATCTCATACGTATTACTATCTGTTAAATACTTCTTACCTTTGTCATCAACAAGCGATACATCGAATGAATACGGGGTAACGATATACTGGCATGATACCTGCTATGTGTCATTACCATCTGTTACAGTAATAGTAAGCGTGGCGTTTGTATTAAGATTAATATTTGTCTGAAATCTAAACGCGTTTTCGATAGATAAAATCTAAGTTCTTGTCTGAGTAGTTTCTCCGCCACTAGCAGTTTTTGTTGTGTACGAGTATGTTACATTAAACTTACCACCATTTGGGTTGTTTATTATAATAAGGAGTGGATATGTATCTATTCCATTGAGTACAATATTGTTACCCTTGATCTAGATACCATTAAGCGACGCAAACACACTAAATGGTTTATCGCCACCTCCGCCTCCGGAACCAGAGCCAGAACCGACTCCGCCATATTTATAAATCCACTTAACATTTGTCTTAAGCGAATTTACATCATTAGTTATAGACGACAATTTGTCGGACAGCGTCAAAGAGCCATCCGACATTATTATATCGTCATCACTAACAATCTTAGAATTGTTATTTAATCTCATACTGTAAGCATTATTGTTTCTGTATCAACCCACTCTCCGTAGTTGTTATCAGAAACCTACTTAAAGTACTGTAACTTCATAGGAGACGTAGAGTAATCATACTGTGTAAATTTAGCTGTAGATGTAAGAATATTAGCTATTCTAACAAGCTCAACATTGTAATCAGAATCTGAGAGTCTTATAATTCCAAACATAGGATATTTCTAATTAGCATTAGCTGTATCCTTTCCGTTCTTAACTGTTGTTTCTGGTATAGCTAAAGAGAACTTCTAGTTTGCAGAAGGAAGCTCTTTATTTGATGTAAGCTTAAATCCTGTAGCCTAGCACATAAAGTAAGTGACACCACCTTCGAGGTTAGGTACACTTGTATATGGGAAGAAGCCAGTAGGAGCCTGTCCTACATCCTCTCGTTTTGTTAAAGGGAACTTTGTATAATCTTTACCCTCTGCAACAAATCTAACATTATCATTCTGCAATGTATTACTCATTGAATACTCTGCAAAATTGTCTTTGCTGTTTTTATTCTATCCAAAGAAGAAGTACTCTCTAACAGGGTATGTACAAGCGTATGTGTGTTTATGTCCACCGATCATAAGCTTTACTCCTTTGTATTCAAGGAGTCTGCTAAGCCAATATGTACCAGCACCAGTTTCTGTTTTATCGATCTAATTGCAATGGCTACCGATTAATGCAGTACCATTAGGTCCAAGTGACCTAGAATACTATTCCTGTCCAGTAGCTATACTGCTATTTGTAATAACAGTAAATGGCATCTCATGACAAGCAGATATACACTTTTTGCTAGTGTTAAGCATATTGTAAACCATTGTATAGATTGGTGTAAAACTGCTAACATATTTCTGGTTTGTTCCAATAGTGTAACCGGTATAAATATTAACAGTGTCTTCTCCGTCTTTAAGATTAAACCACTGGTTACAATTAATCATTGTAATTTCACTATTAATCATAACGAATCTGTAGTTCTTTGATTCGAAATAATACAGAGATGGTATATATTTGCCATTAACAATTGGTACGAATGTAGACTCATCTATATCATAGCAGTAGAATACATGGAAGTAGAAAGAGTTTGATTTGCCAAGGTCGTCTCCAGTTCCAAGATTTGTTACGTTTGTACCGCAGAGGTCGTTGTTACCAACAACATTCATCTGCTCAAACTTGCTAAACAAAACGTGGCCAGCATTGTAGTAGTCAAACCATTCATTGATTCTTGTTCCATTCTGTGTCATATCTCCGGTATTCATAACAATAGGAATGATATTGCTACTCTTTTGGTCTTCGGTAATCTTTTCGTTCAGCTTGTTTGCTGCTGCCGCCCAAACCTGATACTGTAACCAATCGAATCCCTGCTGGTCAGTTGTCTGATAAATAACTGGCTTATAAGTTTCTGGATACAATGTAAATGTCTGTACATCTGATACATATGAACCAGGATTACCATTGGCATCTGGTCTACCAACAACGTACTCCCAAACCTAAGGGCCTCCTGTAACTGCAGAGCTAACAACATTAATTACGCATTTATGAGATGTATACTATGTTCCATCTGCTGGGAATCTACTTACGATTCTATTATAGATAATGTTGTTAACGTCTTTAGAGTATTCTTTTCTTCTAGGATAAGACGTAGCTCCTGTGATAGCATTTTCTACCTCCTTATAAGATTCGAATCTAGATGTCCAGTCTTTCTAGCCTTTCTATCTAATCCAGATATACTCATCATGGTATCCTACAGAGATCCAGTTAAATGCTCTATCCTTATGCATGTCTATACCAAACGAACATGTAACCATATTTGGTTTGGTTACATCAAGCTTAGACTTATCTGTACATACATTCTTGTTTAAGTAAGATGCCTTTGGTGCAAAATTAGCTACACTATACTATTCCTTAGAATGTGGAAAACTAATCATTGGTGAACTAAGATCAACGATCCAAACATCTGCTGTACTAGCCCATCTTGCTCTAGAGCTATCTTTAACATTGGCTGACTGATAGGCCTGCTGTGCAGGGTCGAGCTCAAATGTGTTTTTGTACATTGTGTTCGACTTGATGCCAAGTACAAGCTTTGCCCAATATCCAGTCTTTGAAGAATCTATAACACCTGTAAAGAAATAGATTGCATCAATGAATGATGGATCGTATAAGTTAGGATAAGTCTTAGTATCATTAAATATAGTTACAGAGCTATCGTTAGCTTTCCATAGATATGTTGTTGAAGTTAAATCCTCATTACCATATGTCAAAGCAAAACCATTACCAAGACTAGAACTTGTGTTGATTGTAAAATCAATTAACTTACCATCTTCATACCATTCTTGGTCGTATGAGTCTACCTTGATATAAGCGTTTTCGTCTTTCTTGTCACCATAATAAGCTCCTGCGATAACATATGTACCACCTGCCTTTATTGTACCAGTAAGCGGTAAATGATATACAGTCTGCTTATCGTCTGTTGGTCTAGTGTAATGCAAGTAGCATCCCTGTAAACAAAAGTCGCTATCAGATGTATTCTCAAGTTCAACGAATGCTCTCGTACAACCGTGTACGATATCTGTATCCAACGGCGCATAGAATGCACCAATTTTTATTCTGTCAGAATATAATCCAATGTTTTGTGTTTCAGATAATCTATTAGATGGGTTTGCTTTATTATATTCGGCTAATCTAAGTCTGCCGATAAATCCTCTAGCACTCCAGCTATCCAGGTCAACGCCACTAGCGATTATTCTATTAGAAAGCAGATCTTCGTCATTAGGAATTTCTTGATTAATAAGATCTCCAGACTCATTGATAAAGAACTTGTACTTCTTGCCAGTGTCTTGGTGAATAAATGTAATATCTGAAAGGTCTGTTATTCGTAGGTTTTCACCATCCTCGCGAATAATACCTTGCTTCTTAAGCAAGTCTAATACTTCACTTTCTGTCATACCGTCATCTGGTGTTGTACCGCCACCAGCAGCAATTTTAACTAGTTTATCATTATTTTTAATCCATAAATTCTTTGTACTTTCAACAAAGGTTAATTCGTTATTCTGAATTTGATTCTTTATCTTCTAAAGTACATCTTCTGATTTTACGGAACGAATTGTTATGTGTGATACTTTATATTTGTAATCCTACTCAGATGGTGCGCTAGGAATAACCTGATTAGAAAAGTCCTAGAACTTAGAGCATATATCAAACATGGAAACGTTTGTATCTTTGAACGTAACCCAGTCTGGATAATACGAATATCCGATATCGTTTCGTATTTTATTTAGCTTACCATCATAATAATAACCCTATTTGTATACCTTGTCGTGAATAGCATCACCGATACTAATATATATATATCTACTACCAGCATCTTCTACCGTTCTACTAATACAAACCATTATATTGTATGCATCAGCTTTTGGTAGCTCTATTGAATTTATATTAAAGCGAGTCTGGTTTTCTCCGTTTGTTAAATGTATTGTTACATCTGGATTAGTTACAGTGAAATACATGAAAATCTTTGGATCAGTAACCTATTTTACAGTCTAATCATCATTCCATGTAGCTTCCCCGGTAACCTTTACTATACCTTCTTCGTCATAGCCTAAGTTTGATTCTGGTGTAAGTTCACAGCCCTAACCTATTGTAAGACGTGTGACAGATGATAAATCTTCTTTATCAACCGCCCACAGTGGCTCATCGTCTGGATCAGAAATACCATCTACAACAGATGACATTAATGTATTTTCATCTGTATACGAATTGAGTCCGTATCTAAACGTATTTCTTATTTTTGCCACTTCGCTCTATAAAGCTCTTATGGCAGAAAATAAAATGTCGACATATGTACCATTTACCTCAACCTCTCTAGAAGGTTTTACTTTTAGGTCACTTTCTTTATCAGCTATAAGTATGTATTTATCAGGGATGTCACTAGGGTCTACGCCATCTATGATATCTTTTGTATATGTAGGTATTCCGGCAAATGATCCAATGCCGCTCTTTATAATTCGCTCATTTAATTCGTGCTGACCAACCTTGAGCTATTCGTCGTATATTTGTCCAGCATCTGCCACAACGCCTTCTGTAGACGCACTAACAATCCTTCCGTATACGATTGTATCCTCTTTCTTTGGTCTTATATACGAGTTTTTAATATCTGCCATAATTAGTCATTTTAGAATATTGCCTTTACAGAAACTCCTCCAGACATAGTATTTTTAAGTACTGGGTTAGAACCTGCATAATAATAATATCCTGTTTCAGCATTGTACTAAACAGTAGTAAATGGTATATTATTCATACTTCCGTCAATAAGGTTTTTAATAGGCTTTTTTGACATTACCCACAAATATTGACCATCTACATAATTTACTATAGTTGAAAATCTTGATAAATCATGAACTTCGAGAAGTAGATTAGGATCTACATTCTGTATTCCTACTTTATCATACGTTTCCTGTGACGGATTTTCGTATCCATCGTCAGATCTATCAAAGCCCTTTTCGCTATCGCTTTCTTCATCTTCGGCAAACGGTCTTACTGCCAAATATCCAATAAATCCAGAATTAATCAAAGGATCAACTCCGGTTGTTATTGTTATACCACCAGTCTACTCTACACCTTTATCAACGATTTCAAATATCTTGCCATAGTCTATTGTATTAGTTTTAAGCTGTCTTTTTCCCCAACCAGGAACAAATGTCTCCACAACAACAACTAATTGATATACTCCGCATATCTAATCCTTTGATGGGAAGTACGCATTTATAACATTGTTGTTTGCATCTAACTCAGACTCCATGAGATATTTTGTTTTGTCCAAAGGTCTATATTTATCCATTTCGCACTTGCAATCGAAATCTCTTCCATTGTAGTAGAATTTATTTCTACAATGAGGCAATACGTGATACGTAGGACATCCACACCAATTTAGCAAATACTAACTATTGCAGCATTTTTTATTCATGCTCTCGGTTAATGTTTTGTTAACCAGATAACATTTTATATTTTTGATATTAGATGCGCTATATTCAGTTTTATCAACAAGTGATATGTTTAATCTAATATCATTTCCAATTCTGATCTTTTGCATATTGATATGTATTTAAAAACAAAAAGCCGAGATAGGGCTTATTACCCCACCCCGGCTAAATATTAAAATTTTGTTTCGTCGTATGCGGTTGCATTACTAATAGGATTTGCTATATTCTGACGAGCCTGAATCATATTCTGAAGCTTCTCTACAAGTCCACCAGCAATTTCTACAGCACCGGTTGTAAACTTTTCACCATTGTTAGATGCGTAAATCTCAACAGTCTGCTTTGTTCTGCGCCACAAATCATCAGCTGTTCTATACTGGTTTTCAAACTCGATTGTAATACCATCGTATTTGTTATCGATATTTGTAACCATAGCTGGCTGAGGATCGTACCAGCAGCTACGATGCAAAACACCCTGATAATCAAATGATGCGCGCTCGCGATCACGAACAAGCTTAGCTGAAGCAGGGTATGTTGTACCTTCCTTCTTTGAGAAAACTGCACCAAGGTCGTACTTGTTGTTAGATGCCCAACCTGGAGCAGCTGGATTCATCCAATACATATTTGCATCAAAGCGACCCTTCATGTATACGTTTTCTGTTCTATTAGACTCATCGTCATCATATTTCATTGCTGTAAGAATAAGCTTCTTCTCATCAGTCTTAGCGTATACTCTCTGACGCTTTGGAGCACGAATAATATCCTTTACAAGACCAGCGATAATCTGCTCAACACCGTCGCCAACTTCTGTAACGTAGCTGTAAGACTCTGTCCACTTACGATAACGCATTGGCATATCTTTGAATGTAAGACGGAGTACAACAGGACAACCACCCTGTGCAAGAACCTTAAGTGTTTCTGCTGGTACGTTTGTAAAGTCTATTGTGATCTGATCTTCAGCATCGTCCTTATAGTCGAGCTTTGTTACAGACTTAATGTCTGCAACGTTGATAATATTAGACCACTTGATAACTGGGACAAACTTAACAGTGCCGTCCTTACCAACCTTCTGAAAACTATCAGATGTGATAACACCGATCTTGAAACGATCTGCGTTCTCATCGTAAGAATAAACATCTGTGATAGCTGTACCATCCTGTGCAGATGGGTCGCAGTTCATGAATACAAACTTACCAACCAATGGCTTAAGTTCTGCTTTTGTTTCCTTGCCAGCCAAATCAGTAGCTGTAGCAAGTGTCTCACCGTTCTTGTTAGAAACAAGGACTGTATTTACATATGTAATCATATTAAAATTAATTTTTTCTACTCACCCTATAATGTTAATGCTAGACCTAACTAGCTGGGCTTTCCACGTTAAAATTATTATTCTTGTGTATTTACCTCTTGAGTTATAGTTTTATAGCGCTCATCTTTCTTATTTTCTAAATACATCTGAGCGGCAATTTTTATAATCTCAGGCATAATGATATCCTCGAAATCCTAATATTCATCATAAGGATTATCAAGTGTTATTTCTGTAGGCTTTCTGAGATAACCTAAAGAATATTTACTAATCTTATATTGCTTATCTGTAAGCAACATACATCCATTAGAGTTTCTTACACGTAGAGGTCTAGCTCTATGAAATCTGTAATGGAAATCTGTAAGGCTATTATTAACTCTGTACATAAAACTATCCTACGTGCATTCGAACATGCATGTATTGATTTTATTCTCTCCATCAAGATCGCTTATTACGACGTCCTCATTGAGTGAGAACATGAAGTCTTCTGGATAGATTATTGTATAAGATGTATATGACGGCTGACTTTCGTCTATTGTCATATTTGTTGAAGTATAAGTCTTCTGCTCGTATAGTTTAATAAGATCTTCTCTACGCTTTTCATTTTGTTCGTACGAAGTTCCGTGAACAAGATCACTATTAAATCTAAGCTTAATAAACTTACCAACAGCCTAATTAAGCCAGAATAAAGATTCGTCAGTAGATGGTTTGTCTAGCTGACTATCAAATTTATTTATCTCTCTTTCTAGCCCCACCAAAATATCTATATTCCTCATTACTCAGTCTCCTACTATTTTGGTTGTGATTGTTTAGAATTACCCTAAGCAAGTTTTAATTTATACTGAGTTAAATACATATCCACAGCTCCTGATACAAGTTCCTCAAAACATGAGTATGGGAGTGAACAGTAGCTATGTACAGCTCCAGCCGACTGATCTTTATCATTAAATTTTAATACATTGAATGCATTAGGCTGGCAGTAGTATGTAAGGTCTACACTTTCTATCTATGTATATGTATCAGATATAACTTTAAACTAATTACTTGTATAACTAGTATTTTCAAATACAACTAATGGGTTCTTTATAATTCCATTATAGTTATAATATGCATTGATTACATTGTCTACATCTTCTTGCTTAACAAGTATATTAGGCGTAATTACACCATTTTCTAAAGTCTTATCACTTTTATAATTTTTTGTAACGATGCTTTCAGATCTTACGTACATTGCGTAATTGTCTGGCAGTTTATATAATCCTTCATCATTTGATGTTTTTATATTAACTCGCCTAATTAACGATCTGCTAACATCGCTTATTCTTTTAGCTCGTCTAGTACCACGCTGAAAATCGTCTTCGGTAGAATACAGTATTTTAACATACTGTGTCTAGAACTCGCTTAAGAATGAATATATCGCATCGGTACTAAGTTTTTGTTCTGACGCAAACTAAGGATATACTTCAATCAGTCTGCGCTCAAACTCAATACCAAGTTTTCTTGTTTCTTCTCTCGTCATGATTCAAGTGGTCTAGTATTAGCTTTAGTAGTAAGTCTACTAGATTCTACAATCTCGGTAGACATAATGATTGCCAAATTAATTAATTCTTCCGCCATACTATCAGATAACTCAAATTTAGTCTACCCAAAATCATAGTCATTTACTGATAGTCCTTGTCCGACGGCAAATTTTGCAGGACGTTTAATATATGTAAACTCAGCTGTTGACTAAGCTCCATTATATTGTACATCCATTGGATCTACGTATATTACAACGTTATTATCCTCTATACATCCTACAGGCTACTCAATCCAAGGTAGATTTGTTCTTGTTACCTTAAATTTTTTAGCAATATCATGAGATACGAATACTATATTTTCATATTGATGATTATTATTATCATGAGAAGAAATACTTTCTTTGATTTTAATCTATCCATCAATTATGTATAAGATAAGATTATCTATAGTGTGCGTATTAAATGTATAGCTGTTATCGCCAGATAAACTACCAATGGCAGTTAATTTATTAATCAATGGCTACAAATCTTCAGTTGCTTTCATATCTGACTCAAACGCTGACTTTCTTGGGTTGTTACCTGTATATTTTTGAGCTATAAGAGCTAAGTAGGCTTTGTCGAGTATTGTTGCAACTTCATATTTAGTTAGCGACGGATATGACGAAGTTATATTTGCCTTGTCATATTCAATCATAAACTTAGTATAAATATCACTATGCGTCATACGTCGTTAGTTTAATTATTTATTTTCGACCTGATTAATAATCGAGATCTTTAAGTCTTGATTCTTCTTTGCGTCCAAGTATGCAATACAATCCTACAATGAGTCTGCAAGCATCTCAGAACCATAGTAATACTGTGTTCTATCCTTACGGATAATACCTTTGGCAATAGCGCTCTCGATCAAGAACTCTGTTTCCTTTGTCTTGTTATTAACCCACTTTGTAAAGAAGTTCTGTGGCTGTTTGTCAACCAATGAGAACAATGTAGACTCTACAAGCTCATTGGACATTGTATCAGCACTAACGCCGAACAATCTAAGACACTTACGCATCTCTTCAAGAGAAAGCTTGCCAAAAGCAATAATAGCATCTCTACGAAGCTTGTTAATCTTATTCTTCTCAATAGCTTCAGCCTGTCTATTAATAAGCAGATAATCCTTACCAGCATTGAGTTTATCAAGTGACGTAGCTACTCTCTTATGTCCCTCAAGGAACTTAATGATCATAGCCTGTCGTGGGAATGAGTCATCGAGAATAGTACTCTTAGAACCAACCTTAACACAGAATGTATTCCAGAATGGTGAATTCTTAGCGAGATGGCCTTCTGGATAGCCAAGCTCCTTTTCAAATTTCTTTTCGTCCTCAGGTGTTAAACCTGTGTATATCGACCCAGATCTGGTAAAGTAAGGTGCAATATAATCAAAACAATGTTTATACTTTAACAATCCAGCCCAGGGATTTTTCTTTCTGATCTTTAATTCAACTACCATAATTTTTCAATTAGTTGTTGCAATGCCAAGCTCCCACCCGATTTTGGGTGGGGTTGAACATTGTATATTATTTTATTAATTACGCGAGCTCTGCTGCTCTGTTCTCGACTGCAATAGTCTCCTGGTCTTCAGCATCACAATACAAGATACCGCATGACAATGGGTTTCTCAACATGATACCCTCTTCACCAAGGAAGTGTACCTGGTAACCATCACGGCTGTTAGAACGCATAGTGTTGATGTTGTTTGCATAACCATTTGGCAATACAGAACCACCAGTACACCACTGTACAAACTCACGACCCTTACGACATACCTTAACGATGTTAGCCTGACCATCACGACGACCAAGGTCAACGAACAAGAATGTGTAAGACATCAATGGCTTACCTGTCAATGGGTGAAGCTGACGGAACATCTCCATGTTATCAAACATAGCACAACGCTTAACTGTCAACTCAATACCATTAGTCATAGTGTAAGTTGTGAACTGACCACCCAACTTCAAGTCCTGACCAGAACCTGTAATGAAGTGTGTATCAATCATATTGAAGCTAGCTGCCTTCTCCTTCAAGATACGGTCGAACTCACGGATACCCATCTCACCGGTCAAAGCAACGAATTTGCGCTCGTTAGTACCGATAATGTTGTAGCAGAGATCGAACAAGTAATCCTCGAACAACTCTGTAGTCAACTTTGTATAGTAACGTACGTTAGCTGGAGCAATCTGCTCGAACAAACCTGCAGAGATTGGAACGAAACGACCATTAGTACCCTTCAAATTATAAGTACCATCTGCGTTACGGTTAGAGTGAGCGAACAGCAACTGCTTCTCCTCTCTCTTCTTCCACTCACGAAGAGCCTTCCAATACTGATAGTCAGACCACAAATAAGACTTCTTACCTGTCTCAGGATCAGTCAAAGCGATAGCCAATACTGTAGAGTAAGCATCACCAGTGATATCGTAAGTAAGACGCATAGTCATCAAGCTATTACGCATCTTAAATGGAGTCTGATAGTTGATGATATCTGCCTCATCACTGTACTCCTCGTATGCAGAACCGATACGGTCTACCTGACGACCTGGGAGCAAATACTCGCAAGGAATATAAGAACCCTGGAAGCCTTCTGCTACGTAGCACTCATATACCCATGTGCTACCATCCTGATATGGAGTACCGTTTACACGTACCTGGAAGTTTACGTTATCAAATGCAAGAATTGCACCTGGACCGAACCACTTCTCTTCAAGACCAAGATAAATAGGAGTATTATTAATACCTGGAGTCAAACCTTCTGTAATTGACTTAGGAGTAATCTCTTTACCATTCCACTTAGCGTAGCGGATATTAACAGCGTGATCAGCATCAATCATTACAGACCACTCATATTCTCTGTTTTCGATAGTCATGGTTGAACCAAGACCACCAGTAAGCAAGTCGATGGTAGTTGAAATACCATCATCCTTTGTACCAAAAACCAATGACAACAAGCCTGCTACTTCATGAGGCTTTGTAAGCATTGCGTTAGCAATCATGTTTTCGTCTACCAAGTCAGCAAAACGCTTACCACGGTAGAGCTGAAGATTATTTAATAAAGAACTTGAATTATTCATAATATGTTAATTGTCTCATCATAGGTATTTTGACGCGATATCCCATGCCTGAGGTTGTTTTTCATGCCCAACATTGTATGCTGTATGATTTTTTGTTTGATGTTTGAGCATTTGTCTAAGTTTACTCGCAGCAGATGTCTGACCATTGCGCTGTGCTTCGCCCAGTAGAGCATCACCCTTCATTGTGAAGTAGGCTGATTCTATCAAATTGTTAACAAGGTTATTATTAAAAGCCTTTTGATACTCTGTTAAACCGTCTGCATCAGTTCTTGTAATATAATCGAACAACGCTTTTCTATCCTCCTTTGGGATATTGATACCTCTAATATTAGTAAGACCATTAATACTAGATGTAAGGTCGTCCATGAACTGTGCAGCCTTCTGCTCCTGTTCCTGTCTTTGAGCTTCCTGTTGCTGAGCCATATACTCTTGCTGTTGCTGCTCGTACGCCTTAAGATAATTTACAGCATCAGCTGCTTCATCTTCCAGCATGTCAGCATCTTCATAGCGCTCAATCTTGCGACTAATCTGCTCGTCGTTCATACCCTGTAATTTATAGAACTCACGAACAGCTGCTTTCTGATTAGATTCGTCCTCCAAATCTATGTTATCATAAGACATAGATTTCTGCTGTGTCTGATAGAAGTCTTCAAATTTACCACCATTCTTTACGTACTGATCAAGTCTAGCAATACGATCATCGGCGTACTGTGGGGTTGAATTCTCATCTACGACATCTTTGATGTACTCTACGAGATCCTCGACTGACTTAGGCTTCTCTTCTGCATCAACACTCCAACCATTAGCTTCAGCGAATGCGTCAAAGAAAGCGCCAATCTATTCTGCTTCTCCAGGATCTACGACGTCAGTGTCAGTCTGCTGATCATTATCATCATTGTCGTTATCCTATTCGTTGTCAACTATAGTTGTGTCGGACGTATTATTATTTAAAATATTATCTGGGACCTCTGTGTTATCATCATGAGCATTAGGATCACCAGTTACATTCTTATCATCTTTATTATCCTCAGAAGACTTATCGTCATCTGGATTGTCTAAATTGTCAATATCATCATTAGGATCATCTAACACCTGATTAACCACATCCTGGTTATCGATGTCTGTAACGCTGTCGCCACCTTCCTGGCCACCGAACCCGAGAGAGCTCAAAGCGTCTTCAAAATCACCTAATGGATTTTTCTTCTTTCTTGCCATAATTTAAATTATAACTAAGTTAATATTTTTTAATTGTTGTACGCTACACGGGAGTCGAACCCGTGTAATGTTTAATGTTTCCAGCCTGCTGCATTATGCGCAAAGTTTGCTTTCTTTCTCATAGCTGCACTATATTTAGATGGATTTCTCAAAACTTTATTAGCGAAACTCTGAACACTCATACCATGCTATTTAGCTGCTTTAGTAAATGTACCACGCTTAGATTTCTTTATATTAATATCTTTGCCACTTCCAAACTTAGGAATCTTAAGTTTCTTTCTAAGCTATTTTTCAGCCATATGCTACTCTGCTTCAGCCTATGCTTTTCTTCTACGTTTAATCTTACGAAAGAGCTTATGACGCTGATAGTCATTCTTCTTCTGCATCTTTCGCTTAGGACTTTCCATCTGTGCCATAATTACATCAGTTTAAGATTATTGCCTTTTCTCCACCAAAATTTCTAACCATAAGAGTCTTTGCCAAAGTTATTCTAAGGAAGTAGGTTTAGTATATTCGGAAGTGAAGGCTAAGTTATTCTATCATACATCTACTGTTTATACTTATTAAGATCACGCTGTTGTTGAGCCTTTATCTCTTCCTAAGTCGGACCAAGTAGAGTTGTAGGAATATCAGCCCTAATAGTACTAGGCTATCTTGTAGATGGTGAATTAATAATTATAGGACTAGCATTCTTAGCATCTTCATAATCCTGCTCAAGGTCGTTTAACTATACATTATAGTTATAAGCATCCTTATGGGCATTCCTATGATTGCGAGCTGCTCTAACAAGACTATTCATACTATTGAGGTTTCTTGAGTAATTCTAAAGAGAATCTTCATAATAACCCTTCTACTTAAGAGCTCTAGCATAATCCTATGTAGATTTAGCTCTAAGCGCTGCTCCGTATCTATTATGCATAAGTCTTACATAGTCTTTAACAAAGTCTGCATCACTTTTGTATGTAGTGTAAGTCTTACCATTCCAACCTACTCCACCGTAATTATGCTATCTTCTAGCAACTCTAGATCTACCATAATTAGATTCGTATGCAAGCTGACGCATTACATTATAGTATGCAGCATCGCCGTAGCCATATCTGTTTAGCTGTTGTCCTACAAGAGGACCCATTCTGTTAACAAAAGTATTAATAGAATCATCTTTTCCACCTTTATATTTATGAAGTATAGGATGTTCTTCGTTCAATGGAGTATCAAAAGGTAATGGCTTGATAATGTCTTCAGCTATATTTTCATCCTTTCCTTCATTGTAAGCATTAAGTATAGCCTATACACTCTAATTCATCTGCTACTACTCTTCTGGACTAGGTTCCTCAGCCTGGGTGTCTCCACCCAAGTTGATTCCTCTAATATCCTTCCAGTAATCGGCGCCATTCTTCCACGCTTCATACTTCTGCTAAAATGTCTTATTGTCAAACTTCATTACTTCTCGCCAACCGTTTTATTCTTAAGGGCCGTGCGAGCCTTAAGTTTCTCGCGTTCATAAGCAGCATCATCCTTAGCCTTCTGCAGCTCTGTCTCATGCTTCATCTTATCCTTCTCAAGCTAAATCTTCTGATCTTCTATCTCGCGCTTCTGCTTAGCCTCATAACGCTTATTATAAGCCTCTTGATTAACCTTCTGCTGCTCGATAGCCTGCTTGCCAATTTCTATTGGGTCTGGGATTCCGTTTTGATCTTGATCTAACTCTTCAGTTCCACGATAAGCATTGATCTGTGCCACAGCTATCTTAGTCTGATTATCTTGATCAATCTGATATCTCTGAAGATCCATCTGAGCTTCCTGCAACATAAGCTCTTGCTGTTTAGATTCGTTCTGCATCTGCTGTAACTACTGTTGCTGCTGAGCCTCTGCTTCCTGCTGCTGCTGCTGTACCTGCTCCTGTCTAGTCTGCATATCCTTAAGCTTCTGCTTAATGATATTGAAGTTATCATTTGTAAGGATCTCTGCGGCTTCAAGCAAGCTAGCACCATTCTGCATAGCTGGCTGTATAAGCTGCTGAAGCTTCTGTATATTCTCAAGATCCTTAGACGTATCACTTACGAATACATCCATATCCTCATAGTAGAACTTAGGGGTAATGTCCAAGAATGCTCTTTCTCCATTATCAAAGATGTACTGTAGCTTCTGTTTGCCAGTCTCTTCCCAAGCACCCTTAGCTGTATTAAGAAGCATATTAAGCACTCTTCGCTTACACTGGTTGTGAACCCAGAATAGTGGCTCGGTAATATGCGAGCTCTGTACAACAGATCTTTCTACATTACCAACCATCTCTGATGAGCTTACTGCTCCTTCACGCTGCTATGTAATACCAGAGATTGTACCAGCCAACTCTTCTATCTTATCCATCAGCTGTATGTATTCAGCTATGACATTAGACATTGTAAGATCAAGTGCTGTTATCTGATTGAACTGAGCAGGCTTACCACCCTCTCTTCCTGGAATATTCCAGCCTTCTTCGTATGGGTTAATAAAGTTAACACCAACGCTAGACAAGTAATGCATCCATTTAGCTGGACTAATATTCATAGACTTAGGAATCTATGTAATATCCATGTTTACAACCTTACCTTTATCTCTAGCAATAGCTAACTCAAGTCTGTACCACAATACAATATACATATACTGTAATGGCTTAAGAATACTAACCAATGATCTAGGCTTACTATTCGTATTACTATAAATAGCACCACAATAAGGAAGCTTCTAGCTATTAGGGTTATCGATACTTACGTGCTGATATTCAATAGGCTGTATACCAAAGTATAAGTCACTACCAGCTCTGTATCCTTCCCATACCTCTATAATCCAATCTGGTTCAATACTAACCTCATTACCAACAGGCTGATATGTTTCATCGACTATATTGATCTGAGGCTGTCCTGCATCATCTGTAGTAGTTACATAGAAGATCTTCTTGAAAGATTTCCAGCAACAATGCCATACATTTACAAGAGATTTACCAGCTCCCTCGAATATAGGGTTATCGTATATACGTAACTGTATGCCCATATCAACAGGGCTTCTATCTCCAAGGTTTCTACCAGGAGTAGAACCAATCATTTCTTCAAGCTTATCAAGATCCTTCTCTTCAAGCTTGTCGTAATATCTATCGTATACTTCGGTTATAGGCATACGCATCTTTCTGCAACACCATGATCCATCCTCAATAAACTCAAGGTCTGGGCTTTTATCGTAAGAGAAACATATAGGATTAACTCTCTCCGCATATGGCTCTGCATTAAGTACGCCAACATAATAAATTTCTCTACCTGAGATCAATCCATCCTTCCAGCCTTTGATAAACTCGTTGTCAAGATCAAGCTTCTCTCTCAGATAGGTAAGAGAATGATACGCAGTATTCTCTACAATATCTTTATAGTCTTTGTCCATATACTTAGCTATCTACTCTGGTGGCATAATCTCTCCAGACTGTAGCTACTACTGGAACTACTAAGCTTCCTCTGGGCTCATTCTAGCTGTGATAGCTGCCTCTATATATTGTAGAATCATCTATTTCTCTTTCTCCTGCATTTCAGATGTAGCCTCCTATGAAGTTCTGATAACTCTGAAGTTAAGAGGCCTCTTTGTCTCCTCTCCTATAAGTAAGTCTACTTTAGGTCTTATAATATTAAAGTCGTGAGGAGTAGCAGGAAAACCATCCTCGACCTTGAATGGGTTTGTAATTGATTTAAAATCCTTCTCGTCGAAGATGCTGTTATATAAATTATAATAGGTCTACAGCTCTCCGTAATATGATGTACTATTTCCTCCAGATGTTACGTTACCTTCACCTATAATATAGTTAACGCAATCTTCCTGCCACTTCTTTCCTTTCTTTGAAAGAGGGAGCTTTTGTCTGGGGAAAGCTGAATTGTATAAGTTATCTTCCATGTATTAAAATGTGAATATCGGCATACCGTCTTCACTTGTGCTGCTATCTTCTTCAAACCATTGTTTGCTAAATAACGGCATCTCGAAGAGTTCAACCTATTTGTTTTGTTCTTTTGCAGACGACACCTTTACCTAATAGAGCTCCTCTCTGTATATCATTACCATACACAAGGCTATCACGCGGTCTACATTTCGTACACCATCATTCTCTATAAGCTCTTCTATTAGAGGTTCGCTGTATACTCTTTCTACATTAGGGTGACCTTCTTCAAATTCATCTAACAGCCACTCTAATATTAATCCTTCGCCATACGCCCTAATCTGTTTGGTCATGTGGCATCCTTTTCTTCTTTGCACTTTGCTGTCCTTAAAGACTTCAGATATGATTTTATCTGGCTAATCAGCCAAGAGGTAATCGCAGTGTTTATTCGTAAAGTAAGGGTAGATTCCTTTTCTTTCATTCTCAAATAATAATCTAGCGTTATAAAATGTAAGTAGCTTACGCACGTTCTCGTAATACTCTTCTGCTGTATCCGGTCTTCCAGAATACTCTGCTACTATTACGTCGGTCCATGCTTCTCCAGCTCTTACACGTTTAAATATAAATGTAGAACCAAGAGAGTTTGTAAAGCTATCATCATGATCATAAGGGTCGCATCCTCCTATATATAATCCAAGCGGAGGATCCTTTACTGGGTATTCCCATATAACTACAGATCCATGAGGCTTATCGCCTTTCTTAAGAGGATAGTTGGTTATATCCCCACTAGGCTTTTCTGTAGCCTTTACTTGACCATTTCCATCCCATTCCAGATCAACTATATGCTTCATACTCTAAAGCTTCTTGTTAGTCCTTATTCTGGTCAATTGGTCCATCAATAACTTTCTAGGGAATATATTCTTACCGAGCTCCAATACAGCCTCTGCTGGCTTTATAGGACGCTCTGATATAAAACGGTCTATAGATTGCTAACTAGCACCACCGTCCTTTATTTTATTTCTCTGATCTATAAGGTTCTATATAGCCTTCTCTTTATAGCTGTTACCATCATTGTCCATGTAAACCTGGTTACCATCATCATCAAATGACTCTAGGTTTGAATAAGCTGGAACAAAGAATCCGCATTCAGTATTCTCTCTACCGTCGTCCCATATATTAGGAAATGCTAGTACGTTATTTGCATTCGGCTTATAGAATAATTCTTTTAGACCATCGAAACTCGCTCCAATAGTACCACCAGTTCCAAATGCTATCATTAATCCAAATGCCACTCCATCATCAGTTTCTACAGATGGCTATTCAATACGCCACGCATCAAGAAGGTCTGGAAATTTACCACCCTCTTCCCATAGTACAAGTTTACCACGAGTACCACGTATACGTTCAGGATCATTCTTAAGAGTAATGCCTACTATACTAGAAAGATATCCCCGTTCTGTCTGTTTACCAAACTCATCGGTAACCTTATAACCAGATACTCTTTCCATACGGGTTGACACAAGCCTTTGTTTCGCCCACGCTGTATGCTGATCAAGAAAGTCCATTATCTGCCATGCCTTAGTAAGCAAACCATCACCAATAAGGAACTTCTGTTCTGAAGCTACAGCAAAGTTCTTAGAACCAGGAATAAGCATATAATTTCGTACGAGCATTGACGCACCTTTGAAGCTATACCCTCTTTGTCTTGATTTCAAAACAGCCATATGCTTACCTTGCTATTCAGCTTCTTCTATTGCACAAAAATAATAATAGTCGTAATCCCAAAAGCTAGGGAATTGTAATATACGTTCTCTTCGTTTTCTTAAATCACCATTTCTATCTGTGTATTCTGTTTCTACAAGCTTAAAAATTGGACTATAGTTCAAATAGAAGTAGTTGTATCCAGTTATACCTTCTCCGTCTGGAGCTATATAACCATTTTTGCACCTATCCGTTTCTTGCTCCCAATATTTATTGTAATCAGTAGTACCGACTGGAGCTAGCGTATAGCATCCATGCTTTTCAAAGAAGATGGCTGCCTATCTGAACTTATCGGTATTATGGAGCTTCTAATTAAAGTCTATCATAATTATTCGTACATGCCAATAGTGCCACCACCTTTGACTCTACCAGCTTCTGCTTGTTCTGCTTTTGCCTACTTCATAGCCATGTCTAATGACTTGATTATTCCGCTAACATCTTTCAATATAGCTGAAAGTTTCTTAGCTGTATCTATATCAAGCTCTTCTTCGGCATAGCTATCCATCGTGTTCATAATGCCCTCTGCTGCGCTCTTAGAAGATTTAAGCAAGCGAGTAGCAGGAGTCTCTTGCAACTCCTGAAACTTTTTTGCTAATTCTTTTACAGCATCATCAGGTTTGTAATCTTTATCCTTAAACACAGCCTCAGCCACTCTCCATGTGCGTTCTTTCTCTGGATATGCCTCATATGGGCTATTCCATTTATATCTCCACACTATGAATTCGATCTTCTTTAATGCATCTTGCTTATCTTTAGCATTGTTATAGAAGTCTTTAAATGGTGGTATAGCTAAATCTTCTGTGCTTAATTGTATTTTATTCTATATAATATCAAACATTGTTATACCGTAATCATTATTCGCAAAGATACCAATTCGTTCCATCGAACAGACACCTTATCCATAGTGAGCTTCCACTAAAACTTGCCTCGGTTGATGGCTTCGCAGAATTATATCTGTATATATTTGATTTGTCGCTACTAAATGATATCGTGCAAGCTCCTTGCATAATATAAGTGTGCTGTGTTCCTTTAAGGCATTCGTCATCGAGTTGTACATGTACGTTATCGCTCTTTACAATAAATGTACCACCATAATCATATGGTCCACCAATGCCTGCAGATCCAAAGTTGTTAACTATATTTGTAATTGGCTCCCTAAGTCCTGATATATATCCACTTTGTACAAGTATTGCAGTCGTCTGGTCATTGTTAGATTTTCTAGAATTTATAGCTATACCTGCTGGCTCGTATATATCGTTTCCACTTTTAATGTCTTCGATATATAATACTGGACACAAATTTGCAGTCTCCTAATATGCGTATAACTCATTTCCAACGTTTATATCCAACTTCAATGTTGTACCGGTAGTCTATCTATTAAAAAATTTTATTATTGATCCACTTTCTGACACAAGTGATTTATCAGAGATTGTAAATCCACCTATATTACCGCTTTTTGAATTTACGGTTCCCGTTATATCTGCATCTGTTGCATTTAATTTTCCTGCACTAGTAACAGTAAATGGGGCAGTTGTAAGGTCTCCGCCAGTAAATTCGCCAGCCCATATACGAACGTCGCCTTTTCCTTCAGTTGTAACCTTACCATTTAATGGTGACGATTCATCTACAGCTTTACTAGACGTCATACCAGCGACAATCTTCTAATCATCAAAAATAACAAGCTCGTTAGATGAGATCTCTTTTATAAACGCATCATTAGCAATAACTAGATTAGCTACAACATTAGGAGACAATGAGAATGCTGACCAATATGTAGCAGTGATTGGCGGTGTATTCCAATAGTCGGCTTCTCCAGAATCTGTATTTACACAAGCATAATATACGCCCTTATAAAGTACAACATCCTGATAGAATATACCACTTTCTGCACTTCTCTTTCCGTCATAGTACTTTGTTCCACTCTGCCATTCACCAGTGATCCTTAAAGGAGAACCTTTGAACGTTTGTCCTATAGATGTATCCCCAGAAGCTGATACAGGAATAGTCATGGATGTAAGATAAGCGCCGTTTGTATTATATGCATATATAGTAACGGTACTAGACTTAGACTGTACAGTTGTATTTACTGTAGCATCCCAATGGTCTGCATTATACTGTAAAGTTGTTCTATCGTTTGAGTTTAGCTACATATATAGATTGTATAGATTTGCATCAGTACTATCTATAGCATTTTCGTTTTTGTACAAATTAACATTACAGCTCATCTATAAGTTGTAATTCTAATCTGCTGGAACGTATGATAATGATATGTTTGAAAGCTGCAATGAATAAGTTGATCCATTTATACCAGATTTAACGATTGGAACATACTCGCTTAATATTATTGTTCCATTTGTTGCTTTAAACAACATTCCGTTATCGCCCTCTGTTTGAATCTGGTCAGATGATATTGCGGTCCATGCGTCTCCTCCATTAGTACTGTATGAGAACGACCAACCAGAACTATTTGATGGTGTAATATTTGTAATCTATGAGCCATTGCTCTTTGTAACATATACACTAATAGTCTTTGGATACATTGTTCCATCTTGGTAATTAATGGTGCTCGTAGACGTTTTAATATCGTATGATACAGCACTTTCTCCGGCAGTTCCTGTTAGACATATTGGGTTCGTGTATTCTCCATACTGTCCATTACCATTTATGAACACCTATGTCATCCATATATAATATCCAGCGCTCTAATTTGGGGCATCTTCAACCCACCCAGAACCATCTTCAGGTGGTCTATTTGCACTAGGTTTACTTGGTGCTACAGAACTGCTTGAATGTTTTTTGAAATAAGATTTACTATATCCATATTTTGTAGCATCTATACTAGAACCAGTACCGCTAGTAGGAATTTTTATATCACATCCACTTTCAAGAGAGTACGTCTAATCATTTATTACTAATTTTGATAATGTGTTCTTTTTAATATAATTAGAAAGCTGTTCCTATACATAATCTGTATCTACTCCAACACCAGATCCAATTCCAGATAGGTTAACCTTAAACTATCCACCATTCTTCTATGTGAGAAGAAGCTAGTTGTCTTCTATTGTAAAGCTCTGTATAGGATAATCTTTCCCTATAGTAGAGTCTTCAATTATCTTCTATACCTTGGCTTTAGTATAATAGCTCGTTGGATCAAATTTTGTATAATCATCCTTTTTTAAATACGTAGAATCAGCTTTGGTATTTGTAATATACTAATCAAAGTTAATATTACTAATAGCGTCATCAACATATTTCTTTTTAGCATAATCTTCAATATTTAAATCAGTAATAGCATCTGCTATCTGCCTAGACACTTCTATCAATATCTCTTTCTTTATAGAGTTATCTCCATCTCCAGCTACTTCATTTAACTGATTCTAAAGATCTAGTAAAGCAGAATTGCTAGCCTTTCCATTCCATTCATCTCTTTCCTCCTAAGATATATGTGAAACCGAATCATCTATATGACTGCATAATCTAGAATATATTGACGAATAACACTTGTCTATCTTAAAATCTAATTCTCCAATTGGATTTTTATGACAAGGCTTTTTTGGTTCTACGCAAAAATTAATCATATTAATTCGTTTAAATTGTTAACAATATAGTACTGTGGTGTCATCGAAGACCACGTCTAAAACGCCACAGTTAAAGATTATTTGAATTTATCCCAATCTATATGTTCCTTCTTTCCTACAACGTCTGCCATCCATCTGCAAAACTGAATTCCTGTATAGCCATCTTTATCATTGGCTACAGCTGCTGCATATTTTACGCATTGGTGCTCATTAAGCAATTCTGGATAAAAATCAGCATAAGCCATGTTTGCTGTATAAGTTACATCTTCTATTGTAGAAGTATCTGGAATTTTAAGATTAAGTACATCACATACATTTTGAACCTACTCAGAAGTCCATGTATGTTCCTAATTATTTGAATTAACCATCTATTTACTAGCGTATTCCTGTAAAGCTTTTGTAAAATGTAAACCATGTTTGCTAACATAGTCATTATATCCATCTTCCTTTACAACTCCAACACTAGCTGAATAGCTGCCATCTTTATTCTTCTAAAGATTTGCAACGTATTTAGAATTCTGGTTATCTTCGTCACTGTGCCGTATTACTATTACCTTTTGCATTGTTGAAAGAATTAATAAAGTTATTAACAGTTGATTCCATTCTACTTATAGATTCCTCTATCTTTGAGAATCTCTATTCGGTCTCTTTCTTTTCCTTATAGACAGGATTGAGTTCAGACAACAATACAGTTGTCTTATCTACTACTTCCTTCTATTTTGGAACTGACTCAAGTATCTTTTCAGCAGTATTCTTCATCTGCTCTACTTCAGCCATAAGACCCTGTTTATCTGTAGACAATACTACATCTCCTGCATATGTAACAGACAGGTTCTCTGGAATTGAATATGTAGCCGTCTTTGAGTTAGCTTCTATAGTTATATCTACAACCATTTGCGACTAACCCATTGCTGGCTTTGTACTTAAGTCTAAGTGTGGAAATCCAACCGATATAACCTTTCCGTCGGTAATAGTTATATCCTGTTTATTCAGTATGTATACCGAATAGTTTTGTTTTACATCTTTAAATGCCATAAGCCTTATCTTTATATGTAAAGGCTCCCGAAGGAGCCCTTACATAAATTAAACTTATTAAGCTGTAGCAGTTGTCTTAAGTGCAGCAATCAAAGTAGCATTCTACTTCTGCTGTGACAATTCAAGGCGAGCGTCATTGTATCTCTACTGTAAATCTGACTGCCAATGATTGTTCAAAACATCTACTATTCGCTGAGTATTAGCATTTGCGTTCGTCTTAAGATCGCAAGCCATCTAACTCATCTGGAAACCAAGGTTACTTGCAGCTCTCTCCAAACCTGAGTTTGTGTAGCTGAAACCTGTCTGCATCTGGTTAACGATGTCCTTCTGCCCAAGTTGATTCTCGTAGCCCATCTTGATAATGTTCTATTGTGTCTGGCAGCAGCAGTTCTGCAATGCAGATGTAAGGTTAGCGTCTCCGAGATTAATAGCGTTGATAACGCGTTCTGCAGAGAAGTTTACATTACCTGCTACTTCCTGAATACCGGATCTAACGCAGCAAATAGCATTATTCAATGCGTTGAAGTCACAGTTCAGGCTAGAGGCTAACTGAGTAATTGCATTAGCGTTGCCTCTTATGGCATCCATTACCAATGAGCTATTCTGATTATCAGAGATCTGTGAACGCATTGCGTCGAGCTGACTCTGGATTGCATTACCCTGGTTACCATCCTGGTTGTTCCACATACGCATAGCGAAGATCATCCAGATAAGATAAGCGAATGGGTTATTCATATAATCATTCTAGTTCATCATGGCTGCCATAGCCATTGGATCACAGTTATTCTTAGAAGCCAAAGCGGCTACTAAAGCGTCGTTATTGTTGTGTCCTGTACAATAAACTTTCTCGATCGTATCCATAATTAACAAGTTTTATAGTAAAACAATATGGAACTAGGACTGGAATAATCCTAGTCCCGTTTAATTTAAAAAGTGTATTACTACACGAGTCCTAGCATATTCCATCTAGGAGTGATAAAGTTCTATCATAATACATGGTAGAACAAGTTGTGCTAGGCGGGGTAGTGGACCCCGTCATGCTTTCATTAAGACCTAGCTTTATGTAGCAGCTTCTGGATGTTTAGCTTCAAGAGCTGCAATACGTGCTTCAAGTGACGCAATCTTTTCACTAAATGCTGACATCGACACAAAGTATTTTTGTGGAATAAAACCGCCTGCGGTAAGTATATCGGTGGTTGTTTTGCCTTTGAATTTTATTCCTTCTTCATTTATCTTTACGTTAGGATTATTGGTAGGACCAAGTATGATAGCAGTAGAATCTATATTGAAAAGATTTGTGTCTTCATTATCAACGGAAGATATCTCTATAGGACTAATTCTGATTTCAGTGTCCATATTAAATAGTTTGATCCTATTACAATCAATCTAATAATAGCTATTATCTTCACTTCCCGCAATTCCCATATTATTAAGAGTAATAGAACTTCCAGCAATATTGATATCCACACCAGATTCATCTATGGCTACATTGCCTGTTCCACCGCTAAACTCAAAGCCTTTTTGTAATGTATATTTTGGGCCGTCATCACGGATATAAGTTACATAGTATCCAGCGTCCTGTTTATCTTCAATAGCGGTAGTGTTAGCTGTTACCTTCTGTTCGAGTGCTGCAAGATCTGATCTATTAGCTTTAGAAGAAAGCTAACTACTTAGGTCACTCTACGTAGCATAGTTGCCCATATTTATAGTAGAACCATTAGACGTTAGCACATAGTTATGATCACCATAAGGTAAAGTTACGCCACTACTATTTAATAGTATAACACTATCGTCATCAATAAGTGAAATACCACTTGCCTTTATATCTATTGCTGAGCCTCCACTTTTACCATAAAGCGAGGTAGGCTATACGAGCAACATTTTACCATTATTAGATTGTATTGCAATATACATCTATGGACCAAATTTTGCAGTTCCATTGTCGGTTAAAATATCAAGTGTTTTATCTATCTAATACGAATCCTCAACACTGGCATTATATGGAATATAATTGCCTGTATCCTACTTAGCACTAATAGCAGCATTCAGCGTATCAACCTGCTAATTAAGCGCTGTTGTAAGAACGTAGTTGCTAAGTGCTGCAGCATCAGCCTTAGTAGCAATAGCAGCTTGTAAACCGCTTTCGGCGCCAGTAGCTCTAGTAACCTCGTTTAAAAGAGCAGATGCATCAGCCTTTTCTGTAATAGCCTGATTTAATGCTGTATGCAAGTCATCGTTACCAGCAAGTTTGTCAGCGATCTCTTTAAGTGTATCAAGATCTTCTGGGGCAGCAGCAACTACATCTGCAATAGCTTTTCTAAATGATCCTTCTGTATTTGAATCGCCATTAACTATTGCAAGCTTATCTGATATTTCTTTTTCTTTACCTTCAGCTCTAGTCTGCTCCGCCTTAATCTTAGAGCTCAAGTCTTCGTCACCTTTTGTACGAGCACCTGTTTCGGCACCTATGAGAGTTTTTAAACTATTCTCCTATTCTGTAGCTCTTGTTGTTTCAGCTTCAAGCAAATCCTTTGTTACATATCCGCTTTCAATAAGCTTATTGTCCACAGCTTCTTTTACAGACTGATTAACGAGTTTGCTTGTAGAGTTTGCATCCAATATATTTCCGTGCATAAATTCTCCACCTTCAAGATCAACCAATATTTCTGGGTTTCTGATCTATCCACCAGGAGTTGTTATAGGCGCTGTTTTTACTGGAACTCTATATAAAAAATCTTTTTCCTAAATCATAATTAATGCATTAATGTGTTTAAACAGTAAAAGGGAACTACCTTTCGGTAATCCCCTTTATGTAAGCGAATTAGGCCTATCCTTCGCTTACCTCAGCACCTTCCTGTGCCGCCGCTGGCTCTGGTACGGACTCAACCTGTTCCTTAAGCTGTGACTGAGTTCCCGTAGCTGCGCTAGATTCGTTTTCATGTCCTGTGCCAGTAGAACCAAATCCGCCATCACCTCTCTCTGTTTGAGAAAGCTCAGAAACTTCTGTGATTGTATACTCTGGTATAGGAACGATGACTAACTGACAGAAGCGCTCGCCCTGCTTATAAACAGCAGGAATGGTATCTGTTGTAGCTTTCATAAATGCCACAATCTCGCCTCTATAATCACTGTCGATAACACCGACATTATCAGTAAGCCATAATGACTTTTTCCAAATACTAGAGCGTGGTATAAGTAAACCAACATATCCGGCAGGAATTTCAACTGCCAATCCTGTATGGTAAACCAACATCAGCTGATTTGCCTCGTTAAGAGCTGTTTCAATCTTAGTACAAGTCAAATCAATTCCTGCAGCACCTTTTGTGCTACGAATAGGGAGGATAGCGTTATCCTCAAGTCTCTTAAATTTCAACTCCATAGTATTTAAATATTATATTTTTATATTGTCGCCCCACTAGGATTCGAACCCAGACTTGGAGGGTTAGAGCCTCCCTTGCTACCATTACAAATCATAGGGCAATATATGAGGATACAGTGGAATCGAACCACTATCTATAAGTCTTTAAACTTATCAGCTACCATTGCTACAATACCCTCATTCTGTTGTTGCGGAGGCTCGATTCGAACGCGCGACCTCCAGGTTATGAGCCTGGCGAGCTACCAACTGCTCCACTCCGCGATGTTGTGCATTTTTTATAGAAACACACAAAACTATTTCGCAAAACTCATGCGACCTATAAAAAACTCATTTTTGTATGAAAATATCTAATAGGGTATTACCACCTGCGCCCCATTAGAGATAAGCACGTAACCTTTAGCTGGAGTTACGCAGAACCAGTATTGGCGCCATTTGGATCCTGCAGCTCAAAGGGCTGCTAGGGCAGAAAGCTTTTCTTTCACCCGGATGTCCCAGTTTATAGAGATTTCAGAAATGGCGAAAACCTCTCAGCGATTGTATTCGCCCGTTTTCTTTGACTCTTATAAGTTTTAGCTGGACTTACAACCAGTATTGTGTCCCTGTGTCAGCTTACCATGGTAGCCTTTTATTTATAGTGTACACACAGGGATGCCACTCATATTATTAAATCTAAATCTTAAAAAAATGAAAAATTATTTCAATCTTAATTTCTTAAAAAGAATATGTTGGAGTCTATGCAGGAGTCGAACCTGCTAACTATTCCCTTTGTATCGGGCCGTCTTTACCGTTTGACTAATAGACTCTAAAGGTGATTACTTAGTACGAGTAATCCAATTCCATAAGCGTTTGTACCAAGGCTTCTTAGCTCTCTCTTCCACCTTGCTAGCCTTACATCTTAAGTATACGCAGTCATCCTTTACTACAGCGTAACCGTTCTCTGGAAGAATCTCATCGAGCAAAGCGTCTGTAAGGATTGATATAACTGTATTGTAGTCACAATCAGTTACTCTCATACCTGCCGAAATCTTCTGGCCAATGAAATATGCTGTAACATCGTCTACGTTAGCAACATCCAGCATAGAGATTGTATACTTAGGTCTCTTTACCTTAACTGTCTTTTTAACAACTTTCTTCATAACTTAAATATTAACATGGTCAACAATTATCTCCACAATCTTCGCAAGCGGCATTCACATGCGCGCTCTCCTTCTGCTTTGCTGCCCACTCTTCTTTTCGTTTCTGATCAGCAGCTTTAGCATTATTAAGAGCCTTCAACCAATCTTCAGACTTAACTATTACAAAGTCTGCGCCAAGATCTCTGTCGTAGAATGTGATAAGAATATCATCCTTCTTTACATCTGCACTGATAGTTTTGTTAGGGAAAAGCTTTGATGTCCACTCAACATGAGCGTCTTCTGGAATAACGTAAACATCATCGATGCCTCTTGTAGATCTTTCAATCGCCTGAACCTCAGTTGTATCTGTATCAACAACGATAGGTTTGCGATCAATGTTTATCATCTTTTTCATATGGGCTTAATGGTTTATTTTTATTATCTTTAAATCTATTCTTAAGCTTGAATCTAAATAGTTTGTTTATTAATACGTCTCTAGTATCATCTTGATCTTTCATAACATCAACCACGAACTAAAACTAATGCATAACTATTTGTTTCACCAGCTCTGGATCATCGTTTAATGTACGTCCAATCTATCTACAAACTTTATCTATATTCATTACTTCTCTACTGTTTCAGTTGCTACAATATCGTAAAGCGATACAAGTTGAGAGTCCTTAAGCAAATCGAAATACATAGCACCTCTAGACGATCTATATATAACGATATCACCAACCTTGATAGGCATCTGCTGTATCTTTTCATCGCTATATGGGTGTGTATACTCATATGGCAACTTAAGTACAACAGCTCTAGAGAAATCTGAATCAACTTCCTTTATCTCTGTCTTTACTTCATCATAATCAACTGCCTCGATCCCATCCTTATCCTTCTTAGGCTTAGTATCCTTAGCCACAGGTTCGGAGATCTTCTTCTTAACTTTAACAGGCTCAAGTGGCTTTACCAAGAACATCTGTCTGAACTCATACTTTATTTTTGAGCTCAAGTCCTCTGCCAACTGGGTCTAATCTATCATCTTATCATCCATATTACTTCTTCAATCCTTTAAGGTACTCAAGTAATTTAATCATGTTTCTCAATACTGTCTCCTTCTCAACAAGTAAACACTGAGGCGTGTTCTCGTCGGCCTTTGTCTTGAGGGTATAAAACTCATTGTTGTATTCATTGAGCTTATTATCGATCTCATCAAAGATATTTACGAATCTCTTCTTTTCGTCAACTTCCTCAACATATCCGTTATCGAGAAGCATCTTGGCATATTCCTTTGATATTCTATAAACAGAATTGTAAGAAGAAACAACCGTTGAATTGTCTTCGTTTGAGCTATTGTGCTCTTCGTTATATACACTTTCGTACTGATCTGTATCAGCGTTATACTCAAATGTATCACCATTCTCCATTACGAAGAAAGGCTTAATAACCTTTAAAATCTTTGTCATATCCAATTGCTTTTATTGTTTTACGCTGCCATAACGAAATAATTTTCAAAAAGGTTGCAAAATAGATATAAATTTTGTAAAAATAGCATTTTCCTTGCAGATATGCAACTTTTTTAGCTTTTTTACGTTAGGGGGATAGTAGGGGGTTAGTCAGCTAGAACCCTTTCTCTTATATATTCTCTTTAGGAGATCTACTTTAGTAGTACAGCTATTACAGTATGTAAGACTATACAACTATAGTAGAAGCTATATAAGCTTAATAATAATTGTAAGACTAATAAGAATAGTATGGATAAGAAGAAAAAGTGTATAATAGACGAATATAAGACAGTATACGGATTTAGCTTATTCGTTATAATTAACCCGGATAAGTCTGTAATGGATAAAAGATTTGCGTTTAGACAAGATGAATCATCTATATATGATGGCGAATGGGCGGATTATACAGCCTACACTGTTAGAGGTGCATATGATAAATCAACTGATGAGGACTGCGAAATCATAGTAGTAAACAAAATCTGGAATAGTGATAATGATGTAAACACGTTTGCTCATGAGTCGTTTCATGCAGCTGTAGATATACTTGAGGCATGCCACATAAAGCTCTCTGACGATACAAACGAAGTATTCGCATACTTAATTGGATACTTTACTGAATGTGTAAGCAAAACAGCAAATAAGCGATGAACTAGTTTGAGATGAGCGCTGTACTATATTATGCCGACTTCTTATCTCTACAATACTAGAATAAACCGTGTACAGAATAGTGTAAATATTTCTTTATACATGGAGTACCAGTGAATATAGCATACATTGTAGAATAGAAGCCAATATATGACCTTGATAACCAATGGTTCTAGAAGAGCCTTAAGGAATATAGTATGCTAAAGCATAAGTTTGGCGAAGATGGAGCTATGAGCTTTATTAAAAATCTATGTAATCTAGGGGTAGCAGGGTCTGTAAATGCTACTCAAATGATGAAATATATACATAGATATGACGATAAATAGGAGCGAGATAAAGCATTTAGAGTGTTTAAATTTAACAGATCAAAAGCAAAGTATACTCACTTAATACATAACGACGATGGTGAAATTGTAGAGGAAGAGTGCACAAAATACGTAGCCAATGCTGAGCGAAATAGCAAAGGATAAAGAATATTTAAGAGCGGCAGAAATAATACAAAAGGCCGAGAAAAACGGTAGAAGATTAGGATTTTACGAACCAGACAAAGATGAATCCATTTGATATAATATTCATGTTTTTAATACTTCCAATAGTAGCTACTACCACATGTTGGATAATACTTAAAGATAGTAAAAATAATGGGAAAGATTAGTAAATATAGCAATTTGTACGATAAAGATGGTAACTTCTTGCACAAGCCAGGAAATTATTCAATTGAAGAACTTGAGGAACTTATAGACACACTTGACAAAAACTCTAAAGAGTTTGCAAATGCCACAGCAATCCTTATGCACATGTATGAGCAAAAAGGTAATCCTCATAGAGACGAACTTATACAAAAGCTTATTGAGCAGTCTAAAACAAAGACTACCAAAGCTGAAGTTGTAAACGCTTTAAATGACTTAAAAGATGAAGAGACAAGAGAAGATGGATCCAGCACAGAGGGATGCATACCAGATACTACTGAAGGAACTGGAGAACTTGGGGGAGGAAGCAACTCCAACGAGATAGATACTACAATTAGCACTGCAGCTTGATGAAAAAGGAGAGTTCTACAAATTTATAGAAGTATTCGGGGATAGCAGAATAGATGATAAAGATGTCTTAGGACTGTCCCAAGATAACTAAAATGATATTAGATATTATATATGGAGACGAAGGAAAAGAAAAAGGAAACGGAGACGGAATTAGTACAATTAGTCAGACAGCTTAGAGACTACGTAATCCTGGATAGAAAAGATTACGAAGCTATGTCATCTGATGAATCCTATATAGTAGAGAAGGGTGAAATAGACTCTACGCCTACTATGCAAAATGCTTTAAAACCTAAGAAACAGAAGACTGTGACAGAGATTATACATGATCAGCTTGGACCAGGATACGTTCCTAGGGGTCGTAAGGGAGGTAGACAAATACTTGTAAAAGAAGTAGAATGCAAAGATTATGCACAAGATGATTCCAACAGAGCAAAATAAACATCTTCCATGTGTAACAAATAAAGTGTATGAAATAACTCTATACTTAATGTTTAATAGAGAATTCATGAATAATGTATATAGAACATTTAGTATTATTAGCCGGGGCTTATAACCTCGGCTTTTTTGTTTTCTAATTTTTTTATTTTTTAAAACTGTTATATGTGTACGGAAAGGTGAAACAAAAATATTTTTTATTTTTTTTGAATTGTGGTAAATGCGTAAAGACGAGAAACATCATAATTTGCCCCCCCCCGGCTCGCGTTTCGGATCTGACTACCCCCGGCATCTTAAATGACATCACTGATAGATTGCCATCCTAATCGCGGGAACATAAAGAACAGTTCTTTACTATTAGTAACAATAAAACATAATCAATATGGATAAATTCTGTTTAGTAGCTATCATGTTGTTCGCTATTCAACGTGATATGGTTGATTACTCAATTGTTGATGTGATTAATGCAATTGATCGTGCACGTGGTATTATTCCACGCACTGATTATCTTGAACTTGTGTTCTCAGACGCTCTTGGTGAGCATGACATATACAATGTATCATTCGGTATATACGACAAGTACTTTGATAATCAGCAGTTCGTAGAGAGAGTATTGCCATTCTAATGGCGTGCTCTCTTTATTCTTTAGCTTATGTTTAATCAATAAATATTTACAATTATGAAAGAGTTTTTAGTTATCAAGAATTACAAGGTTATGAGTCCAGTTGTTGAAGCATCATTTGATGACGAAGACAAGGCAAAACAGTATGCTGAGTTGTGTAAGCTGCGCGACGGGATGAACTATTGTGTTGCCAAGCTTATCTAAGTAATAGGGAGCGGCGTAATGCCGCTCTATTATCGTTTAATCAATAACATTTGTAATTATGAAAAAAGCTATTATGTTCTCTACAGCAATTTGTGTATTGTGCTTTGTTCTTGGAATACTGTCTGGTTGGCATGGTTGTATGAGCTACAATCGGTTAAACAAGACTGAAATTGTAAAAGCACAGGATGCTGCACTCAAAGCAGCTGACAAAGTAATGGACAACAATCAGTTGTTTGACACTGATGGAAGTGATGCAATGGTCGACTATCTTAACAAAGCATCTGTAGTCGATTCACTTAACAAACTTGAGCAGTAGGCATTAGCCTATTGTTCTTGTTTGCTTCCTCTTTGCTTGCGGGAACATAAAAAACACCTCTAACTTATTAGCAGGGGAAGAGAGAAAGATGTAGATATGTTGATGTTTGGATGTTTGGAACAGTCTCCACACCTATGTATTTATACATTTGATGTTGTTTGTTATTATACCTCTTCCTTAATATATAGCTTTATAACTATTATCTTCGCAAATGATTATTCACCATTAAATACAATATATTATGTCTAAGTATCGTTTGTTTAATATGTCTATCCTGAAGGCTAAAGCCCAGGAAGGACAAACTGAAGGTAATTTGTATGTAGCAGCTACATTGGAGAATCAGGATTGTGTCTTTGAGGAGAATACATCCATTGTAATGTTCGGTGTTGATGGATTGATTAATGCAATTCGTCCATATCTGGACACACAACATGGAGGTATTGCAGAGACAAGCAATGAAGATGCAATTCCAGAGCGTTATCGCTTCTTAAATGGTATCTTTGTACGTCAGAAGCTTGAGCACGGAATGAGTTATCTATTAGGTAATGACCATAGTCCAAGATTAGACAAAACAACAGGTCAACCTATGACGATGGATTCAGTCTTGGTGTTCTGTATCCTCATCAGTGAGACGCCAAAAGTTGATGGCACACCAAACTATGCAAAAAACTGGGACCCTGTCTCAAGAGTGCGTAGTATTGAGCGCCAATTCTTCAAGCCTGTAAACAACACGGCCGCGACAGTAGCAGGTAATGCTACGCCTCAGCCTGCACCACAAGCTACACCAGCTCCTGACCCATTAGCAGCAGCTACAGCTCAGCCGAATACGGCTACACAGCAACCAGCTCCTCAGCCTAACGTGGCTCAGCCTGCTCCTCAGC
>ERZ1023701.3-NODE-3-length-133154-cov-12.151354_pt1 | contig 133154 bp, 118 predicted proteins | sample MGYA00380350_ERZ1023701 | MGnify/ENA primary metagenome ERZ1023701 (study PRJEB33179, sample SAMN07449025) | human gut metagenome | biome: Human-gut; feature: Human associated habitat; material: Faeces | host: Homo sapiens | place: India:Kasaragod | collected... | reverse complement strand
AATATTCATTTAATTTTATAAATACTTAACTGTATTCTTTATAATGACAAATTAATATATTTTTTGTAGACGTCTAATAATATTTTTGAAAGAGGTGAAAAATAAATAAACAATTAGGTTAATTCTTTACATTGACAATATGTGTCACAACTATATTTGGAGAAAAAATTTCTTTATTTGCAGCAGACATAAGTGGTTAAAAAATGTAATTGTTAGTGATGATATCAATAGCAACTTAAGGGGCTTTCTGTAGCAGATATTAGTAGTGTATGGATATAAGTAAAGATGGAAAATATGAATGCGCTAGCGAAGCTGAATGATCTATAATATATTCAAATCATTATATTAAGGCTGTTATATTTTATACAATGGCATATAGGTGGAATTGTATCGGATGTTGCTAATATGATATTTGCGTTGCCTATTATGCCACTGTACAATAATCAGAAAGGAAAGAATTTCAAATATTTCTTTTACATATATTATGTGGCTCATGTTGTTATTTTGTGGATACTGTCAAATTTTTTATAATTGGATTCAAGAATAGGAGAACTACAAAATGAGAAAACACTTAAAACTTTTTATGTTGGTGATGCTTATATGTTGCACATTAACTAATATATTTGGAAACAATGATGTGCAAGCGAAAGAAGTATCAGATAATCCATATTTTATCATTAATGGAGATACTGTTGTTAAAGAAGGCGAAAATTATTATAATGAAGATACTGGAGAATATTTTGTATGGGGGAACGAAAGAGGGGTAGATAAATCATTTTCGTTTAAGATAAGATATTCCGTTTCATCAAGTTATTTCAAGGTAAATGGGACAAAAGTTAGTGTCGATTGTTCTGCATATATAGGCGACAGTAGTCTGTATAAAGTTTCGGGATATGATAATTTTAAATACACAGTTAGACTTGTAGGTGTGTATGCAAGAAAACTAAAATTTGATACTGGAGGAACTGAATCTGGAACAATATCTGGATTAAAAAAAGGTGGAAAATATTATGTTGAAATATCTACAGGTCAGGAGGTGCCGGGATACTATTATTTGATTGGAGATGGAACTGTGAAATCCTAATATAGGGGATGAATAATATGAAAAGAGTTATAAAAATATTGTTTGGAATATATATCTTATTTTTAATATATGTATTATTCCTGAATGGTATTCGAACCGGAAAAATTGGAATTGCGGAATATGGGGTGATGTCTAAAGAACACTTACAAATGTGTAATTTTATTCCTTTAAGGACAGGGATAAATTATATTGTCTTGTTAAGACAAAACAATATAAAAATAGATATTGTAGTAAAGAACTTAATAGGAAATTTTATTTTGTTTGTGCCAATGAGTTTTTTTGCACAGATATTATTTAGGGAAAAAATAGTAAGTTACAGCGTAAAGCTTTTATTACTAATTTTATTAGTAGAAATTATACAATATATTACATGTTTGGGTTCACTAGATGTCGATGATATAATTTTAAATATGGCGGGAGCAGTATTTTCATACATTATCTTAGAACGTATAGTAAAACATAAATAGCCACATAAGTTTTTGAGTAAGCAATATCTTATTTGGGGATATTGCTTACTTAAACAGTATTTTTATAATTATATTGTTATAACCCGAACATAATAAAATGGTGTGGAGAAAATTAATATGAAAAAACAAATGATAACTTTAGCAATGACAATGTTACTTGGAACTGCAAGTGCGTTTGGTGATGCAACATCGGTACAGGCAGCATCAATAAAGGGTGATATGTCTTATTGTGAAATAACGCAGGAAGTATCAGAGGATGTACAAGATAGTGCAAGAGGAATTTTTAGTGTGTATTATGAGGTGATAGTTGATAATACAGCTATTAAGGAAAAGGCGAAAAGTTCATCAAAAACTATCAGAATAGCACGTAAAGGGGCGAAATATAAGAAAGTTGGGGAGTCGGGGGATTGGATTAAGATAAGTTATGCTGATAATTATGGATATATAATTAAATCAGCTTTAAAAAAGGTATAGGAGCATATAATGGACAAAATTCTTGTTGTTGAGGATGATAAAACAGTATACAGTGGCATAAAAAAGCTTCTTGAATTGCAGCATTATAGTGTGGTAATTGCGCAAAATGGTATGGAAGCTTTAGAAAAAATAGATGAATCGTTCAGCCTTGTAATAATGGATATAATGATGCCGCAGTTGGACGGCATTGAAACATGCAGGAGAATGCGTGAAAGATACAGCGTTCCGATATTGTTTTTATCAGCAAAATCCGAAGAGCTGGATAAGCTGGAAGGGCTAGAAGTGGGTGGTGACGATTACATGACTAAGCCATTTTCAAACATGGAGCTGATTTCAAAGGTTAAAGCTCTTATCAGACGATATCGGGTATATGACAGCGGAAGTGTAAATCGTAAAAACAAGGATGAATCTATAGAGGCAGATGGACTTAAACTGTTTACGAATCGAAATAAGGTTGAGTTTAATTGTGATGAGATAAAATTAACCGGGAAGGAATATGAGATACTAAAACTGCTAATGAAAAATCCGGACCGGATATATACGATTGAGATGATATACGAGATGGTGTGGGATGAGGTTTTTACATATAATGCAAAGAATACTGTTATGGTACACATTAAAAATCTTAGGAATAAACTTATAAAAGCATGTGGTGATGCATGCGTACACACAGAATGGGGAAGAGGATACCGTTTTGAGAGATGATTTAAAGAGGGTAAAGAAAAAGCTGTCTTTGACATTTGCAATTGCGATTATAGGCACATGCGTTGTTTTTGGACTATTATACTATCTGGGAATTGATTTACTGAACAATTATATTGAAGGTACATCTCATTTAATATACGATAATGAAAAGCCATATATAGACGAGTTTCAACAATATGTGACTGATAATGATATAAGTACTACAGATGTCGAGCAATATGATGAATGGATGACTGATCATGATGTTGCGTTTTATAGTGTTCAGGAAAGGGGGAAGGTAATATACAATAAATCAAATGTAGATAAGCTTATATCTCCGGCTAAAAATATGTATGATTACCGATTTACAGGAAGTTATGAGCTGCCTGTTCAGTTCTCCGATATTGAGGCGGAAGTATTTATATATACAGGATTTACGATAAAATATTATATAGCTTTAATGATTTTTGATGTGGGATTTTCTCTTATGATGGGAATTGTATTTGTGTATCTACGCATCAGAAAAATTATAGCGGGCTATCAAACAGAGCTTGAAGCATCACAGGAACAGGAGAAAAAAGCGCGACAGGAAAAGGATGAACTGATGCGTAATATGGCTCATGACCTGCGTACGCCGTTGACTGGTGTTATGACATATGTTGATGTAATGAAACTGGAGAACGAAGCATATGCCGAGAATATGAAAAATCTTAATTTTATAAGTGAAAAGGTGTTGGATATCAGGTCTCAGGTAGACAATCTGCTGGATTTCTCAATTGCCGGTTCACAAAGACCTATTGAAATGGATGCATCAATGGATGTTGAGTATATATTTGGAGATTACCTCTCAGATGTGTGTGCTCAGCTTATGAAAAGCAATTATGAGGTTGATGCAGAAGGAATAAGCTTTAAGCAAGTAAAGGTTGCTGTTAATATGGCATTTTTGACCAGAATATTTTCCAATCTGACGGATAATATATATAAATATGCGGACAATAAAAAGCCTGTTGTTATGAAAACAGCTTTTACGAAAAAAACATTTAGCGTTGAAATTGGCAATGGTGTATGTGACAATAAAACACTTCTTAAAAGTGCCGGGATAGGGCTTAAGAGCGTGGATGCGATGATGCAGCGCATGAATGGAAGCATGAGCTTTAAACGAGAACATGGGAAGTTTTGGGTTAAACTGGAGTTTCCGATTGTGTAGTGAATATAGTAAAAACTAAAGAGGATATCTGAGATAGCAATAGTAAAGGAGAACGGCTATGAAGAGTGAAAAAATTGCAGCATCAATTTGTTGGCTGACAGCAGCATTATTATTTGCGGTGGATCAGATTAATCTACATCTGGCTTACCTCAGTTTGGCAACTTTGGGATATTCCACTGATATTGGATATATAGATAGTGTTCCAATGGTCGTGCTGGCGGTGGTATTTGTGCTTGCCGGTATTGGATTTCTTGTATCAGAAAAATTTAAAAAGCATTGAGTGAATATTTCTTCATGAAAACCTCCATACTAAATAGAAAAGAAGTATGGAGGTTTTTATGAGCAAAAATATAGAGAATCATGATTCGGTGCTCTTGCTTCAGGATTGCATAGCGGGCTGTAAGATGGCACTTGAGAGCATGGACGATATAAGAGAACACACAGATGACAAGCAGCTTCGTGAGCTGATAGACAAGTACTATGATGAGCACACCGGGCTGTCAGTGGATTGCAGGGATATGCTTGACAAAGCAGGTGCAGATATTAAGGAACCGGGTGTGTTTGCAAAGATGGCTGCGAAGCTGCAGACTGCAATGAAGATGGCAGTGAATGATGATCAGTCCCAGGCAGCAAAGCTTCTGACGGAGGGCTGTAATATGGGCATAGAGACAATCAGCGGCAGTCTCAATGAATATCGCGATGCTGATTCAAAGAGTGTGGCAATTGCAGAGAGGCTCAGGACGCTTGAGGAAAAAATGGTGGGAGATTTGCAGCCACTATTATAAAAATATAAAATAACGGCTGTTGTACTGATTTGGTACAACAGCCGTTTATGCGTAGCTGTCAAGCATCATGCCTGAATAAATTGACGAAATATATGGTGTGTTGAAATTGTGCCCGGGATTCTTATATGCCACAACAACCTTCTGCACATAGTTCATAGGGTTGACTGTCACAGAGTTTGCTTTGTCACCTATTGCATCCTTTAGTGCGGTAAGAGTGTTGAAGGTGTCATCAGCTCTGTCCGGACGAAGCGCACCGGCGAGGATATCGCGGTCAATAGTGAGCTTGCCGTCATCGTCTGTCATGAGACCGATATAGGAAAGCTTTGACTGTGAGCCCTTTGTGATGGAGCTTATATCACGAAGCAGCCTTGTGGCATCTGCAGAGTCGGTCGTTGAATAATCATCTGCCACGTCTATCATCTTATTGTATGCGTCAACCAGCGTCTGCACATTGTCGGCAACTGCATCGGAATTGGTCTTAAAACCGATGGCTGCGGCACCTGTATCTGTGGTTGGCTTTTTGAGCGTGAGCTCAAAAGTATTATTGATGGTAAAGGTGTTGGACAAGGATGAGTGCGCAGTGCCATTCAGCGAAAAGTCAGAGTTGTGGGCAGGGGATGATACCTTATCAATACCCAGCTGCTTCATCATGCTTATGGACTCTGCGTTAGCTGATGGAGCCACGCTAAAGAGAGAATCCTCAGTCTCGCTGAGACCTGTCTGCATTGATGTAAGCTGAAGCGCTGCCTTGCCTGAGTCATCATGGACTATGTCTGCCTCGATGCCAAGACCGGATGCATTTATGAGCCTCTTGAGCTTGTCCTGCACCTCACCGTTGGTTTCACCGGTGCTCACTCCGAACTGGAACTCATAGGATGATGCATTGGTATTTATGTCAAAGGAATAGCTGCCCGGTATAAAGGACAGGGCCTTGCTGTCTAAGTAGCTGCCGGTATTGACCTGTGGTGCGGCGAGCTGTCTGACATCTATATCAAAGCCGTCTGCTCCTTTATTCTCTGAACCGTCACCCACGTAGCGCACGCCTACAGCATCCTCATTAGATGACTCCGCAACCTTCTTCTGGAAGGAGTCAGAGGAGCCTGCGTATTTATCGGAAAGCGAATCCACGGCATTTAAGATGGCCTTAGAGCTTTCCTTTATATCGATAGCATATTTCTTGGCCTCGGACATATTGGAAATCTTGTACAGAGGGGACTCTTTATTTGTCTTTATTATTCTGTTGTATATCTTGCGCAGGTCGCTTTTCTTGTGCGAATCATAGCGCGATACCTCTTTATTGGCATAAGTGCTGGCATAGTAAGCGTAGGCACTGTCTATCTTTGCCATAAAGACCCCTCCTTTCATCCGTGAAAATCGTTTAATCCGTTAAATATTATATTGTATAGCTGCGATTACTAATGATTAACTGCAGCTATAATAAGCTATGTAAAATTTTTATTTATCAAATTCTACTTATACACATATATTATATCGTCATAATTGAGGATTTACAACAACAAAATACTTGAAAAATTCAGATAAATGTACTATATTTAGTTATGTATCTATAAGATTTACAAAATTTAATTGCTGCCGGACTCACAAAAAGGTGCAGATAGCGGCACTGTTCAAAAGAATTTACAATAAATTTTAAAATAGCTATTGACGGTTACGGCTCAACTGTGATATAGTATACAGGCTTGGAAATAGGTCTTTTTTTTATGCCTTTTTTTAAGGGTACAAACAACAAAGAATTTAAACGGAGGTGGAAGTCGTGCGTACAAAGATTACATTAGCGTGCACAGAATGTCAGCGTCGTAATTACAACATGACAAAGGACAAAAAAACTCATCCGGACAGAATGGAAACCAAGAAGTATTGTAGATTCTGCAGAACTCATACAATGCACAAGGAAACAAAATAGTCTAGGAACTGAGTGAAGGAGTACATTATGGGACAGAATGAAAAAGTCGAAAAGGCTCCAAAGACAAGCTGGTTTTCAGGTCTGAAAGCTGAATTTCAGAAGATTATCTGGCCTGAGAAGCAATCGGTCATCAGACAGACCATTGCAGTGCTGGCGGTTTCAGTAGTTACCGGTCTTATTATTGCGCTTCTTGACTGGGGTATCCAGCAGGGCGTAGATTTCCTTATTGGTTTACATTTTTAAAACGGAGGCAAAGTGATTATGACAGAAGCGAACTGGTATGTAGTTCATACCTATTCAGGTTATGAAAACAAAGTCAAAGCTAATATTGACAAAACAATCGAAAACAGACATCTTGAGGACCAGATCCTTGAAGTACGTGTTCCGTTGGAGGACGTCACAGAGGTGAAGAACGGTGTTCGTAAACAGGTTTCCAAGAAGATGTTTCCAGGCTATGTTCTTATTCATATGATTATGAATGATGATACATGGTACGTTGTACGAAATACCAGAGGCGTAACTGGATTTGTAGGTCCGGGAAGCAAACCGGTTCCTCTCACAGAAGCCGAGATGAGACCTTTGGGTATTAAGACGGAAAACGTGGTAGTTGATTTTGCTGAGGGTGACATGATAGTCGTTATCGGCGGTGTCTGGAAGGATACAGTCGGTGTTATCACAGCTATGAATTATCACAAGCAGACAGTTACAATTAATGTAGAGCTGTTCGGTCGCGAGACACCGGTAGAAGTAAGTTTCGCAGATGTTAAGAAAACAAATTAAGGAGGCAATTCCAAATGGCAAAGAAAGTAGAAGGATACATTAAATTGCAGATCCCTGCTGGAAAGGCAACTCCAGCTCCTCCAGTTGGACCTGCACTTGGACAGCACGGTGTAAACATCGTAGAGTTCACAAAGCAGTTTAATGCAAAGACAGCCGATCAGGGCGACTTAATTATCCCTGTAGTTATTACTGTATATGCAGACAGAAGTTTCAGTTTCATTACTAAGACTCCACCTGCTCCGGTATTAATCAAGAAAGCTTGCAAGATTCAGTCTGGTTCAGGCGAGCCAAACAAGAAGAAAGTTGCTAAGATCACAAAGGCACAGGTTCAGGAAATCGCTGAGCTTAAGATGCCTGACTTAAACGCAGCTTCACTTGAGTCTGCAATGAGCATGATCGCTGGTACAGCAAGATCAATGGGTGTTGAGGTGACCGAATAACACTTAGCGAAGCCAAGCGTATAACGCGCAGGCTGAGGTTAGTGTGAGGCCGTTCTCTGAGATTAGCGAAAGCGAGCCCACCTTTTGGGCGAAGCTTGAACTTAGCGAAGAGAACATACCCATAAAACTGACGAACCGACAGGAAAGTTAATCATTAATGAGAATTGATGAAAAACATCGGTTAAACAGTATTATTTTAAGATAACAAAGAAACGTAAATGTGGGAGGGCCCTCTCCCGATATTACCACCAGGAGGTTATTTTTTCATGAAAAGAGGAAAGAAGTATCAAGACGCTGTTAAGGCATTTGATAAGAAAGAACAGTACGATGTTGCTGACGCTATCTCTATCGTAAAGAAAAATGCTACAGCTAAATTTGACGAGACAATCGAGCTTCATCTTAGAACAGGCTGCGACGGACGTCACGCAGAGCAGCAGATCCGTGGTGCGGTTGTATTACCACACGGAACAGGAAAAACAGTTAAGGTTTTAGTTTTCGCTAAGGGAACTAAGGTTGACGAGGCACAGGCAGCAGGAGCTGACTTCGTTGGAGGCGAGGAGTTAATTCCAAAGATCCAGAACGAGGGATGGTTAGACTTCGACGTTGTAGTTGCTACACCTGATATGATGGGTGTTGTTGGTCGTTTAGGACGTGTCCTTGGACCAAAGGGCTTAATGCCAAACCCAAAGGCAGGAACAGTTACTATGGACGTAACAAAAGCTGTTAACGATATCAAAGCCGGTAAGATTGAGTACAGATTGGACAAGACAAACATTATCCATGTGCCAGTTGGAAAAGCATCTTTCACAGACGAGCAGTTAAACGACAACTTCCAGTCTCTTATGGGTGCAATTAATAAAGCAAAACCTGCTAGCTTAAAGGGTCAGTACATTAAGAGCGCAACTCTTACATCTACAATGGGACCTGGCGTTAAGTTAAACGTGGTTAAGATTACACAGTAAGATAGTTAAACAGTTACAGTAAAACAATTTACAAGACCTATCAAACGCCAAGCAAAAGTTTTGCGGAAAGTAATTGACATCCGTAATATAGTTTGATATAATTGCAATGCATATTGCCGAAGACAGTAGGTGCCGCAAGGCGTAAACGTAGAACCTACCGAGGGAATTTTCGAGATTTATCTTGAATTTTGACTTGTACCCTTCTGTCGACAGGCAGGAGGGTTTCTTTGATTAATAAATCAAATACCTCATGTCTTTTATGCGAAAATCTAAAAGGAGGTAAATGAATCGTGGCAAAGGTAGAACTTAAACAGCCAATCGTAGATGAGATTTCCGGTGTTATCAATGGTGCACAGTCAGTAGTAGTTGTTGATTACTTAGGACTCACAGTAGCAGAGGATACTCAGTTACGTAAACAGTTAAGAGAAGCCGGTGTAACTTACAAGGTATACAAGAATACTTTAGTAAACCGTGCAATCCAGGGAACAGAGTTCGAGGGATTAAAGGATGTCCTTGAAGGACCAAGCGCATTCGCTGTATCAACAGAGGATGCAACAGCACCAGCTAGAATCTTAGCTAAGTTCGCTAAAACAGCTCCGGCTTTAGAGATTAAAGCAGGTGTAGTTGAGGGAACATTTTATGATGCTGAGGGTATGAAGGCAATCGCCGCTGTACCTAGCAGAGATGAGCTTCTTGGAAAATTACTTGGAAGCATTCAGTCACCTATCACAAATCTTGCTCGTGTACTCAATCAGATCGCAGAGCAGGGTGGCGCTGCAGATGCAGCCGTAGAGGCAGCACCAGCAGAGGATGCTGCAGAGGAAGCTCCAGCAGCAGAATAATTCAAATATTATATTTGAACCTTATTATCATAATTAAATTTTTAAATGGAGGAAATTATAATGGCAAAGTTAACAACAGCAGAGTTTATTGATGCTATCAAAGAGTTAAGCGTATTAGAGTTAAATGATTTAGTAAAAGCTTGTGAAGAAGAGTTCGGTGTTTCTGCAGCAGCAGGTGTTGTAGTTGCAGCAGCAGGAGCTGACGGAGCAGCAGCTGAGGAGAAGACTGAGTTCGACGTAGAGCTTACAGAGGTTGGACCAAACAAGGTTAAGGTTATCAAGGTTGTTCGTGAGATCACAGGTCTTGGACTTAAAGAGGCTAAGGACGCTGTTGATGGCGCACCAAAGGTTATCAAAGAGCAGCTTGACAAGGCTTCAGCAGAGGATGCTAAGGCTAAACTTGAGGCAGAGGGTGCTAAGGTTACTCTTAAATAGTCGGATAGGCTACGAGCGGAGTAAAAACATAAAAAAGAGCCAAGGGCAAATTCTATTTGCGCCTTGGCTCTTTTTTATGTTTTTATTGCGCGACAGTCGGAGCGCGTCCCGAAAATGCCTGAGCATTTTTGGGACCTCTGCTCGTAGCCTATCCGACGGCGAATGAAAAAATAAAAAAGTACTTGCAATTGTCAGTAATTTGTTGTATAGTATACGTTGCACTATTGTGGTGCAGTGGCATTTTTATGCAATTTTTTAAATGATGCAAATTTGTCAATAGGTAAATTACACTAAAATGCATTCGCAAATATGTGCACAAGAGAAAAACCACAAGATATAGTAACTGGGGTGGTTTTTGAATCATTATCTAGATACTTGCTAGATTAAAATAAAAACGAGAGGTGAAACGTCAATGGAGAAAAACAGAATACGTCCGGTCACATCCGGAAAAAGCATGCGTATGAGTTACTCAAGACAAAAAGAGGTTCTGCAGATGCCAAATCTGATTGAGGTCCAGAAGGATTCTTATCAGTGGTTCTTAGACGAAGGTCTCAAGGAAGCTTTTGCGGATATCTCTCCAATCACAGATTACAGCGGAAAGCTTAGTCTTGATTTTGTAGATTTTACATTATGCGAAGATGATGTAAAGTATACAATTCCTGAGTGCAAGGAAAGAGATGCAACATACGCAGCTCCTTTAAAGGTTAAAGTCAGACTTCACAACAAAGAGACAGATGAGATTAATGAGCATGAAATTTTCATGGGTGATCTGCCTTTAATGACAGAGACCGGTACATTCGTAATCAACGGTGCAGAGCGAGTTATTGTCAGTCAGTTAGTTCGTTCTCCTGGTATTTATTACGGAATTGCTCATGATAAGCTCGGAAAGACCCTGTATTCTTGTACTGTTATTCCAAACCGTGGTGCATGGCTTGAGTATGAGACAGACTCTAACGACGTTTTTTATGTAAGAGTAGACAGAACACGTAAGGTACCTATCACAGTACTTTTACGTGCACTTGGAGTAGGTACAAACCAGGCTATTCTCGATATGTTCGGAGATGAGCCAAAGATCCAGGCATCATTCAGCAAGGACCCTGCAATCACAGAGCGTGAGCCACAGGGAAGCTATGAGGCTGGTTTATTAGAGTTATATAAGAAGATTCGTCCGGGCGAGCCACTTTCAGTTGAGAGTGCAGAGAGCCTTATCACAGCAATGTTCTTCGATCCTAGAAGATATGACCTTGCCAAGGTAGGACGTTATAAGTTTAATAAGAAGCTTGCTTTAAAGAACCGTATCAGTGGACAGGTTTTAGCTGAGGACGTAGTGGATCCTTCTACAGGTGAGGTTATCGCTGAGGCAGGTACTGTTGTTGACCGTGCGCTTGCTACACAGATCCAGAACGCTGCTGTTCCTGCTTTATGGATTCAGACAGAGACAAGAAATGTCAAGATTCTTTCTTCTATGATGGTTGACATCAGAAGCTGGATTCCTGAGCTTGAGGATCCTAAGTCTATCGGTGTTACTGAGCTTGTTTACTATCCGGTACTCGCTCAGATTCTCGAGGAGTATGATTCCCTTGAGGACAGAATCGAGGCTATAAAGAGAGATATATCTGACCTTATTCCAAAGCATATTACTAAAGAGGATATCTTCGCAACTATCAACTACAATATGCACTTAGAGTGGGGCGCAGGAACAGATGACGATATCGATCATCTTGGAAACAGACGTATCCGTGCGGTTGGAGAGCTGTTACAGAACCAGTACCGTATCGGTCTCTCAAGACTGGAGCGTGTTGTTCGTGAAAGAATGACTACACAGGACTTAGAGGGAATTTCACCTCAGTCACTTATCAATATAAAGCCTGTAACTGCCGCTGTTAAAGAATTCTTCGGTTCTTCACAGCTTTCACAGTTCATGGATCAGAACAACCCTCTTGGAGAGCTTACTCACAAGAGACGTTTATCAGCACTTGGACCTGGTGGTCTTTCAAGAGACCGTGCCGGATTCGAGGTTCGAGATGTACATTACACTCACTACGGCCGTATGTGTCCTGTAGAGACTCCTGAGGGACCAAACATCGGTCTTATCAACTCACTTGCATGCTATGCGAGAATCAATGAGTATGGCTTCGTAGAGGCTCCATACCGTAAGATTGACAAGACTGATCCTAAGAACCCGGTAGTCACAGAAGAGGTTGTATACATGACAGCCGACGAGGAGGACAACTACCACGTAGCACAGGCTAATGAGAAGCTTGATGCCGAAGGACATTTCATACGTAACTCAGTTTCAGGTCGTTACAGAGAGGAAACTCAGGAGTACGATAAGTCAGCATTTGATTATATGGATGTATCTCCAAAGATGGTATTCTCAGTAGCTACAGCGCTGATTCCGTTCTTGCAGAACGATGACCCTACACGTGCCCTCATGGGATCAAACATGCAGCGTCAGGCCGTTCCGCTTCTGACCACAGAGGCTCCTGTAGTTGGTACAGGTATTGAGACAAAGGCTGCAGTTGACTCAGGTGTCTGCGTAGTTGCAAAGGCAGACGGAGAGGTATTATCTTCAGAGTCAAACCGCATTATCATAAAAGAGACTGACGGAAACAAGAGAGAGTATATCCTTACAAAGTTCTCTCGTTCTAACCAGTCAAACTGCTACAACCAGAGACCTATCGTATTTAAGGGTGACAAGGTTAAGGCAGGCGATGTTATCGCAGACGGTCCTTCAACAAGTCAGGGAGAGCTTGCTCTTGGAAAGAACCCACTTATCGGATTCATGACATGGGAAGGATACAACTACGAGGATGCCGTTCTTCTTTCAGAGCGTCTCGTAGAGTATGATGTGTATACATCAGTTCATATCGAGGAATATGAGGTAGAGTCACGTGATACAAAGCTCGGACCTGAGGAGATTACACGTGATGTTCCTGGTGTCGGCGACGACGCACTCAAGGACCTTGATGAGAGAGGTATCATCCGTGTAGGTGCAGAGGTTCGTGCCGGTGATATCCTTGTAGGAAAGGTTACACCAAAGGGTGAGACAGAGCTTACGGCAGAGGAGAGACTTCTTCGTGCCATCTTCGGTGAGAAGGCAAGAGAGGTTCGTGATACATCACTTAAGGTACCTCATGGTGCTTACGGTATCATTGTTGATGCCAAGGTATTTACAAGAGAGAACGGCGATGAGCTTTCTCCGGGAGTAAACCAGTCAGTACGTATCTACATTGCACAGAAGAGAAAGATTTCTGTCGGTGATAAGATGGCCGGACGTCACGGTAACAAGGGTGTCGTTTCCCGTGTGCTTCCTGTTGAGGATATGCCATTCCTTCCAAACGGACGTCCACTGGATATCGTACTTAACCCACTCGGTGTTCCTTCACGAATGAACATCGGTCAGGTCCTTGAGATTCACCTGAGTCTCGCTGCAAAGGCACTTGGCTTCAATATCTCAACTCCTGTATTTGACGGAGCAAACGAGGTAGATATCGAGGATACACTTGAGCTTGCAAATGATTACGTAAATCTTCCGTTCGATAAGGAAGAGCTTGAAAAGGATTTACAGGCGGAGCATCCATACTGGAGCGCAGATGCTGAAATCTTCTATGATAAATATGTTGATACACTCCGTGAGGACGTTATGGAATACCTTTCAACAAACAGAGCTCACAGAAGCTTATGGAAGGGCGTTCCGATTTCAAAGGATGGAAAGGTACAGCTTCGTGATGGTAGAACAGGTGAGTGCTTCGATGGAAAGACAACTATCGGACACATGCATTACCTTAAGCTGCATCATCTTGTTGACGATAAGATCCATGCACGTTCAACAGGTCCTTACTCATTAGTTACACAGCAGCCACTCGGTGGTAAGGCACAGTTCGGTGGACAGCGTTTCGGAGAGATGGAGGTTTGGGCTCTTGAGGCATATGGTGCTGCATATACACTCCAGGAGATCCTTACAATGAAGTCCGATGATGTTGTTGGCCGTGTCAAGACCTACGAGGCTATCATCAAGGGTGAGAATATCCCTGAGCCTGGTATTCCAGAGTCATTCAAGGTACTTCTCAAAGAGCTTCAGGCACTTGGTCTGGATGTCAAGGTACTTGATGAGAACAGAGAAGAGGTTGAGCTTATAGAGACAAGTGAGTACGGTAATACAGATATCAACTCAATTATCGGAAACGATAAGGACTATGCATTCGAGGACAGTGAGTCATTCGCAGAGCATGGTTTCTCAAAGAAAGAATTTGATGACAACGAAGAGCTTGTTGACATAGAAGAGGAAGAGTCTCCTGAGACAGCGGATGACGATATTTTTGCTGATGAAGTTCTTGATGACGAAGAATAATTAGAAGGGAGTGCCAAAATGCCAGAAACAAATAATATAGAAAATAATCAGGCAATGCAGTTTGATGCGATTCAGATTGGATTAGCATCTCCTGAAAAGATCAGAGAGTGGTCACATGGCGAGGTTAAAAAGCCTGAGACTATTAACTATAGAACATTAAAGCCTGAAAAAGACGGTCTTTTCTGCGAGAAGATTTTCGGACCAACGAAGGACTGGGAGTGTCATTGTGGTAAATACAAGAAGATACGTTATAAGGGTGTTGTCTGCGACCGATGTGGCGTAGAAATCACAAAGTCAAGCGTTCGTAGAGAGCGTATGGGACACATCGAGCTTGCTGCTCCTGTATCTCATATCTGGTATTTCAAGGGTATCCCATCACGTATGGGACTCATCCTTGACTTATCTCCACGTGTACTTGAAAGAGTACTGTACTTTGCTTCATATATTGTGCTTGACCCGGGCGAGACAAAGCTTGCATACAAGCAGATTCTCAACGAGTCAGAGTACCAGGAGGCATGCGATACTTATGGCCGCTCAGCATTCCGTGTAGGAATGGGTGCTGAGTCTATCCATGAGCTTTTAGCAGCAATCGATCTCGAGAAGGATTCGGCAGAGCTTAAGGCAGAGCTTGAGAATGCTACAGGCCAGAAGCGTGCACGTATCATCAAGAGGCTTGAGGTTGTAGAGGCTTTCCGTGAGTCAGGAAACAAGCCTGAGTGGATGATTATGACAGTTATTCCTGTTATTCCACCGGATCTCCGTCCAATGGTTCAGCTCGATGGAGGACGTTTCGCAACAAGTGATCTTAACGACCTTTACAGACGAATCATCAACCGTAACAACCGTCTTAGAAGACTTCTTGATCTTGGAGCACCGGATATCATCGTTCGTAACGAGAAACGTATGCTTCAGGAGGCTGTAGATGCGCTTATCGACAACGGTCGTCGTGGACGTCCTGTTACAGGTCCCGGAAACAGAGCTCTTAAGTCTCTTTCAGACATGCTCAAGGGAAAGGGAGGACGTTTCCGTCAGAACCTTCTCGGAAAGCGAGTTGACTACTCAGGACGTTCAGTTATCTGTGTAGAGCCAAAGCTTAAGATTTATCAGTGTGGTCTTCCAAAGGAGATGGCTATCGAGCTTTTCAAGCCATTCGTTATGAAGGAGCTTGCCGCTAACGGAACCGCACACAACATAAAGAGTGCAAAGAAGATGGTTGAGAGACTTCAGCCGGAGGTATGGGATGTCCTTGAGGACGTCATCAAAGAGCATCCGGTTATGCTTAACCGAGCTCCTACACTCCACAGACTTGGAATCCAGGCCTTCGAGCCAATCCTTGTAGAGGGTAAGGCAATCAAGCTTCATCCACTCGTATGTACAGCGTTCAACGCCGACTTCGATGGAGACCAGATGGCTGTACATCTTCCACTGACTGCTGAGGCACAGGCTGAGTGCAGATTCATGCTTCTGTCACCTAACAACCTGCTTAAGCCTTCTGATGGTGGACTTGTAGCCGTTCCTTCACAGGATATGATCCTTGGAGTTTACTACCTCACAATGAGAAAGCTCGCTGATTACAAGGATGATCCAAAGATGGTTGCACAGGTGTCATCAGACACTGTATACAATGATATTGAGGAGCTTAGAAAGCTTACAACTCCTGATGAAAATACAGGAAAGGCTGAGCTTGGCTTATATGACCTCATCTGGTTTGAGGATGTTACAGACGGAAACCGTCGTGTGCTTTGCAGACCGATAGATCTTCTCGGCCGTTACTATGGAAGTGTTAATCTTGCAATGCTCGCTTACGAGAACAAGGAGATTACTCTTCACCAGAATATCTTTGTACACCGTACAGTAAAGCTTCCTGACGGCACAGAGGTTTCAGGTTTTACAGAGACAACAGTAGGACTTTTGATATTCAATGAGAACATTCCACAGGATCTTGGTTTTATAGACAGATCAAAGGCTGAGAATGCACTCAAGTTTGAGGTTGAGTTCCACGTTGGTAAGAAACAGATCAAGCAGATCCTTGAGAAGGTTATCAACACACACGGAGCTACAACAACAGCAGAGGTTCTTGATAATGTCAAGGCTATGGGATACAAGTATTCAACCCAGGCTGCCATGACAGTTTCAATTTCAGATATGACAGTGCCACCACAGAAGCCACAGATGATCGCTGATGCACAGGACACTGTAGATAAGATTACAAGACAGTACAAGCGTGGACTTATTACTGATGAGGAGCGTTACAAAGAGGTTATCGAGACATGGAAGGATACAGATGATGCTCTTACAAAGGCACTTCTTACAGGTCTTGATAAGTACAACAACATCTTCATGATGGCAGATTCCGGAGCCCGTGGATCTGATAAGCAGATCAAACAGCTTGCAGGTATGCGAGGACTCATGGCTGATACAACAGGTCGTACAATCGAGCTTCCTATCAAGTCATGTTTCCGTGAGGGTCTTGACGTACTCGAGTACTTCATGTCAGCACATGGAGCTCGTAAGGGACTTTCAGATACAGCGCTTCGTACAGCCGATTCAGGATACCTTACAAGACGTCTCGTAGATGTTTCACAGCATATGATCGTTCGTGAGACAGACTGCTGTGCAGGCACAGGACGTGAGATTCCGGGAATGGTTGTAAAGGCATTCATGGAGGGTCGAGAGGAAATCGAGAGCCTTCAGGAGAGAATTACAGGTCGTTTCTCTTGCAATACAATCTGCGATAAGGATGGCAATGTAATCGTTAAGGCCAACCATATGATTACACCAAAGCGTGCAGCAAAGGTTATGGCAGAGGGGGTTGACGAGAATGGTAATCCAATCACACAGGTTAAGATTCGTACAGTGCTTACCTGTCGTTCACATATGGGAGTATGTGCTAAGTGTTACGGTTCAAACCTTGCAACAGGTCAGGCAGTACAGGTTGGTGAAGCAATCGGTATCATCGCAGCACAGTCAATCGGTGAGCCTGGTACACAGCTTACCATGAGAACATTCCATACAGGTGGTGTTGCCGGTGGAGATATCACACAGGGTCTTCCTCGAGTAGAGGAGATTTTCGAGGCACGTAAGCCTAAGGGACTCGCTATTATCACAGAGTTCGGCGGAACTGCCACAATCAAGGATACAAAGAAGAAACGTGAGGTTATCGTTACAAACAACGAGACAGGCGAGACAAAGGCTTACCTCATTCCTTACGGCTCACGTATCAAGGTTGTAGACGGACAGGAGCTTGAGGCCGGCGACGAGCTTACAGAGGGTTCTGTAAATCCACACGATATCCTCAAGATTAAGGGCGTTCGTGCAGTTCAGGATTACATGCTCCGCGAGGTACAGCGTGTTTACCGTTTACAGGGTGTTGAGATTAACGATAAGCATGTCGAGGTTATAGTTCGTCAGTGCTTACAGAAGATCCGCGTAGAGGAGCCGGGAGATTCAGATTTACTGCCGGGCAGCATGGTTGATGCCCTTGACTTCTTAGAGCTCAACGAGAAGCTTGAGGAAGAGGGTAAGGAGCTTGCAGTTGGCTCACAGGTATTACTTGGAATCACAAAGGCATCTCTTGCAACCAACTCATTCCTGTCAGCAGCCTCATTCCAGGAGACCACAAAGGTTCTTACTGAGGCAGCAATCAAGGGCAAGGTTGATCCGCTTATCGGTATGAAGGAGAACGTAATCATCGGTAAGCTCATCCCGGCAGGAACAGGTATGAAGATTTATCGTAATATCAAGCTTGACAGCGATGTAAACGATGAGGATACACTTGATTTTGATGATGATGATTTTGCGGATTTCGCAGAGGAAGAGGCAGTCGGAGTCATTGATACAGATGCTGAATCAGTTGATGAAGAATAATTACTGATGTTTGTACTTAAGCTACAGAAGCTGTTACAAACCAAAAACAAAGAAGTCCGGGAAACCGGACTTCTTTCTTGTATTATATTGAAAACAAAATTGGTCTTGACAAAACAGACAAGGATTTGTATAATATTTTAGCGTGCATAAGATTGCACTGCTTAAAATAAAACAGGAGGTGAAAATAATGCCAACATTTAACCAGTTAGTAAGAAAAGGACGTCAGACATCTGTAAAGAAGTCTACAGCACCAGCTCTTCAGAGAAGCTTTAACTCTCTTCAGAAGAAGCCAATCAACACTTCTTCTCCACAGAAGCGTGGTGTATGTACAGCTGTTAAGACAGCTACTCCTAAGAAGCCTAACTCAGCTCTTAGAAAGATCGCCAGAGTTCGTCTTTCAAACGGAATCGAAGTAACTTCATACATTCCTGGTGAGGGACACAACTTACAGGAGCATAGCGTTGTTCTGATTCGTGGTGGCCGTGTTAAGGATTTACCAGGTACACGTTACCATATCATCCGTGGTACATTAGATACTGCAGGTGTTGCAAACAGAAAACAGGCCCGCTCTAAGTACGGCGCAAAGAGACCAAAAGCTGCTAAATAATTTAGCAACATTGTGTATCACAAACAGAACTAAAGTAGGTTAGTGTTGGGATTAGACCTGCAGATGCAGGATTTCACTTTATGAATACAATTCCGCACGAACACATTAGAGAGACACATGTGAGTACCGATGAATTAATCCACAAATATCATGATTAAGGAGGGAAGTAACGTGCCACGTAAAGGACATACTCAGAAAAGAGACGTATTAGCAGATCCAATGTACAACAGCAAAGTAGTTACAAAGCTTGTTAACAGCATTATGTTAGACGGTAAGAAAGGCGTAGCTCAGAAGATTGTATACGGAGCATTTGCTACAGTAGAAGAGAAGACAGGAAGACCAGCTCTTGAAGTATTCGAAGAGGCTATGAACAATGTAATGCCAGCTCTCGAAGTAAAAGCAAGACGTATCGGTGGTGCCACATATCAGGTACCAATCGAGGTTCGCCCTGATCGTCGTCAGGCTTTAGGCCTTCGTTGGTTAACAGCATTCTCACGTGCCAGAGGAGAGAAAACTCAGGCTGAGAGATTAGCTAACGAGATCATGGATGCAGCTAACAACACAGGCGCATCTGTTAAGAGAAAAGAAGATATGCACAAGATGGCAGAGGCAAACAAGGCATTCGCACATTACAGATTCTAGTTCCTGTAAGAAGATTACAGCTTTGCTTTTGATTCATGCAGCAAACCGGATTTGTAACAGAGTTCGGTTGTGCATAGGACACTAAATATAGGAGGAAAAAACCTTGGCTGGAAGAGAATATCCACTTGAGAGAACCAGAAATATTGGAATCATGGCTCATATCGATGCTGGTAAAACAACACTGACAGAGCGTATTCTTTATTATACTGGTATTAACTATAAAATCGGTGATACTCATGAAGGTACTGCTACCATGGACTGGATGGAGCAGGAGCAGGAAAGAGGTATTACAATTACTTCTGCCGCTACAACATGTCACTGGACACTTGAAGAGTTCACTAAACCAAAGCCAGGAGCACTTGAGCATCGTATCAATATCATCGATACACCGGGCCACGTTGACTTCACAGTAGAAGTTGAGCGTTCACTCCGTGTACTTGATGGCGCAGTTGGTGTGTTCTGTGCAAAGGGTGGTGTTGAGCCTCAGTCAGAGAACGTTTGGCGTCAGGCTGACACATACAATGTACCTCGTATGGCATTCATCAATAAGATGGATATCTTAGGTGCAAACTTCTACGGAGCTGTTGACCAGATCCGTACAAGATTAGGAAAAAATGCTATCGTACTTCAGTTACCAATCGGTAAAGAGGACGATTTCAAAGGAATTATCGACCTTTTCGAGATGAAGGCTTATATCTACAATGATGAGAAGGGTGACGATATCACAGTTACTGATGATCTTGGAGATATGGCTGATCAGGCTGCAGAGTACCGTACAGAGCTCATTGAGAAAATCTGTGAGTTAGATGACGATCTCATGATGCAGTATCTTGAGGGTGAGGAGCCATCTGTAGAGGATATGAAGAAGGTTCTTCGTAAAGCAACATGTGAGTGTACAGCAGTACCTGTATGTTGTGGTTCTGCATACCGTAACAAGGGTGTACAGAAGTTACTTGACGCTATTGTTGAGTACATGCCAGCTCCTACAGATATCCCTTCAATCAAGGGAACAGATCTTGAGGGAAATGAGATTGAGAGACATTCATCAGATGATGAGCCATTCTCAGCACTTGCATTCAAGATCATGGCAGATCCATTCGTAGGAAAGCTTGCATTCTTCCGTGTTTACTCAGGAAAATGTAAGGCAGGTTCTTATGTATTAAATGCAACAAAGGATAAGAAAGAGCGTATCGGACGTATTCTTCAGATGCATGCTAATAAGAGACAGGAATTGGATGAGGTTTACTCAGGTGATATCGCTGCTGCTGTTGGATTTAAATTCACAACAACAGGTGATACAATCTGTGATGAGCAGCATCCGGTTATCCTTGAGTCTATGGAGTTCCCAGAGCCAGTTATCGAGCTCGCTATCGAGCCAAAGACAAAAGCTGGACAGGGTAAGTTAGGTGAGGCTCTTGCAAAGCTTGCAGAGGAGGATCCTACATTCCGTGCTCATACTGATCAGGAAACAGGTCAGACAATCATCGCTGGTATGGGTGAGCTTCACCTTGAGATCATCGTTGACCGTCTTCTCCGTGAGTTCAAGGTTGAGGCAAACGTTGGTGCACCTCAGGTTGCTTACAAGGAGACATTTACAAAGGCTGTTGATCAGGAATACAAATATGCTAAGCAGTCAGGTGGACGTGGACAGTACGGACACTGTAAGGTTCGCTTCGAGCCAATGGATGCCAATGGAGAAGAACTTTTCAAGTTCGATTCAGAGGTTGTCGGTGGTGCTATTCCAAAGGAGTACATCCCATCAATCGGCGAAGGTATCGAGGAGGCTACAAAGGCCGGCTCTCTTGGTGGATTCCCAGTAGTTGGTATCCATGCAACAGTATACGATGGATCTTACCATGAGGTCGATTCATCAGAGATGGCATTCCACATTGCCGGATCTATGTGTTTCAAAGAGGCTATGGCAAAGGCTGCACCTGTATTACTTGAGCCTATCATGAAGGTAGAGGTTACAATGCCTGAGGAGTACATGGGAGACGTTATCGGTGATGTTAACTCTCGTCGTGGACGTATCGAGGGTATGGACGATCTCGGCGGTGGAAAGATTGTACATGCATATGTACCACTTGCAGAGATGTTCGGTTACTCTACAGACCTTCGTTCTAAGACACAGGGACGTGGAAACTACTCAATGTTCTTCGACAGATATGAGCCGGTTCCAAAGAATGTACAGGACAAGGTTCTTGCTAACCACGCAAAATAATTGCAAATTAGCAAACAATTTATAGTACAAATGATGAAATATATACTATATATGGTATAAAAATCAAAAATAAAGGCATTTCCCCTTGAAAAAGGGGGATTTGCCATAAAATTTACTTGAAAAAACTTTGATTATTTCGTATAATCAAAGCAGTCGGTAGATTATAAAAAAGCCCATGGGGCATAAAAGTTTAAGGAGGACGTTTCAAAATGGCAAAGGCTAAATTTGAAAGAACAAAACCACATTGTAATATTGGTACCATCGGTCACGTAGATCATGGTAAAACAACTTTAACAGCAGCTATTACAGCAGTATTAGCAGCTCGTGTCGCTGGTAACACAGCTACAGATTTCGCTAACATTGATAAGGCTCCAGAGGAGAGAGAGCGTGGAATCACAATTTCTACAGCTCACGTTGAGTATGAGACAGAAAAGAGACATTACGCACACGTTGACTGTCCTGGACATGCTGACTACGTAAAGAACATGATCACTGGTGCAGCTCAGATGGATGGTGCTATCCTCGTTGTTGCTGCTACTGATGGTGTTATGGCTCAGACAAAGGAGCACATCCTCCTTTCTCGTCAGGTAGGTGTTCCTTACATCATCGTATTCCTTAACAAGTGTGATATGGTTGACGACCCAGAGCTTATCGAGCTCGTAGAGATGGAAGTTACAGAGCAGCTTGAGGAGTATGGATTCAATGATTGCCCAATCATCCAGGGATCAGCTCTTAAGGCTCTTGAGGATCCAATGGGACCTTGGGGAGACAAGATCATGGAGCTTATGGATACTGTTGATTCTTATATCCCAGATCCACAGCGTGATACAGATAAGCCATTCCTTATGCCAGTAGAGGACGTATTCACAATCACAGGTCGTGGTACTGTTGCAACTGGTAGAGTAGAGCGTGGTACACTTCACCTCAACGACGAGTTAGAGATCCTTGGTGTTAAAGAGGACGTTCAGAAGACTGTTGTTACTGGAATCGAGATGTTCCGTAAGCAGTTAGACGAGGCTCAGGCTGGTGATAACATCGGAGCACTTCTCCGTGGTATTAACCGTGACCAGATCGTTCGTGGACAGGTTCTTGCTAAGCCTGGTACAGTAACATGTCACCGTAAGTTCACAGCTCAGGTTTACGTTCTTACAAAGGACGAGGGTGGACGTCATACTCCATTCTTCAACAACTATCGTCCACAGTTCTACTTCAGAACAACAGACGTAACAGGTGTTTGCGAGCTTCCAGCAGGAACAGAGATGTGCATGCCTGGTGATAACGTAGAGATGACAATCGAGCTCATCCATCCAGTAGCTATGGAGCAGGGTCTTACATTCGCTATCCGTGAGGGTGGACGTACAGTAGGATCTGGACGTGTTGCTACAGTTATCGAGTAATTAAATATTATTCAGTAAATTCAAGGGTTTCGGAGATTTCTCCGGAACCCTTTTTACATGCGATAATAATGAAGATGGGTGTGAGCGGTGCCAAAACGGTGCCAAAAAGAAAAACTCCGTTGAATTTTGCTATTCAACGGAGCTTTTTTCTTACCATCCCTTAATCTGTTTTACCTGTTCTGCCCGTTCGGGATCTCTGTGATATTGTAGTTTGAATTGTATCGTTTCAACCACTTCTTTCCTAGCTTCATCATCCAACTGATAAAAAGAAGTCAGAAGATTATCCACATCCGGCATACTATTTTTACCGAATAGGTACATAAGTGGATAGAGAGAGTTTTTCAAGTAGGTTTTGACTCTGCTTGCATCCAAGGCTCCATTCAATCCATCTGGGAGAGTGGGATATATTTCTTCTTCGGTAATAGCTCCAGAGAAAGGACTTGCAGAGCATATCTCATTCACATCAATATCTAAAGCATTGGCAAGACGAAGTGCAAAGTCAAAGCGGATATTGGAATCTTTTTGAATAATCGTGTATAACGTGGTGGCACTAATGCCGGTTTCTTTTGCAATTCTGCGTACATTTGTACCTTTTTCATCAAGGTACTCTTTTAATTTCTTTCCATCGCCCATAAGTAACCTCCTATTTTCATAGACAAAGTAATTACGAAAAACATAAATCCAATTGTTATCATATCACATTTACGAAAAACATAAAAGTGAAAATTACATAATTTTAGAATTACGAAAACCGTAAAATATTATTTACGAAGTATTGACATTATTTACGGACAGTGATAATATGAATTTACGAAAATCGTACACAACAAAAATACAAGAGTTGTAACGAAATTGTAGAATGAGAAGGGAGGATGAATATATGGCGAACTATCAATATATGATGAGTGCGGATGATGTGGCTAAGGAACTGGATTGTTCCAAGTCCTATGCTTACAAGTTGGTTAAGGCAATGAATAAGGAACTTGCGGAGCAGGGATATATCACAATGGCAGGACGGATTCCAAGAGCATATTGGGCAAAAAAGATGTTCGGATACGAGCTGGCTGCGAACTAAGAGAGGAGAAGAAAGGAATGGCTTACAAAGAAAAAGACACGAAGAAATGGACTGCCCAGTGGTTTGAAACGAATGCAAAGGGCGAAAAGAAAAAACGAAGAAAGAGAGGATTTTCCACAAAAAAGGAAGCTCTGGAATATGAGCGACAGAAAAAACTCAATAGCAGTCGAAGTATGGATATGAAATTGAGTGAATTTATGGAGGTATATTTTGAGGACAAACAGAATGAACTCAAAGAACGTACCATGAAAAACAAACGTTATATGATGGAACAGCATATTATTCCGTATTTTGGAAATCAAATGATGAGTGAAATATCAGCTTCGCAGATTATTCAGTGGCAGAATGAAATGCAGACAAAAGGCTTTTCGGAATCATATCTGCGAATGATACAAAATCAGCTAACCAGCTTGTTTACTCATGCTTCAAGGATTTACGATTTGCATACGAATCCATGCAAGAAGGTAAAGCGGATGGGAAACTCGGACAGCAGAAGCTTGGATTTCTGGACAACAGAGGAGTATCAGCAGTTTATTCAGACTATAGAACCGGGAACAAGATATTATCTCATCTTTGAAATTCTTTTCTGGACTGGTTGCAGAATTGGAGAACTACTTGCATTAACTCCGGCAGATATAAACTTTGAAAGAAATCAAATCAGCATCACAAAAACGTACTATAGGACAGAACGAAAGGATGTGATTACAGAACCAAAGACAAAACAATCTGTGCGAACAATAGAAATACCGGAATTTTTGAAGCAGGAAATAAAGCAATTTATTGAAGGACATTATGGTATGCCGGAGAATGAAAGGCTTTTCCCTATTGTGCAGGAAGCAGTACAGCATAAGATGAAGCAAAATATGGTGAAAGCCGGAGTAAAGAAAATCCGAGTGCATGATTTAAGGCATTCGCATGTAGCATATCTCATCAACAAAGGGATTGAGCCGATTCTGATAAAGGAAAGATTAGGGCATAAGGATATAAGAATTACCCTAAATACTTATGGTCACTTATATCCGAATCAGCAACGGAGAATTGCAGATTTGCTGGATAATGAACAAGAAAAAAGTCCCAACAGCGGCAACTGTCAGGACTAAAGATAACCGGATAAACCTCTGTTATCCTATGTATATACAAGCTAAGTATAGCAGAGGTTTTCTCCGGTAGCAATTATAAAATTAAAATTGGAGGAGAAAATGACAGAACAGAAGATTGAATTAAAGATGATTAGAATGTCAGAGGTACAGTCGCAGGAGATTGAGTGGCTGTGGTATCCATTCATTCCTTATGGCAAGCTGACAATTATTCAGGGTGATCCGGGTGACGGAAAGACAACAATGGTCTTGAATCTGGCGGCAAAGCTGTCAAAGGGCGAAGCACTGGATGAAAATATGAAAGTCACAGAGCCGGTCAATGTAATATACCAGACTGCGGAGGATGGTCTTGCGGATACAGTAAAACCAAGATTAGAGCTTGCCGGAGCAGACTGCGAGAGAATTATCGTTATTGATGAGAGTGACAAGTCACTGTCTATGGTAGATGAACGCTTGGAAGAAGCGATTGTGAGGACTGGTGCAAGGCTCTTGATTTTAGACCCGATACAAGCATATTTGGGCGGTGGCATGGATATGAACCGAGCAAACGAAGCAAGGGATATGACAAAGAAATTAGGAGCATTGGCAGAGAAAACAAAGTGTGCAATTATCCTTATCGGTCATATGAATAAGGCTTCCGGCAATAAAGCGGCATACCGGGGCATGGGTTCCATAGATTTCTTTGCAGTGGCAAGAAGTGTTCTTCTGGTCGGCAGGGTAGAGGGAGAACCGAATACCAGAGCAGTTGTCCAGATAAAAAATAACCTTGCAGCATTTGGACATCCAAAAGCATTTGCCTTATCAGAGGAAGGCTTTCAGTGGATTGGAGATTATGAGATTACGGTGGATGAGGTGCTTGGCGGCATTGCACCAAAGGCAAATAAAATGGAGCTGGCAAAGCAGATGTTACGTGAACTTGCGGAAACACAGAGTGCGGTTTTGAGCAACGAAATATTTGACCGGGCAGATGAACTGGGAATTTCTAAACGAACACTGGAAAACGCAAAGAAAGAGCTGGGTATCCGGGCAAGAAAAATCAACAACGCATGGTACTGGGAACTGGATAAAGTAAAGCCGGAATAAGGGAAGAACGCAACAATGCAGAGTATATGGAAATGCGGTCTTGAACATTGCAAGGTTGCAAAAGATATAGACATTGCGTTGTTGCGGTCTTGCAGAAAGGATTGGTGGATTGAAATGAAGAATGTGCAGATTTCTCAGGAACTGTTCTTTTTACTTGTGAGATATTTTCTCATAGGGCAGGAAGAAACGGAGCCGGAGATAGTTAAGGCATTGGAGAAAAAGATGGATGCCCTGGTAATGAGAGAGCTGTATACGCAGTATAAAACTGCACCGACAGAGGAAGAAAAGGAAAAGGCACGTAGGGAATATCTGGACAAGCGTGGTGTGCCGGACAGTTTCCGATGGTAATTTCCTTAGACGAATAAAACGGGAGCGTGGCACGCACCCGTATGATACGGTTAAGGAAAAATGGTACGGTGGTAGCGATGCCAATGTGACCGGAACGGGCACAACTGCCGCAGGCAGAAAAGCTTCCGGCAGGACGCAAAAACCGATTTATCGGGTTGCATTTTTGATGGCGGTAGCTGTCAAAAGTGCTTTTGCGTTACTTTCGACGAAAGTAACAAAGCCTGTGCCGTATCCGGCACTAAAAGATACAGATAAAAAAAGATGCGAGGTGGTTTTTATTGGAGAGAACGATTAGCGGAATGATGGGGAAAGGCTCTGTGAATCACAATACAAGAGCATTTTCAGCAAAGAATGTAGATAAAGAAAGGAGCCGGGACAATGTGGAATTTTGCCACAAGGATATAAAGGCAGTGTATCATGAATTGTTTGACGAAGCTCTGGAACGGTACAATGCGAAGCAGAAACGCAGTGACCGGAAGATTGAAAACTATTATGAGAAAATCCGGCAGGGGAAGCAGGAGAAACTGTTTTACGAAGTGATTTTCCAGATAGGTAACAGAGATGACATGAATGCACGGAGTGAGGAGGGGCAGCTGGCAAAGCAGATACTTATTGATTTTATGACAGACTTTCAAAGCAGGAATCCGAATCTTCATGTATTCTCGGCACATCTGCACATGGATGAGGAAACACCGCATATTCACATTGATTTTATCCCTGTTATTACCGGGAGCAAGCGAGGACTTGATACCAGAGTTTCATTAAAGGGAGCATTAGCAGAGCAGGGATTTGAGGGAGGCACCAGAGGAGCAACGGAATGGAATCAGTGGATAGAATCGGAGAAAAAGGAACTTGCGGCAGTCATGGAGCGGTATGGTGTCGAATGGCTGCAGAAGGGTACGCACAATAAACATCTTTCGGTGTTGGATTATGAGAAGCAGGAGAGAGCAAAAGAGGTTGAGGAGCTTGACAGTCGGCTTGCACAATCAGAACAGGCTTTGCAAACAGCAAGTAAAATGGTAGACAGTCAGCTTGCTCGTGCGGAAGAACTGGCAGAGATGGGCAATCAGTTTCAAAGACGGAACGAGAAAATTAGGGCAGATAATGCAGAACTGGAAGAAGCATATATAGCCACCAAGCAGAGCTATAATAGTTTATCTGCAAAAAATAATCTGCTGATTACCGAGAATGAGGATTTGGAGCAGGAAAAGGAAAGGCGGCTGTCAGGCAACCGGGAATTAGAAAAGCAACAGCAGAAGCTTCAAAAAGAACTGGAAGCTATGGCAGGTTCTAAGGTCGCTCTGGAGCGTAATGTGAGAGCCTATGACGAGGAAAAACAATGGCAGCTTCCGGAGCCGGGAGTGATGCAGTCGGCGAAATCCTATCGTGAAAAGGTGGCATTTCCTCTGGCAGCAAGATTAAAGGAGATTGTAAAAAGCCTGACAATCAAGTGTGTCGGTCTGATGGAGCAGGTTAAGAAGCTGACTGCAAAGGTAAATCAGCAGGGAGAGGATATTGCATGGTACAAGAATAAAATCAAGGAGCAGAATAGTACAATGGAGCATTTGCAGGAGAAAGCGGAGGATTTGGAACGAGTGAAACAGTATGTCGGTGCTGACAAAATACAGGATATTATTGACAATGTGAAAGAAGCGGAACGGTTACAGGCAGAGCAGAAGCGTTTGCAGAGAAGCTATCAGAACAGAATGAGCAGATAAGGAGATAGATGGATATGACGGATAAAATCAAAGAAACAGAAGTGTTGAGAAAGCACATCATTGGAGAAAACGGAATCAGTTACACTTTGGGAGAGGATGGTCTGTATTATCCAGACATCCGACTCCCGGAAGAAACGCATTATGAAATCGGCAGATACGGACGGATGCGAGCAGAGTATCTGAAAGAGTACCATAGAGCATTGTATCTGGAATTGCTGTTGGATGGAAATTTAAATGAATATCTGCACCAGACGGACGAAGAATGTTATCAGATGATGGAGCGATTGGTGGAACAGATGAAAGCAAAGCAGGGAGTGACGGAGCAGTTGAAGTCGGAGAATCAAATGCAGTGGGTAGGAATGATGAACAATATCCGGCACTGTGCGGAAGAAGTGGTGTTGAGAGATATAGTGTATGTGTAATTGATAGGGCGGTCTTCGGACTGCCCTTTTGAAAATTGTATAGAAAAAGGAACAATGAAATGATATAATAAAAAAGAGAATTAGATCAACTTGAAGTTGATGGAGGTTATTATGAAAAAGGTTCTTGTTACAGGCGGTACTATTTTTGTTAGTAGATATATTGCAGAATACTATGTAGCCAAAGGATATGAAGTATATGTTCTCAATAGAAATAGTCGCGAGCAATCAAAAGGTGTAAAGTTAATTCAGGCTGACAGACATAATCTTGGAGAAGTACTGCGTTCTTTTTGTTTTGATGTTGTAATTGATACGGCATATAATTCAGACGATATAAATAAGTTATTGGATGCTTTGGGCAATTACAAAGACTATATTTTAGTTAGCTCCAGCGCTGTATATCCAGAGTATGCAACACAGCCATTTAATGAAAGTACTGTCTTGGGCGAAAATAAGTATTGGGGAAAATATGGAACTGATAAAATTGATGCAAAAAAAGCTTTGCTTCGTCGAAGTCCAAATGCATATATACTTCGTCCACCTTATTTGTATGGACGATAGCTTGCGAAATTAAACAATCTAAATTATGATTAGAGAGGTAACAAATATGAATAAACATGAGTTATATCATAACCACAATTATGTTTATCTGCTGACTTCTAATATTATTAACCGCTGTGGTGATTCATTAGATACAATACTTTTTACATGGTTGGTATATTTACTTACAAATAGTGCAGGGTGGTCTGCGATTATTTTTGGTATTAATCAAGCTACTTCTGTAATTATTCAACCATTTATAGGTCCATTAGTCGAGAATATGAATAAAAAGAAAGTGTTAGTACTTTCAGATATAGCTCGAGTTCTGTTAGTTTTGTATATATTATATGTATATACACAAAACATGCTTTCACCATTAATATTGGTTTTTATGACAATATCCATTTCATTAATAGAAGCATTTCATATGCCAGCAGGGGTAGCAGTTATTCAGCATGTACTTCCTAATGAACATTATGATAAAGGTGTAAGTGTCAATGTGTCTTGTACCAAAATAGCAGTATTAGTTGGAACTGGCTTGTCAGGCATAGTGATTAGTTCATTTGGAATAGGTATTTCTTTAGCGATAGATGCTTTGATATTTTTAATATCAGCGTTGCTTATAGTAAAAATAGAATTTTCTGTTCAAGAAGAAAAGAAGACAAACCGAATAATTGGCAGAGAATATTTAATTTCGCTTAGAGATGGATTTAGTTATGTATTTGACCATAAGAAGCTATTAAAACTATGTTTTTTATGTATTCTAATTAATTCAGCAGTGGTTCCATTTGATGCACTGCTCGCCCCGATTGCAAGAGAAATGTTTAGTGGAGATGCCAAAATTGTTTCATTACTAAGTGTAAGCGTAACTATTGGTACTATTTTGGGATCATTGACTTTTGCAAAAATGAAAGAGGAGAAAAAAAATAATACACTTGTTACATTTTGTGGAATTGTTTTAGGTGTATACTATGTTTTTATTGCATTTGTTTCAAAATATATTGCAAATCCTATAACTCAAAAATTACTGTTGCTAATCGGTTCGATAATAATTGGTGCAGCATTGGGATTAATGATTACTTATGTACAAGTGAAATTTGTAAAAGAAGTTACTAAAGAATATATAGGACGTGTTTCTGCAATTCGATTTTCACTTACATACGCATGCGCGCCAGTGGTATCTTTTGTGATTAGTATTATATACAAAGTTACTGTTGTTGATACAAGTTCACTTTTTGTGGGATTTGGTATTGTAATAATAATTCTTTTTCTTTTGGCAAATAAGATTACGTTTTCTCCTTTGAAGAAAGGCGATAAAAGTTATTAGAAATTATTTATATGAAAAACTGGCTGCTTTTTGGCTATAAATTAAAGCTGATAGAGAAGAGTATAAACAACAGAAGAGAAGCTTTTTGACTGAGGCTTCCGGTGCCAAAACGGTGCCAAGAAATCAGGCAAATAAAAATAAATAGTACAAATCAGTCGTTTTTCACTGTATTTTGGAGAGAAAACCATAAAAAATATGAGGTAAAATGATATTAAAGTATCGTGAGGGTGGACGTACAGTAGGATCTGGACGTGTTGCTACAGTTATCGAGTAATCTTTGATTTAGTATCATAGAAACTTAAATACTAGCCGCAATTTCTCATTTTATGAGGAGTTGCGGTTTTCTTTTATGTTAATATGAGAAATGCAAGAAAGCCGTAAAACCAAGGGATTGAGCTTGCTCAAGACCTTTGGCATTAGTGGCTTTTCTTATGTGGTGAATGCCACGACAGAGCCGTCAGGCGAGGTGGCATTTCGTAAAGAAGATTAACGAATATAGAAAAAGCCCTTTTCAAGTTCTTCACTTAAAATGGGTTTGTGATACGTGTGTGATACACGTGTTTCTAATCTTCGGCGTGAGGCCAGTTAATCTTGGGAGATTGGTTTTCAATCTGAAGTTAAATTGCATAAGACTCCAACGAAAAAAGATATAGCAAATGGATATCGTGAGAATGAATTAATTGCGTTATTCGATTTGCCGGCACATTGGTTAATGAATCAAATGAACAGTTACTGTGTTGGTGCAAATTATGTTTTTCTGGATGGGAAACATTACTATACAGTTCATCACGCATAAAGTGTTTTGGTATAGATGCCGGTGTTAAAAATGGCGACGTGTCGCCATTTTTGAGAAAGGAGAATGAAATGTCTAAGGAATTAATGAATATCGTAGATGTTGAGAGTGTTTTTAGTGATATATCTACAGTTATTTATACTGCTAGTCTGCTCGCTAAGTTTCCACATAAAACTTCATAACTAAAAATTAAGGCACAGCTTTCGGAAAAATTTCCGTCGGCTGTGCCTTTTACTCAGTTAAATATTATTTGATTATTTACGATTTCTGTTGCTCGGTTGCGGATATTATTCATCTTTTGCACCCACAATATTGCATTTTCTGATTTGAGTTTTTCGGTTACATTTTCTTTTTCAGCAAGTGATTTTACTGTTTTGTCAAACAGAAATCTTGCTCTCTTATCAATATCGGCAAGATATGAATTGAGCTTACCTGCCATCAAAAGATTGTAGTAAAGCACTTTGTGATGTTGTTTCAAGTATCGCTTGTGCCTCATTCCCCATACGCCGATTGAGTATTGCGCCTCATTTTGTAAAGTGAGGTTTGGCAACAAATAGTCGCCTTGAATTTCATAAGTTCCTCCGTTATTTTCAAAAATTGTTTTCATTTTTGAACCTCCTTGATTTTAGTAAGTTCGTTATACGAAAAACGAAAACAAATTACGAATGTGCGGATTTTGAACATGATAGCTGTTTGTAAAATTTTTTATATTTCATTTCTCAATTAATTTTACTCGTGATGGAATTGTTTTGTTGCCTTCATTATTTACATAATATGCCAATATTTTCATACGATTTTCTACTCTTGACAAGGAATGACCGCCTTTCGTTAGCAGAGCAATTAAGCGCATTTCTTCTATAACCTCTTCAGAATATCCTTTATACTCTTCTTCGATTACATTTGCTTTTGCAGAAAAAAACACAGATAATTTATCATCAATGTTTTTTAATGTTTTTAGTTTCAACACTGTGTCCGTACTAAAATCAACTAATTTTAACCCTGATAGTAATAATAAATACTTAAGAAAACGTTTTCTCGTAGCAGTTAAAACTAAATTGCCAACTGAAATTATTGAATTTATTTGTTCTACCATCGCATTAACTTTATCAAGTCCAATAGTCGGAGTTTCTGCTTTAGCTGCATAGCTTTGTATAGTTTTATCAGTTGTGCCAAAAGATATTTTTAAATCAAATAAACCTATAATGCTATAAAAGATTTTGTCAAATTCTGCTCTATCATCAGAAAAGCCTATGATATCCAAAAACATATTTTTATGAGAAATATTATCTAAAAATACTTCTAGATTAGTTGCAGGCATGGAGTTGATAATTTCACCTGCACGTAACCTTTCTTGGTTTTGTAAAAATCTAAAATATTCTCGTACCTGTTGGTCGGTTGCGTCAGCAATATATGTCATAGGTATATTGTATGAATTAATATTACCTTTAATTATTTCTGGTAAATCGTTAAACTTCAAACGAACATTGCCTTTGTTATTTAATTTTTTTACTAATTTATCTACTGCTTCATCTTGTACTCCGGCTGACTCGTAATAGTTTTTGATGACTTCTATAATTTTCTTTGACCATTCACTTTTAATGATATATTGATTCGAAACAAAATCTCTAATAGTAGTTAAGCGTTGTTGTCCATCAACTACCTCGCTTTTTGCTCCCTTTGCATTTGGCGTTTTTAATACACGTACACTTATATTTCCAGTAGGGTAGCTTTTTACAATACTGTAGATTAGTTTATCCTTGAAATCATCTTTCCAGACATATCCACGCTGATATGTAGGTTGTAAATCAAGACCTCCAAAATTCACTGTATTAATACTATTCAGAACAGACGTTACAGGAACTGATGCGTTAGAAAAATTCATTTGTTCAAGCATAATATGACCTCTTTCTTTACTTTTGATTATATTATACCACAAATTTTGCACCTGTCAATAGATTCTAATAGAATATAATATTATTGCTCGCTAACGTATTGGATTCTGACCGAATATACACTGCATCGCGTGAATTGTGACAATACTTAACATTTATTATTCAGTTGATAGCAGTAGGTTGGGAGTATTATGCTTATCATTTCTCCTGTAAGCAATATTGTTGGCTTTAAGAAAATTATTTTTGTTCCTCTTTAAATTAGGTATAAAACATATAATTCAACATCATAAAACAAATCATATTACGAATGTGCGGATTATAGCCAAAGACCGTCGTCTCAGAAATAAATCTAAGGCGACGGTCTTTGGCATTGTATCAGAGCGAACAATTAACGGCAAAGCCGTCGCTGAAAAAGTAGATGTTCGCCCAATACCCATTTGGTGGAGCTGTTGAAAAATCTTGATGCATATTTAGATTATTCTTATGTGGAGGCAAGAGAGAAATTCGCAGAGTATATATCCATTCATGGAATCACAAGGAGTGATGTGGATTTGTATATCAGAAAGTATCCGATGTCTACGTTTAAATACTATTATGAATTGGAGTTAGATCATGTACTTGCATAAAGAAACTGAAATATAACATATTGAAGCCTCTTGCGGATGAGGTAGGGCGTATGATTCGTAACTTCGACTCTGATTGATAAGGTTTTTACTGTATGCGATTACTACCTTCAGGGCAAGGCTCACAGAAATGCAAGACATTTGTATGATATTTATAAGCTGACAGAGCGTGTGAAATGTTGAAAAAGCATTATAAAGAATTGGTGGAGAAAATATTTGCCTAATATGTTTTCTGCCACAAAAGGTGCAAAATGGGGTAGGAAATGAAGTGATGGGGTAGAATATGTAATTGACATAGCGGTCTGAATGGCATATTATTCATACAAAGGTCTCCATTCACCTTATGGTTTTGAACTATAGAAGAGATGAACATTAAAGAAATTATTATGTTATAGTTTGGACTGGTCGAAAGACCTGAAAAACTCAGGAGGAACACAATGGTTAAACACATTATTTTATGGACACTCAAGGATGAGTACACAGAGGCACAGAAGAAGGAAATACGTGCCGGCATAAAGGAAGGCTTAGAGGGACTTAAAGGGCAGATTCCGGGAATGATCGACATTTCAGTACGCACAGATTATCTTCCGACATCTACAGTAGATGTGATGCTTGATACTACATTTGAGGATGCTGATGCACTTGCAGCGTATGCAAAGAATCCTAAGCATGTTGCAGTGGCGGATACCAGGGTGAGACCATTTACTGCAAATAGGGCATGTATGGATTTCGAGGTGTAATAAGCGGGAAATTAGTGTATTTGACTATAAATCATTTCCGAAATTAGGCGATATGTCAAAAATGACGAATATTGTCAAATTATCATTGAAATAGTACTATGGTAATGATATAATAATCTTACTGTATAGAACGAAACCTAAATGAGAAAGGGAGAATTACATATGGGTGAGGAAGCTAAAAGCAAAATAATGGAAATGCCACTTCAGCAGAGATTGAAATATGGCTATAAGAAAGTATTGGATATGCTGCTTGTATCGGGAGGCATATCAATTGTTGCAGTTTTATTGGTTTATTTTGGTGCAAAGGCTAATATCTTTGGTGCCGAGTCGGGAACAGTTGCTACATTTTTCCTGGTTATAGGACTGGCCAATGTAATAATAGTTGGAATTGTAGCTACAATGATTGCGAAAAAAATCAGTGATCAGGTTATTGATTCTGTGCTTGAGCCATTACAGCAGATTGAGGTAGTGGCAGGAGAGCTTGTTAATGGAAATCTTCACAGCAATCTGGAGTATCATTCAGATGATGAGGTTGGCAAACTTGCACATGACCTCAGAAAGTCTATCAGGACACTTGGCACATATATTGATGATATCGATCAGACTATGAGACAGTTTGCAGATGGCAATTTCAACTTTAAGCCACAGGTGGAGTGGAAAGGCGATTTTGTAGGAATTAAAGAATCAATTGTTGCTTTCGAGGAGAGCATGTCAGATACAGTAAGTGGTATCCAAAGAGCGGCAAATGAGGTTTCAAATGGTGCTGAGCAGGTAGCTGCCAGCTCAAGTGATCTGGCGCAGGGCGCAACAGACCAGGCCGCTGTTGTTGAGGAGCTTACAGCCACACTTGCTTCTGTAGCGGATCAGGTAGCTGAGAATGCCGAGCATGCAAAGGAAATCAGCCAGAAGGTTGATGGACTCGGAACTGAGATTATGGATAGCAACGGACAGATGCATGAGATGGTTACATCCATGAATGAAATCAATGAGGCATCTCAGGAGATTGGTAAAATCATCGCAACAATCAATGAGATTGCATCACAGACAAACCTTCTTGCACTCAATGCTTCTATCGAGGCAGCCAGAGCAGGAGAGGCAGGAAAAGGCTTTGCAGTAGTTGCAGATCAGGTTACTGTACTTGCTGAGCAGAGTGCAAATGCTGCTAAGGAGTCAGCAGCTCTTATTGAGTCTTCGGTCAAGGCTGTTGAAAAAGGAATGGTTATTGCAGGCAAGACAGCATCACAGCTTGAGGAGGTTGCAGGCAATTCCAAGACTATCACAGATGAGGTTAATGGAATCGCAGAGACACTTGAGACACAGACAGATGCTATCAAGCAGATTAATAATGGCGTAGAGCAGATTAACGATGTAGTTCAGACTAACTCAGCTTCTTCACAGGAGTGTGCAGCTGCAAGTCAGGAGATGAGCAGTGAGGCAGAGAGCTTAAATGAGCTTATAAGTCATCTGAGAGTCGCTGAGCAGTAAGCATATTATATTGAATAGAATTATTGATGGTCACAATCAGCAGTGATTTGATGGTAACCGGATGTTACTGTTAAGGCTGAGGTGTGAAGCAGCAATATTAATATCCCCACGTTTATTTCCATGTATATGGCGAAAAACGTGGGGATATGTTATTATATGAGTATGACATTGAAAGATAGAATACCAAAAGAATTTTATAGCTTATTCCGCACGAAAAATATGGATGCATACATGCAGATAGTTGTTGCGTTATATGAGGAGAATAACGAGGTCTATGCATCACTGGGACTGACACGTGAGGAGTGTCAGATAATCATAGCGGATACTATATCAAAAGCAGGCATTGTATGGCAGACTGATTATAATGAAGATGAGAGTGATAAAGATAGTGGCAGCATGGATAATCATGATGATTATAATCCTGATTCCGAAATTGATGTTATATATGACCAGGCCAGTTTCGCATACACCCTGACACCATCAGCTATATTGGGCAGGCTTATAAACTGGGGCTGGATCAGGAGTGATTTTGATGAAAAGCTCAACACATATGTGATTGCATTTCCTCAGTACAGCCAGATGTATGCTGAGCTATTTAAAAAGCTGCTTGTGGATGATGACAGCAGGGAGCGCGAGAGCATTTTGGCTGTTTACAGTGCGCTTTTTACATATTTTTCAGATCCGGAAAAAAATAATGATATTCTGAAAAATGCGTTGTATACGTCAAAAAATCTTGGTCAGCTTTTATCAAATATGCAGGATGGTATGAGGGCATATTTTGATGAGCTGTCACGTATGAAGGATTTTATAGGTATACAGAAGGTACTGATTAAGGAAATTAATAACAGTGATAGCAGACGTTATGCCATCCTTACAACTACGGATAGCTTTTATCGTTACAAGGAGGCTGTAAAGGAGCTTATAAGCAAAATCCTTAATCAGAACGATGACAGAAGGGCTGAGCTTGAGGGAATTCTTTCGCAGACTACACCCGGTACGTTTGAGAGAAAACGCTATGAGTACAGCGTGGAGTACTGTGATAAGGCAAGTGAGCTTGTTTATAAGGTGGAGCATGAGTTTGACCTGATTGAGAGAAAGTACAACAAGCTTATTGAGCAGAAGACGATTTTTGCAAAGAGGGCGCTTGCAAGGATACACTATATCCTGCAGGAAGGCGCAGATGACGAGGATAATATAGTAAAGCTCATTAACCTGATAGATAAGAGTGATAAAACAGATGAGATACTTGGAGCTCTTCGAAACAGAATGAAGTTCACCAGACAGTTTTACAATGTAACGGACGACAGTTTTCCGGGAAGAAGAGAGAAGGGAAGAAGTGAGTTTGTTCCGTTTGTTATTGATGATGCTTCGGCAGGCGAAGATGATATGGCAGATTTTGTGCCAAAGCCATTGTATACCAAAAAGGAGCTTCAAAGCTTCAGAGATAAAAATATGCGTGATGGCATGTTTGTGACAGATGAACAAACTGTAGAATCCATGGAGGATCTGGAAAAGCTTCTGTTTTTATGGCAGGAGGAGACCAATGAGCGCATGGGTGAGGATACGGTGAGTCTGGATGGAGAGATAACAAAGAGTGATGGTGTAAGCTACTCAAGGCTTGTAATATCCAAATCGGACTCTAAACGAGAAGCATAGAAAAGAGAGCAATGTATGTTTGAATATATGGAGAATGTTTCGCCAAATGAGGCAGAAAATATTAGAAAAACTATTCAGGATCTGTTGAGGCAGACCTGTATTTTGCAAATGAAGTGTGACCCCGTTACATTGATTCAAAGAGACAATCCAAGGTATCAGGTGTGTCTTAGAAACAGAGAGTTTATCTCTGATTATCTGGCTGTGCTTGACTGTGAGCTGGTTCATGACCAGCAGGAGCATCTTTTCAGGATAACGGGTGATGGTGTCATGCTCGAGAAGATGACTCTTCTTACTGCAAGGATTGTCATTATAATGAAGATGATATACAGGGATAAAATCATGGGCGAGGGGCTTAATGCGACAACAACGGATCTGGCAGAGATTCGTGAGTATGGCAGAAATACCAATCTGATTACCAGAAAGCTCACTAATCAGGAATGGTCAGACGCTCTTTTGCTTATGAAAACACATCAGATGATTGAACTGCCGGGGGCTATTGCAAACCTGGAGGACAACACACCAATCTATATTTATGGCACAGTAAATATATTCTGCTCAGCCATGGATATAAATGAGCTTGTGCACATGTACAGTGATGAGGTGGAGCTGATTAAATATGATAACGAGTCGGCTGCAACACTTGAAGCTGCCGGATTGAATACAGAAGGCAGTTCTGTAAACCATACCCATGAATTTGCCAAGAACAGTGAAATGGAGGAGTTACCAATTGAGTCAGTCTAAGAAGATATTTACCAGAATGTGTCTAAACAACTGGGGCGGAATAAATCACAAGGTTTTGCAATTTAATGAGTATGTCAATTTGTTCAGTGGTAAGAGTGGCTCGGGAAAATCAACCGTCATGGATGCGATTCAGGTAATCCTCTACGGCAGCTTCAGCCCCACGTTTTTGAACAAGGCTGCAGATGATGCAAAAAACAGGAGAAGTGTTCTGAGCTATTTGAGGGGTGAGCAGAAGGATGGCTCCGCAAATCGTGGCGACTGTGATTTTTGTTCGGTCATAGCGCTTGAGATAGAGGATACAGGCAGTCATACGTTTACATGTATAGGAATAGCATTTGAGGTACGAAAAAACGATTCTGAGATTAAGAGATTTGTGTACTTCAGTCATTCGGGCAGGATGCCGGAGACTTCATATGTGACATCGGACGGCTTTTGCTATTCAAATAATGATATTAAAAAGCTTGTAAATACTCGCTCACAGTCAGCTGACAGACGCGCCAGAGGGGATGTAAACCGTATTTACGCATCGAAGGAGGCATACCTTGGCACATTATATGATGTGATTTTAGGATATATTGACCCCAATCGTTTTATCACAATGGAAAAAAGTGCTATTGCACTCAGGATGTCAAATGGAACAGGCCAGTTTATACGTGATTATATGTTTCCAAAGAGTGACTCGGGCACGATAGAGACTATCAGTGAGCAGCTTGATGCATACAGACAAATCAGGGAAAAAATAGAGGATATGCGCAAGCGTATTGAGCTTCTTAAGGAAATAAAGGAGTCAGGGCAGGAACTGGTAAATATCCAAAGCGATATTGTCATGGCAGAGACAATGATCAGGTGCATAGATATCGAGGATATGCGTGCAAAGATTCAGGCAGCTGAGGATGATAAAAAGCGTATTGAAGAAGAACAGGACAGGCTTTCAGAAAAGGCAGATGATATAGCCGGGCAGCAGGCGAATCTGCAGCAGGAGTATATCCAGGTATGTGCAGATTTGAAATCGAGCGACTTAGGAAGCAAAAAGGATCAGCTTAGGGAGCTTGAGAAGAGAAGTCTCATGCTTACCGACAACAGCCGTCAGTGGATTAAAATCACAAACGGACTAAAGGCCTGGGATGAGGATGAGGTCATCACAGATTATGTGAGCAATGCAGTTTTAAACCTCATTGAAGAGATTGTGGATGGCGATGTCACAGAGGCAAAATGTCAGGAGCTTCATCTAAAGCTTGAGTCTATAAAGAAGGATATCGAGGATGAGCTCGAGGACAATACTTCGCAGAAAAATGAGATAACAAAAGAGCTTAAAGAGAAAAAACGTCTGGTCGATGATATGAAGAACAACCGCAAGTCGTACAGTGAGAGCCTGCGTTCGGCAAGAGCTGCGCTGCAGAGAGACTTAAGTGATAGATTTGGCGAGCCTGTGAAGGTCCAGGTATTTGCGGATATGTTTGACGTACAGGACGAGGAATGGAAGAATGCCATAGAAGGACGTATGGGCAGGCTCAAGTTCTCACTTATCACAGAGCCGCGTTATGCGCATACTGCTGCTGTTATTTTCAGAGACATGAAGCAGTTTGAGGATGTCGACCTCATCAATTCCGAGGCTATCATGGACAGTGAACCAAAGGCCATGGATGGTTCGCTTTATGAGGCGGTGGATACAAAGGAAAAGTATGTAGATGTCTGCCTGAAAAGATATCTGGGACATATTATAAAGTGCCGGAGTGTTGACGAGCTTGAGCAGGTACGAGATGGAGTTACACCTGACTGCTACTCATACAGCAACTTTATTTTCAGACATCTGAAGAAGCGCGATTATACTACAAATGCCTGCATCGGAGGCAGGGTATCCAAGGCAAGACTTGCCGAGTATGAGGCAGATGTGGAGAGGCTTGAGAAGGACCAGATACAGCTTATGGGTATTATTTCAAGTCTCAAGGCACAGAGAGATTTTGAGTGCTTAAAGGGGGAGCCGGAGTATTTTGTGGGCCTTTCTGAGGCGTCAGATGAGCTTAAAGCAGTTAATTCGCAGAAAAATGAGCTCGAAGAGATTATCAGGACAATGGAGAATGGGCAGTACAAGGAGCTAAAGGAGAAAAAGAGGCTTCTTGAGAAAAACATCGATGCACTTAAGAGAGCTTTTTCACTGAATCAGCAGCAGATAAATGAAAAGATAAGCCAGCATGAGAAAATCATAGGTGCAAACGAACAGCGAAGAGCACAGCTGAATGATATGTTACAGGGCTATGTTGCCAGAGAGGAGCTTGAGAAGCAGGTGCAGGATATGCTGCAGCATAGCTCGGGAGCATCGGTCAAGAGCAAACAGCGTGAGAAGCTTATTGAGCTGCAAGGCGCAGACGGAAATGGTGGCAGGCAGCAGTCGTGTGTGGAGACGTTGCAGACTGCCCGCTACAGGTATATAAAGGAGTTTCCGTCAGGTCAGTTCAGCGGAGCCGAGAAGTCAAATAAGGCATATGAGGAGCTGCTGGAGAAGTACGAGAAGGATTATGAGCCGGAATATGAGAGTGAGTTTGAGGAGCAGTGCAAGGTGATTTACAAAAGTCTCAGAGAGAATGTCATCGGTACAATCCACGGTGATATCAAGGCTGCAAAGCGCCATGCCTATGAGATAAACAGGCTTCTTAGGGAGACTAATTTCTCAGACAGTACCTATCAGATTAAGATAGAGCCGGCAAAGAACGAAAATGGTCAGTTCTATGATATGCTTATGGCGGAAGAACTGGACAGTAAAAATCCGGATAATGGCGGAATAGCTGGACAGATAAGCTTTGGTGAGGATGATTTTTATAAGAAATATGAGCAGAAAATTAAACTTTTGACAGACAAGTTCATGCCGCCAAGGGATGAGGATGAGCATCTGCGAATGCAGAAGCGCAAGGAAATGGAGCAGTATGCGGATTACCGCAATTATCTGTCATTCAGCATGTATGAGCAGGTTACGGACGAAAACGGCCGTGTCATCAGGGAAAACTTTGTAGATGACATGGCAGGACGTGATTCGGGCGGCGAAGGGCAGAACCCTAAGTATGTTGCGCTTCTTGCGGGCTTTGCGATGCTTTATATGCAGCAGAGCAATCGTGATTCAAAGATTAAGCTGGTGCTTTTGGATGAGGCATTTTCCAAGATGGATCAGGAGCGAAGTGCGGTGTGTCTCAAGTATGCAAGGAAGATGGACTTGCAGCTGATTGTCTGTGTACCGGATGAACGTCTGCAGTCGCTTATTCGAAATGTGGACTGTGTATATGGCTTCAGGCGGCATAATAATCAGATTTCTATGATGCATATAGACAAGGGTGATTATCTGAAATTGATGGAGGGATAGATATGGCATATTATATAGCAGAAGGTGCCGTTGTTAAGGGTCAGGTGACAATGGCTGACGGAGCAAGCGTATGGTATAATGCAACTGTAAGAGGCGATTCAGAACCGATAGAAATAGGCAGAAATTCGAATATACAGGACAATGCGGTGGTACATGTGGACTTAAGCCACAGTGTCAGAATCGGTGACAATGTGACAATAGGGCACAGCGCAATTGTTCACGGGTGCACTATAGGTGATAATACACTCATCGGCATGGGTGCCATCGTGTTAAATGGAGCAAGGATTGGTAAAAACTGCATAATAGGTGCGGGCGCCCTTGTCACCCAGGGCACCGATATTCCTGACGGAAGCCTCGCATTTGGTTCTCCGGCAAAGGTGGTCAGGGCACTGACCGCTGATGAGATAGAGGAGAATCATCGCAATGCCATGCATTATGTGGAGATTGCGAGGGAGTCGCTGATTTAATATTGGACGGATTATTTACATAAACTTTGCAAATGGGTGGTAGCGGTTTTTACATAAAAAAAATAAAATCGTAGTCTGAGGCATACAAAACAGGAAAGGTATAATTTATGAAATCAAAAGAAGACAATACACAAAAGAAAACCAAAAAGCTCTCATCAAAGGAGCTCTCATGGGTATTATATGATGTGGGAAATTCCGCATACACACTGCTTGCGTGTGCGCTTATACCGATATGGTACAAAAGCCTTGCCGTTGGAGATGGTGCAGGGCAGATTTCATCTGACAGGGCAACCGCGTATTATGCGGTGGCAATAGCTGTGATGACAGTTGTATCAGCACTTATCGGGCCTGTCTGTGGTGCGATAGCAGACCATATGCGCATCAAAAAGGCTATTTTTTCAACGACCGTAGTTGTAGGAGTGTCGGCATGTATACTTAACGGTTTTACACCTACATGGGTGCTGTTTCTTGTTATCTATGTGCTTACAAAGATATTTTACAATGCATCGCTGGTGTTTTATGACTCGATGCTTGTCGATGTGACGACAAAGGATAGAATGGACGAGGTGTCTTCCTACGGCTATGCCTGGGGATATCTGGGCTCGTGTGTGCCGTTTCTTGTTTCACTTGCAGCGTACATCTGTGGACCGGATATGCTTGGATACATATCAAACCGCCTATCGATGATAATAGGCTTTGCGGTTACAGGAATCTGGTGGTTAGTTGTTACAATTCCATTGTTTAAGAGCTATAAACAGGTGAATTATGTATCGGATGCAGCAGACAAAGATATTCATAAGAATTTTGAAAATGATGTATTTATAAGAGACAATATTAGGGAGAAAAACAAAACAAACAAAAATCCGGGAGTCCTAAGACTCATAGCTGACGCATTTGCACAGATTTTTGGAACAATCAAAAAAATAGCTACAAAAGATAAAAAAGTAGGACTGTTTTTGGTCGCTTTTTTCCTTTACATAGATGGTGTAGGTACTATAATAGATAATTGTATAAACATAGGAACTGATTTAAAGCTCGATTCAGTGGGACAGGTAGTGTTTTTACTTTTTACACAGATAGTGGCATGCATCGGTTCACTTGTTTTTGGAAGACTGTCACAGACATACAAAACTACAACGCTTTTGTATGTCTGCATTGCGGGATATTTTGCAGTTTGTCTATATGCACTTACCCTGCATGATCTGATTGGCTTTGGAATCATGGCATTTGGTGTGGGATGCTTCCAGGGCTCATTGCAGGCGCTGTCACGCTCATATTTTTCAAAGATTATTCCTCCTGAGAACTCGGGAGAGTACTTCGGAATCTATGATATTTTTGCAAAGGGAGCTTCATTTTTAGGCTCACTTGTCATCGCGTCAGTCAAGCTTGCAGGCGGTACGATAAATGTGGCGGTTGCAACTATGGCAATATTCTTTGCAGTGGGATTTGTATTTTTAAGGCTTGCAGACAGATATGATGCACCGAGGCATGAAAATAACTAAAATAAAAAGTAACGAAAGAAGGCTTAAAGCATGATAAACACAGAGGGAACAAAGGTCTGGGCACACAGAGGAGCATCCGGATATGCACCGGAGAACACACTTGAGGCATTCAAGAAGGCAGAAAAGATGAAGGCTGACGGCGTGGAGCTTGATGTGCAGCTCACAAAGGATGGGGAGCTTGTGGTCATACACGATGAGACCGTGGACAGAGTGAGTGGAGAGAAAGGCTTTGTAAAGGACTATACATTAAAGGAACTGAAGCGGCTCAATGTGTCAAAGCACATGCCGTCCTATGACAAGAAGACTCGCATTCCAACACTCGATGAGGTGTTTGACCTGCTCAAAAACACAGAGATGACCATAAATATAGAGCTGAAAAACGGTATCGTACAGTACAAAAATCTGGAGAAAAAGGTACTGGCGCTCGTGGAAGAGTATGATATGCTTGACAGAATCTGGTGCTCATCCTTCAATCATGAGTCGATTGTGCGCATGAAAAAGCTTTGCCCTGATATGAGGTGCGGTCTGCTTTTTTCTGACATTATAGTAAATCCGGCAGAGTATGCAAGCGAGCTTCATGTAGATGCGCTTCATCCGGCAACCTACCATATGCAGGATGAAAACTACATTGACAAGGCGCACGGAAGAGGACTTAGAGCTCATGTATGGACTGTAAACGAAAAGCATGAGATGAAGGCACTTGTCAAGGCAGAAGCAGATGCAATTATCACAAATTATCCGGATATTGCTGTTGAAATAGTTAAAAATGCCTAATAGATATATAAAATGCACACAAAATTAATTTATGTAAAGCTGAATAAAGAATTGTAAAGTTTTTATCTTGATTTTACATAACTGTGTTTTGAAATTACTAAAGAAAGCGGTCGTCATAGGAATGATGGCAACGATGATAACAGGCTGTTCACAAGAGGTACAAACTACCCATGTGGACGGCCTTAATTTGTAGAAAAACGCGTCACCGGGATGGTAATGCAGCTTGCTGCAAAGGAAACACTCATATGTACTGATATTGTTGAAGAAATGTTTGTAAATTTGCATGAATGTATTGACAAAAAAGACAAAAATATCGAAAATGAACTTAAGAGTGCACGGACATTGCAGAAGCATTATGTGCTGTGCGGTATAGCGAGAATTGGAATATTATCAGATGATATCAACGGAGAGGTAAATATTGCATAGAGAAAGAGTTTTGAAGGCACTTGCACAGCTGCTTGTCGGGGTGGAAAATAAGCTTCATCTGGCAGACAGAAGGAGACGCCGTGAGGATAAACTGATAGAGCGGGCAAGACTGCTTGAAATGCAGCGGGCACAAAATAAAACGAACTTAAAAGACGCAGAAGCGAATGGAAAAATATCATATAGAATAGGAGCATATATGCAGATGAAAAAACTGGAAGAAGTTTACACAAACAGGGAGCTGTCATGGCTACAGTTCAATGAGCGGGTATTAAATGAGGCGGGCAATCCAAGAGTACCGCTTGCAGAGAGACTGACCTTTGCATCAATCTACCAGACAAATCTGGATGAGTTTTTCATGGTAAGAGTAGGATCACTCATGATGCAGATGAATTCAAAGGAAAAGATTTTCGAGAACAAGACAAAGATGTCGAGTGAGGAACAGGTATCGGCAATCCTTGACAGAGTATGCGAGCTTGAGAAGAAAAAAGCAAGGATTTACGAGCAGCTCATGGGTGAGCTTGAGCCAAAGGGCGTGCGCATAATCAATTTCAACAAGCTGTCAAAGGATGAAGGTGATTTACTGGAGGCATATTTTGATGCACACATTGCACCTTTCCTCTCACCAATGATTATAGGAAAACAGCAGCCGTTCCCATTCCTTGCCAATAAACAGCTCTATGCGGTAGTGCTTTTAACCACACAGAAGGGAAAGAAAAAGACAGGTATCGTGCCATGCTCAAACAGCGTATTCAAGCGTCTGATTGAGATACCTACAAGACCGGGCACATTTATGCTGTCAGAGGAACTTATTTTACACTTTGTATCAAAGCTCTATCCAAAGTATGTAATCCGTGAGAAATCAATCATGCGTGTGACACGTAATGCGGATATCGATGCGCAGAGCATGTATGATGAGGATATGGATTACCGTAATATGATGGAGGAGCTCATCAAGAAGAGAGTGCGTCTTGATCCTGTAAGAGTCGAGCTTTCAAGAAAAATCAACCGCAAGGCGATTGGCGAACTCTCGAGCTTCCTTGAGATTGGTAAAAAGCATTTTATCAGTGTAAAAACACCGCTTGATATGTCATTTGTATTCCAGCTTCAGCACTATCTGCGAGACAAGCAGGAGCTTTTCTTTGAGAAGCGTACACCGCGTGACACACCTGAGCTTTCGCTCAAGGAGAGTATACTCGGACAGGTTGAGAAAAAGGATGTGCTTCTTTCATATCCGTTTGAGAGCATGAAGCCGTTTATCAAGATGCTTAACGATGCAGCAGAGGATCCTGATGTGGTTTCTATCAAGATGACACTTTACAGAGTGGCTGACAAGAGCCAGATTATCGATGCACTTATAGAGGCTGCAGAAAACGGCAAGGAAGTTATCGTGCTTGTCGAGCTGCGTGCGAGGTTTGATGAGGCTAACAACATAGAGATGTCACACCGCCTTGAGGACGCAGGCTGTCAGATACTTTACGGACTCGGTGATTACAAGGTCCACTCAAAGCTCTGCCTCATCACAAAGAAAAAGGGCGATGGCTTTGAGTACATCACTCAGATTGGTACAGGAAACTACAACGAGAAGACCTCGCGTCTTTATACAGATTTATCCCTCATCACTGCAAATCAGGAGATTGGAGCAGATGCATCAAGGGTGTTTATGGCGCTTCAGAGAGGTGAGACTGTTTCGGACGGAGATGTAAAACATCTGCTTGTTGCCCCAAAATGCCTGCAGAATAAGATTGTTGACATGATTGATGAGCAGATTGCCAATAAGAATGCGGGAAAACCGGCATACATCGGAGTTAAGATTAACTCTCTCACTGACAAGGTGCTTATAGACAAGCTTATCGATGCATCACAGGCAGGCGTGAAGGTAGAGCTTATTGTCAGAGGAATCTGCTGTGTGAAGCCGCAGGTTGAGGGTGCCACAGAAAACATCACTGTAATAAGTGTTGTAGGAAGATATCTTGAGCATTCACGTATATACAGATTTGGTGTGGGCGATGATGAGAAGATTTACATTGCGTCAGCAGATTTTATGACCAGAAATACAGTAAGACGTGTGGAGGTTGCAACACCTGTATACGATGCACATGCTAAGGACAAGATCCGCCATATCTTCGATACAATCATGACAGATGACGAGAAGGGCAAGGAGCTTTGCGCTGATGGTGAGTATGTGGACAGAAAGATAAACAGCACACCGATAGATTCGCAGGAGCAGTTCTTTGAGGAAGCATACAAAAATGCCGATAAGAGTGCAGACAATCAGTAAAATGAGGCAATTGCATAAAGATATGGAATATATCTTAAGCTTATTGGAGGAAAGATAGTATAATGGGAAAAAAAGAAGCAAAGACAAATGCAATAAGAATACTGGAAACAATGAAGATTCCATATGAGGCACGCACATACGAGTGCGATGACTTTGTGGATGCAGCTCAGATAGCAGACAAGCTGGGGCTTGACCACGCAGGCATGTACAAGACTATCACGACAGTCGGCAAAAGCGGTGGATACTATGTGTTTGTGGTACCGATAGATGACGAAATTGATTTCAAAAAAGCCGCAAAGGCAGCAGGTGAGAAGTCCATAGAGATGCTACATCTCAAGGATTTGACAAAGGTTACAGGCTATATAAGGGGCGGCTGTACATCAATCGGAATGAAAAAACAGTATCCTACATTTATCCATGAGGCAGCTAAGGAGCAGGACAAAATCACGGTCAGCGGAGGCAGGCTTGGACTTCAGATTACGCTGTCACCGGATGATTTGTGCAGGGCGGCAAAGGCAGAGTATGCAGATATCATAAAATAATTAAAATGAGAGTTCTTTTTCCTAGGCTTTTACACGTCAGTGTGTTATAATAAAGAAAGCTGGCGATTGCTAAGACAGACGGTTTGGCGAATAAACCTACAATGCAATCGTAATAATAGAACTAAAGCAGAGGAATAATAGAGATGGAAAAAATTATTTTAACAGGAGACAGACCAACAGGAAGACTCCATATAGGCCATTACGTGGGCTCACTTCGCAGAAGAGTTGAGCTTCAGAATTCAGGAGAGTATGACAAAATATTTATCATGATTGCCGATGCACAGGCACTCACAGACAATTTTGACAACCCTGAGAAAATCAGACAGAATATCATAGAGGTAGCACTTGATTACCTCTCAGCGGGACTCGACCCGGCCAAGTCTACACTGTTTGTGCAGTCACAGATACCGGAGCTTACTGAGCTTACATTTTTCTACTCAAATCTCGTTACAGTATCGAGACTTCAGAGAAACCCTACAGTAAAGAACGAGATTAAGCTTAGAAATTTCGAGGCAAGTATACCGGTTGGCTTTTTCAATTATCCAATCAGCCAGGCAGCAGATATCACTGCTTTCAAGGCTACAACTGTTCCGGTTGGAGAGGACCAGCTCCCGATGATAGAGCAGACCAGGGAGATTGTCAGAAAGTTTAATTCTATCTATGATGAGGTGCTCGTTGAGCCGGATGTGCTTTTACCTGAGAATGAGGCATGCTGCAGACTTCCGGGTACAGACGGTGGACAGAAGATGAGCAAATCATTAGGCAACTGTATCTATCTGGCAGATACAGAGGCAGATGTAAAGAAGAAAATCATGAGCATGTATACAGATCCGACACATATCCAGATTTCAGATCCGGGACATGTGGAGGGCAATACAGTATTCACATATCTTGATGCTTTCTCTAAGCCGGGACATTTTGAGGAGTATCTGCCGGAGTATGCTAACCTTCAGGAGCTTAAGGACCACTATACAAGAGGCGGTCTTGGAGATGTGAAGATTAAGAAATTCCTCAACAACATCATGCAGGAGGAGCTTTCACCTATCCGCGCAAGAAGAGCAGAGTATGAGAAGGATATTCCGGCTGTATATGAGATACTAAGGAAGGGCAGCGAGACAGCAAGAGAGGCTGCAGCACAGACAATGGCAGAGGTCAAGCGCGCCATGAGGATAAATTACTTTGAGGATGCAGAGCTTATAAAGAGCCAGAGTCAGAAATACGCTGAGAAGTAATATCTTTTATTTCAAAGACAATACGTTAGTGATGTCAAAATATTTTGTGGCATTATGTATGCCATAAAAGCCGCAGGGAGGCACCATGGTCAAGTTTTACAGGACAGATGACAAATTAATACATGAGCTGGATACGCTGCAGGGAGGTACCTGGATACAGATGGTCAACCCTTCTGTAGCAGAGGGACAGATGGTAGCGGATGACCTGAATGTCGATATTGAAGACGTACTTGCAGCACTCGATGAGGAGGAGAGCTCCCGTATAGAGCTGCAGGATGGGTATACGTTGATTCTTGTGGATATACCTTCGATAGAGACTAGGCATGACAAGGAGTCATATACCACAATCCCACTTGGCATCATACTTACAGATGATGAGATAGTGACAGTCTGTACAGAGGATACACCGGTGCTTCAGGTATTTTTAAATAACCGTGTAAAGGAATTTTCCACCAAGAAAAAGATGCGCTTTGTATACCAGATTCTTTACAGGATATCTGTACTGTATCAGAACGATCTGCGCATCATCGACAAGATGCGTACAGAGATTGAGGAGAGAGTCGGAGAGGATACCGAGGAGGACGATTTGATCGCGCTTCACGAGCTGGAATCCACACTCGTATACTTTGCCACATCGCTTCGTGCCAATGGAGTTGTGTTAGAGAGACTGACCAGATACAAACGCCTTGAGCAGTATCCGGAGGACAAGGAGCTTCTCGGAGATGTAATTGTCGAAAATAAGCAGGCTATTGAGATGACGGGAATTTACAGGGACATCATAAATGGTACCAGAGAGCTTATGAGCACGGTCATTGACAACAGACTTAACAATGTCATGAAGTCGCTCACAATCATCACACTTATCATGGCTATTCCGACAGTTATCTCAGGAATCTATGGCATGAATGTCAGCTCAAAGTGGGTGCCGCTTGCGACGACAGCACATGGATTTATGATTATAATAGGTGTTATGGTTGTCATATGTGTGCTGATACTGATTTTATTGAAGAAAAAGAGAATATTGTAATATATTGCGTATTCATTAAAAGGCCGCAGTATTTCATAGAAAATAATGAAATACTGCGGCTGATTTTATTTTAGAGCTGATTAGCAGATACTTTCAAAGCGTCCGCTTGCACCACAAGGCAGCACGAGTCCGTTTGAAGAAACCGGGAGACCGATTTCGCTTGCGGTTACTTTACCATCAAACTTTTTAAGCGCAGTGCTTATCATATAGGTGAGCACTGCAGGCTGCAAGCCTGTCGTATAGGAATTAATAAGGAAGAAAAGCGGCTTGTCGGTAAGGAGCTTTGCACAAAGCTGCACAAGTGGATATACGCTTTCCTCAATTTTCCAAATTTCACCCTTAGGACCTCTGCCGTATGACGGCGGATCCATTATGATGGCATCGTAATGATTGCCACGGCGGATTTCACGCTCAACAAACTTCACACAGTCATCCACAAGCCATCTGATAGGTGCGTCACCAAGACCGCTGCTTACAGCGTTTTCCTTAGCCCATGTGACCATGCCCTTTGAAGCATCCACATGTGTGACAGCGGCGCCTGCGGCAGCGGCAGCAAGAGTGGCTCCTCCTGTGTATGCAAAGAGATTTAATACCTTTACATCACGACCGCTTTTTTTGGCATCGTAAATCTTCTTTGAAAACCAGTCCCAATTGGCAGCCTGCTCAGGAAAAAGACCGGTGTGCTTGAAGCTGAATGGTTTTAAGTGAAATGTGAGCTCCTTATTAATAGGAAGAGAGTAGTTTATGGTCCATTCCTGCGGCAAATCAAAAAACTCCCATTCACCACCGCCTTTCTTGCTTCTATGATAGTGACCGTTAAGCTTTTTCCAGTTCTTATTAGTCTTTGGAGTGTCCCAAATTACCTGAGGATCGGGACGCAGCAAAATATATTTAGACCACCGCTCAAGCTTTTCACCGCATGAGCAGTCAATAACCTCGTAATCTTTCCATCTATCTGCTAACCACATATGTTTATATTCCTTTCTTATCTGCGTGTAAAAAATAAACTACACGTTGCTTGCATTTAATCGTGTTTCTTCTATAATAATATACGTGCAAAAGTGTAATTTTTCAATGGAATATTACCCGAAATAAAAAAATAAATTTTTTTTGAAAAAAGTATTGCAATTATTGGAAACGTCATGTATAATATCACTTGCTGTGGCATGATAGCTATGAAGTTTGAAGTTACTGTCCATGAGACAGAGAATTCGGCGGAGCGAATGTCAAGTTAGGAAACTGACGGCAAGTCACTGTACAGAACAGATATGGTCTACAAAATGTAGAAACAACGTGTGAAAGTCCGCAGGACACACACGGAGATGTGTACAGTCACCGCTTGTCGTACTGAAGTTAAAAGTGCGAAAAGGAGGCGACTTTTTTTATGGCAAGTCAAGTAATGAGAATTACTCTCAAGGCGTATGATCACGAGTTAGTAGATTCAAGCGCAAAGAAAATCATCGAGACTGTAAAGAAGAATGGATCACAGGTGAGCGGACCGGTACCTCTTCCAACAAAGAAGGAAGTAGTTACAATTCTTAGAGCTACTCACAAGTACAAGGATTCTCGTGAACAGTTCGAGCAGAGAACTCATAAGAGACTTATCGATATCATCAATCCAACACAGAAGACAACAGAGTCTTTATCAAGGATTGAAATGCCAGCTGGTGTTTACATTGATATCAAAATGAAGCAGAAATAAGCTTCAACAATTAATTAGTATATCCCCGAATGGTTTATATAGAAGATACAGTGCGAAAGCATAACGATCTAGTAGGCTGCTCTAGGATGAACGGTTCCGCTACTTGTTCCGGCTAATTCTTCGCGGGCTGGGTTGACAGGCAAGAGGCGTTCCGCTGTAGAAAACAGGAGGTAAAGAAATGAAGAAAGCGATTTTAGCAACAAAAATCGGTATGACACAGATCTTCAATGCAGATGGTGTATTAGTACCTGTAACTGTATTAGAGGCTGGTCCATGTGTTGTAACACAGATCAAAACTGTTGAGAATGACGGTTACAGCGCAGTTCAGGTTGGTTTCGACGACAAGAAAGAGAAAGTCGTTGAGAAGGATGCCAACGGTAAAAAGAGCGTAGCACACAGACATGGTGTTAACAAGGCTCAGATGGGACACTTCAAAAAAGCAGGTGTTTCAGGAAAGAGATTCGTTCGCGAGTTCAAATTCGAAAACGCAGATGAGTACAATTTAGCAGATGAGATCAAGGCTGACATCTTCGCAGAGGGTGACAAGGTTGATGTAACTGCTATTTCAAAAGGTAAAGGTTTCCAGGGTGCTATCAAGAGATTAGGTCAGCACAGAGGACCAATGGCTCATGGCTCTAAATTCCATCGTCATCAGGGTTCTAACGGTGCTTGTTCTTCACCAAGTAAGGTATTCAAGGGAAAAGGAATGCCTGGACACATGGGTAGCGTAAAGGTTACAACTCAGAATCTTGAGGTTGTAAGAGTTGACGCAGACAAGAACTTACTGTTAATCAAGGGCGCAGTTCCAGGAGCTAAGAAAGCTCTCATTACAGTAAAAGAGACTACAAAATCTGGTAAATAGTGCAAAGTAAGAAAGGAGGAACTTTACGATGGCTAACGTAGCTGTATATAACATGGAAGGCAAAGAAGTCGACAAGATCGAGTTAAATGATTCCATTTTCGGCGTAGAAATTAATGAGCATTTAGTTCATATGGCTGTTCTTCAGCAGCTTGCAAATAAACGTCAGGGAACTCAGAAAGCTAAGACACGTTCTGAAGTTCGCGGTGGCGGAAGAAAACCATGGAGACAGAAGGGAACAGGACATGCACGTCAGGGTTCTACAAGATCTCCACAGTGGACAGGTGGTGGAGTTGTATTCGCTCCTACTCCTAGAGATTACTCATTCAAGCTCAACAAGAAAGAGAAGAGAGCAGCTCTTAAGTCTGCACTTACATCAAGAGTTGTTGAGAACAAGTTCGTTGTAGTAGATGAGCTTAAGCTTGATGAGATTAAGACAAAGAAATTCGTAGAAGTATTAAAGAACCTCAATGTTGAGAAAGCACTCGTTGTATTAAATGATATGGACGAGAAGGTTATCGCTTCTGCAGCAAACATCCCAACAGTTAAGACAACTCAGACAAATGAGCTTAACGTATTCGATGTATTAAAATATGACACAGTAGTAGTTACAAAGGCTGCTGTAGCAACAATCGAGGAGGTATATGCATAATGGCAAACGTACAGTACTATGATGTAATCCTCAAACCAGTAGTAACTGAGAAGAGTATGAATGCAATGGCTGAGAAGAAATACACATTCCTTGTTCACCCGGATGCAAACAAGACTATGATCAAAGAAGCAGTAGAGAGAATGTTCGAAGGAACAAAGGTTGCCAAAGTTAACACAATGAACTGCGAAGGCAAGAACAAGCGTCGTGGAATGGTAACAGGAAAGACTGCTAAGACAAAGAAGGCTATCGTACAGCTTACAGCAGACAGCAAAGATATCGAGATCTTCGCAGGACTGTAGACCGAAAGCAACTTCAAAATGATATGCGTCAGAAAAGACGCGATAATGAAAACATATCGAAAGGAGAAACAAAATGGGAATTAAGACATATAACCCATATACACCTTCCAGAAGAAATATGACTGGTTCAGATTTCTCAGAGATTACAAAGACAACTCCTGAGAAGTCACTTGTTACTTCTTTAAAGAAGAACGCTGGTCGTAACAATCAGGGTAAAATCACAGTTAGACACCAGGGTGGTGGAAATAGAAGAAAATACAGACTTATCGATTTCAAGAGAAATAAGAAAGACGGTATTCCAGCAACTGTAATTGGTATCGAGTACGATCCAAACAGAACAGCAAACATCGCACTTATCTGCTATGCAGATGGTGAGAAATCATATATTCTTGCTCCAGCAGGACTTACAGACGGAATGAAGGTTATGAGCGGTGCTCAGGCTGAGGTTAGAGTTGGAAACTGCTTACCACTTGAGAATATCCCAGTTGGTACACAGATTCACAACATCGAGCTTCTTCCTGGAAAGGGCGGACAGCTTGTTCGTTCAGCAGGACTTAGCGCACAGCTTATGGCTAAAGAAGGCAAATATGCAACACTTCGTCTTCCTTCAGGAGAGATGAGAATGGTTCCAATTCAGTGCCGTGCTACAATCGGTGTAATTGGAAACGGAGATCACAACCTCGTAAATATTGGTAAAGCCGGACGTAAGCGTCACATGGGTGTTCGTCCAACAGTTCGTGGATCTGTTATGAACCCTAACGACCATCCACACGGTGGTGGAGAAGGTAAGGCACCTGTAGGACGTCCAGGACCATGTACTCCATGGGGCAAACCTGCACTTGGCTTAAAGACCAGAAAGAAGAACAAACAGTCTAACAAGATGATCGTTCGTAGAAGAGACGGTCGTGCAATCAAATAATTAGGAGGTTGAATAAATGGCACGTTCATTAAAAAAAGGACCATTTGCTGATGAAAGCTTACTTAAAAAAGTAGATGCTATGAACGCTTCTGGTGACAAGTCTGTAATCAAGACATGGTCACGTCGTTCAACAATCTTCCCTTCATTCGTTGGACACACAATCGCTGTTCATGATGGAAGAAAGCATGTTCCTGTATATGTTACAGAGGATATGGTTGGACATAAACTTGGTGAGTTCGTTGCAACAAGAACTTACAGAGGACATGGAAAAGACGAGAAGAAATCAGGCGTAAGATAAGATTTATTGAAAGGAGGTTTCATCCATGGCAAAGGGACATAGATCCAAAATCAAGAGAGAGAGAAATGAAGTTAGAGATACAAGACCTTCAGCAAAGTTATCTTATGCTAGAGTGTCTGTACAGAAAGCTTGTTTCGTTTTAGATGCTATTCGTGGAAAGAGTGTTAACGAAGCACTTGCAATCGTAACATACAATCCTAGATATGCTTCAAGCTTAGTAAAGAAATTATTAGAGTCAGCAATCGCTAACGCAGAAAATAATTATCCGGAAAAGAACTATAAGGCAGAGAACCTTTACGTTGCAGAGTGTTTTGCAAATAAAGGACCAACAATGAAGAGAATTCATCCTAGAGCACAGGGTAGAGCTTACAGAATCGAGAAGAGAATGAGCCACATTACAATCGTGCTTGATGAAAGATAGGAGGCAATCATGGGACAGAAGGTTAATCCTCATGGCTTAAGAGTTGGCGTTATCAAGGACTGGGATTCCAAATGGTATGCAGAGGGTGATTTCGCTGATTACTTAGTAGAAGATTATAATATCAGAACATTTTTAAAGAAAAAATTATACGCAGCTGGTGTTTCAAAGATTGAGATCGAGAGAGCTTCAGATCGCGTTAAGGTTATCATTTATACAGCTAAGCCGGGTGTTGTAATCGGTAAGGGCGGAGCTGAGATCGAGAAGATCAAGGCTGAGGTTCAGAAGCTTACAGACAAGAAATTAGTTGTTGATATCAAAGAAGTAAAGAGACCGGACAAGGATGCACAGCTTGTTGCTGAGAACATCGCTTTACAGCTTGAGAACCGTGTTTCATTCCGTAGAGCAATGAAGTCTTGCATGGGAAGAGCTATGAAGGCCGGCGTTAAAGGAATTAAGACAACATGTTCAGGTCGTCTTGGCGGAGCAGATATGGCTCGTACAGAGACATACAATGATGGAACTACTCCACTCCAGACAATCAGAGCAGATATCGATTATGGATTCGCTGAGGCAGATACAACTTACGGCAAGGTTGGCGTTAAGGTTTGGATCTACAAAGGCGAGGTACTTCCTACAAAAGCAAACAAGGAAGGAGGAGCTAAGTAATTATGTTAATGCCTAAGAGAGTAAAACATCGTAAACAGTTCCGTGGTTCCATGGCAGGAAAAGCTACAAGAGGAAACAAGATCACAAATGGTGAGTACGGTATTGTAGCACTTGAGCCATGCTGGATCAAAGCAAATCAGATTGAGGCTGCCCGTGTAGCTATGACTCGTTACATCAAGCGTGGTGGTAAAGTTTGGATAAAGATTTTCCCAGAGAAACCTGTAACACATAAGCCTATGGGTGTTCGAATGGGTAAAGGAAAGGGTGCCCTTGAGTATTGGGTAGCTGTAGTAAAACCAGGTAGAGTATTATTTGAAATCTCCGGAGTACCGGAAGACGTAGCTAAAGAAGCTTTACGTCTTGCTACACACAAATTACCTTGCAAGTGTAAAGTAGTTTCTCGTGCAGATTTAGAAGGCGGTGAGTCAAATGAAAACTAGTGCATACGTTAAAGAGTTACAGGCACAGAGCGTAGAGCAGTTACAGGCACAGCTCGTTGATGCTAAAAAAGAACTTTTCAATTTAAGATTCCAGAATGCAACTAACCAGTTAGATAACACAGCAAGAATCAAAGAGGTTCGTAAGAACATCGCTAGAATTCAGACTGTTATCACTGCAAAGGCTGCAGAATAGTTTATCCTATCAGAAAGGAGATTTTAGACCGTGGAAGAAAGAAATCTTAGAAAAACACGTGTTGGTGTTGTTGTAAGCGATAAGATGGATAAGACAATCGTTGTAGCTGTAAGAGATAACGTAAGACATCCTCTTTACAACAAGATCGTTAAGAAGACTTATAAATTAAAAGCTCATGACGAGAAAAACGATGCAAAGATCGGTGATACAGTCAGAGTTATGGAAACAAGACCTTTATCTAAAGATAAGAGATGGAGACTTGTAGAAATCATGGAAAGAGCAAAATAATAAAAGGAGGCTACAAGCATGGTACAGCAGGAAAGCAGACTCAAGGTTGCTGATAACACTGGCGCTAAAGAGTTACTTGTTATCCGCGTTATGGGTGGATCTACCAGAAGATATGCGAACATCGGTGATGTAATCGTTGCTACTGTTAAAGATGCAACACCAGGCGGTGTTGTTAAAAAAGGCGATGTAGTTAAAGCCGTAGTAGTTCGTTCAGTAAAAGGTGCTCGTCGTAAAGACGGATCTTATATAAAGTTTGATGAGAACGCAGCAGTAATCATCAAAGATGACAAAACTCCAAAAGGAACACGTATATTTGGACCAGTAGCTCGTGAGCTTCGTGAGAAACAGTTCATGAAGATTGTTTCTCTGGCTCCGGAAGTATTATAGGAGGAACGTCAATGGCAACTATGAAAATCAAAAAAGGCGACCTTGTTAAGGTTATCGCTGGAAAAGATATCAACAATGAGGGCAAGGTAATTGCCGTAAACGCAAAGAACAATACACTTCTTGTTGAGGGAATCAACATGGTTACTAAGCATACAAAACCAAGTATGTCAAATCAGCAGGGCGGTATCGTTCATCAGGAGGCTCCAATTGATGCTTCCAACGTAATGCTCATCCATGATGGAAAGCCTACTCGTGTAGGATTCAAGATGGATGGAGACAAGAAAGTTCGCTTTGCTAAATCAACAGGCAAGGTTATCGACTAATTGGAGAGAGGAGGATTAAGACATTGAGTAGACTTAGAGAACAGTACGAAAATGAGATCAAGGACGCAATGATCAAAAAGTTCGGATACAAAAACGCAATGGAAATTCCAAAGCTTGACAAGATCGTAGTTAACATGGGTGTTGGTGAAGCTAAGGAAAACGCTAAGGTTCTTGAGGCAGCCGTTAAGGATATGGAAGCCATCACAGGACAGAAAGCAGTTACAACTAAAGCAAAGAATGCTATAGCTAACTTTAAAATCAGAGAAGGAATGCCAATCGGATGTAAGGTTACATTACGTGGTGAGAAGATGTACGAGTTTGCAGATCGTCTCATCAACTTAGCATTACCTCGTGTACGTGACTTCAGAGGTGTTAACCCTAACGCATTTGATGGCCGTGGAAACTATGCCCTTGGAATTAAAGAGCAGATCATCTTCCCTGAGATCGAGTATGATAAGGTAGATAAGGTTCGTGGTATGGACATTATTTTCGTTACTACAGCTAAGACAGACGAAGAGGCACGTGAGTTACTGGCACAGTTCAATATGCCATTCGCTAAATAATCGGAGGAATTCTAATGGCTAAGACAAGTATGAAAATCAAACAGCAGCGTGCACCAAAGTTCTCTACAAGAGCTTATACACGTTGTAGAATTTGTGGACGTCCACATTCAGTTTTAAAGAAATACGGAATCTGCAGAGTATGCTTCCGTGAGTTAGCATACAAGGGACAGATCCCAGGCGTTAAAAAAGCTAGCTGGTAAGCCTGAAAGCAACTTAGTGAACACAAGCGCATATGCGCTGTGTGAGCTTAGTGCGAAGAGAACTTCCTTTCAGCAACAGCTGTTTTTATAAATAACTATATTAACAAACATATTTAAGGAGGATATCGTTCATTATGATGATGACAAGTGATCCAATCGCAGATATGCTTACAAGAATTCGTAACGCAAATACTGCAAAACATGATACAGTAGACATCCCAGCTTCTAAGATTAAAGTAGCAATCGCTGGAATCCTTGTAGATGAGGGATTCATCGAGAAATACGACATCGTTGAGGATGGAAAAATCAAGACAATCCATGTTACATTAAAATATGGTGCTGATAAGAACGAGAAGGTTATTACAGGCATCAAGAGAATTTCTAAGCCAGGTCTTCGTGTATACGCAGGCAAGGATGAGATTCCTTCAGTACTTGGTGGACTTGGAATCGCTATTCTTTCAACTAACCAGGGTATCGTAACTGATAAAGAGGCTAGAAAGCTTCAGGTTGGTGGCGAAGTTTTAGCATTCGTTTGGTAGCCCGAAAGCAACTTAATGAACACAAGCGCTTGCGCGCTGTGTGAATTTAGTGCGAGGGCGTTCTCTGAGATTAGTGAAAGCAAGTCGTAAGACGCAGCTTGAACTTAGCGAAGAGAACATACCCCTAAAGATCTTAATTTATATTAAGTATATTTCATCACGTATCCATATTCGATGCATCCATGATGTATAGTAGGGATACAGCAAGTAACATCTTAAAGTATAACCTGACCACAAGGTCAGAAATACTAAATAACTATTAACCTAATATCAAAATATAGGAGGTACGGGCATGTCACGTATAGGAAGAATGCCAATCGCAGTTCCTGCTGGAGTAACAGTTGAAATTGCAGAAAATAATCATGTGACTGTAAAAGGTCCAAAGGGTACTCTTGAGAGAACTCTTCCATCAGAGATGGATATCAAATTAGAGGGTGAAGAAGTAGTAGTTACAAGACCTAATGATTTGAAGAAAATGAAATCCTTACATGGATTAACAAGAACACTTATCCACAACATGGTTGTTGGTGTAACTGAGGGTTATACAAAGACTCTTGAGGTTAACGGTGTTGGTTACAGAGCTTCTAAGGCTGGAAAGAAACTTACTCTTAACTTAGGATATTCTCATCCGGTTGAGATGGAGGATCCGGAAGGACTTGAGTCAGAGGTTCAGGATAACAAGATCATCATTAAGGGTATCGATAAAGAAAAAGTTGGCCAGTACGCAGCTGAGATCAGAGATAAGAGAAGACCTGAGCCATATAAGGGCAAGGGAATCAAATATGCTGATGAGGTTATTAGACGTAAAGTTGGTAAGACTGGTAAAAAATAATTAAAGGAGTGGACAAGTAATGGTTAGTAAGAAATCAAGAACAGAAGTTCGTGTAAAGAAACATAACAGAATGCGTAATCATCTTGCTGGTACAGCACAGCGTCCTCGTTTAGCTGTATTCAGAAGTAATAACCATATGTATGCTCAGATTATTGATGATACAGTTGGAAATACACTCGTTTCTGCATCAACACTTGACAAGGATATCAAGGCAGAGCTCGAGAAGACTAATAACGTAGATGCAGCAGCAAAGCTTGGTACTGTAATCGCAAAGAAAGCATTAGATAAAGGTATTTCAACTGTTGTCTTCGATAGAGGCGGTTTTATTTACGCAGGAAAAGTTAAAGCATTAGCTGAAGCAGCAAGAGAAGCTGGCTTAGATTTTTAGGAGGAGACAAACATGAAACGTGAAATCATTGACGCTAGTCAATTAGAATTAGTTGACCAGGTAGTTGACATCAAGCGTGTAACAAAGGTTGTTAAGGGTGGACGTAACATGCGATTCACAGCTCTCGTTGTTGTTGGTGACAAGAACGGCCATGTAGGTGCAGGTCTTGGAAAAGCAGCAGAAATTCCTGAAGCTATCCGCAAGGGTAAAGAGGACGCTATCAAGAGCATGGTAAATGTTAAGTTAGACGAGAACAACTCTATTACACATGATGTAACAGGAAAATATACAGGTGCTTCCGTATTATTAAAGAAGTCTCCTGAAGGTACTGGTATCATCGCTGGTGGTCCTGCACGTTCAGTATGCGAGATCGCTGGTATCCAGAATATCCGTACAAAGTCTTTAGGATCAAACAACAAGCAGAACGTAGTACTTGCTACTATCGAGGCTCTTAAGCAGTTAAGAAGCCCTGAGGATGTTGCAAAGCTTCGTGGTAAATCTGTAGAAGAAATCTTAGGTTAGGAGGAACGCTAAAATGGCAGATAGAGTTAAAGTTACATTAATCAAATCTACAATCGGTGCTGTTCCTAAGAACAAGAAGACTATTGAGGCTCTTGGTCTTACTAAGTTAGGCAAAACTGTAGAGTTACCAAACAATGCAGCTACACAGGGAGCTGTTCGCAAAGTAGCACCATACGTAAAAGTAGAAGAAGTTTAAGAATAAAATAAGGAGGTACCGTGATGGATTTATCTAATTTAAAAGCGGCTGAGGGTTCAGTTCATAGTGATAATTTCAGAAGAGGTCGTGGACACGGCTCAGGAAACGGTAAGACTGCTGGTAAGGGACACAAGGGACAGAAGGCTCGTTCAGGAGCTCCAAGACCTGGTTTCGAAGGTGGACAGATGCCATTATATAGAAGATTGCCTAAGAGAGGTTTCAAGAATAGAAACACTCTTACAATCGTACCTATAAATCTTTCAGCTCTTGAGAGATTCGATAACGATGCAGTAGTTTCAGTTGAGACATTAATCGAGGCTGGAATCGTTAAGAATCCTAGAGATGGCGTAAAGATTCTTGGAAATGGAGAACTTACTAAGAAGCTTACAGTTCAGGCTAACGCTTTCAGCGCTAGTGCAAAAGAGAAAATCGAAGCTCTTGGTGGAAAAGCAGAGGTGATCTAATGCTTAAGACACTCCGTAATGCGTTTAAAATAAAGGATGTCCGTAATAGAATCCTTTTTACATTCATGATGCTTATTGTCATCAGAATCGGAAGCGAGCTTCCGATTCCTGGTGTCAAGGGCTCCGTATTTCAGAGTTGGTTAAACAGTAAATCAGCAGATGGTTTAGGCTTTGTTGATGCTATCACAGGTGGATCATTCTCACAGATGTCAGTATTTGCGCTGAATATTACACCATACATTACATCTTCAATCATTATGCAGTTGCTTACAATTGCTATACCTAAGCTTGAAGAGATGCAACGCGATGGCGAGGATGGCAGAAAGAAAATTGTTGAGATAACACGTTATCTCACAATTGCATTAGGCCTTCTTGAGTCAGTCATGATGGTAATTGGTTTTTACAGACAGAATTACCTTACAGAAAAGACACCATTGACTGTTATTATGGTCGTTACTTCACTTACAGCAGGTTCAGCTGTACTTATGTGGATTGGAGAGCGTATTACAGAAAAGGGTGTAGGAAACGGAATATCAATAGTATTGACAATCAATATTATTTCACGTATTCCAGAGGATTTAAGTACACTTTGGTCACAGTTCATTGCTTCAGCAGCGAACGTTCCAAAGGCGATTGTTGCAGGACTTATCGTAGTAGCAATCATTGCTGCAATGGTAGTATTTGTAGTATTGCTTCAGGATGCACAGCGCAAGATTCCTGTACAGTACTCTAGTAAAATAAGAGGCAACAAGCAGATGGGCGGTCAGCAGACCTGTATTCCGCTAAAGGTAAATACCAGTGGAGTTATCCCGGTAATCTTTGCACAGTCTCTTATGCAGACACCTGTTATCATTGCCAGCTTCCTTGGAAAAGGCAATGGAAATGGAATAGGCTCTAAGATATTAAAAGGATTATCACAGTCTAACTGGTGTGATCCAAAGGAGCCGGTATATTCAATCGGACTTATTGTTTACATTGTGTTGATTATAGCATTTGCTTATTTCTACACAAACATTACATTCAATCCGCTTGAGATTGCAAACAATATGAAGCGTTCAGGTGGCTTTATACCCGGTATCAGACCTGGAAAGCCAACCAGCGATTACTTAAATCAGATATTAAACTACATTGTATTTATTGGAGCTATAGGACTTGCGTTTATCGCATTTGTTCCGATATTCTTCAATGGAGTATTCAACGCAGATGTATCCTTTGGTGGAACTTCAATCATCATCATTGTCGGAGTTGTTATTGAGACATTGAAGCAAATTGAATCACAGATGAGAGTTCGATACTATAAAGGATTTTTAGATGATTAATTGTACATTGGAGATACTGAATTCAGTATCTCCATTCGTGCTATCAACAAGTTTTGTATAAAAGGAGAAAATTTTTATGAAGATCATCATGTTAGGGGCACCTGGGGCCGGTAAAGGTACACAGGCAAAACAGATAGCTGCAAAATATTCTATACCACATATCTCTACAGGAGATATATTCCGTGCAAACATCAAGAACGGAACAGAGCTTGGTAAGAAGGCAAAGACTTATATGGATCAGGGAGCACTTGTTCCGGATGAGCTTACCTGTGACCTTGTTATGGATAGAATACAGCAGGATGATTGCAAAAACGGATTTGTATTAGACGGTTTCCCAAGAACAATTCCACAGGCAAAGGCGCTTGATGATGCTCTCACAAAGATTGGGGAGAAGATGGATTATGCCATCGATGTAGATGTTCCTGATGAGAACATTGTTAACCGTATGGGTGGAAGAAGAGCCTGCCTCAATTGTGGTGCAACATATCATATCGTTTTCAATCCAACAAAGGTTGAGGGCAAATGTGATGCATGTGGCGCTGACACAGTACTCAGAGATGACGATAAGCCTGAGACAGTTCAGAAGCGCTTAGCTGTATATCATGAGCAGACACAGCCGCTTATCGAGTATTATGACAAGCAGGGTATTTTAAAGTCTGTAGACGGAACAAAGCCTATGGATGAAGTATTTTCAGCCATTGTAGGTATTTTAGGTGAATAATAATGTCTGTAACTATTAAATCAGAGCATGAGATAGAGCTGATGAGGGAGGGCGGCAGGATTCTGGCGGCCGTTCATCAGCAGCTCGGTAAAGAAATCAAACCGGGAATGTCCACTAAGGATGTGGACCGGCTGGGCGAAGAAATGATTCGTAGTTATGGATGCGAGCCGTCTTTCTTAGGATATTGCGGATATCCGGCCTCCATATGTGTTTCAGTAAACGAGGAGGTTGTACATGGTATCCCGACTGATGAGCGTATCTTACAGGAGGGCGATATCGTGAGCCTTGATGCTGGTGTTATCTACAAAGGATACCACTCAGACGCAGCCAGAACAGTAGGCGTAGGAGAGATTTCAGAGGAAGCAAGACTTCTTATAGAAAGAACACGTCTCAGTTTTTTTGCAGGAATAAAGAATGCAGTTGCGGGAAACAGACTGTATGATATTTCAGGAGCCATACAGCAGCTTGCCGAGTCTTTTGGATACGGAGTTGTATATGACCTTGTAGGTCATGGCATAGGAAGCCATTTACATGAGGATCCTGAGGTGCCGAACTTCAGACCACAGGGCTTTAGAAAAGGTCTTAGACTTAAGCCTGGCATGACACTGGCGGTTGAGCCAATGATTAATGCAGGTTCACCGCATGTGGTGTGGATGGATGACGAATGGACAGTGGTTACTGAGGATTTATCGTTGTCGGCACACTATGAAAATACCATACTTATTACAAAAGGAAAGCCGGAGATACTTTCTCTGACAGAGGATGAAAAAGCAGCCGGATTTCTGGAGCTAATCTAATAATAATCATAACGAAACCCAAGGATTTATTTACAGGAGGAATCAAAATGTCAAAAGCAGACGTTATCGAAGTTGAAGGTGTTGTAGTTGAGAAGTTACCAAACGCGTTTTTTAAGGTAGAGCTTGAGAACGGACACCAGATTTTAGCTACAATCAGTGGAAAGCTTCGTATGAATTTCATCAGAATTTTACCGGGAGATAAGGTAACAATTGAGATGTCACCATACGATTTGACAAAGGGCAGAATTATCTGGAGAGATAAGTAATTTTTACAGATAATTTTTTAAAAAAATATATTGACTTCCCTTAAGTGTCCGTGTATAATGCTATCTGGACACTTTTGGAAAAGTACCTGAAAAGGACTTTTATAGAGAAAGGAGGATTTGCTGTGAAGGTAAGATCATCAGTTAAACCTATTTGCGAAAAGTGCAAAGTTATCAAGAGAAAAGGAAGCATCAGAATTATCTGTGAGAATCCAAAGCATAAGCAGAGACAGGGTTAATTAGTACAAATATTTGACCCTGTTATTTGTGCGTTTGGTTTATTAAACCTTTTTTCACATCATTATGTGCGGCTGCAGCGAGATATTTATCATCGCTGTTCATAATAAACAGAGGCATTCTGGTTTCATATTATAATACCGAGTGATATGGAACAAAATGCAAATATGGGAGCGCATATGGCTACACACATTTCAGGACGTGCAACCGTAGCTGTAGATACATATGTGTTTCGGAGAGTATACGTCAAGTTGCAGATGTATCGTTACTATAGTAAATAACTAAAAATTATGGAGGTGTAAACACACATGGCTCGTATTGCAGGTGTAGATTTACCAAGAGAAAAACGTGTAGAAATCGGCTTAACTTACATCTACGGAATCGGAAGAGTAAGTGCAGACCGTATCCTTGAAGCAGCTAATGTTGATCCAAGCACTCGTGTTAGAGATCTTACAGATGACGAGGTTAAGAGAATCAGCGCTGTTATCGACGAGACAATGACAGTTGAAGGTGATTTAAGAAGAGAAATCGCTTTAAATATCAAGAGACTTCAGGAAATTGGATGCTATCGTGGTATCCGTCATAGAAAGGGACTTCCGGTTCGTGGTCAGAAGACAAAGACTAATGCAAGAACTCGCAAGGGTCCTAAGAGAACAGTAGCAAACAAGAAGAAATAATCACTTAGATAATAAGTGAAAACGCCACTTGAACGTAGTGCGCGTTTAGTTCTGCGGACGAAGAAGCAGAGCTTCATTATAACTTAAATAAAGTTTAGAAAGTAGAAAGTAGGTTAGTTTAAATATGGCTAAGAATGTTGCAAAGAAAACAACTAAAAAGCGTGTAAAGAAAAACGTTGAACGCGGACAGGCACATATTCAGGCATCTTTCAATAACACAATCGTTACTTTAACAGATGCTGAAGGAAATGCTTTATCATGGGCAAGTGCCGGTGGTCTTGGATTTAGAGGTTCAAAGAAATCTACTCCATATGCTGCACAGATGGCAGCAGAAACAGCTACAAAGGCAGCTTTAATCCATGGATTAAAGACAGTTGACGTATTCGTTAAGGGACCAGGTTCAGGAAGAGAGGCAGCTATTCGTGCCCTTTCAGCATGTGGTCTTGAGGTTACATCAATCAGAGACGTTACTCCGGTACCTCACAATGGATGTCGTCCACCAAAACGTAGAAGAGTCTAATCAGGAGGTATAGATTAAAATGGCAGTTAATAAAGTACCTGTACTTAAGAGATGCAGATCACTTGGTTTAGAGCCAAGTTATTTAGGATATGATAAGAAGTCTAGAAGAAACCTTACAAGAGCAAACAGAAAGGTGTCTGAGTACGGACTTCAGTTAAGAGAAAAGCAGAAAGCTAAATTCATCTATGGTGTTTTAGAGAAGCCTTTCCGTAACTACTACAAGAAAGCAGATCAGATGAAAGGATTAACAGGTCTCAACCTTATGACAATCCTTGAGTCAAGAATTGACAACGTAATCTTCCGTCTTGGTTTCGCAAGAACAAGAAAAGAAGCTAGACAGATCGTTGATCACAAGTTCGTTACAGTAAACGGAAAAGTTGTTAACATCCCTTCATACCTTGTAAAGGCTGGCGATGTTATCGAAATTAAAGAGAGCAAAAAGAATACTCAGAGAATGAAAGATATCGTCGAGGTAGCTGGCGGAAGAATTGTTCCTGAGTGGTTAGACGTAGATGCTGAGAAATTACAGGGAACTGTAAAAGACTTACCTACACGTGAGCAGATTGATGTTCCTGTAGATGAGATGCTCATCGTCGAGTTATATTCTAAGTAAAATTAGGTAGATTTGCCGGGGATTTATTTCCCGGCTTATCCACTCTTTGATAACATATAACAACGATACCCGAGAAGGAGGGAATTTGAAGTGTTCGATTTTGAAAAACCAAAAATTGAAATCGCAGAAATTTCAGAAGACAAGACATATGGCAGATTTGTTGTAGAGCCATTAGAGAGAGGTTACGGTACAACACTTGGAAACTCTTTAAGACGTATCATGCTTTCTTCTTTACCGGGCGCTGCAGTAAGCCAGGTCAAGATTGATGGTGTTTTACATGAATTCAGCTCTATTCCTGGTGTTAAGGAAGATGTTACAGAAATCATCATGAATATCAAGAACCTTGCAATTCGCAATAATAGTTCTACAAATGAACCAAAGGTTGCATATATCGAATTCGAAGGTGAAGGCGTTGTTACAGCAGCCGATATTCAGGTTGATTCAGATATCGAGATTTTGAATCCTGAGTTAGAGATTGCACACTTGAATGGTGGAGCAGATTCTAAGCTTTACATGGAGCTTACAATCACTAACGGCAGAGGTTATGTCGGAGCAGAGAAGAACAAGAACGAGGATACACCAATCGGAGTTCTTGCTGTAGATTCAATCTACACTCCTGTTGAGCGTGTTAACCTTACTGTAGAGAATACCCGTGTAGGTCAGGTTACAGATTACGATAAGCTTACATTAGATGTATTTACAAATGGTACATTGGAGCCGGACGAGGCAGTCAGCCTTGCAGCTAAGGTGTTAAGTGAGCACTTAAATCTGTTCATCGATCTTTCAGAGGCAGCACAGCAGGTTGACGTTATGGTCGAGAAGGAAAACGATGCTCAGGAGAAGGTTCTTGAGATGAACATCGATGAGCTTGAGCTTTCAGTTCGTTCATACAACTGCTTAAAGCGTGCAGGAATCAACACTGTTGCAGAGCTTATCAATAGAACACCTGAGGACATGATGAAGGTTCGTAACCTTGGTCGCAAGTCTTTAGAGGAAGTTTTAGCAAAATTAAAAGAATTAGGTTTAGAGTTAAATCAGACTGAGGAATAATTCATTCGAATAATCCTTGCACTGATTCTTCTAAATAAATTGGTCATATATAAATATTAAATATCATATTTATGTTTATGTGTGACAAAACTCATAGCGGCAGGGCCAGTAAGACCAAAGAGCGTGACCGTGTCTGATACATGAGTGGCAACTGATTTGAGCATTTGCTTTTTGAAATAAGGCAAAGCTTTATCACAACAAGATACGATGTCTGGCAGTAAGACCGAAGAGCGTGACCGGATGTCCCACAAATGGAGGAAATTAAAATGGCAAAATATCGTAAGTTAAGCAGAACATCAAGCCAGAGAAAGGCTTTACTCAGAGGTCAGGTTACACAGCTTCTTGTTAACGGAAAGATCGTTACTACAGAGGCTAAGGCTAAAGAGGTTCGTAAGATTGCTGAGGGTCTTATCGCATTAGCAGTAAAAGAGAAAGACAACTTCGAAGAGGTTACTGTAACAGCTAAGGTTGCCCGCAAGGACAAAGATGGCAAGAGAGTAAAAGAGGTTGTAGACGGAAAGAAAGTTACTGTTTATGACGAAGTAGAGAAGAAGATCAAGAAGGATTCTGCTTCACGTCTTCATGCCAGAAGACAGATGCTCAAGGTTCTTTACACAGCTAAAGAGTCTGACGGCACAAAGAAGGGAACAAAGACTATCGATGTAACAAACAAGTTATTCGATGAGATCGCTCCTAAGTATGCTGATCGTAACGGTGGTTACACAAGAATCGTTAAGATTGGACAGCGTAAAGGTGACGGAGCTTTAGAGGTTCTCCTTGAGTTAGTTTAATATTTAATCGGTATAAATCTTAGACTAAATTAAACCAGAGATTTGAGTGGATGACACTCACTTCTCTGGTTTTTTATATTACTAAGATAATTATTCAAACCATTGAGAAAAACTGATGCGTCTTATTTGCATGTATAGTTCGACTGCCTTTGGTTTGAATTCGTAACTGTAACGCATAAAAATACCCCTTTCACTGGATATCCAGTAAGAGGGGTATATATTAATTTCACACGGCTTTTTTTAAATACGATTAATTATTTATTTTTTGCTGCAGCCTGCTCGTCATTGTACTTCTGAACACACTTCTTGATTCTGTCATATGGTGAGAGAAGATCACTGATAGAACAGTCGTGGTTTAATGTATCAATGAGGTATGCGATGTATTTGCTCATGTCACAGCTGATATAGTACTCCTTAGAGAGAAGCTCAGGTGACTGGTAGATAAGGTTTGTTGTAACTACTCTGTAGATGAGACCCTCCTCGTAAGCCTTGTCAAATGAAGCAAAGCCGTTTGTAAAGAGACCGAATGTAGAAACAACAAAGATTCTGTTAGCTTTACGCTTCTTGAGCTCTCTTGCTGTATCTATCATACTCTCGCCGGAAGAAATCATATCATCGATGATAAGAACATCCTTACCCTCCACATTTGTTCCGAGGAACTCATGAGCTACGATAGGGTTACGTCCGTCAACGATACGGCTGTAATCACGACGTTTGTAGAACATACCCATGTCTACTCCGAGTACGTTTGCAAGGTAGATAGCACGGTTTGTAGCGCCCTCATCAGGAGAGATAATCATAAGATGGTCAGCATCAATAGTGATATCCTTTACGTTCTTTAAGATGCCCTTAATGAACTGGTAAGAAGGCATTACATTCTCAAAGCCGTTCAGAGGAATAGCATTTACCACACGAGGGTCATGAGCATCGAAGGTGATGATATTGTCTACACCCATGTTGATAAGCTCCTGAAGAGCCAATGGACAGTCAAGAGACTCACGGCCTGTACGTCTGTGCTGACGGCTCTCATAAAGGAAAGGCATGATAACTGTGATTCTTCTTGCTTTTCCGCCGGCTGCAGCGATAACACGCTTTAAGTCTGCGTAGTGGTCATCAGGTGACATGTGGTTTGTCTGACCGCATACTGTATAGGTAAGACTGTAGTTGGTTACATCTACCATGATGTACAGATCATAACCACGAACTGACTGGTTGATAACACATTTAGCCTCGCCGGAACCGAATCTAGGTGTAGAAGGCTTGATAATGTAGCTGTTTTTGTAGTAGTCCTTGAAAGCACTCTCGTTAGCATGCTGGTGCTCTCTGTGCTCTCTCCAGCCCTGTAAGTATGCATCTACCTTCTGGGCAAGACCTATACAACTGTCAGTTGCAACAAGTCCAAGTGTACCGGTTGGCATAGTCTCCAAAATTCTCTCATCGTTTGGCATTGTTATTCCTCCATATAACCATATAATAAATAAACTAAATATATATAAAAAGCGCTATTTAGAAAGACGCTTTTTAATTCGTATGTCATCTCCGAAGAGCTTGATAAAACTATAATTGCTTGAAATTCTTGAAAGTGTTCTCTCGGAGTAAATCTCTGCTATCTGCTCCAGATTCAGATTAGTGGAAATAATAGTAGATTTCTGTCGCAGTATACGCTCATTTACACAAAGGAAAAGCTGTGATGTGGTAAATGAGTTGGAAAGCTCGGTTCCGAGATCGTCTATGATAAGTAAATCACAGTCGAATATATTCTGGTGCGCTGCGATGGCATCTGCATCCTTTTCAAACACACCTTTGCTTAATATATCAAATAATTGGAACGCTGTAAAGTAAATTACGGAGTAACCTGCATCTAAAAGCTCTTTTGCAATGCAATTAGATAAAAAAGTCTTTCCGACACCGGTATTACCGTAGAAAAATATATTTTTAGGTTTGTTTTCAAAATTATCTATAAATTCATGACAGTTCGTCACTGCAAGCTTTGCTGTGGCGAGCGCAGACAGCCCTGTTGCAGGATTCTTCTGCTCATCTGAGTAATAATCAAATGAGAGAGTGGAAAAATTCTCTCTTGATAAAATTTCCCTAATATTGGACTGTGAATAAACGGTATTGATGATAGCCTGCTTGAAGCAATGACATTTCTGACCATCTATATACCCGGTATCATGGCAATCTGGACAGGTGTAAATAGGCTCAAAATAATCAAGCGGATATCCGAGTGTGGATAGCAGTGCAGCACGCTCCTCCTTATAGTCCTCGATTGCAAGGCGTAAAGAGGCAAGAGCATTCTCATCGCCGTCCATAAGCCTGTATGCCTGCCTGACAGATGCGGATGCAATCTCTGAGTCAATCTCCCTGAGGCGGGGCGCCTTGCGATAGGCTTCCTCAATACGCTTGTCATGTATGTATTTGTTATGAAGCTGGCGTTTATCGTAGCCTCGCATTATCTCATCATATTGAGCATTGGTAAGTGCCATATATCCTCCTTGGGATGTGTAAATCTAACTTGAAAAATCATACCGTAGAATTCAGAAACAGCTTCTCCAGCTTGTCGTAATCATTGTTTCGCTGATTGAAGTTGTTAAATTTATTCTTGGAACTTGAATTATTGCTTTTTGGTTTTGAGGAACCGTTTGCAGCATTTGTGCCTTGTGATGAGCCTGTAGCAGAGGCTTTATTGGCCTTTGCAAAGTTGGCATCAAGCACTTCAACATCTTTTAATGTATGTACATCCTTTTTCCTCCAGTTCGCGAGTATCGAGTCTGTGTACTCGAAACTTGGCTTCTGGATAGCTGAAATGGTTTTACTGCAGGCGGCTTTTACAAGCTCTATATCGAAACCGTATTCGCCGACCCATTTGTTTATTAGTGACACCTCTGAGTCAACCAGATTGCGGCCTGTGATGCCTAGAGCCTTCATTACAGAATAGTAAATCTGTGAGTGAGCGGCTGCATCGTCCTTTGCCTGGTCTACGGTCTTTATGCCGGCATCGGCCCAGCCGAGAGCGACCTTGTTCATGTAACGAAGGCTTGAATGTCCCTTGGTAATGCAGTACTCCACGAGATATTCCACCAGGTCGGTAGAAAAATGGAGCTCGTCCAGCCAGTAGAGCACCATATTGGTGTCTGAGGATGAGAGCGTATGCTTCAGATATGTCTCTATAATAAAGAAAAGCTCTGAAATGTCAGGATTCTTTCTAAACTCCTTAATCTCATCAAGTGTGTATTCCTTCTGTGAAGAAGCAGCTTTGTCAGGAGTCTGGCTCTTAAGCTTTTCCACAACAGAATCCTGCATCCGAATATTCGCGGTAGAAATATTCTGCACAGCATTATTAACCACGCTGTTTTGCAAACTATTCTGCGCGGCATTATCAGCCACAGCGCTTTGTATATTACTCTGAGCAGCCTGCATACCGGATACAGAAAGACTGCAGAGGTTGATTCCAATAATCTGACCATCAGCGCCGGTTTGCACCTGCAAAATGCCCTCAGAGGCCCAGTAATTGAGGGCACGTATGATGTCGGCTTCAGTATTGCTGAAATGATCGGCAATCTCTGAAATAGTTGCTATGCCTGCCCCGGAGCCTGTCGCACGGAGCAGATAAAGGTATACCTTGACAAACTCACCGTTTGCCTTTGGCATGTATTGATCTATAAAAATATCTGACACAGTAGTGAATGATGTTGCTATGTCACTGCTAATGTTTATCGCTGTCATATAAAAAACTCTCTTTCGCTTAACCTGTGAGCAATTATAGCACAATATTTTAACCGTGTGAAGATGGTAAAAGTGCTACAAGCCTTGTAAACTCGGGCTTTCCGAGTCCACAAAAAAATGTGGATAACGTGGATAACTGTGTAAAATAATTGAAAAATCAATGTATCACAGGGTATATAAGCTGTTGAAAATTATTTAAAAAATCCACACACAAAATGAGAGTTGTTAACATTTTGTATGTGGATAACGTGGATAACTTATTTCTTAAGCAGGTCTTCGCCGATTTCTACTACATTTCCGGCACCCATTGTTATCAACAGGTCACCGTTTACACAATTTTCTGATAAAAATTTCTCGATTTCCTCAAATGATGGGAAATAGTGCGCATTCACACCTTTTTCGAGCAATAAATCCAGGATATCCTTAGATGAGATACCATATGTGTTCTGCTCACGCGCAGCATAGATATCAGCAAGCACCACAACATCTGCCATTGAAAGAACATCGGCAAAATCATTTAAGAATGCCTTGGTTCTGGAATAGGTGTGTGGCTGGAAGCAAAGGACAAGCCTGTCGTGTGGATATTTTTGTGCAGCTGTCAGTGTTGCGCGGATCTCGGTTGGATGGTGAGCGTAGTCATCAATGATTGTGACGCCGTTTACCTTGCCCTTGTACTGGAAACGTCTGTCAGCACCGCCAAATTTGTCAAGGCCTGTGAGGATAGATTCCGTATCAAGACCGAGTGTGGTGGATAAAGCTATGGCTGCGAGCGCATTGCTTACATTGTGAGCGCCCGGAACAGAGAGTTTTACGTCGAAAAGTGGACTACCCTGTCTCATAGCTGTAAAAGATGCACAAGCTTTATCGTCATAGGTTATATTTTCCGGATAGAAATCATATTTTGAATCAAAGCCATAGGTGATAATCTTCTGAGGAAGCCCTGCGACAATCTCCTCATAGCGGTCAATCTCACCATTGATGATGGTAGCACCGCCTGCGAGAGTGTTTGATGCATACTCGTGGAAGGAATGTCTGATGTCGTTGATATCCTTGAAGAAATCCAGATGCTCAGCCTCAATATTTAAAATAATACTGTAGCGTGGTCTGAAATTCAAAAAGCTGTTTGTGTACTCACACGCCTCAGAGATGAAGTACTCTGAATCGCCCACACGCAGATTGCCATGGATAGATGACAAAATACCTCCTACGGAAATGGTAGGATCTGTCTGGGCGGCGAGAAGAATCTCACTGATCATGGATGTGGTGGTAGTCTTGCCGTGTGTGCCGGCTACAGCGATAGAATAATCGTAATTGTCCATAATCTGTCCGAGAAGCTCGGCTCTGGTAAGCATTGGAATACCGGCTGCCTTTGCTGCGGCAAACTCAGGATTGCTTTCGTGGATAGCAGCAGTGTAAACCACCAGGTCGATACCGGAGGTAATATTGTCTGCGCTCTGGCCATATATGACTTTTATGCCCTTGGCTGCAAGAGTCTTTGTGAGGTCTGATTCCTTTGAATCGGAGCCGGAAATTGTAAAGCCCTCCTCATGCAGAATCTCTGCGAGACCGCTCATGCTGATACCGCCGATGCCTATGAAATGGATGTGTATTGGTTTGCTGAAATCTATTTTATACATTAATTTTACCTGCCTGATTTATTATAATTTATATTGTAACTATTAAGAAACACTGAGAACAAAAAGCCGATGTGTCATGATTGCATGTAAGCAACAGATTTTCTTGTTCTGAATAGTTACTTTATATTAATTATACAACTAAATATAGTATTTGCAAAGGAAAAATAAGGTGAAAGCAGGCATGACTTTCAAATGATAAGAACCATAGCCGGTTAAACAGATATACGATAAATGACACTTGTGCAAAATGTCGAAAAAAAAGAAAAATATTATTTGATTTTGTGAAAAATGTTGAAGTGGTAATGCGGCTGTGGTATAATTTTTTTTATAAAAATAATTCATCCGGACCATATGAATTTGATGGGTTTAAAGTATATAGCGGTAACTGCAATTTATGCAGCAGCAACTATAATTTATATGGAAACAATTGTGATTTATTATGGAAGCATTACAGATGCGGTTATTACAGAAACAAATGGTGGGGACCGGATGGGCACAACAAAAATTAGGACAGACGAGGAGTGATAACGTGATTAAGAAAGAAATGATAGCCATGCTTTTAGCAGGCGGTCAAGGCAGCAGACTTGGTGTTCTGACAGCGGACGTAGCAAAACCGGCAGTTTCGTTTGGTGGAAAGTACAGAATCATAGATTTTCCGCTTAGCAACTGCATCAATTCAGGCATTGATACAGTGGGTGTACTTACACAGTATCAGCCACTCAGACTTAACAGCCATATCGGAATAGGTATTCCGTGGGACCTCGACAGGAATAATGGAGGAGTGGCAATACTGCCTCCTTATGAGAAGAGCGGCAACAGCGAGTGGTACACAGGTACAGCCAATGCAATCTACCAGAATATGAGGTATATAGACAGTTACAACCCGGACTATGTGTTGATACTGTCAGGAGACCATATTTACAAGATGGACTATGAGGTGATGCTTGATTTCCACAAGGAAAACAATGCAGATGTGACCATAGCAACCATGCCGGTGCCTATCGAGGAGGCCAGCCGATTTGGTATCGTCATAGCCGATGATGATAAGCGCATCAATGCATTTGAGGAAAAGCCGGTTCATCCGCGTAGTAATCTCGCATCAATGGGCATTTACATATTCTCATGGCCGGTGCTAAAGGAAGCATTACTTGCACTAAAGGATCAGGAAAACTGTGATTTTGGCAAGCATGTCATACCATACTGCTTTGAAAACGACAGACGTATGTTTGCATATGAGTTCAACGGATACTGGAAGGACGTAGGTACACTGGGCTCATACTGGGAGGCCAATATGGAGCTTGTGGACCTCATTCCGGAGTTCAATCTGTACGAGGAGTATTGGAAGATTTACACAAAGAATGATGCAATCGAGCCACTTTATATAGCCAAAGGAGGTCATGTGGAGCGAAGCATCATGGGTGAGGGCTGTGAATGCTATGGTCATGTGGAGCATTCTGTTATAGGTGCCAACGTCAAGATTGGAAGAGGCGCAGTAATACGTGATTCCATTATCATGTGTGACACGGAGATAGGCTCCAATGTCACGATAGACAAGTCCATCATTGCCGAAAATTGCAAGGTGGGCGACAATGTGACACTTGGCTTCGGACAGGAGAAGCCGAACGTATTAAATGAGAGCATATACTCATTTGGGCTGGTCACTATAGGAGAAGATTCTGTGATACCGGACGGGGTAAAGATAGGCAAAAATACAGCAATCTCCGGTGTTACATACGAAGAGGATTACAAAGACGGTGTGCTTGAGGGCGGAGAAGTTATTATCAAGGCAGGTGACGGAAAATGAAGGCAATAGGAATAATTTTGGCCGGCGGCAACAATAATAGGATGAAGGAACTGACAGCAAAACGAGCAGTACCGGCCCTGCCGGTAGCAGGCAGCTTCAGAAGCATAGATTTTGCGCTCAGCAGCATGTCAAACTCACATATACAGACTGTCGCAGTACTGACCCAGTACAATGCACGCTCACTGAATGAGCATTTAAGCTCATCAAAATGGTGGAATTTTGGCAGAAAGCAGGGGGGCTTATTCCTCTTTACACCTACAGTCACAGCGGACAACAGTGACTGGTATAGGGGCACGGCAGATGCGATGTATCAGAACATTGATTTTCTCAAGAGACGCCATGAGCCATATGTCATCATCAGCAGCGGTGACTGTGTATACAAGCTGGATTTCAACAGAGTGCTTGATTTTCACATCGAGAAAAAATCAGACATTACAGTGGTATGCAAGGACATGATGTACAACGACGATGTCAGCCGTTTTGGTGTGGTACGCATGGATGATGAGTCAAGAATCACAGAGTTTGATGAAAAGCCAATCGAGGCCTCATCCAACACCATTTCCACAGGTATCTATGTCATCAGGAGACGACAGCTCATAGAGCTTTTGGAGGCGGCAGCTGAGGAAAACAGATTCGATTTCGTAAATGATATCCTCGTGCGCTACAAAAATGTAAAGAAAATATATGGCTACAAGATAAATTCATACTGGAACAATATCGCTGATATTGATGCATACTTCAAGACCAATATGGATTTCTTAAGACCTGACATCAGAAGCTATTTCTTCAGGGAGGAGCCGACCATCTGCTCAAAGGTGGACGACCTGCCACCGGCCAAGTTTAATCCGGGCTCAGACATTTCAAACAGCCTCGTATCAAGTGGCTGTATCATAAACGGAAGCGTGGAGGATTCGGTGCTTTTCAAGCAGGTATTTGTGGGCAAAAACACTACCGTGAAGAACTGCGTGCTGCTCAATGACGTCTACATAGGCGACAATGTGCACCTCGAAAATTGCATCGTAGAGAGCCGTGGAACCATCAATCCAAACACCTGCTATTGTGGTGAGGATGGAGTCATGATAGTAAAAGAAAAAAATGTAAGATATGTAATTTAAAAACAGACCAGGGGGACAAAAATATGCAGATTACAGACATCAGAATTCGTAAGGTAGAAAAAGAGGGCAAGATGAAGGCGGTTGTGTCAATCACAATCGATGATGAATTCGTGGTACATGACATTAAGGTAATCGAAGGAGAAAAGGGACTTTTTATCGCCATGCCAAGCCGCAAGGCAAACGATGGCGAGTACAGGGATATAGCCCATCCGATTAACTCTGCCACACGCGAGAATATCCAGAATATGATTCTTGAAAAGTATAAGACAGAGATTGAGAATGCATAAAACAGTCAAATGCTGTAGCAAATGTAAATAATAATTTTGGTATGTGTATATCAGACGAAATCGCGCAAGTGCATCGGAGGAGATTGGCTTGCGCGGTTTTTGGGTTGTGGGAAAAATTAATGAATTATGACAATAGTCAGAATGATATATCTGCAAAGTCAGAAATATTATAGATTTTATATAGATTGAAGAAATCAATTTAAGATTGAACCCAAACAACTCAAATGATATACTAAAAAAGTAATAAATTGTTGTGATGATATGAAAGGGATTAGCAATGGCAATCAGATACAACAGATTATGGAAAAAATTAATAGATGAAAATATGATGAAGATAGACCTTAGAGAAAAGGCCGGAATTACCACAAATGCATTGGCTAAATTAGGAAAGAATGAGCATGTAAATACACAGATTCTGGAAAGAATATGTAATGTATTGGATTGCAATATACAGGATATTATGGAATTTGTTCCAGACGAGGAAAGCGAAGAAAAATAGTATGGCGAAGAAGAAAACTGTTGAAAAGGCATTAAACATAGATAGTATTTTATTTAATTGTAGAGATTATTTGCGTGCAGCGCGTAACTCAGGCTCATTTTTTGAGAAAAGGGATATGATGCTCACACTTGTATTCTTAAGATTTATTGGTGAAAAGTATGAGGATGGTGTTGAAAAATTAAAGCAGACACTTAAAGAACAGGGATTGGACCCGGAGGATGAAAACATAAGAGCAGCATTTTTTGATGATGCTACTTTTGCAGATGGTACATACAATTTACCACCGGAAGCCAGATGGTCAACAATTATCAATACACCTGCCCCTAAGTTAAATGTTGCATTAGATACAGCATTACAAAGACTTGAGGAAGAAGATCCACAATTAAAAGGATGCTTTGTAAAAGGTACATTTACAGCACGTAATCTGGCTGCGAATGATATAAAGAAGATTGTTGATGAAGTAAATAAAATTAGCCATAAAGCGTTTGGCGAGGAAAAAGATCTTATAGGTCGTGTATATGAGTATTTCCTTAAAGAGTTTGCGGTAAATGCTACAAAAGAGGAAGGTGAATTCTATACACCGCATGATGTAGTGCAGCTTATTGCTGCAATGATTGAGCCATACGATGGAACCTTATATGATCCTTGCTGTGGTTCGGGCGGAATGTTTATTCAGAGTGCTGAGCTGGTAAAATCAAAGCAGGGAAATTTAAATGGTATAAATGTATATGGTCAGGAAAAAGAACCGGCCACATATCGCCTTGCAAAAATGAATTTAGCATTGCGTGGAATTAGCCATAATCTTGGAGAGGAAGCAGATTCATCATTTACCCATGACTTGCACAAGGGGCTGTACTTTAATTATATTATGGCAAATCCACCTTTCAATCTTAAAGGTTGGTACAATGATAATTTAAAAAATGACCCTCGTTGGAATAATTATCATACACCACCAGAAAGTAATGCGAATTATGCTTGGATTCTTCACATGCTTTCACATTTAAAACCGACAGATGGAGTAGCAGGATTTCTTCTTGCAAATGGAGCATTAAATGATAGCGATACATTGGAAATCCGTAAGAAATTGATTCAGAATGACAAAGTGGAGGCAATTATAGTTCTTCCAAGAGAATTGTTTATCACTACAGATATCAGTGTAACGCTTTGGATATTAAATCAGAATAAAAAGGGTGGAAACTATCACGGTAGGAAACTTAGGAATCGTGAATACGAAACCTTTTTTATGGATTTGCGCCAATGGACAGAAAATAAAGTAAAGGGCGAGAGTAAAAAGAAAGTTCGTTTGGTTACAGAGCAGATTGAGAAGGCTGCTGCTATATACCATACGTGGCAATCTGAAGGTACCGATGGCGTAAAATATGAAATACCGGAACTTTATCGTAGTGTAGGTATTGACGAAATAGAAAGTAAAGGTTGGGCACTTACACCAAGCAAATATATTGAGTTTATTGACCATGATTTAGATATTGATTATGAAAAGGAAATGACTCGTATTCAATCTGAGATGAAGGATATATTGAAGCAAGAAAAGAAATCCCAGCAAATGCTGGAAGACGCATTTAGGGGGATTGGTTATGGAATTGACTAGACGTTTGTTGAAAGGACTTATTGAGGAGTCTGATGAAAGAAATAGTGAGGGAAAATATTCAGAGAAGGACGTTATAGGTGTTTCGACAGCAAAAAAACTGATACCCACAAAAGCTGTTCTTGACGGGGTCAATCTGAACAATTATAAATTGTTACCACCAGGATACTTTGCTTTTGTTGCTGATACTTCACGTAGAGGCGATAAAATGGCTCTTGCTTATAATAATACGAATAGGACATACATTGTTTCAACATGGTATGTTGTATTCTATATTGCAAAAAATGCAACTAAATTTATTTTGCCAGAATACTTATTTATGTATTTCAATAGATCTGAATTTGATAGATATGCACGTATAAATTCTTGGGGCTCTGCGCGTGAATATTTTTGGCTTGGAGATATGGAGAATATTGAATTGGATTTGCCCTCTATTTCAATTCAACAAAAATATGTAGATGTCTATAATGCTATGCTTGAAAATCAGAAAAACTATGAGCGAGGATTGGAAGATTTAAAACTTGTATGTGATGCATATATTGAAAATTTAAGAAAATATATGCCGTGCGAGGGTATAGGAAAATATATTACGCAAAAAAGTGATAAAAACAATGAGAAGACCATTGATTTTGTTATGGGATTAAGCACTAAAAAAGAATTTCGAGAAGCACAAAGTCGTGTGAATAGAGATGAATTGGGAAAATACAAAATTGTCAATCCGGGAGATTTTGCATTTGTCCCTACAACTGATACATGGAAAGTTTTAGCATTTGCGTTAAATACATTTCAAAAAGATTTGGTAGTATCACCAATTTACGAAGTTTTCAGTGTAGATACAGACTTTCTTATTCCTGAATATTTGGCAATGTGGTTGTCAAGACAAGAATTTGATAGATATGCTAGATTTCACTCGTGGGGTTCAGCAAGAGAAAATTTTTCTTATGAAGATATGAAAAATGTGCAAATACCTATACCTTCAATAGAAAATCAGAAATCAATTGTAAACATTTTTAAGGCATATAAAGAACGCATAGCAATTAATGAAAAACTCAAAGCGCAGATAAAAGACATCTGTCCAATACTAATTAAAGGTTCTATAGAAGAGGCGAGAAAAGCAAAGGAGGCATAAGCCTATGGCTAGATTAAAAGAGTACAATGGTCATTATTGTGAATCAGAATATGAATATGCTTTCATTGGCTTTTTAGAAGAAGAGGGATGGAAATATACTTCTGGAAATAAGATTTCTCGTGTTACCAAAAGAGATGTGTTGATAGAGGAGGATTTCAAGAAATTTATAGCAGATGGAAATCCTAATTTGACAGAAGATGAAGTGACACAGATTTACGATACTGTTCGTCTTGTGGGTGCAGAGAGTGATTTTGCGGCATTGCACAAGGTGTACAACTGGATGGTGGATGGTATTCAATTTACTCCGGAAGATGGTATTGCAAGAATGATACCGCTGATTAACTTTGAAAAGGATGGGGTTAAGAATATTTTTCGAGTGGTGAATCAGTTTACGGTAGAATATATGAATAATGGTCAAAAAGAGAACCGCAGACCGGATGTGATTCTTTATGTAAATGGTATGCCATTATGTATTATGGAATTGAAGAATCCTGCTGATGCAAATGCAACTATTTATGATGCGTGGGAGCAGATTAATATTCGTTATTGGAGAGATATACCTCATTTGTTGCATTACTGTCCTTTAGCTTGTATTTCTGATGGAGTTAAAACCAGATTAGGGACAGTTTGCACACCGTATGAACATTTTTATGCCTGGAGACGTGTTAATGATGGAGATGCTGTATCAACACTTCCATTTGCTGAAACAGAAACTATGATTAAGGGCGTTTATTCTCCTGAGCGTTTTTTGGAAATCTTTAGAGATTACATTTATTTTCAGGATAGTATTTATGATAGTGATGAAGTGGAAATTGTATGCCGCTATCCACAATTTTTTGCTACAAGGCTTTTGAAGCAAAGTATTGTAGATTCTGTTGTTACCAAGAGTGGAAGAGGAGGTACATATTTTGGGGCTACAGGATGCGGTAAGACTTATACGATGGCATTTTTGGCGCGTCAGTTGGCATTACGTTGTACAGATATCTCAGAGATAGGCTCTCCAACGATTATATTGATTGTCGATAGAGATGAATTACAAAAACAGGGATCAAAACTTTTTACAAAGAGTAAAGAATTCCTTAACCTTGGCGAGGTTTCTGTTGTTAAGAATAGAGCACAGCTAAGACAGGAACTTGGAGCTAGACAAAGTGGTGGATTCTACATATGCACTATTCAGAAATTCTGCGATAGGGAAGATGACAAAATAGGGCTTATCAATGACAGACAGAATATTATATGTTTTTCTGATGAAGCACATAGAACTCAGCTTGAACATTCTAAAAAAATTCAATTCAGTAAAGATGTGGATGCGAATATGAAAGCTATGGTATCAAAGCCATACGCAAAGGTGCTAAAAGAGGCATTTCCACAGGCTACATTTGTAGGTTTTACAGGAACACCTATTGCTGAAACTTATCAGACTTTTGGTGATGAAATTGATAGATATACGATGGATCAGGCCGTTGCAGATGGACTTACTGTTTCTATCAAATATCATCCTCGTATTGCAAAAGTATTACTTGATAAAAACAAGGTAAAAGAGATTGAGGATTATTATAAAAAGTGTGCTGATGATGGTGCTACTTTTGAAGATGTCGAAGCAAGCAAGAAAGCAATGAGTTCTATGGAAATAATTCTTGGGGAACCTTCCAGATTAGAACGTCTTGCTACAGATATTCATAATCATTATGTTTCAGCCTGTGAAGCAGATCCGGATAGAATTCAGAAAGCAATGGTAGTTTGTTCTAATAGAAAGATTGCTTATGCTTTATTGTCGAAATTCAAAGATAAGTATCCTGAATGGTTTGAAGAAAAGAAAGTGCCGGATGGTACTGATATAACAGATGAAGAATTAAATGAATTGAAACCGATGCCATTTATTGCAATGGTATCTAGTGTTGGAAAAAATGATGCACAGGATATGTATAACTATCTTGGTGGCGTTAAGAATGACAAACGTTCTGAAGAGTTAGATGCTGCTTTTAAGCAGGAAAAGTCAAATTTCCATATAGTTATTGTTGTAGATATGTGGATTACAGGGTTCGATGTCCCATGTCTCACATATTTATACAATGATAAACCATTAAAAAAGCATTTGTTAATACAGACCATAAGCCGTGTAAACAGAAAGTATCCGGGAAAAGAATATGGTATGGTGATTGATTATATTGGAATCCGTGATAATATGCGTGAAGCTATGAAATTATATGGTGGAAATACATCGGTTGCACCAACTTCTGATGATGTTGAGCAGGCTACATCGGTATTTAGGGAAGAATTGGAAGTGCTAAAAAATATGTTTACAGGCTATGATTTAACACCGTTTATAAATATGGAATGCAATCCGATTGAACGGTACAGGCTTCTTGCTAAAGCAGCAGAATATGTTTTTGTATCAACTCAGGAGTTGCAGTCAGAAGGGAAAAATGGTTCTCAGACAGTATCTTTTAAAACATATTTTCTGAAGACTGTTAAACGTATGAGAATGGCATTTGATATATGTCAGCCTTCAGGGTATCTTGGGGAAGAAGAATCTGCTTTGGCACAATGCTTTATGGCAATAGCAGGTTTTGTCCGTAAAATGAGTGGGACAAGTGAAGTAGATACTGACAGTATGAATCGCGCAGTTTCTAAGATGGTGGAGGAAGCATTAAAATATAATCAGGTTGAGAGCATTCTTGAGAGTGGTGAAGAAGAGGATATTTTTTCGCCAGAATATTTTGAAAAGTTATCTGACGTTAAGATGCCTGCGACTAAGCTCGAACTTCTTGTCAAAATGCTTCGTAAACAGATTAAGGAATATGGAAAGGTTAACAGATTAGCAGCAAAGACATATCAGGAAATGTTGGAAAAGACGATTGCAGAATATCATGAAAGACGTAAACATCTTACTGCTGAAGAAGCAGGTGAGGCACAGGAACAGGTTTCGGAAGACATTATTAAAATTGCAACAGAGCAGGCGTTAGCTATACTTAGAGCAATGAATGAAAATAGAGAAAGCTTCCGAAAAATAGGGCTTACGTTTGAGGAAAAGGCATTTTATGATATTTTAATTTCTATGCGTGACCAATATAATTTTGAATACGGAATGGATAAAGAGATTGATGGTATTGTAATTAATGATAAGTGTAAAAACCTGGCAATAAAGGTAAAGGAAATAATTGATACAAAATCTTCCTTTGCGGATTGGCTTAACAATCAAAATGTAAGAGACCAGTTGAAACTGGAAATAAAGATTTGCCTAGTAAAGAATGGCTATCCACCACAATATAGCCCGGAAGTATTTAAGAAAGTTATGGAGCAGGTGGAGAATTTTGAGGAGCATTCAGATGTATCCGATTCAATTAAAGAGCACCAAGGCTCTAATAGATATATACATGAGTATCCTTCACAAAATAGAGTGTTGCAAGCTGCTGAAGAATCTATTTCGTATGGATATAAAAAGTAGTATTATACTATTATCAAGTGACGGATTAATAATAGCGTTTGCCTTATAGAAATAGCTATAAGGGTTTTATGTATTCTATGTCAAGAACGTTCTTGACCAGAATTAATAGTATACAGTTGATAATATTAAGAATTATATTGTCCATTGTATGACCTCCTATTACCAGTGAATTAAAGTAGCTGTTAATAATATTATACAATACATCGTATTTGGAGGATGGTAGAGTTCCTTGTGAAAGCAAGGTCCAATTGATTTTAATGCTTACTGATATTTGATATCTACCGGTCGTTAATCAGTAAGCTTTTAGGAGAAAAAATGAGCAAACAAATATACAAGGATAAATTCTATACTCACTTTGATAAAAAGAAATACCACACTAACTATGAGCAATGTGTTCAAAATATTAATTGGGTTAGTAGGCACGGCTTTTATCCGTTTATCCATTTTCAAATGGATTGTAGCAAATACACAAATGATTTAGAAGGAAATAAATTTATTAAAGAAAAAAATCGAGATATATACTATGCAGCACACATTGACAGATTTATTTATGAGTACTATGGAAATCGCCTTAATAGCAAATATAATAGTTATATGAAGTCAAAAGGAATAGGTCGTGTTTCAACAGCATATAGAAACTGCTCACCGGGAAAATGTAATATTGATTTTGCAAAAGAAGTGTTTGAGTATATTGTTAAATGTGAGTCTGCTTATATTTTTGTGGGTGATTTTAGTAAATTTTTTGATAATCTTGATCATAGATATTTGAAGGAAAAAATTAAATGTGTGGTTGGTGAAAAGTCTCTGGATGTAGCTGATTATGCAATTTATAAGAATATTACGAAGTTTACATATGTTGAAGCTGATGATATAGAGTCTGAAAAAGGGTTATTTAGAAGAGACATGCGTGAGTTGGATAAATATTTTGAAACAGATGAATTTCATGATTTTAAAAAGAAACACCTTCATAAAAATTGTAAAGATTATCAGATTCCGCAAGGTTCATCTATAAGTGCTGTGTATGCTAATGTATATATGATAGATTTTGACAAAAGAATTAATGATTTTATAACATCTCAGAAAGGGATATATAGAAGATATTGTGATGATATAATAATTGTTATTCCTATGACATATAATGAGATAAATTGCGGAAGAAATGAGGAAATTTCAAAATTTATATATGACACCAGAGATGGTATTCCTAATTTAAAATTAAATGAGGATAAAACAGAGCATTTTTTCTACAATAATGGGGAAATAAAAAAAATAAAGGGGCAAAGTAACCTTATAAATTATCTTGGTTTTACATTTGATGGTAGAATTGTTCGTATAAGGGATAAAAGTTTATTTAAGTTTTATTGTAGAGCATATAGAAAAATTAAAAGAATTAAAGAGAACACGGATGAAAAATCGTTTAATGCTGGAAAGAAAGCAATTTATCATTCGTATACACATTTAGGGGCAAGTAAGTATTCTAAAGCTCATGGGAATTTCTTGACATATGCATATAAAGCGGATGAGATATTTAGTCAAAGTAAGGTGCTGGAGAGTGGTATTCGGAATCAGGTGAAAAGACATTGGTACAAAATTGATAGTAAATTGAAGGAGTAATATCAATGATAAATATCTATGAAATGCTGGAAGATATAAGATTGACAGACGAATACAAAGCAATCAAGCTATTTAACTATAAATCAGATGATTTTTAGAAGCAATCAAACAGTGTAGAGATAGTTTTATTGTTATAGATAATGCAGATTGTCTGATTAATGATGATGTCAGGAGATTCATTAATTTTGAGTTGTCTAATCAATATATGCTCTTTCTACGAAATTGTGACGGACTCAATGTATCTGATAAGAGCTTTAAGGTGCTGAAGTTTGATAATAACAGAATAATGCTGGAAGAGGTGGTAAATATGTGTAAGGCATGGGATGATCACAAAAAGCTTGGCATTCAGGAGGGTATGAAGCAAGGAATGAAACAGGGCATGCAGCAGGGCCGTCTTTTTGAAATTTACCTTTCTGTACAGGAGGGAGACTATTCTGCAAAAAGAGGTGCCGAAAAGGCAGAGATGACGCTTGATGAATTTGAAAAAGCGATGAGCAAAGCGGGATATAAAATACCAGAGCTGGTATAATAATCACAGAACTGTTATAGCAATAAAAACAAGGGTGTTGATATAGAGTATCAATGCCCTTGTCTTTTAGACAGAAATTTGATGACAAAAGGTCCTCTCTGTGTTAAAATCAACTCAAAGCATTATATTTCTGTAAATACGACACCACAGCATATTTTTTATCGGTGCGTATCACTTTGAAGAGGGCAGACCACTTCGCATTTTTCGACAAAGACATGGAAATTTTCAATGCTTTATGTTACCAGTTAATAGCAGGAAAATTGAAATGTCAGATGTGAAAACATTGTGAGAAAAGTGGGTTGTGGGGATTTTGCCGGCTTTTATATAAGAGATTATTGTACACATCATATACGTGGAAAGCATAAGTATACAGTATTTTTATTCGACTTCAAATTTTCCTGCTCACACAAGAAGAGGAGGTTAATTTGGGTACGAAGGACTCGAAGGCAAAGGAGTATTTGTCGGACAATACGAGGTTTAGTGAAATCTGTAATTATGTATTGTTTGACGGAGAGAAGGTTATCAAACCGGAGGATTTAAAGGAATGTGACACCACAGAGGTGTTATCAGTTTTCGGTATTGATAAGAAGCAGATTGTTAAGCAGAAATGGAGAGATTTGCTAAAAAGTGTTTCCGTGAAGCATACAGGGGAAATGTATGTTATCTTAATTGGAGCAGAAGCGCAGACAGACATTCATTATGCGATGCCTGTTAAAACTATGATTTATGATGCATTGAATTACGGAGAACAGGTCAACGAGGCAAAGAAACGTCACCGGAAAAATAAGGATTACAGGTCTTCGGACGAGTTTCTGTCAGGCTTTACACTTGATGATAAGCTGACGCCGGTGATTACAATCACACTGTATCTTGGAACTACACAGTGGGATGGGCCAAGAAGCCTTGCGGAGATGATGCCACAGATGGATGAAAGAATACTCACATTCATCAATGATTACAGGATTAATTTGCTGAATCCACTGGAGATTACAGACTTTTCCAAGTTCGAGACAGGGCTCAGGCCATTGTTTGAGTTATTGAAAAATGCGTCAGATGAGGAAAAACTGAATGATTTAATTACAAAAGACGAAACCTTCACAAGGGTTGACGTTGAGACAGTAGCAGCTATCAATCTGTTTGTAGGAACTGACATTAAGTATGATGAAAAGGAAGAGGTGGTAAATATGTGTAAGGCATGGGATGATCATAAAAAACGTGGCATACAGGAGGGAATGCAGCAGGGCCGTCTTTTTGAAATTTATCTTTCCGTACAGGAGGGAGACTATTCTGCAAAAAGAGGTGCCGAGAAGGCAGAGATGTCGCTTGATGAATTTGAAAAAGCGATGAGCAAAGCAGGATATAAAATTCCTGAGCTGGTATAATAATCCAAATATATTTCACACAAACCGGTCTATCCGTGGTACAATAAGCCACAGACAGACCGGCTTTTTAGAGTATAGCTACAATAAAAGAGGATAGACAAACAGATATGTACAAGACGAAAATAGATAATCTGGATTTAAAACAGATTGCTGACAGTGGTCAGTGCTTCAGATGGAAGAACACAGGAGAAAATGAATACACGGTAGTGGCATTTGACAGGGCGCTTCGGATTAAGCAGGATGGGAATGAGTTTGAGCTGGATTGTGATGAGGCAGATTGGAACAATATATGGAAAAGCTATCTGGATATGGATACGGATTATGCGGGGATTGCAAAGCTTATAGCAGACGGAGATGACGAGCATCTGAAGGAGGCATATGCATATGGCAGTGGTGTGCGCATTTTAAGGCAGGATTTGTGGGAGATGATTGTTACTTTTATGATTTCCCAGAATAATAACATTAAGCGAATCACAAACAGTGTGGATTTACTTTGCAGGCGGTGCGGACATAAAATAGACGGCAGTGCAGAGGGTGAAGAGCTGTATACATTTCCAAAGCCGCTTGAGGTGCCGGAGGAGGTTTTTGATGACAGGAGCATGGGCTTTGGCTATAGGGCACCGTATCTGAAGGAAATATATGAGTATGGTGCTAATAATCCTGACTGGCTTGATAATCTGCGCAAAATGAGCTATGATGAGGCGATGGAAAGCCTGCTTACTCGCAAAGGAATTGGCAAAAAGGTGGCGAACTGCATATGTCTTTTCGGTTTGCATCATGTGGATGCGTTTCCGATAGATACGCATGTAAAGCAGCTTTTGGACAAATATTATAGTGATGGCTTTGATTTTGAACGCTACAAGGGTGTGGCGGGAATTATCCAGCAGTATTTGTTTTATTTTGAATTGTAGATTCTGGATAGATACGTAGATGACATGTGACAATATGCATATGACATGTAGATAAAATAATATTAGAAAGAGAAAGGATAAACGATGTACGTTATAGTAGGACTTGGAAATCCTGACAAAAAATATGAGCACACAAGACACAATATCGGATTTGATGTGATAGATGCGCTTGCGGATAAATATAATATAAGTGTGACAGACAAAAAGCACAAGGCGCTCTGTGGAAGCGGAGTGATTGAGGGCATGAAGGTGCTGCTTGTGAAGCCGCAGACATACATGAACTTAAGCGGCGAGTCTGTTGCTGAGGTGATGAATTTTTATAAGCTTGATCCGGATGAGAAAATGATCGTTATTTTTGATGATATTTCGCTCGAGCCGGGGCGTATCCGTATCCGCAAAAAGGGCAGCGCCGGCGGTCACAACGGGATTAAGAGCATCATTGCAATGACCGGCACACAGGGCTTCAGCCGTATCAAGGTCGGTGTTGGAGAAAAGCCGCAGGGCTGGGATCTTGCTGACCATGTGCTCGGGCGTTTCAGTTCTGAGGACAGGGCAAAGGTGGAGGAAGCTATCGGTCATGCGATGGATGCAGCAGTTCTTATGATGCAGGGCGAGACGGATAAGGCTATGAACATATATAACTAGCTGGAAATCGACAAGGTGATTTTGAACAGACAGAAATGGAGAATTGAAAGTGAAAGCATTTACAGAGCCACTCCTTTCCCTTGCGGGCTTTGAGGAGATGACAAAAACGGCAGAAAAATCGTCCGGACTTATATCTGTCACGGGATGTATAGATGCGCAAAAATCACAGATGATATATGCCTTTGGAGGTCACAGGAAAAACAAGCTTATTGTGACCTTTGGAGAGCAGAAGGCGAAGGAACTGTACGATGAGTACAGTTTTTTTGACAAAGAGGTGGTGTATTATCCATCAAAGGATGTGCTTTTTTACCAGTCGGATATCAGGGGCAATCTCCTGACAGCGGAGCGCATCAGGGCTTTGAAGGCTATCCGTGAGCAGGAGAGAGTGACGCTTGTGACCACCTTTGATGCGCTGATGAATACGATGGCGCCGATAGAAAAGATGTGGGAAAACGTGCTTACACTTGAGCTGGGACAGCTTTTGGATTTGAAGGAAATTCAGGCTGCTCTTATCAGAATGGGCTATGAAAAGGAGTATCAGGTCCAGACGATGGGACAGTTTTCTGTCAGGGGTGGTATTCTTGATGTTTTTCCGCTGACGGAGGAGAATCCTATCCGAATCGAGCTGTGGGGAGACGAGATAGACACCATCAGATATTTTGACTGCGAGAGCCAGAAATCTATTGAAAATATTGACCGGGTGAGCATATATCCGGCGGCAGAGCTTGTACTTAGCGATGAGGAAAAGGCCGGGGGAATTGAAAAGCTTAAGGCAGAGGCAAAGCGTGTGTCTGACAAGCTTAGAAAGCAGATGAAGACAGAGGAAGCACACAGAGTGACTGTGATGGCAGACGAGCTTACCGAGGAGTGGGGAGAGCTGTCCATGTATGCAGGCATGGATGCTTTTTTGTCGTACTTTTTTGACGAGAGAGTCGGGCTTTTGGATTATTTTAAGCCATCGGACAGCCTTATATTCTTCGATGAGCTGACCAGGTGCGTAGAGCAGGGAAAGCTTACCGAGACCGAGTTTTCAGAGAGCATGAAGCAGAGACTTGCGATGGGATATATACTTCCGGGGCAGATGAACGGTCTTTTTACAGAGAATGAGATTGTGGCAAAGCTTGGGAAGTATTCGTGTATCGCACTCGGTGCGCTCGATAATAAAGCAAACGGACTGCACCAGCTGGGAAGCTATGGTATTCACTGTCAGAGTGTCAGCCCATACAATAACAGCTTTGAGCTTTTGATAAAGGATTTAAAGCGCTATAAGAAAAACGGCTACAGAGTCATTCTTTTATCCGGTTCAAGGACAAGGGCAAAGCGGCTTTCAGAGGATATCACAGATCAGGGAATCACATGCTTTTATACTGAAAACTACGACCATGAGCTTTTTGAGGGGCAGATTATGGTCTGCTACGGCAAGGTGAGAAGAGGCTTTGAGTATCCTATCCTAAAGTTTGCCGTGATTACGGAGTCAGATATTTTTGGGGCGCAGCAGAAGAAAAAGAAGCGTCACCGCACCTATGAGGGTGAAAAAATACAGAGCTTTACCGATTTGTCGGTGGGGGACTATGTAGTGCATGAAAACCACGGACTAGGTATTTACCGCGGCATTGAAAAGCTTGAGGTGGACAAAAAGGTAAAGGACTACATCAAGATAGAGTATCAGGGTGGCTCCAATCTCTATATTCTTGCCACCCAGCTTGATATGATACAAAAATATGCCGGAAAAGATGCCAGAAAACCAAAGCTCAACAAGCTTGGAGGTCAGGAATGGACCAGGACGAAGAACCGTGTCAGAGGTGCGGTAAAGCAGATTGCAGGAGACCTGGTGAAGCTGTACGCCCAGCGTGAGCAGCAAAACGGATATGCCTTCGGCGAGGATACGGTATGGCAGAGAGAGTTTGAGGAGCTTTTTCCTTTTGATGAGACTGAGGATCAGATTCTTGCAATTGAAGCCACAAAGACTGATATGCAGAGCCATAAAATAATGGACAGACTGATTTGCGGTGACGTGGGCTACGGCAAGACTGAGGTTGCAATCCGTGCGGCCTTCAAGGCGGTGCAGGACAGCAAGCAGGTGGCATATCTTGCTCCGACAACCATTCTTGCGCAGCAGATTTATGATACGTTTTCGCAGAGGATGAAGGATTTTCCGGTGAATGTGGATTTGATATGCCGTTTCAGAAGTCCGGCGGAGCAGAAAAAGACGATAGAGAAGCTTAAAAAGGGTGAGGTCGATATCATTATCGGAACACACCGCATACTCTCAAAGGATGTACAGTTTAAGGATCTGGGGCTTTTGGTAATCGATGAGGAGCAGCGCTTCGGAGTGACTCACAAGGAGAAGATTAAGCATATGAAGGTCAATGTCGATGTGCTCACACTGACCGCTACACCGATTCCGAGGACACTCCACATGAGTTTAATCGGCATAAGGGATATGAGCGTGCTTGAGGAGCCGCCGATGGACCGTGTACCGATTCAGACATATGTCATGGAGTACAATGATGAGCTTGTCAGAGAGGCGATAAACAGGGAGCTTGCCAGAAACGGACAGGTGTACTATGTGTACAATAAAGTGCGCGACATAGCGGACATAACGGCAAAGCTGCAGGAGCTGGTGCCGGATGCGACTGTTGCATTTGCGCACGGACAGATGAAGGAGACGGAGCTTGAGCGCATCATGTACCGTTTCATCAATGGTGAAATAGATGTGCTTGTATCCACGACCATTATAGAGACCGGACTTGACATCTCAAACGTCAATACAATGATTATACACGATGCGGACAACATGGGACTTTCACAGCTTTATCAGCTCCGCGGACGAGTCGGCAGATCTAACCGTACTGCGTATGCATTTCTCATGTACAGGCGCAACAAGATGTTAAAAGAGGTGGCAGAAAAGCGTCTTGCAGCGATAAAGGAGTACTCAGACCTTGGCAGCGGCTTTAAGATTGCCATGAGAGACCTTGAAATCCGCGGTGCGGGCAATCTGCTCGGCGCGGAGCAGAGCGGACATATGGAGGCAGTGGGCTATGATTTGTACTGCAAGATGTTGAGCGAGGCTGTAAAAGAGGCAAAGGGCATCGAGGATATCAGTGACAAATTTGATACGACCGTGGATATTGTGACCGATGCTTATATTCCGGCAGGTTATATTGCAAATGAATTCCAGAAGCTGGATATATACAAACGTATTGCAGGCATAGAGACAGAGGAAGAGAAGGATGAGATGCTCGAGGAGCTCATAGACAGGTTTGGTGAACCACCAAAATCAGTGCTCAGCCTGCTTCGCGTGGCAAGGCTTAAGGCGCTGGCACATGCCGTATATATCACTGAGATAAAGCAGACCGGCTCACTGATAAAGCTTACCATGTTTGAGCGGGCAAGGATAAATCCGGAGAGGATACCGGAGCTTATTGCCCAGTATAAATCCTCACTCAAATTCAATATGGCAGAAAACCCATATTTCACATTTGATTTAAAAAATGGCAGCGTGGCAAAGAAGCGGGATGTGCTTGATGTGGTGGAGGAACTGATTTCGCAGATGCGTAAGGAACTGATTACGGCTGAATAGTTACCCGAATTTTGGAATCATGTAGCATATAGCATAGGAAACACCACATGCTTTACGCGAAATTGACGATAATTTACAAAGTTTAGAAAATGCTTGCCAGCAGGCCCGAAAAGCTCTATAATATACGAGCGATACTATACCAATTTTAAAGAGGATAGATACAATGAAAGCGAAAAAAGTAATAGCTATGTTATTAGCTGCAACACTCTCAGTTACAGCTTTTACAGGATGTGCAATAAATAAAACCGCAACAGTTGCGACATTAGATAAAGAGGATATCAAGCTTGGGCTTGTTAATTTTATGATAAGGTACCAGGAGGCCGGTTATGATGACATGTATATACAGTACATGGGCGAGGGCTACTGGGACAAGACAGTATCAGGCAATAATACTGTGCTTGAAACATGGAAGAAAAATGCTATCGAGGAGGCTCATGAGCTTTACACATTAAAGGCGCATCAGTCAGATTACGATGTAGAGGTTTCTGATGATGAGAAAAAGGAAATCAAAAAGGCCGCAGAGAAGTTTATGAAGGCAAATTCCGATGATGTGATAGACGAGATGAGTGCTACAGAGGAGATTGTCGAGGAATATTTAGAGCTTCGCCTCATAAAGAGTAAGATGTATGCTGCAATCATCAAAAATGCTGATTCAAGCGTGACGGATGAGGAAGCCAATATGGCTGCATACACCGTTGTGAAGCTTGATTACAAGGGTGCATATGACTCTAATTACCAGTATCAGACATATACAGATGAGCAGTCAGCACAGATAAAGGCACAGGCAGATGCAGTGGTAGAGGCGCTTGCAGGCGGATCATCCTTAGAGGATGCAGCCAAGGCAGCAGGCACTACAGCCACAACAGGCACATACGCCACATACGTTGATCCGGATGCGGAGAAGACAGATGATTCAGATAAGAAATCAGATGACACAGAGTCCACCGAGTCTAAAGAGAACTCAGAGTCATCGGACAGCAAGACAAAGGACAGTGTATACACTACAAACAATCTTGATCAGAGCGTTGTAGATGCACTCAATTCCCTTGAGGAGGGACAGACCTCAGACCTCATCACCACAGACAGCACTTACTATATCGTAAGGCTCGACAAAAAGACCGATGAGAAAGCAACAGAGTCAAACAGGAAGACTGTAAAGGGCAATAAAGAGGACAAATATTACAATGGCATCCTTTCAGGATGGCAGGATGATGAAAAATGGTCTGTAAAGCAGAAGCAGCTTGACAAGATCAAGATTCACAATTATTTTACTACTACCAAGAAGGACAAAAAGGCAGCAGACACAAGCGCTACAGAGAGCACACAGCAGTCAGAAAGCACCAATAGTACAGATACAGAGAATACTGAGGCAGTAGATGGAACAGAAAACTAATATCGTACTTATAGGCATGCCGGGAGTTGGAAAGAGTACCATAGGCGTAATACTTGCAAAGGTGCTGGGATATAGCTTCCTGGATGCGGATTTACTGATACAGGAGCAGGAGGGAAAGCTTCTGCGTGAGATAATTGAGGAAAAGGGCACGGACGGTTTTATAGAGGTAGAGAACCGTGTCAATGCCTCTATCAGGGCTGATAGGGCCATTATAGCTACAGGCGGTTCGGTGGTATACGGAAAAGAGGCCATGGAGCATCTTAAGGAGATAGGCAGAGTTGTGTATCTCAAGGTTTCTTATGCTATTTTGGAAAAACGACTTGCAGACATAAAGGGTAGAGGTGTAGTATTAAAGAAAGGGCAGACTTTAGAAACCCTTTTTGAAGAGCGCTCAAAATTGTATGAGCAGTATGCAGACATCGAGGTTTCCGAGGAGGGGCTTGATGTGGAGCAGACAGTAGAGAAGCTGGTGGAGGCACTTGAATTATAGTGCTTATTTATCGTGATATGATTAGATAATAGTAGCTGCTGCGTCATTTATTAAAAGCAGCACCGGCACAAATGGCGGCTTAAATACGTCGTCATAAATGAAATTTGTAGTTGGATGTATAACAATAGTGTAAATTGAGAATAGTATATTAGGAGGAAGTATACTCCTGAATTCATAGAGGTGGAATATGGAACAGTACGTAATCAAAGGTGGAAATCCTTTATACGGTGAAGTTGAAATTGGTGGAGCTAAAAATGCTGCACTTGCTATTTTGGCCGCTGCCATAATGACAGACGAGACTGTAACAATAGATAATTTGCCAAATGTAAGGGATATCAATGTCTTACTTCAGGCAATCGAAGAAATCGGCGCACATGTGGAGCGCGTGGATATACACAAGGTAAAGATAAACGGTTCATTTATCAGGGGCGTAAATGTCGATAATGAATTCATCAGACGAATCAGGGCATCATATTATTTAATTGGTGCATTACTTGGAAAATACAAGCATGCAGAGGTTGCGCTTCCGGGAGGCTGTGATATCGGAAGCAGGCCGATTGACCTTCATATGAAGGGCTTCCGCTCCATGGGAGCAGACATAGACATAGCTCATGGCCTTGTCATCGCCAGGGCAAAGGAGCTTAAGGGCACACACATATATATGGATAAGGTTTCTGTAGGTGCCACAATCAATATTATGATGGCTGCAGCCATGGCAGATGGCAAGACTGTTATCGAGAATGCGGCTAAGGAGCCTCATGTTGTTGACGTGGCAAACTTCTTAAACAGCATGGGAGCAAATATCAGGGGCGCAGGAACCGATGTCATCAGAATTGTAGGTGTGGAGAAATTACATGCTACAGAGTATTCTGTCATTCCGGATCAGATTGAGGCCGGTACATTCATGTTTGCAGTTGCGGCAGCAGGAGGCAACGTGCTGGTAAAGAATGTCATTCCAAAGCATCTTGAGGCCACCACAGCAAAGCTGTTGGAGGTAGGCTGCCAGGTAGAGGAGTTTGATGACTCAGTCAGAGTAATATCAGACGGACATTTAAGGCATACACAGGTCACAACACTTCCATATCCGGGCTTCCCGACAGATATGCAGCCACAGATGGCGGTGCTTTTGGGTATCGCTGAGGGCACCAGTACAGTGACAGAGAGCATATTTGAGAATCGTTTCAAGTATGTTGACGAGCTCACCAGAATGGGAGCTGATATAAAGGTAGAGAGCAATATAGCAATCATAAGCGGCGTGAAAAGATACACAGGTGCCAGAGTGAATGCACCTGACCTAAGAGCAGGAGCTGCACTGGTTATAGCAGGTCTTGCAGCAGAGGGCATCACAGTGGTTGATGATATCTACTATATCCAGAGAGGCTATGAGGCACTCGAGGAGAAGCTTACAAAGATTGGTGCAAAGATTGCCAGGGTAGAGGATGAGAAGGAGCTTCAGAAGTTCATACTCAAGGTATCGTAATAGATATATACGTAAAGCATGAAATGTAAACACAATATAAATGCAATATATAAAATAAGAACCGGCAGCATCTTACTGTAGATGCACGGTTCTTATTTTTGGTTATTTTATAATTTTTTTGAGTAACGACTCCGTAATCCTTTTGATTATAAATCGGCTTACATCACAGATTTGATGAAAAACTCGCGGTTTGTGGACAAATCAAGTATACTGCCGTCATCAAAACGTACAATAGGGCGTGACAGTTCATGTGGGTTGAGCATCACAATATTACAGAACCGGCTGTCGTTGAGCATTACACGGTTGCTCTGGTATGTGGTAGCAAGCTTTTTCAAAAACAAAAGCAGGAACTTTGTATTGTACTTTGTAAAACCTTCACTCTCAAAGCTTGATATGACAGCGAACGGACAAAGTGGTGCGCGATAGCGTCTGGCAGCAGTCATGGCATCATATACATCGGCGATGGCTGTTATCATGGCAAAGTCGTCAATCAGTGAGCTGTCAAGCTGCGAAGGATAGCCTGAGCCATCACAGCGCTCATGATGCATGAGGGCTGTGCGCTTTATTCTGGAGTCAATCTGCAGATCCCTAATCAAATCAAAACCAAACTGTGGGTGCTTTTTTATGAGCGCAAATTCTTCATCTGTGAGCTTGTCAGGCTTGTTTAGCACATCATCGGGAATTTTGCATTTACCGATATCGTGAAGTACTCCTGCGATAGTAAGCGTATTCACATCTGTCTTTTCCATATGAAGCCATCGTCCGATCATCCTTGTAATAAGCCCTACATTCAGACAGTGTGAGTACAACGGGTCTGCAATGGTGCGCATGTTGTAGAGCATGTCAAAGGTCTCGATTGTAGTGCCGCACGATGAGGAAAGGTCAATGACAGCAGTAAGAAGCGCAGCCTCATCAAAGGATTTTTCACCGGCACAGATTTTGCCAAAGGTATCCTTGATTTGATTTATGCATGTGAGGTATTTGAGCTGGAAGCCTAGGAACTCTTCTGAGGCCTGAACACGCTGGATGTTGGTCACCATCTCATGTGCGCGGGTTTTGGGTACAGGTTTTACCTTGTCTCGCTTTGCTGTATTTTCGCCGGCTTGTGGTGCTGCTGCATCGAATGGGTTTTGAATTGAGATGCTGCCTACCTTATATAGCTTCATTTTGTTGATGAGCTGACGGGTGAGTGGTGTGCCGGGCAGTGCAAGTATCTGCCCCAGAGGGGTCTTTATCGGTTCTGCTGCCACCATACCAATCTGCGCATCTTTTATGCTGATTTTAATCATGAGTTACTCCCAAAATTTATTTTGATATTGTGTGTATAGTACTATAAATACAAATTTTAGTATAATTACAAAAATTATGAAAGTCAATAAAGGAAGAAAGAATAATTGCATAAAATAGCTTATAAATAATGAATAGGGTATCGAAAATGGATTATTGATAAATCTGTATCGAAAATGATACTTGACATATATATCATGTGGTAGTAATATAGCTGACAGAGATTTGAAAAATTCTATATTGTAACTTCTCTTATTCAGAGTGATGGAGATACAAAGGATCTATGAAGTCACGGCAACCCCGTTAGAAAACAGGAAGGTGCCAACCTGAGCGAGTAATCGAACAATAAGAGGATTTTTATTATCTTAATTTTAATCCACTTATTTGCAGTAAGTGGTTTTTTATTGGAAAAATATTGGTAACACAGTATGAAAGGAGCAACAGATAATTAATGGAAAAATTATTATTTACATCAGAATCAGTAACTGAGGGACATCCGGATAAGCTCTGCGATGCAGTATCAGATGCCATCCTTGATGCATGCATACAGCAGGACCCGATGAGCCGTGTCGCATGTGAGACAGCAAGCTGTACAGGCTTCATCCTTGTAACAGGAGAGATTACCACAAAGGCACAGCTTGATATTCCTGCAATCGTCAGAAAAACAGCACTTGAGATCGGATATGATGACGGAAAGAAGGGACTCGACGGAAACTCATGTGCAGTAATGGTTTCAATCGACAAGCAGTCTGCTGATATCGCCATGGGAGTTGACAAGGCACTCGAGGCAAAAGAGGGCGACCTTACAGACAACCTCGACACCGGAGCCGGAGAACAGGTATTGATGTTTGGATTTGCTACTAATGAGACAGAGGAGTACTTGCCATCCCCACTCGCACTCGCTCACAAGCTTGCATTCCAGCTCACAAAGGTTAGAAAAGACGGCACACTTACATACCTTCGTCCGGACGGAAAGACACAGGTTTCAGTAGAGTATGATGAGGCAGGAAAGCCGGTAAGACTTGAGGCAGTTGTACTTTCAACACAGCACGACGAGGATGTTACCCAGGAGCAGATCCATGAGGATATCAAGAAATATGTATTTGATCCAATTCTTCCAAAGGATATGATTGACGATGAGACAAAGTTCTTTATCAATCCTACAGGACGTTTCGTAATAGGTGGACCACACGGAGATGCAGGTCTCACCGGTCGTAAGATTATCGTAGACACCTACGGTGGATATGCACGTCACGGCGGCGGAGCTTTCTCAGGAAAGGACTGTACAAAGGTAGACCGTTCAGCAGCATACGCAGCACGTTACGTAGCAAAGAACCTTGTAGCAGCAGGATTTGCTGACAGGTGTGAGATTCAGCTTTCATATGCTATCGGTGTTGCACAGCCAACATCTATTATGGTTGATACATTCGGCACAGGAAAGCTTGCAGATGACAGAATCGTTGAAATCGTAAGGGAGAATTTCGACCTTCGTCCGGCCGGAATCATCAAGATGCTTGACCTCAGAAGACCTATCTACCGCCAGACAGCGGCATACGGACACTTTGGACGTACAGATATCAAGCTGCCTTGGGAGGCACTTGATAAGGTTGAGGACCTCAAGAAGTATCTCTAAACAATATGTGTGGCTTCGCGCTTTTTAGGTTGTGAGCGCCGGATAGTATACATTATATTTCTTAGAAAAAGTTAGAAAGAATTTAGAGAAAATTTAGACAGAAGTTACCGGATATATGATATAATTAAGTCATGGGACTGACATTGAGTCGGTTTCCATGGCTTTTTATTTTCAGGAGGAACGGATATGAGCAGAATTTTGATAGTAGAGGACGAGGTTGCAATTGCTGATCTTGAGAAGGATTACCTGGAGCTGAGCGGCTTTGAGGTAGAGGTGGAGAATGATGGCACAAGCGGTCTCGCAAGGGCTTTGGCGGAGGATTTTGATCTGTTTATTCTTGACCTTATGCTGCCTGGCATTGATGGCTTTGAGATTTGCAAACAGATTCGTGAGAAAAAGAACACACCGATACTCATGGTTTCAGCCAAGAAGGATGACATAGACAAGATAAGAGGACTCGGACTCGGCGCAGATGATTATGTTACAAAGCCATTTTCACCATCAGAGCTTGTTGCCAGAGTAAAGGCTCATCTGGCAAGATATGAGCGCCTCATCGGAAGCGCCACACCTGAAAATGACATCGTTGAGATTCGTGGCATCAAGATTGACAAAACAGCCCGCCGTGTGTGGGTAAACGGAGAGGAAAAGCAGTTTACCACAAAGGAATTCGACCTGCTCACATTCCTTGCGGAAAATCCAAACCATGTATTTACCAAGGAGGAACTCTTCAAGGAAATCTGGAATATGGATTCAGTAGGAGATATCGCGACAGTCACTGTTCATATCAAGAAGATTCGTGAAAAAATCGAGATGAACACTGCAAAGCCACAGTATATTGAGACTATTTGGGGCGTGGGATACCGCTTTAAGCTGTAGTGATTTTTAAAAAATATAGTAGATATTGTAGTATTAATAGGACATATCAAATTCAAATGCGAAAGGATATGTCCTTGTTGTATATATAAAGTGGCTTATTAATTTATTCAAATGGAGAATACTATGAAGATAAAAACAAAACTTGCTATATCATTCTGCATAATTATTTTTGTGCCTGTTGTGCTCACCAGTATAGTGCTTGTGGGTTTCAATAAGATTCAGCTAAAGGCCATAAACAAGACATATGGCATGGAGGATGCGGGCATGCTCGCGCTCACTGACACGGTGCAGTTTCTGAACAAGGTGACAGGGCGCACATATGATGAGCTCGAGAAGACATCGCTCATAGAACCATCCAGGCTTCTTGATAGTGATTATCTGACTAAGATAAATAAGAAGCTGGAGAAGAAGTATTCATATCTCATAGTGAAAAGTGAAGGAGAGCTCATTTTCAATGGTGGAATTGATAATGATGATATTTTGAGAAAGCTTCCGCGAATATCCAATAAGCAGAGCAGCTCTGATGTGAGCAGCTATATGGACAGTGATGACAAGGTGCTCATAAAGCAGCTTAATTTTCGTGACAGTGATGGTGACGAGGCGAGTCTTTACATAGTGACATCAACTGCGTGCGTGATCCCTGAGGTCAGGACTGTTTTGATAGAGGGAGCATTTGCACTAGTATTGATACTTCTTACTACGGCTGCCATGCTTATAGTGTGGATATACAGGAGTATCATCACACCGATAGAGAGGCTGCGTATTGCCGCTGAAAATATCAAGGATGGCAATCTGGACTTTGAGCTTGAGACGAGTCCGAGCGACGGAGAGATTGGCGAGCTGTGTACTGCGTTTGAGCAGATGCGTGCACGCCTCAAGAAAAATGCCGAGGAAAAGGTGACGAATGAGTCTGAAAACAGAGTGTTAATCAGCAATATCGCACATGATTTAAAGACTCCTATTACTGCGGTAAAGGGCTACGCCGAGGGCATACTTGACGGAGTGGCAAACACCCCTGAAAAGGTAGATAAATACGTCAGGACCATTTACAATAAGGCAAACGATATGGATAAGCTCATTAATGAGCTGACACTTTACTCGAAGATTGATACGAACAGGATTCCATATAATTTTGCGAAGATAAATGTCACAGATTATTTTAACGACTGTGTTGAGGAAATAGGACTCGATCTTGAGGCAAAAAATATCAGGCTTTCATATGAGAATCATGTGGATAGCAACGTGCTTATCATTGCTGATCCGGAGCAGATTCGCCGTGTGATTAATAATATAGTCGGCAATTCGGTGAAGTATATGAACAAGACACAAAGCTATATAGATATCAGGATAAATGATGTTGGTGACTTCATACAGGTTGAAATCGAGGACAATGGACGAGGAATCGACCAGAGAGATATGCCATATATTTTTGACAGATTTTACAGAGCGGATGCATCGAGAAATTCGGCTACCGGAGGCAGCGGCATAGGACTTTCCATCGTAAAGAAGATTATAGAGGATCACGGCGGCAAGATATGGGCTACCAGCAAAGAGGGTGATGGAACTACCATGTTTTTCGTAATCAGAAAGTATCAGGAAACACAGGATATGAACCGGCAGTAAACAGATAAACAGGATATTGACATAAAAAGTAAAACTATAATTAAAAATAACAATTAGATAATAAAATTTAAAATTAAGAGCTCCCGAGTGACAGCGCAAATAGTGTTGTCAGCCGGGAGCTTTAATGTATTTTTTATTTAAAATAAGTTAAGGAAAACACATAAAATATTTGAAAAATAAAGTCTGACGTAGTAAAATAGTAGCATTACGCGAAAGGACCATGGAGAAATCGAAAGGGGGACAAACATGCATAAATTCAGACAAAAATATATAGGAGACAAAGCATTTTATAAGCGATATCTCATGTTGGCCATACCAATGATAATCCAGAATGCAATCACAAATCTCGTAAGCTTTCTGGACAACATTATGGTAGGACAGCTTGGTACAGAGCAGATGTCAGGAGTAGCAATCGTAAACCAGCTCATATTTGTGTACAATCTGGCAGTGTTTGGGGCGGTGTCAGCGGCAAGTATATTCGGAGCACAGTATTTTGGCAAGGGAAATCATAAGGGGCATATGTATTCCTTCAGATTCAAGCTGTATGCAGCGCTGCTTGTTACAGCAATAGCGATGACACTGTTTATCACGAACGGAACAGGTTTCATATCACTTTATCTGACAGATACGGCAGGAAACGGTGCCACGGAGGTAGCACTGGCATATGGAAAGGAATATCTGGAAATTGTTATGATAGGTCTCATACCGTTTGCGGTGACACAGGCCTATGCGACAAACATAAAGGAAACAGGACAGACTTTTGTACCGATGATTGCAAGCTTTGCAGCAGTTGGAAGCAATGCGGTGCTTGATTTTCTGCTTATCTTTGGAATAGGACCGATACCAAAGCTGGGTGTGGCGGGAGCAGCCATTGCCACTGTGATGTCGCGATATATTGAGACAATAATAGTTGTGCTGTGGGCGCATAAAAACAGGGATAAGAATAGATATCTCGAGGGCGCTTACAGAGGAATAGGAATGCCGTTTGGTGAGTTTAAGACTATATTCATCAAGGGACTGCCACTCATGCTCAATGAGCTTTTATGGGCAGCAGGCATGACAACGGTTACACAGTGCTATTCAGTACGAGGACTCTCGGTAATCGCAGGTTTAAACATTGCGACAACGATAACAAACCTTTTCAATATCGTGTTTATACAGCTTGGTGCATGCATCAGTATAGTTGTAGGGCAGTATCTTGGAGCAGGTGAGCTTGAAAAGGCAAAGGATGCGGATAACAAGATGATAGTGTTCAGCGTGTTCTGCTGTTCTGTAATGGCGGCGGTCATGCTTCTGGTAGGCGGATTTTTCCCTCAGATATATAATACAACAGATGAAATCAAGTCACTCGCAACAAGCTTCATAGCGGTATCAGCGATAATTATGCCGTTTTGTGCATTTACACATTCGTCGTATTTCACACTCCGCTCAGGCGGCAAGACACTGGTCACATTTCTGTTTGACTCCGTATTTACGTGGGTGATAGTGGTGCCGGTGGCATTTGTGCTCGCCAAATACACAGTACTTGGCATAGTAGCGGTGTACTTCCTTGTGCAGGCCACAGAGCTGATAAAGGTAGTCATCGGATACTTCATGGTGAAAAGCGACGTGTGGCTCGTGCAGATGGTATAGGAATGTAAGTCATTATCTTGCGGAAAAGTAAAATAAAAGTTATACTGTAGCAAAAGTCAGCATAACAGTTCTAACCCAGAATGAAACGGAGCATAAAATGAGCGAAGAAAAACAGCACAAGCGCCGCGTGCATTATAGCGGAAAATATCCCAAAAAATTTGAGGAAAAATACAAGGAATTAAACCCGGAAAAATACAAGGATACAATTGAGCATGTCATCAGCAAGGGAAATACCCCTGCGGGCATGCACATATCCATAATGGTAAAAGAAATCATAGATTTTCTGGACATAAAGCCGGGACAGACAGGCTTTGATGCCACACTCGGATACGGTGGCCACACAAGGGCAATGCTTGAAAAGCTTGAAGGACATGGACATATGTTTGCTACAGATGTTGACCCAATCGAGTCTGAAAAGACAAAAAAGCGTCTCGCGGAAGCAGGTTTTGGAGAGGATATTCTCACCATAAAGCTTCAGAACTTCTGCACAATAGATGAGATTGCAAAGGAAGTAGGAGGCTTTGATTTCATACTTGCCGATCTGGGAGTTTCATCAATGCAGATAGATAATCCTGAGCGTGGATTTTCGTTTAAGGTGGATGGACCGCTGGATCTGCGTCTTAATCCAAATGCCGGTATCAGTGCAGCAGAGCGGCTTGATAATATATCCCGTGAGGAGCTTTCGGGTATGCTCTATGAGAACTCAGATGAGCCGTATTGCGAGGAGCTTGCAAAGGCAATCACAGACGAAATCAGGAAGGGCAACCGCATAGATACGACCACAAAGCTTCGTCACATTATAGAGCAGACACTCGATTTTCTGCCTGAAAAGGATAAGAAGGACATCATCAAAAAGACCTGTCAGCGCACATTCCAGGCGCTTCGCATAGACGTAAACCATGAGTTTGAGGTGCTATATGAGTTTATGGAAAAGCTTCCGGGAGCATTAAAGCCCGGTGGAAGAGCTGCCATCCTTACCTTCCATTCAGGAGAGGACAAGCTGGTCAAAAAGGCACTCAAGGCAGGATATAAAGCAGGAATATACAGCGACTATTCCAAGGATGTGATTCGTCCATCAGCACAGGAATGTGCTCAGAACGGACGTGCCAGGTCCACGAAGATGCGCTGGGCGGTCCGTGCGGAATAGAAAAGAATAAAAATAGTTCTAAAATACTATTGCTTTATTGAGAAAAATAGTCTACTATGAACGTGTTATATGACTGACGGATAAGTGGAATAACCACATGAAATATAACAAATAAGAGCCGACCGTCTGGGCGATAAACCCGGACAGTTGGCTCTTTTTGATTATAAAATCAGCCATGGTCGTGTAAATAACCAGGGAATGTATCTCAAAAGAAACAACATGGATATTGACAAAAATACTGTAGTAAGTATATACTAACCACAGTTAAACAAAACTAATCAAATGAAGTAACATTCACACATTTAAGGAGGATATTACAATGATAGAAATGAAAGAGTGGGATGGATTTGAAGGACGTCTTTGGAAAGAGGAAATCAACGTCCGTCAGTTTATTCAGGACAACTACACTCCATACGACGGAGATGAGAGCTTTTTAGCTGATCCGACAGATGCTACAAACAAGCTGTGGGATGCGCTTCAGAAATTACAGAAAGAGGAGCGTGCCAAGGGCGGAGTTCTTGACATGGAGACAGAGGTTGTAACAGGAATCACAGCTTACGGCCCTGGATATATAGATGAGTCATTAAAGGACCTCGAGCAGATTGTAGGTCTTCAGACAGATAAGCCGTTAAAGAGAGCATTCATGCCTTACGGTGGAATCAAGATGGCGGTACAGGCTGCTGAGACATATGGTTACAATGTAAGCGACAAGCTCAAGGAGATTTTTACAAAATATCATAAGACACACAACACAGCAGTATTCGATGCATACACACCTGAGATGATGAAGGTCCGTCATGCAAAGATCCTTACAGGTCTTCCTGACACATACGGCCGTGGACGTATCGTGGGCGATTACCGTCGAGTAGCATTATACGGACTTGATTACCTCATCGAGGAGAAAAAGAAGGATAAGGCAAACTGTGGCTGTGGACAGATGACAGATGATGTTATCCGTTTAAGAGAGGAAATCGCAGAGCAGATTAAATGTCTTGAGGATATGAAGAAGCTTGCAGAGATTTACGGATACGATATCTCAAGACCTGCAACAAACGCAAAAGAGGCAGTTCAGTGGTTATACTTCGGATACCTTGCAGCAATCAAGACACAGAATGGTGCAGCAATGTCAGTAGGACGTGTATCTACATTCCTTGACATTTACATCAAGAGAGATATGGACAAGGGCATCCTCACAGAGCAGGAAGCACAGGAGCTCATCGACCATTTTACAATGAAGCTTCGTATGGTTAAATTTGCACGTATTCCTTCATACAACCAGTTATTCTCAGGTGATCCTGTATGGGCAACACTTGACGTGGCAGGAACAGGTGTGGACGGACGTTCAATGGTTACAAAGACAGACTTCCGTTTCCTCCATACATTAGAGAACATGGGACCTGCACCGGAGCCAAACCTCACAGTATTCTACTCATCAAAGCTTCCTCAGACCTTCAAGGATTATGCAGCCCGCATCTCAATTGAGACAAGCTCAATCCAGTATGAGAACGATGACGCAATGAAGCCTGTATGGGGCGATGATTATGCAATCTGCTGCTGTGTATCTGCAACACAGACAGGTAAAGAGATGCAGTTCTTCGGAGCACGTGCAAACCTTGCAAAATGTCTCCTTTACGCTATCAACGGTGGTGTTGATGAAAAATCAGGTGAGCAGGTAGGACCAAACTACGCACCTATCACAGCAGAGTACCTTGACTATGACGAGGTAATGGCGAAATACGACAAGATGATGGACTGGTTAGTAGACATCTATGTAAATACATTAAACCTTATCCAGTACATGCATGACAAATACTACTATGAGGCAGCAGAGCTTGCACTCATGGATACAGACTTAAAGAGAACATTTGCAACAGGAATCGCAGGATTCTCACACGTAATCGATTCTCTTTCAGCAATCAAATATGCAAAGGTTAAAGTAGTCCGTGACGAGAGCGGACTGGCAAAGGATTTCGAAATCGAGGGAGAGTTCCCTAAATACGGAAACGATGATGACCGCGCGGACGAAATCGGTGTATGGCTTCTTAAGACATTCATGGACAAGTTAAAGAAGCATCACACATACCGTGATTCAGAGCCTACAACATCAATCCTTACAATTACATCAAACGTAGTATACGGAAAAGCTACAGGAGCAATGCCTGACGGACGTAAAGCAGGAGAGCCGCTTTCACCGGGAGCAAACCCATCATACGGCGCAGAGCAGAACGGACTTCTCGCATCCTTAAACTCACTCACAAAGCTTCCATATGAGTGGGCACTTGATGGAATCTCAAATACACAGACCATCAATCCGGGAGCACTCGGAAACAACGAGGGTGAGAGAATTGACAACCTTGTAAACGTAATGGACGGATACTTCGACCAGGGTGCACATCACCTCAATGTAAATGTATTCGGTAAAGAGAAGCTCATCGATGCAATGGAGCATCCTGAGAAGGAGGAGTACGCAAACTTCACAATCCGAGTATCAGGATACGCAGTTAAGTTCATCGACCTCACAAGAGAGCAGCAGCTCGACGTAATCTCACGTACATGCCACGAGAGAATGTAATATAAAAAAATATCCAACATTCCAGAATGTGCAGGCCCAGTGCCTGCATATTCTGATTTTCTAAATAACACCACAGCGTAAGGAATTTTCGGAAGGTATGTAAAAGCCGGTCGCGTCAAGCATAGAAAACCAAAATCATAATTCATACAGCCTCTTAGCCCGAAGAACCTGAGCATTGAAAAGTCCCGGTCGGCGGGTTGCCGAAAATTCCGTACCATAAAATAAAAGTAGCAGCAACAACCTGAAGGAGGTAAAACATGGGAGAAACACTAGGAAGAGTACACTCGGTAGAAAGCTTTGGCTCAGCCGACGGCCCGGGAGTGAGATATATAGTATTTTTGAAGGGCTGCAATATGCGCTGTAAATACTGCCACAATCCGGATACATGGGCCAAATGCGGCGAAAATGATGGTGCAAAGCTGATGACACCGCAGGAGGTGCTAAAGACCGCCATGCGCTATAAAGCGTACTGGAAGCAAACAGGCGGCATCACAGTAAGCGGAGGTGAAGCACTTTTGCAGATAGACTTTGTCACAGAGCTATTTAAGCTTGCAAAGGAAAAAGGTGTAAACACATGCCTTGACACATCAGGAAATCCATTTACCGTGGAAGAACCGTTTTTCGGCAAATTTAATGAGCTGATGAAATATACAGATCTCTTCATGCTGGACATCAAGCATATAGATGACGAGGAGCACAAAAAGCTTACGGGACAGACAAATAAGAATATCCTTGATATGGCACAATATCTCTCAAAAAACGGTAAAAAAATGTGGATACGTCATGTGCTTGTGCCTGGAATTACCACGGATGAGAGATATTTAAAGCAGCTTAGAGAATTTATCGACACACTTAAAACAGTGGACAGGGTTGAGGTGCTGCCGTACCACACACTTGGGGTGTTCAAGTGGAAGGAGCTTGGTATACCGTATCAGCTTGATGGGGTGGAGCCTCCTACAGAGGAACAGATAGAATGTGCAAAAAGAATATTAAATTGTCAGAATTAGTTTTTAAATATCATTGCTAATAACTCACTAAGTTGATAAAATATGATAAGTAACTATTATTTTACACCGATGCTGCCTTCGTTTGTATGTGAGGTGACACTTGGCTATATGCTTGCGTATCGCAACTGTAAATGTGCTGAACAGTTAAAATTTAAAATAACAATTTGCGGGAGTTACAACATGGGAAAACCAGATATCATTTACGAAGACAACGACATAATCATCTGCTACAAACCGGCGGGAATTGCTACACAGACCAGGCGTATAGGGCAGCAGGATATGGAGAGCTTCATAAGAAATTACAGGGCGGCTAAAAATGAGCCGCCTTATGTCGGCATAGTACACAGGCTCGACCAGCCGGTAGAGGGAGTGATGGTATTTGCCAAGAATCAGAAAGCAGCGGCTTCTTTAAGCAGACAAATAAAGGAGCATACAACCGAGAAATATTATCGTGCGGCAAGCAGCGGACAGGGAGTGTCAGGAACAGATAAGAAAGAAGATAATCATGCCCCGGCATGGCATACTCTTACAGATTATATTTCATTCGACAAGCGTACCAATACATCAAAAATCACAAGCGAAAAAGACAGGCTGGCAAAAAAAGCAGTGCTTCAGTACAGGGTGATATCAGTGACGCCGGATAGGGACGGCTCCCAAAATGAATGCATTAGAACAGAATTTGACATAAAGCTTCTCACCGGAAGGCACCATCAGATACGTTTGCAGCTTGCAAATATTGGCTATCCACTGATAGGAGATACCAAGTATGGGAAGCCTGCCTCAAATAACTCAGGAACGGGAAGCAAATCCGGACGCACCGGTGGCGGTGTGAGGGAGCAGCTTGCACTTTGCTCCTACAAGCTTGTTTTTGACCATCCTGCGACAGGGGAGAGGATGACATTTGAATTACCATAGTGCTGTTGGGAATAAGATGAATTAAAGTGTATGGTCTTTTTTATATGAAGAAAAATACAGTTGACAATATTTTATTTATATTATCTATTATAAGTTCATAGGTTAGTTACTTGAGTGGTTAACCATGCAACCATACCGCAAATATGAGCGAAATTAGCTGTGTAGCAGCGATGCTAAACAGAGTGCAGATAAAGTACAAATATCGTGCGGTTTTGCGAATGTGTGTGGTGGTTCTGGATAGTTACGATAATAAAAAGTACAACAAGTAGGTAATTGCGGAACAAGTGCGCACTCCTGATTAAAAAGCGGTAAGAATTCTGCAACGGAATAATTAATGAAGATGATAACATACGTTCCGGTCATTCCATGGCTGTTCAGGGATATGCCACTATACAAAGCAAAAGCTCTGGAAATCAACTCCATACTTTAATGGTATTTGATGGTTGGAATGAATATGTACGATATTTAAATTTAGATTTTGGAAACTGGACTGATTTGCGAGGTACAACTTTTAATGGATAAAAAAAAGCGACTACTTATTCTAATATTTGTATTAATATTAAGCGGAATTGTTGTGATATTCATACATAAAAATGGTTCCATGAAAGGAGATTCTATTATGGAAGAAAATGCTATTTCCGGAGATGATAATACTCATTGGTTCCATTCAAACGGTATCATCACATCCATAGATAACTCTCAAAAAAAAATCTGTGTTGATATCAGTCAAAAAAATAATTTTTTTGATGGTACCAATATTACATTAAATTGCAACAAATCATCTCTCGACATTACATATTTAGAGGCTGGTCAAGAAATTACTTTCTATTTCTTTGAGAATAATGTACTTGACACTGAAGTTGCAATAGAGAAACTAAATATCGTTACACCATAACCTTTAGGGATTAGATAGTGTTCATCTAATCCCTTTTATTATGCTATGACATAATATTGGCACATCTCTATGATTGAAGTGTAAATTTACACATGCTACAATAAGTATTGCTTATAGTTTTCTTTATTTTCAGCACCTATAAATGGTGCTTTTTTGTACCCGTAATTCATTCAATCACTGACAACTTGTTCTAAGTATTTTATACGTACAGCATACTTAACCATATACCAAACGTAAACTGTACATACAGCCATACGTATAACGTTTTCTATTTGTATAGAAAAGAGGCGGAGCATGTGAATGAAATTCTGAATCAGGAGAAATCAATCTATATTCAGATAAGCGAAATGATAGAAAACGACATACTGCGGGATGTGCTTTTGGAGGATGAGCGCGTGCCGAGCACAAACGAGCTTGCAAAGCTGTATGCGATAAATCCGTCTACAGCGGCAAAGGGCATAAATATACTTGTGGATGCAGGAATTTTGTATAAGAAAAGAGGGATTGGAATGTTTGTGAGTGACGGAGCAAAGGAAGTAATAAGGACAAAGCGGAAAGCCCGTTTTTGTTGAAGCTGAACAATATGACGTAGCGAAAAAATAAAAACTAGAAAATTTTCGTCTACATGACGAAAAACAGTAAAATTTTTAATGTTTATCGAAAAATATTCTATAGTGATTACCGAAATATTTTTGTATACTAGCCTTACCAACAAAACAAAGGGGGACAAAAATATATGAAGAAAAAATTTGTTGCAATCATGATGGTAGCTGCTATGGCAGCGTCAATGGCCGCTTGTGGATCAGATGGGGGTTCTTCTGATACACAGAAAGGGGGAAGCAGCACAACGACATCAGATGTTGCAAACAAGGACAAACCACTTGTGTGGTTCAACCGTCAGCCATCAAACAGCTCAACAGGAGAGCTTGACATGACAGCACTCAACTACAACAAGGATACCTATTATGTAGGTTTCGATGCTAATCAGGGAGCTGAACTTCAGGGAGAAATGGTAAAAGAGTATATCGAGAAGAACATTGATACGATCGACAGAAATGGGGATGGCGTTATCGGATATGTACTTGCAATCGGTGATATCGGACACAACGATTCAATTGCAAGAACAAGAGGTGTTCGTAAAGCTCTTGGAACAGGCGTAGACAAGAGCGGCGAGATTGACAGTGCTCCGGCAGGAACAAACTCAGACGGAAAAGCAGCTGAGGTTCAGGACGGCAAGATTACTGTAAACGGCAAAGACTATGTAGTAAGAGAGCTTGCTTCACAGGAGATGAAGAACTCAGCAGGAGCTACATGGGATGCAGCTACAGCAGGAAATGCAATCGGAACATGGTCATCATCATTTGGCGAGTCAATCGACGTAGTTGTTTCTAACAACGATGGAATGGGAATGTCAATGTTCAATGCATGGTCAAAGGACAACAAGGTTCCGACATTCGGATACGATGCCAACAGTGATGCAGTAGCAGCTATCGCAGAGGGCTATGGCGGAACAATCAGCCAGCATGCTGACGTTCAGGCTTACCTCACACTTCGTGTACTTAGAAACGCACTCGATGGTGTAGATATTGATACAGGTATCGGCACAGAGGATGATGCAGGAAACGTATTAAGCGATGATGTATATGTTTACAAGGATGATGAGAGATCTTACTACGCATTAAACGTAGCAGTTACAGCAGATAACTACAAGGATTTCACAGATTCAACAGTTGTATGGGCACCTGTTTCAACACAGCTTGATTCAGCAAAGCACCCTACAAAGAAGGTATGGCTGAATATCTACAATGCTTCAGATAACTTCTTAAGCTCTACATATCAGCCACTCTTACAGAAGTATGATGATCTCTTAAATCTTGATGTTGAGTACATCGGTGGTGATGGACAGACAGAGTCTAATATCACAAACAGACTTGGAAATCCAAGCCAGTACGATGCATTCGCAATCAACATGGTTAAGACAGATAATGCAGCTTCTTATACAGCTCTTTTGAACCAGTAAAAGTATTTAAAGCACTTAGTTGGGGAGGGAAAAATCTCTCCCCAAAATAAAGTGTATACAGACGACAGCAAATATAGAGTTAGGAGCAGGAAGTATGGGCGATAAGAATAATGAAAACATCTTATCGATTCGTGGCATGAGCAAGTCATTTGGACGAAACAGGGTTCTTGACCACATCAATTTAGATGTGAAAAAAGGTACTGTAATGGGTCTCATGGGGGAGAACGGAGCCGGTAAGTCGACAATGATGAAATGTCTTTTTGGTACATACCAGAAGGACGAGGGAACTATATATCTGGACGGAAAAGAGGTAAGCTTTTCGGGTCCTAAGGATGCACTGGAAAATGGAATAGCGATGGTGCATCAGGAGTTGAACCAGTGTCTTGAGAGAAATGTCGTAGACAATCTGTTTCTCGGAAGATATCCGGTCAATTCATTTGGTATGATTGATGAGGGACGCATGAAAAAAGAAGCGTCTGAATTATTCAGAAAGCTGGGAATGACAGTTAATCTCGAGCAGCCGATGAAAAATATGTCAGTATCACAGCGACAGATGTGTGAGATTGCAAAGGCAATATCATACAACTCAAAGGTTATAGTATTGGATGAGCCTACATCATCACTTACGGTACAGGAGGTTGAAAAGCTGTTCCAGATGATGAGGATGCTTCGTGACCAGGGTATTTCACTTATCTATATTTCTCACAAGATGGATGAGATTTTTGAGATATGTGATGAGATTTCGGTTCTTAGAGATGGAAATTTGGTCATGACAAAGAGCACAAAAGAAACAAATATGAATGAACTGATTGCAGCGATGGTTGGACGAGTACTGGAGAACAGATTCCCTCCGGTAGACAACAAACCAAAGGATGTAATCTTGTCAATACAGCATCTTTCGACAAAGTACGAGCCACATCTGCAGGACATCACATTTGATGTGCATGAGGGGGAGATATTTGGACTATACGGACTTGTCGGAGCAGGTCGTACAGAGCTTCTTGAGACGATTTTCGGAATCAGGACAAGAGCTGCGGGACGAGTATATTTTAAGAACCAGCTTATGAATTTCACCTGTGCAAAGGAGGCTATGGACTATGGCTTCGCACTTATCACAGAGGAAAGAAAAGCAAATGGACTTTTCCTTAAGGGAAACCTCACCTTTAACACAACAATCGCAAATCTCGGTGCTTATAAGAATGGACCGGCACTTTCAGACAGCAAGATGACAAAGGCCACCTCTGATGAGATAAAGATTATGCACACAAAGTGTATGGGACCGGAGGATATGATTTCGGCTCTGTCAGGAGGAAACCAGCAGAAGGTTATCTTTGGTAAATGGCTTGAAAGAGGACCGCAGATATTCATGATGGATGAGCCTACAAGAGGTATCGATGTAGGTGCCAAATATGAGATTTACGAGCTGATAATCAATATGGCAAAGCAGGGTAAGACAGTCATTGTAGTTTCATCTGAGATGCCTGAGATCCTTGGTATAACAAATCGTATCGGAGTCATGTCAAACGGACGACTCTCAGGAATTGTCAATACAAAGGAAACCAATCAGGAAGAACTGCTGAGACTCAGTGCAAAGTACCTATAATAAAGGGAGAAGACGGATATGGCTAATAGTAAGATTTTAACGGCTGAGCAGGAGCGTGCTCTGCGCCAGCCTATCGACGAATATGTTGGTGGAATACAAAAAGAAATTGATGCACTCAGAAAAGACGGAACTACAAAGGTTGTAGAGTGTCAGTCAGCGATAGCAGGCATCAAGAGAGATAAAACTCTTTCAAAGGGCGAGAAAGAGTCAGAAATAGCAGCCTGCGAGAAAGAGCTTGCAAAGGCAAAGGCTGTTGAGGCAAAGAACAAGGATGAGATTTCAAAGCTCATTGCCAAGGCTGAAAGCTATTTAAAGGAAAATTTTGATTCAAAGTATTACAATGCCGTTAAGGCAAGCTGTGAGGCGGAAAAGGCAGAGGCGCTTGCTGCTCATAATGAGAGAATGGCAGAGCTTGATAAAAAGCACAAGGCTGCTCTTGCAAAGACATCAGACAGCACTGAGATAAAGGAAGAAAACTACGTACACAAGAATCGTATTTCCAATGAGAAGCTTGAGCTCGAGAAAGAGTATCAGACGATCAAGGACAAAAAGCATGAGGCATACAGCTACAAGTATCACCTGATTGATATGCTTCGTCTTTCAAAGTTCACATTTATGGAGAAAAGAGCTCAGAAATGGGAGAATTACAAGTATACGTTCAATAGGAGAAACTTCCTGTTACAGAATGGTCTTTATATTGCAATTATACTTATATTCATAGCGCTTTGTGTCATAACACCGATAAAGAAGGGCACACCTCTTCTGACATACAACAACATACTGAATATTCTTCAGCAGGCTTCACCGAGAATGTTCTTAGCACTTGGTGTTGCAGGACTTATCCTCTTAACAGGAACGGACCTTTCTGTTGGACGAATGGTTGGTATGGGTATGACAACAGCCACAATCATCATGCATCAGGGTATCAATACAGGCTCTGTATTCGGTCATATATTTGACTTTACAGGAGTACCAACAGGTGCAAGAGTGGTTATCGCATTACTTGCATGTATCGTGCTTTGTACATTCTTCACAAGTATTGCAGGATTTTTTACAGCGAAGTTTAAGATGCATCCGTTTATTTCAACCATGGCCAACATGCTTGTTATCTTCGGTATCGTAACATATGCTACAAAGGGAGTTTCATTCGGTGCTATTGAGCCGGTTATTCCTAACATGATTATTCCAAAGTTAAATGGTTTCCCAACCATCATCCTCTGGGCAGTAGCAGCAATCGCAATTGTATGGTTTATCTGGAACAAGACAACATTTGGTAAAAACCTCTACGCAGTAGGAGGAAACCCGGAGGCAGCAGCAGTTTCAGGTATCTCAGTATTTGCAGTAACTCTCGGCGCATTCGTGATGGCCGGTATCCTTTATGGATTTGGCTCATGGCTTGAGTGTGCAAGAATGGTTGGTTCAGGTTCAGCAGCTTATGGACAGGGCTGGGACATGGATGCAATCGCAGCCTGTGTAGTTGGTGGTGTATCATTCACAGGTGGTATCGGTAAGATATCAGGTGTTGTAACCGGTGTATGTATTTTCACAGCACTCACATACTCTCTTACAATCCTTGGTATTGATACAAACCTTCAGTTCGTATTCTCAGGAATTATCATTCTTGTAGCAGTTACACTTGACTGTCTGAAATACGTTCAGAAGAAATAATATCGCAAGAAAATTTCTTTTTCATACTTCCAAAATGATCAGCAGAGATGTCAGGGTGGCATCTCTGCTTTTTGCTTTAACAGTTACACTTTTATTTATGTAAAGCTACAAAAGAATTTATCAGATGTGGTATAATATAGTATAAACAGAGTAACTATTCAGAATAGTTACCAGGTATAGCAGGGAGAAGACATAAAATGTATACATTATTACTAGTTGATGACGAAGAGGATGTAATAGAGGTAATCGAGAGAAAGGTATCCTGGGAGCAGATTGGTTTTCATGTGGTAGGACATGCGGGAAATGGCTTCAAGGCGCTTGAGATGATGGAGGACATGCAGCCGGATGTTGTGATGACTGACATACGTATGCCTTACATGGACGGACTTGAGCTGTGCAGTAACATCAGGCAGAGGTTTCCTGCGACGAAGCTCTTGCTTTTCACAGGCTTCGACGATTTTGAGTATGCAAAGGAGGCTGTGCATCTCGAGATAGAGGAGTATATTTTAAAGCCACTCAATCTGGCTGAAATCACGGAGGTATTCAAAAAGCTTAAGACAAAGCTGGATGATGAGCTGAATGAGAAGAAAAACACAGACATATTGAAGCAGTATTATGCAGCATCGCTGCCTGTTTTGCAGTCAAATTTTTACACGACACTTATCGAGGGGCGCATACCGGAAAATGAGCTGGGCAGGTACATGCGTGACTATAAGATTGTGCTTGAGGGACCATATTACTGCTGTATTATCATACATACCTCCGCAAGTCAGATGCCGCAGGGCATGGATATCAGACTGCTTGCAGTGTCAGTAGAGAGACAGGCGCAGGCTGATTTAAAGGAGCACTGGAATGGCAGGATTTTTAACTATCTCGGTGATACGGTTATGATAGCCCAGCTTGTGCAGCAGGAGGATATCTCCGAGCTGACAGATGAGTGCGACAGATTCTGCAAATATGTAAATCATGTAATGGGGGCAAAGGTCACGGTCGGAATCGGACAGGTGTGCGAAAATGTACAGGAGCTGGTGAGCTCTTATCAGAGTGCGAGGGAGGCAGTATCCTACAGGGTGCTTTATGGCAGCAACAGGGCAATAAACATGACAGAGGTTGAGCCACAGCGACGCATATCAAAGGATGGCGATGAGGGAAATGAGCTGTCATATTTATTTAAAATGATTTGTATCGGCAAGATAGAGGATGTGGGACAGGCTGTTGAAGCGTATATGCAGCACAATTTTATGTCGCAGCAGTCACTTGAGAACTACCATGTGGCAGTAATGGAGCTGATCAGTGAGCTATATCACTTCATGAGCAATAATGAGCTAAATGCGCAGGAAATATCGGGAAGTGTAGGCAGGCTTTATAATGAGCTCTCCAATTTTGAGCCGGTGGTGCTCAAGAAGTGGCTTTTGGATTTTTCAAGCAGGCTGCACGATGATATGGCTGATGCCAGATACAACTCCAAGAAGTCACTCATAGACAGTGCAAAGGATTATGTGCACAGGAATTACAGAAGTGTGGATCTTGGACTTGACGATACATGTAAAGAATTAGGAGTATCTAACTCGTATTTTTCAAGTCTGTTCAAGAAGGAAACCGGCAGCTCGTTTGTGGAGTATCTGACTGATTACAGAATGGACAAGGCTGCCAGAATGCTTGTGGAGACAGACGACAAGAGCTATGTCATAGCCCAGAATGTAGGCTATGCGGATCCGAACTATTTCAGTTATGTTTTTAAGAGAAAGTATGGGGTTTCCCCATCCAGGTACAGGACAGAGTATGAGAAGAATAAGGTATAAATCAGGCAATATACAATCCATAATAATGCTCTCATTCTCACTGCTGTCGTTTGCAATAATGCTTGTCACAGTTGTGGTGATGTATATAAAATTTGCCGATGCATCGCAGGACAGTATCATAGAGAGCAATCATAAGGTGATGGACCAGACAATAGACAGTGTAGAAAGCTATCTGGTCAATATGAGGCAGGTTTCGGATGCGGCGTATTATAATGTAATAAAGGAGAATGACATTTTAAAGCATTCTGACAGCATACACGATGGCATGAGTCTGCTCTATGAGTCAAACAAGGAATATCTGCGCAGTATTGCCTTGTATAATCAGTATGGAAGCCTTATAGCTGCAGAGCCTGTTGTGTCCCAGAAGGAGGACCCGAATGTGACAAAACAGGACTGGTTCATAGAAGCTATGGAGCGCATGGAAAATATACATTTTTCAACACCTCATGTACAGAATCTGTTTGACGATGGTTCCATGAGATATCATCTGGTCATATCATCAAGCCGTGCCGTGGAGCTGACCTCCGGTTCAGAATCACAGATGGGTGTGCTGCTTGTGGACATGGATTATTCGAGTGTATCAAGGATGCTTGAGAGGATAAATACATCGGGAAAAGGACAGTATTATTATCTGTGTGATGCAAATGGCAATATGATTTACCATCCTCATCAGATACAGTTTGATGGAGATGTTCCGGAAAACAGCGATGTTGCGGCAAAGTCGCAAAACAGTATATATGATGACTATCTGAATGGAGTGCATCGTAAGATTATGGTAGATACAATCAGCTACACAGGCTGGAAGCTTGTATGTGTGATGCCATACTCCATCTTTACCAATAAGATGGCGGATGTGAAGCAGTTTGTTTTTGTTATAATGATTATTATGGCTATGATGTTTGTGTGGATAAACAGAGTGATAGCTATACGTATTTCAAAGCCGATAATGAAGCTGGATGATTCTGTGAAAAGGTATGAGAATGGCAATGAAGCAGATATTTATGTAGGTGGTTCCTCAGAGATACGGCATCTAGGATATTCTATCCGCAATTCATATAAGCAGAACAATGAGCTCATGAAAAAGATCGTATGGGAGCAGAACGAGAGACGAAAGAGCGAGCTTGATGTGCTTCAAAGCCAGATTAATCCGCACTTTTTGTATAATACTCTTGACTCCATCACATGGATGATTGAAGGAGGCAAAAACGAGGAGGCCTCGTTTATGATTACGCAGCTTGCAAAGCTTTTCCGTATCAGTCTGTCGAAGGGACATACCATAATACCTGTACGAGATGAGCTTTTGCACGCAAAAAGCTACATGAATATTCAGAAGGTGCGCTATAAGAACAAATTTGAGGTGAGCTTTGAGGTAGACGAGGAAATAATGGACTACTGTGCGGTGAAGCTGGTGCTTCAGCCGATTTTGGAAAACGCACTAAATTACGGAATCAGAGAGCTGGACGATTTCGGAGAGATAGTGGTCGGAGGCCAAAAAGTGGGAGAGGATATCATCATAACGGTATCAGACAACGGAATGGGCATTCCGGAGAATGAAATTCCGTTTTTGCTGACAAATACGGACAGGGTTCACAAGAAGGGCTCGGGAGTGGGGCTTGTCAATGTAAATAACAGGATAAAGATACTGTTTGGAGAGCGCTATGGCCTGCATATAGAAAGTGAGCTTGATGAGGGAACAGTTGTGACAATCAAAATCCCGGCAATTGTCTATTCAGAGGAAAACAGACTTCAATTTGAGGAGCATCATATAGTATGAAGCAAGTACAATTCCCTTGCTGCATGGGAGGTGTGAGAGTGACAGTGAAAAATAAATGGACAAATATGAGCAAGAATAAGAGAAACTTCATCATAACAGAGCTGCTGCTTGGAGTACTACTTGTGATAGGAATAGGTTTTATCGCATACAATAAGCTCAATGAGAAACCGGAGCGTATTGCAGTTGTGATGGCTGATGTGGATGAAAGCCACAGTGCTGCGTTTAAATATGGCATGAAAATGGCGGCCTCTGAGTATGGTGTGGATGTAGTTATGATAAGTAAGGAAAATCTGAACAACATGTCAGATGAAATTGATGTCATAAACCAGGAGATAAACAAAAAAGCTGATGCGGTCGTTTTCAAGCCGACAGCAGAAAAAATGACAGAAGAAAAAAACATTAATACACTTATCCGGATAAATAAAAAGACACCGATAATGGTTGTCGGAGACCAGGCGGGAAGCGAGAGCTTTAAGTCGTTAAATACAGTGGAGTTTGACGAGTACAGCATGGGTGCCAAACTGGCACAAAAGCTTCTTGCTGACAACAACGGAACACTTTCAGGTAAAAAAATAGGAATCTATTGTGAAAACACTGAATCCGATGCCTGTAAAAAACGAATTGATGGCATAAAGGATACTCTCGCGGAGAGCGGCTGTGTTGTGATGTGGATTGTATCAGGTGTTTCGGATACAGGGGAGAAAATAAATCTGCAGTCACAGAGAAAGGTTGACATAGTTCTTGCAATAGATGATGCAAGTGTGGTTGAGGCGGCAAAGGAAGCCTCTGATAATAATCTGCAGGGTGCACTGGTATATGGGATAGGAAACTCAACAGAAGCCATATATTATCTCGATTCGGGCTGGGCAGAGGCTCTTATCACACCTGATGAATTTGCTGCCGGATACAAAAGTGTTGTAGGACTGGTCGATATGCTGCGTGGCAGTAGAAAATATTCAGTAGAGGAAAAGCCGGTATCTTACCAGCTTCTTACCAGAAAAAATCTGTTTGATGAAGAAAACAAGAAGCTTTTGTATGCAATCAGCCAGTAGTGGGGGAACAATAAATGAGAAGCAGAATAAGAAATACCATGATGATACTGTGTTTTGCACTGATATTGTCATTTGTCTCGTGCAGCAACACAAGAGTTGACGAGAAAAAACAGATATATATAGGCGTGACCTGCTATGACCAGAAGGATACATTTATCGGGGAGCTGATAGAAACTTTCAAAAAGGAGTGCGCAAGTCTTGATACAGACAAATACGATATCAGCATGACAATCATGGATGCTGCAGGCTCACAGCGTGCACAGGATGACCAGGTGCAGGAGATGATAGAGGACGGCTGCAATGTGCTGTGTATTAATCTGGCAGACAGAACAGATTTGTCGCATATTATAAATGCTGCAATGGAGAAGGACATCCCTATTATTTTCTTTAACAGGGAGCCGGTTGATGAGGATTTAAATCGCTGGGATAAGCTGTACTATGTCGGGGCCAAGGCAAAGCAGTCAGGTCAGATGCAGGGGGAACTTATTGCCGATTATATAAAGAATAATCCGGGTGTGGATAAAAACGGTGATGGCAGGATACAGTACGTCATCCTAGAGGGAGAGATGGGACATCAGGATGCCATCGTCAGGACAGAGAGTGTGACAGAGAGCATGAAGAATAACGGTCTTCAGATAGAAAAGCTGAGCTGTCAGATAGCAAACTGGAATCGTGCTCAGGCGCAGAACCGTATGACACAGCTTATAGGTCAGTATAAAAACAGCATAGAGCTGGTTATTGCAAACAACGATGCAATGGCACTCGGAGCGATAGACGCATACGAAAAGCTTGGTGTGACGGAGTCGAATGTACCTGCATTTTTTGGAGTGGACGGCACAGACGATGGGCTTGAAGCAGTGCAGCAGTCGAAGCTTGCGGCAACAGTCTACAATGACAAGGAGGGACAGGCAAGGGCTATGGCTTCGCTTGCCTATCTGGCAGCCACCGGGGGCAGCATGAAAAACATAAAGTTTGAGGATAAAAAGTATGTTTATCTGCCGTATGAGAAGGTGACCCTTGACAATGTAAATGAATTTGTGAAGGATGAACAGTGAGCTTATTTATGCTCGTTCCTCCACTCCCTCGGAGCCACTCCGTAGATATTTTTAAAGGCGCGTGAAAAATGAAGCTGATTTTCGTATCCAACGGCAGAACCAACATCTGCGATGGATAAGGAGGTCAGCTTTAAAAGCTCTGTGGCCTTTATCATACGATAATTCATGAGAAATTCCTGAGGTGAATGTCCAACGGAATTTTTGAAAATTTTGCCCAGATAGCTTCGGTTTATGCCGCAGACTCTGGCAATATCTTCGATTGAGATATCATTCTGAAAATTCTGCTCGATATAATTCATCGCTTCTTTTATATAATAATCACTCATTTTCCCACTTGGAACGAGTTTTGATGATTTGGCTGACTGCATCAGATAATCCAGAAAAAGGTACATATGCCCAATCAGGTGATACGGTGATTCTGAGGGGTGCCTTGTGATGTAGAGCATTTCCTCAACAAGCTTTTCGCGGATATCCTTTGAGTGTGTGTGATATACAGGATTATTTGGGGTAAGCTCTGTTGTGGTGAGAGCCTCCTTGACGCGCAGACCGTCAAACTCAATCCATATGTATTCCCAGGGAAGCTTGTCATCTGCGATATAGGTATTTATCTGGCCGGGAAAAATCAGAAAGCCCTGCCCGCTTTTTATGTTGTAGGTTTGTGTAATGCCCTTTGCATTATCGGCCATCAGAGTGCCGGTGCCGGACAGTACATAGTGGAATAGATAGTGATTTCTTGTGGCAGGACCAAATGAGTGTCCCGGTTCGCACTGCTCGTGGCCGAACTGGTACATACACAAATCTATGAAATTTACATTTGGAAAAATATTGAAGGAAAGCTTGTCCATGTGAGTCACTCCTTATTGATTAATACTATAAATATACCCTTATGCGACATTATATGCAATTATAGCATATTTTATAGCATATTGGTATAAAAAAGCAAAAATAAGGGTATTTATTGTATGCATTAGGGTATGTTATAATTTGTTTATCAGGAAAAAGAGCAAATAAAACAGAAAAGGAGTGGAAAAATATGGCAAAAAGAAAGATTTGTCAGGCTATGGCGGTTGTGCTGGCACTCGGAATGTGCACGACAGGACTGACCGGATGTGGAAATGAAAAGCGGGCGGACGGAAAAACTGAGATTGAGGTGGTTTCTTATAAGCCGGAGGCTGTTAAGGCTTTCGAGAAGATTGAGAAGCGATTTAATGAGACTCACGATGATATTCACCTGACTATCTCATCTCCGAATGAAGCTATGACTATTTTAAAGACACGCTTTATCCGTGAGGATTATCCGGACATCATCGCAATCGGTGGAGATATCAATTATTCAAATTTCCTGGATGCGGATTTGTTTGAGGATATCTCGGATTTAGATGCAGTGGATACTGTAAAAGAGGCATATCTGGAAATGGACAAGGAGCTTGAGTTCATTCCAAAGGACGGCACATATGCACTTCCTTACGCCGCAAATGCAGCAGGAGTACTTTACAACAAGGATATGTTTGCGGAGAATGGCTGGAAGGTGCCTACAACCTGGAGTGAGTTTACAGCACTGTGCGATGAGATAAAGGAAAGCGGAACACTTCCTTTGTATCTGGGCTTTAAGGATACATGGACCTGTCTGGCACCGTGGAATGCCCTTGCAGTAGGTCTTTGTGATTCAGACACCTGTAATCAGGTAAATATGGGAAATATGACATTTGAGGAGGCATATTCGCCGGTTGCCGACAAGATACGCACATTGCTTGATTATGCAGAGGACAATCCATATGCTTACAGCTACAATGACGCATGTACAGCCTTTGCCAGAGGTGAATCTGCCATGTACACGATAGGAAGCTATGCTATTCCTCAGATTAAGTCAGTTAATCCTGATATGAATATCGGTTCATTTACTTTCCCGGCAAATGATAATGAGGCTGACAATGTGTTAAATTCAGGAATAGATTTACAGTTTTCAGTTATGAAGGCCTGCAAAAATAAGGAAGCAGCATACGAGGTGCTTGAATATCTGTACAGCGATGAGACAATTCAGACATATCTGGATGACCAGGGCGGAATTGCCTGCAAGGATGGAGATTTCGCAATACCGGATACACTGGAGGATATGCAGGAGTATATAAAGGACAACCGTATGTCGGATTATCAGGATCACCATTATCCAAGTGAGATGAGCGTGGACGCCATGATTCAGACATATCTGCTTGACACAGGTGACAATGCAAAGGAGAAGTTCTTAAAGAAATTTGATTCAGACTGGGAGCGTTACAACAGAGATCTGATTCGTGAAGTACAGGATTACCAGAAAGAACAGGAGGATGCAAAATGAAAAAGAAAATGTCAAATAGGGACAAGACATTCTGGGCAGTTGTGATACCTGTTGTGGTTTTATTTTTCGCATTCAACACACTGCCGATGATAAAGGGTGTGATTTACAGCTTTACAAACTACAAGGGCTATGGCTCATATGATTATGTCGGACTTAGAAACTATACAGACCTGTTTACCGACGCCAGAGTCGGAAAGAGCTATCTGTTTACCTTTAAATATGCGATTGCAGGAACCGTACTTGTAAATGTATTAAGTCTTGTGATGGCAGTTGCGTTAAACAGCAATATCCGCGGCAAGAGTGCATTGAGAGGTGTTTATTTCGTACCGAATATCCTTGGCGGACTGGTTATTGGTTACATTTTCAGTTTTATTTTTACATATATTCTGCCGGCAGTAGGAAATACCTTCAACATTGGTTTCTTACAAAACAGTATTCTGGCGAGTGAAAAATATGCATGGATTGGTGTGCTGATTGTCGGGGTATGGCAGGCAGTTGCCATGAATACCATTATTTACATATCAGGACTGCAGACAGTGCCTGAGGATGTTTACGAAGCCAGCATGCTCGACGGAGCAGGCAAATGGAAGCAGTTCTGGAAGGTTACATTTCCACTCGTTATGCCATTTGTTACAATCAATCTGGTGCTCAGCACAAAGAACTTCCTCATGGTATTTGACCAGATTATGTCATTGACAAAGGGCGGCCCGGCGCAGAGCACTGAGTCAATCTCATACCTGATTTACAGAAATGGTATGGATGGAGGACAGTTTGGATTCCAGAGTGCAAACGCAGTAATTTTCTTTGTTGTAATTGTGGCTATTTCACTATTCCAGATGGGCGTTATGAATAAGAAGGAGGAGCAGTTATAATGAAAAAACAAAAATCAAACTGGGTACTTACCATCGTTTTAATATTGGGAACCTTAACCGTATTTTTCCCACTGTATATGGCTGTTATCATTGCCTTCAAGAAACCGAGTGAGATGACAAATGATGTCGCAGGAGCTCTTTCCTTTCCTTCAAAGTGGAGCTTTTCAAACTTCACAGAGGCTATGAAGGTGACTGATTTCTGGCATTCTCTCGGAAACAGCTTACTTATCACTATTGTGACCATTGTTCTCGCAATCCTTATCCATTCGATTGCAGGATATGTTATCGGACGAGGCATGGCAAGGAAAAAGAGCTTCCGTTTCATATATCTTTACATTGTAAGCGGTATGTTTGTGCCATTCTCAATTCTCATGATGCCTCTTGTAAAGCAGACTGCGCAGATGGGACTTGGAAACAGGGCAGGAGTTATCCTTTTATATCTTGTATTTTACATGCCAATGAATGTTTTATTATATAGTGGATACTTGAAAAATATCCCTATGGCACTTGAGGAGGCTGCAGACATCGATGGCGCAAGCACATGGACAACATACTGGAGAGTTGTATTTCCTATGATGAAGCCTATGCATGCGACAGTAGCCATCCTGACAGCGCTCGGTACCTGGAATGATGTCATGACACCGCTTGTCATCATGTCAGGAACAGGACAGAATACACTGCCGTTGGCACAGCTGAATTTCCAGACACAGTTTGGAACCAACTACAATCTGGCATTTGCATCATATATTCTGGCTTTGATACCGATACTTATATTCTATATAATCTGCCAGAAGCAGATATTAAACGGTGTTGCAAACGGTGCAATCAAGGGATAATTTTTAAACACTATTTTAACAATGATATGGAGTGATTTTATGGCAATTATATTTAATCCAAACAAGAAAATTTTTACTTTACAGACAGCTCACACCACATATCAGATGCAGGTGGACAGACTTGGCTATCTGCTGCATCTGTACTACGGAGCAAAAAACACATGTGATATGGACTATGTGCTGACATATGCTGACAGAGGCTTTTCAGGCAATCCTTACGCAGCAGGCATGAACCGTACATATTCGCTTGATACACTGCCACAGGAGTATCCGACACTTGGCACAGGCGATTTCAGAAATATTGCGCTTGATATCAAAAATGAACATGGCACGGAGAGTGTTGAGCTTCTTTATAAGAGTCATGAAATCAGAGACGGAAAATATGCTCTAAAGGGACTTCCGGCGGTGTGGGCATCTGATGACGAGGCACAGACTCTTGAAATAGTTCTTGGCGATGATATCGCAGGCGTTGAGGTGCATCTGCTTTATGGCGTGCTTGAGGCTTGTGATGTCATCACAAGAAGTGTGCTCATTAAAAATACAGGCAGTGGAAATATTACAATTGAAAAGGCTCATGCTGCCTGCCTGGATATGGTTTACGGAGATTATGATGTGATCAGATTCTACGGTAAGCATGCCATGGAGCGCAATCTTGAGCGCACACACTTAGGACACGGCACACTTTCATTCGGAAGCCGCAGAGGAACCTCAAGCCACCAGTACAATCCGGCGGTTATTCTCGCACAGCGCGATACTACAGAAAATGCAGGAGACTGCTATGGTATGCTTTTTGTATATAGTGGCAACTTCTCATGTGAGGCAGAGAAGGACCAGATTAACCAGACACGCCTTTTAATGGGACTTTCCGATGAGCTGTTTTCATATCCGCTTGCGGCAGGAGAGACCTTTACAGTGCCTGAGGTGATTATGTCATACTCGGCAGACGGTTTCTCACAGCTTTCCCATCAGTACCACACCTGCATCAGTGAGCATGTGTGCAGGAGCAGATTTGCACATGAGGTAAGACCGGTGCTCATCAATAGCTGGGAGGCTGCGTACTTTGACTTTACAGGCGATACGATAGTAGACCTTGCAAAGGAGGCCGCATCACTGGGCATAGATATGGTGGTCATGGATGACGGCTGGTTTGGAAAGAGAGATGATGATAATTCATCACTCGGAGACTGGTTTGTGAATGAGAAAAAACTTGGCGGAACACTTTCAGAGCTCATCGACAGAGTGCATGCACAGGGAGTGAAATTTGGAATATGGATTGAGCCTGAGATGGTGAATGAGGACAGTAATCTGTACAGAGAGCATCCTGACTGGGCTATCCAGATTCCGGGAAAGCTTCCTGTACGCTCAAGAAACCAGCTTATTTTAGACTTCTCGAGAAAAGAAGTCAGGGACAATATTTTCGATCAGATCTGCGCAGTGTTTGACCAGGGAAAAATCGACTACGTGAAGTGGGATATGAACAGAAGCATGGCTGATGTGTATGCAGGAAATCTTGCATACGACTATGTGCTTGGAGTGTATGATTTTATGGAGCGTCTGGTGACAAGATATCCGGATATACTTCTTGAGGGCTGCAGCGGTGGCGGTGGACGATTTGATGCAGGCATGCTCTACTACAGTCCACAGATATGGTGCAGTGACAATACAGATGCCATAAACCGTACAAGAATACAGTATGGCACATCGTTCTTCTATCCGGTATCATCCATGGGAGCGCATGTATCGGCAGTGCCAAATCATCAGACAGGCAGAGAGACAAGCCTTAAAACAAGAGGCATCACAGCCATGGCAGGAACCTTTGGCTATGAGCTGAATCCGGCCCTTCTGTCAGATGAGGAAAAGGAAGAAATCAGAGAGCAGATCAAGACCTTTAAGAAGTATGAGATGCTTATAAATGAGGGCACCTACTGGCGCCTTACAAGCCCGTTTGAGGATGAGGTGGCTGCTTGGATGTCTGTCTCAAGGGCAAAGGACAGGGCACTTGTGAGCGTGGTTCGTCTGTATGCGGAGGCAAATGCGGCTACTTACTATGTGAAGCTTAAGGGCTTGGAGTCTGATGCAGTATATATTGAGGAAAATACCGGCAGGCAGTACACAGGTGCAGCACTGATGAATGCCGGAATACCGCTTCCGTTTGCTACAAAGGAGTATGAGGCATATCAGTTTTCATTTATCAGGCTTGATGAGGCAAAGAAGCTGTATGATGAGATAAAGAAGGTGTGCGGCAATCTAAAATTAAGTGAGGCTGACACTGCAGATAGTTCTTCTGATAAACGTATTGTAATAAGCATCTACGGCGGCTCAGGCTCAGGAAAGACAACGATTGCAGCAGCCCTGCAGCAGTATTTCCTTAACGATAATACAGCCTGCTATGTGCTGACCGGGGACAATTATCCACACCGTATCCCGATGAGAAACGACGAGGAACGCCTTAATGTGTATAACGAGTCCGGCGAGGATGGCTTACGTGGATATCTTGGAACACCTGAGGAGATTGACTTTGACAGGATTAACAAGGAGCTTTCAGAGTTTAAGGCAGGAAAAGATATAATTGAGATAAAGCATATGGGCCGCGAGGACGGTGATATCTCATATGACGAGACTGATTTCACAGGAATCAAAGTGCTCATCCTGGAGTGGACCCATGGAGGAAGCGAATACCTTAAGGGTGTTGATATACCTGTATTTCTGGAGAGTTCGCCTGAGGAGACAAAGGCGCGCCGCATTAAGAGAGGACGTGACGAAAACGCCGCAAGCCCTTTCATATGCCGCGTGGTAGAATTGGAGCAGGAAAAGCTTGATTTACAGGGTAAAAATGCGCGTATCGTAGTTGGAAAGGATGGCAAAGTCTATGAACAATAAACCTATGCTTAATGCATATCCTGACAGTCTGGGCGGTAAGCTTTCCGATATCGCAGCGCTGCTAAAAAAGAAGGAAATGCAGGACACATTTTCATCATTTTATATTCTGCCAAGCCTGTATCATTCGGATTTGGACCGTGGATTTTCGGTCGTGGACTACAATCTGAATGAGGAGCTTGCGACAATAGAGGATTTATCGCAATTGAAGGAGCTGGGGATTGACTTAAAGCTTGACTTTATTTTAAATCATGCTTCGGCACAGTCACCACAGTTCAAGGATCTTGTGGAAAAGGGCGATGAGTCGGAGTACCGCGACTTTTTCATAGACTGGAACAAATTCTGGGAAGGTCATGGAGTCATGACGGATGAGGGCTACATACAGCCTGATGAGTCATGCTTAAAGCAGATGTTTTTCAGAAAGCCGGGGCTTCCGATTCTCATGGTTGAGTTTCCGGATGGACGAAGAGTGCCATACTGGAACACATTTTACCAGGAGGTGCATGGCAGAGAGTATCTGGGACAGATGGATTTAAATATAAAGTCCGAAAAGGTGTGGGATTTCTATCGTGAAACACTGGAAAAAATAGCATCCTACGGTGCGGCTATCGTGAGACTCGATGCATTTGCCTATGCGCCTAAGGCACCGGGAAAAAAGAATTTCCTGAATGATCCTGAGACCTGGGAATTTCTACAGCAGATCCATGAGCTTGCAGCTCCGCTCGGGCTGACTCTGCTGCCTGAAATACACGCGGCATATGAGGAGAAAATATACAAAACCCTTGCAGATAAGGGGTATGCCACATATGATTTCTTTTTACCGGGACTGGTAATTGATGCGATTGAGAACAGGAGAGCAGATTACCTTGCAAAATGGGCGCGTGAGGTTGTGGATGATAAAATCTCCACTGTCAATATGCTTGGCTGCCATGACGGCATACCTCTTCTGGATTTAAAGGGGCTGCTTCCGGAGGACGATATTCGCTCGCTTATAGATTTGATTGTATCTCGTGGCGGCATGGTCAAAAATCTTCACGGACAGAAGAATATATATTATCAGGTCAATGCCACATATTACAGTGCGCTTGGTGAGTCTGACAGCAAAATGCTTCTGGCCCGTGCTATTCAGATGTTCATGCCGGGAAAGCCGCAGGTATGGTATCTTGACCTCTTTGCAGGCAAAAATGACCATGAGGCCGTAAGACGCGCCGGAGAATCAGGACACAAGGAAATTAACAGAACAAACCTTAGTGCCTCCGATATCAGGGAGGCGCTAAAAAAGGATGTTGTTGCAAAGCAGCTTGAGCTGCTTCGCATGAGAAATACACATAAGGCATTTGAGAAGGGGGCTGTCATAACAGTAGCAGGAGAAGGACCAAAGCTCTCAATCCGCTATGATAACGGTGAAGCGTATGCGCTTCTTACGGTGGATTTTGAAGCCGGAGCATATGAGATAGAGCTGAGCTGATTTGTGTATTACTTATATGAAGCAGTTAGAATATATTTATCATAAAAGATGCGATATCAAAAAGGAACTGGATTTTCCGGTTCCTTTTTTGCTGCGTAGAATTATTAACATTCCAGTATTTATCAGCTGTTAAGTATGTGTAAACGATTTCATGAATTAGCTTTGAAAATCTGTACTTCTGGTGTTTATATTGCACTCAAGCAAACGAGCTACAGCCGTTGCTGGAAGAAGCAAAAGAAGTGGATGGCTCATAGAGGATAATAAAGAAAGAGAGGTTCATGATGTTAAATGTCATGGACCTCTCTTTCTTTAGGGGAAAATTATAAATGTTTCAAATAATTTTCTACATTCTGATACTCAACGCCATTTTCCATGACGGAATCTTCACCACGATAGAGCACACATCGCTTGGTAATCTGGCCAAATCTCTGACTTGTTTGATTCAGTTTCTCTTCGTCAACTAAGAAGCGGGCTTGCATTGGAACAATTTTCGAGCTGTGTTTTATTTCGTAGCATTCACATGTATTGAGTTTAGCATCGTAAATTACCATATCGTATTCGCCGACAGCAAATTGCAATTTGAAAACACGTTGATGCCTTTTAGCCGATTTGAATGTTTCTAAAAGTACGATGTCTTCCATCATACGACCACGCACTTCTTCCAAAATACGTTCAGAAACTAACATTTTTTCGTGCTCGCTCAATGTAGAGAATAATTCATCTTTTGTCAAAGAATGAACCAATGCCTGTGCCTGGCAATAACGCATGCCTGGTTGCGTGAATAAAATATTCTCTAGTGGTTCGGCACTTGGAATTACCGTTTCTCGTGGAACGTCAACAATCAGGTCAAGTGCTTTCAAATATTCTTTGATTTCCTCTATGTGAGCATTTGTAATACCAATAGATTGTTCTTCTTTATTGTGAATCTCCAACATATCCATTAATCGTTTGGTTACTGCTTCTGTATCGATTTTATCCAAAATATCTGTACGCTGTTTGGGATTACGATCTCTTCGCAAAACATCAGCAGCTGAACCCAAATCATGAGATTTGAATTTGTCGGTCAGAATACGAATAAGGAAACGATGATTCATATCCTCAATGATTCGATTGATAGCACCTGTTAGTTCACCTGCCTCATAGAGTGATTGGAGATGACGGAAATATCCTCCGTCTTGACAACAACTCAGGGAGTGCTGGATATTTTTACAGATTGCGGTATCGATATAACGCCGTGTGGATTCGTCATCACGGAACGAAGCATCCTCTGAAATAACGTCTTTATCATCAAAATCCAGTTCTCCTGCACGAAGTGTGCCGCCATAGCGAATATACTCGTCAATACTGTCGATACCGAGTAAACGACTATGTTCACGGAATGGAATAAAGGTAGTGTGAATCGTAACAGCTCGATCATAAAGTTCCTGATGAAGCGCAAACCAAAAGCCAAGAGAATCTGTTCCGGATAAAACAATTTTCATACCTTGTGCAGCGTAGATATCAGAGAATAGTGCTGCTGAATCAATAAAGTCGGGCATTAGGGTTACTTCGTCAATAAAAACATATTCATATCCCAGATCAAGGAGTTTGCCCAAATCACGATTCATCGCTGCCATGGTATCGCTCCCTTTTGCTTTGATGTATGCTGATTTTGCGGACTGTGATGGAGTCATTCCTAAAACAGCCTGACGCAGCATTGTTGTCTTTCCTGTTCGTCGCAGACCAAATACCAAGCATACACGATCTGTTTCCTCACTGTTTAAATATGCCTGTAACTGTCTGAAACAATCACGTTTTCCCCAGTTTTTTACACCTTTTGTCAGTGCCAGAAGACGTTCTCCGATAATGACAGAAGTTTCAAAATCTGTAGATTTAGATGGATCAATAGAACTGTGTTGTTTCAGTTCTTTCAATTCTTCTTGAAGCTGTTTGCGCCTTTCAACACCTGCAAAAATTTCTTCGCGTTCGTTCTTTTTAATGTACTTGCTTTTGCTTTTTCCATTCTCTGTCCATTGCAGATAAGGCTGCTCTTTGCCGTAAATTTTCTTCATGTTGATAGAACCTTGTGGTAAGGCTGCTATCTCGTTTTCTAATTCATAAATTCGTTTGTAGATATCCATAATATCACCCCGTTTCTTACAATCTATTATAACCCATTTTGGGTGAAACATCAATGGGTTATAATGGGTTATAACGTCAAAAAATGTGGAAGTGAAACGACTACTTTTTTGTCGTGAACAAAAGATTGTGAAATCAAGATGGATAAAGTATAATAATCATAAGTTATTTTTCTGGGAACTATGCGTATTGTTGTAAAAAACAACGGCATTGTAGTATAGTTAAAATGTATTGATAAGCCGGAAGAGCTGCTGCAGATATAAGAGGTAACAATATGGAATACGAACACATAACCCACTCCTTCGAGCCTGTCTATGATGAAAACAGCCGCATACTGATCCTCGGCACTCTGCCGTCCGTTGCATCAAGGGAAAACAATTTCTATTACGGACACAAGCAGAACCGTTTTTGGAAGCTGCTTGCGTATCTGTTGGATGAACCGGTGCCGGAGACGATAGATGAGAAGAAATATATGCTGTTTAAAAACCACATAGCCATATGGGATGTGATACAAAGCTGTGATATCAAGGGTTCGAGCGACAACAGCATCAAAAACGTCGAACCGACAGATATAAGGAAAATTCTTGCCACAGCCGATATAAAGCAGGTCATTGCAAACGGAAATAAAGCAGGGGCACTTTATAAGAAATATCAGCTTCCGCTGACAGGCATGGAGGCAGTCACGCTGCCGTCCACAAGCCCTGCAAATGCGGCATGGACCTTTGAAAAACTGTGCGCAGCATGGGGAGATATCATAAAAGTGTAAAGGGGTTAATGGGCAGAATCAAAACCAGATGAAAAGGAAATGATGATTTGGATGTATGGAATAGTTCTTTTTTACAACATTATACTCTCGTTGCAGTAACTTATGTGTTCCATTATCTCATTTTTCTAAATATATAGTTCTCAATAAACGTGAGTATAACAATTATGCATTTCAATTTGTTATTGAAGCACCTTCAACAGCAGAAGAGTTGACTACGAAATTTGATATTGCGTTTGTTTTAGATGACTCTGGTAGTATTTCGTCTTCAGACTTTACAAAGATGAGGGATGAATGCAAACAATTATCCGATAGATTTACAGAAAATGATAGATTGGCTTTATTCATGTTTGCGTCTTCTGTATCAAAATTGACTTCATTTACGGATAAAGATACTTTTGCAGAATGTTTGAGTTCTTACAGAAGAACAAATGGTATGACTGCATTATATTCAGGAATTAATAGTGCAACTACAGAGTTTAAGAATTATTCAACCGATGCATCCAGAATTATGATTGTCGTTACGGATGGTTACAATAACCAAAGCGGCGCAAGTTCTGCTACGGTGATAAATAATGCTATTGAAGAAAATGTAATTATTTACTGTGTTGGTGTGGGAAGCGTAAATTCTACAGTGCTTAAAAATATTAGTGAATCTACTGGTGGATGCTATTATTATATCAATCAGTTTAGTCAGTTAAATGGCATTTTTGAAAATATTATTTCTGAAACAGACTTATATAAGGACTCTGATGGCGATGGATTAAGTGATTATCATGAAAAAATGATAGCTGCGGGTAAAATGCATACAGGTTCAGGAGAAGCTTTGAGGTTATGTACAACCATGAATTATTTATCATCAGATTCTGATGGCGATGGTTTAGCTGATTCCGAAGAAGTAGAAATTAGAAAAATTCCAAATTCTGAGAACTATTATTGTTATATGGTTTCAAACCCATGTGTAGTAGATACAGATTGCGATAGTTATAATGATTATGTTGAGGAATATATTGGAAGCTCTCCAGTCAGCAAAATCAATAAAATTGAACAGACAGAGTCTTCAACATCGGGGTATTCAGTTAAATGGTCTGATTGGCAGGAATTAATCGAGGAACATGCATGGAACTATATCCATAATGCAGTTGAGGCAGATATATATAGTAAAAATGTGGGTATTCAATTAGAAACGCCAATCAGTGTCGGAAGAATAGATGTTCTTAGACTTGCAACAAATGAAGTATGGGACGTTAAGCCCCCTTCATATGTATATGAGCCGAATAGATCAAAAGGAATTGCACAAGTATCGCGTTATGTAAATGCAATAGGTGGAAAAATAGGAGGTCTATATATTAAAGGTTCTTCTTTTGAAATAGGGGATTATAAAGTTCAATATTCTAATATGAATAATGGACTTATAGTATATAGTTTCAAGAAAAAACAACCGGATGAAGTTCCAGTTCCGGTGCCAGCGCCTGAAACAGAAAAAGATGATAACTATGTATATGTTCCTCAATATCAACCAGCGCAAGAGATTCAATTCTGGGGAACTGTAGCAGCTGTTCTTATCGTTGGAGGAACACTTGCAGAAGATGTGATTA